>Ga0307312_10000775_pt1 | contig 15580 bp, 11 predicted proteins | sample ER_DNA_202_FD_194489 | JGI IMG/M metagenome (GOLD analysis project Ga0307312, IMG submission 194489) | Bulk soil microbial communities from the East River watershed near Crested Butte, Colorado, United States - ER_DNA_202 | ecosystem: Environmental > Terrestrial > Soil > Floodplain | place... | reverse complement strand
TCGGGGAAGCCTGCCGATTCTCGGGAACGTTCTGCTCCGCACGGATTCCGGTCGCCTTCGCCTGACGGCGACGAATCTCGAGGTGGGCATCAACTGCTGGGTGCCGGCGAAGGTCGAGGACGAGGGCGCGATCACGGTGCCCGCCAAGCTTTTCATCGACTTCGTGAACTCTCTTCCTCCGGGCAACGTGGAGCTCTCGCTGAACGTGCGGACCAAGACCGTGCATCTTCGATCCGGGCCGTACGAAGCAAACATCAAGGGCATGGATGCGGAGGAATTCCCGATCATTCCGCAGATACCCGAGAAGCCGACGACCCGTATGTCGCAGGGGACTCTTCGCCGGATGATCGGCGAGGTCGCGTTCGTCGCGGCGACCGACGACAGCCGGCCGGTGCTCACCGGAGTGCTTACGACATTGGCCGGCGACATGGTCACCATGGCGGCCGCCGACCCGTACCGGTTGTCGGTGCGGCACGCGCGGCTGCTCGATCGCGTCGACCCGCAGATCGAGGTGATCATTCCCGCGAAGAGCCTCTTCGAGGTGGCGCGGATCCTTCAGGACAGCGACGATGCCACGGTCGACATCCTGGTTACTCCAAACAAGAGCCAGGTCATCTTTCATACGGACGAGGCCGACTTGGTCTCTCGGATCATCGAGGGCCAATTTCCCAATTACCGGCAGGTCATCCCGACGAGTCACTCGACGCGAGTGCTCGCGCAACGCGAGGAACTGCTCAAGGCCACACGCCTCGCGTCGTACTTCGCGCGCGATGCGGCGAACATGTTGCGGTTCCAGGTGGACCCGTCGAACGACCCCCCACTCGTAATCACGGCGAATGCCGCCGAGGTCGGTGACAACACCGGCCGTATCGACGCCACCGTCGAGGGCCAGGCGACGACGATCGCGTTCAACTCGCGCTTCGTCGCCGACGCGCTGTCGAGCCTGGTGGCGCCGGAGATCGCGCTCGAGCTCGGTGGTCCCCTCGCCCCGGGCGTCGTCAAGATCGTTGGCGACGACAGCTATCTTCACGTGGTGATGCCGCTTCGCATTCCGGCCTGATCGAGAGGACGCCGTCGTGCGCGCTGCCGCGATCGCGCTGGAGGACTTCCGCAGCTACGAAGAGCGGAAGATCGACCTCGCCCCGGGCGTCACGGCGTTTGTCGGTCCGAATGGTGCGGGGAAGACGAACATCCTCGAGGCGGTGCACCTGATCGCGCGCGGCGAGTCTTCGCGCGCGGGCGACGACGCGGAGATGATCCGGTGGGGCGCGCCCCTCGCGCGAGTGGCCGTCGACGCATGCCGAGCAGACGACCGGAGCCGGCTTGAGGTGACCCTCTTCGCGGCCGCGATCGACGTGCGCCGGCGTCCGAGGCGCTACACCGCCGATGGCGCGCCGCGGCGGGCGGACGACGTCGTGGGCAAGGTCGCGGTCGTCGCGTTCTTTCCGGAGGACACCGATCTGCTGGTCTCCGCGCCGTCGGCGCGGCGCCGCTATCTCGACGCGATGGTCGCCCAGGTCGACCGCTCGCATCGCGCGGACACTCGCGCGTATGCGAACGTTCTCACGCAACGGAACGCGCTGCTGCGCGCGGGACGCGACGACGAACCTGTTTCCGAGAGCGAGATCGCTTTCTGGGATACCGAGCTCGTGCGCCTCGCGACCTCGATCTCCCTTCGCCGCGAGGCCGCCGTGCGTGAATTCCGTCCCGCGTTCCGTTCGGCCGCCGCGGCGCTGGGCGCGGATCCGACCCCGGACGTTGCCTACGCCGGCCAGGTGCGGGGCTCGACCGCGGAGGAGCGGGCCGAAGGCTATCGGCGCCTCATCGTGGAAAAGCGCGATCGCGAGCGCTGGCAAGCGACCACGCTGGTCGGCCCGCACCGCGAAGATCTCGCGGTCGCCGCCGGGGAACGGCCGCTGCCGACCTTCGCGTCGCGCGGAGAGCAGCGCTCGGCGGTGCTTGCCCTGAAGCTCGCCGAGGCGGAGTGGATCCGGGCGCATATCGGCGAGCCGCCGATCTTTCTGCTCGACGACGTCCTCTCCGAGCTTGACACCGCCCACCGGGAGGCGCTCTGCCGCTCGCTTCCCGAAGGCGCGCAGACCCTTCTCACCGCGGCGGTCCTCACGAGCATTCCCGAGGCGCTGCGACGCGGGGCGTCGGTCACCGAGGTCGCCCGAGCTCGATGAGGCCGCTCTCTGCCGCGATCGCTAGGGCGCTTCGCACGCTTCGGCTCGACAGCGACGTCGCCAAAGCCGATGCGATGCGCGCATGGACTGGAGTCGCGTGCGCCGTGATCGGCCCCGACGCGACACGGACGACCGCGCTTCGGATGGACGAAGGCACGCTCGTCGTGGCCGTCCCGACCGCGCAATGGGCGGCGGAAATCAGACTTCGCGAGGAAGAGCTCGTCGCCAAGCTCGCGTCGCGCGCGCCGCGAAGCGGGATCGCGAAGATCCGCTCGGTGCCCGCGCCACGCACCGGTCCCTAGACTCGCCAGCGGTGCGGCAGGTCAGCCTAGCGACGAAGATCGGCACCACCGCGGAGCTGCGACCCGGCACGCCCGACGTCATCATCGCCAGCGAACCGACACTCGGCGCGACACTGCGGACGAAAGGGCGCTTCTATTTCCTGTGCGAGGTCGCGCGGCAGCAGGGGAACTCGGGCGGAGACATCGCGAAGGAGGTCGCCGACCTCGCCCGACAGGAGTACTACTACGACCTCTCCGCCGGGATCGAGGTCTCGCTCCGAAAGGCGTTGCGGCAGGCGAATCGCCGTGCCGCGCAGCGTCTTCGCGATCAGCGCGGGCGCGTGACCCTTCACTGCGCGTGCGCGGTGGTTGTCAATAACGAGCTCTACGCGGCACGGATCGGCGCGGCGCAGGTCTTTCTCGTTCGGCGCGCGCGGCTGTTCCTCCCCGGCGACGAACCGGGTGAGCTCGCGGACTTCGTGCACCGCACGACGACGCGCGAAGCCGAGTCGCTCGGCGGGATCGCCGACGTGCTGCCCGACGTGTGGCGCCAAAGCATCGAGCCCGGCGACACGCTCATTCTCGCTTCGGGCGCGCTCGTGGAGGGCGTCGGTGCGGAGGCGCTCAAGAACGCGGCGATCACGCTCCATCCCCGCGCCGCGGCGGAGCACATCAACAACCGCGCTGTGGCGGACGGTGTCGTCGGCAGCGCGGCCGCGATCTTCATCGAGGTGGCCGCCGCGACCGGGGCCGCAGGCCGCGTCGTCCCCGAGCCGGCGTCACCCGAGGCGACGGAGGTGCTCATCGCGGAGGGCATTCGCTCGCGATTCGAATCCATCTGGCGCCGGCGTCCCAAGGTCACGCAGGCGATCGGCGCCGCGGCGGTGCCCGCCGCGAAGGCGATGGGGAAGACGGTGGCGATCGGCTTCGAGCTGATGCCACGGCGAGCGCCGCCGCTTCCGCGCCGTCCCGATACCGCGCGCGACCGCTCGCGCCGCCAGCGCCGCGCCGCGTCGTTGCTCGCGGCCCTCCTCCTGCTCGTGGCCGGTGGGATCGGCACGCTCGCGTTTCGCGATTATCAGCAGAACCGCGTCACCGGCGATTACGCGCTCGCCGTGATCGGGGTCGAGAGCGACATCTCGGCGGCGCAGCGAGCCGCCGACCGCAATCCTCCCGACACCGAGCTGGCGCGGCAGAAGATCGATCACGCTCGGAGCACTCTCGAGGCGACCGCGCTCTCGCCCGCGGCGAATCAGTCGCGGATCGCGGAGCTCCGCCAGCAGGTCGCGCTGCTGGACGATCGGATCAGCGGTGTGATCGTGGACCTCGCGCGCGTCACAGGGCCCGACGGCCTCCCGATCGCTCCGGGCGCGAAGCCGACCGCCCTGGTCGGCACGGTGAACGGCCTGTACGTGGCCGACCCTGGGGCGGGCCGGCTCTGGCGGATCTTCGGTGACGCGAACGAGGTCGCCTCCGTGCTCACGAAGGGGCTGGTCGGCGTCGGGTCCCCTCGTCTCGTCTCCAACCTGGGCGAGGTCGTGTACTCGCTGGACGACCAGAAGCATCTCTGGCGCGCGGAGGGCACCGGGGTCGCCGACGTCACGCCCGACGATGCCGGGACCTGGAAGTCGGTCGAGGCGCTCTCGGTCTTCGTGGCAAACCTCTACGTCCTCGACGGCACCACCGGCCAGGTATGGAAGCACGAGTCGTTCCCAGGCACAGCCTTTCAACGCGCCGTCCCCTACCTGACCGAGCCGATCCCGACCGGGACAGGCCGGTCACTCGCGATCGATCAGGACATCTGGATCGTCACGACGCAGGGCGAGATCCTCCGCTTCCGCCGTCTCACGACATCGTTCACCGCCTCGCGCGTCGACTTCATGCCGCGGTGGACCGGAGCTCCGCTCAAGCCGACCGCCGTGCAGGCGATCGACATACAGCGCGCGATCTACTTCCTCGACGCGCCGAACAAGGTGGTTGTGCAGATGAGCCGCGACGGGGGCGAGCTGGCGCGGTATCCCCTTCCGTCGAACCTTCCCGAGCCGAGCGCGTTCTACGTGTCCGAGGGCCTACGCACGATCTACTCGATCCATGGATCGAAGGTGGTGGCTACGGAGCTCCGCGCGTGATCCCGCTTCGCGACCAAAACCCGACGACGAAGACGCCGATCGTCAACCGTTTGCTGATCGTGGCGAACATTCTGGTGTGGATCTACGTCCTCACTCTGGTGCGCCAGCCCGCCGCCGCCGCGGCGTTCTACGACCGGTACTCGTTCGACTGGACGGAGTTCGTGACGCAGATCGCGCAGGGACACATCGCCCTCGCGACGTTCGTGCCGCTCATCTCGCACATGTTCGTGCACGGTGGTTGGCTACACGTGATCGGGAACATGGTCTATCTGTGGATCTTCGGCGATAACGTCGAGGATCGGCTCGGGAGCGGCCCCTACTTCGTCTTCTACATCCTCTGCGGGATCGTCGCCGCGATCGGGCAGGGCCTCGTACAGGCGGAACCGATGGTCGGCGCGTCGGGTGCCATCGCCGGGGTCCTCGGCGCGTACGTCGTCATGTATCCCACGGCGCGGATCTCGACCCTCGTATTTCTGGGGATCTTCATCACGATCGTGCAGCTGCCCGCTCTCGTCGTGATCGGCTTCTTCATCGTGCTCCAGGCGATCGATGCTCTCGCCGAGCTCCGCCTCACGGCGCATCAAGCCGCCGAGAACATCGCGTACTTCGCGCACATCTTCGGGTTCGTCGCCGGGATACTGCTGCTCCTGCTGTTGAGGCGGCGGCGAGAGCAGGGTCGATTCCGTTTCGGCTAGCGCACGCACGCCCGCTCCCGGGCTGAAGCGGTGTTTCGAACGGGTAGGCTTGTGACGATGCTCGTGCCGTGTTCGGTCGAATCGGTGCGCGTCCACGTGCTCACGAATCAACACGTCGTCCTGCTGCAGGCCGAGGGCGTGCGCCGCCTTCTGCCGATCTGGATAGGACCGGATCAGGCGTACAGCATCGCGACACGGATCGCCGGGATCACCAGCGAGCGCCCACTCACGCACGATCTCATCGTCGACATGCTGACGAAGATCGGCGCCGAGATCACCCGCGTCGTCGTGAAGGATCTCGTCGCCGACGACTCTGGCGGCGGCGTTTTCCACGGCAGCGTTTTCCTGCAGGTCGCCGACCGCGAGATCGAAGTGGATTGCCGTCCGTCCGACGCGATCGCCCTCGCCGTCCGGTGCTCCGCGCGCATCCTCGTCAGCGAGACGGTCCTCGATCGATCGGCGATCACGGCCGAGTCGAACGACGACGACCAGCTTTCGATCTTCAAGGAGTTCATCGAATCGCTGCCCGACGACCCGCAACAGAACTCCTGACCGCGTCGATCGAGCGCGCGATCTGGCCTCTTCGGACGGCCGTTGGCAGCGACGGGCACGTCAAGATCGGGACGCACGACCTCGCGGCGCTCGCCGATCGCTATGGCACACCGTTGTACGTGTATGACGCCGAGACGATCCGCGCGAGCCTGCGCGAGTACGTCGACGCGTTCTTCCGCTATCGGCCGGTGCGCGTCGCCTACTCGGTGAAGGCATGCGCCCTCATCGGCGTCGGCGCGCTCATCGCGCGTGAAGGTATCGACGCGAGTGTCGCCTCTCTGGGTGAGCTCGAGGCCGCGCGACGGGCCGGCTTTCCCGCCTCGCGGATGGAGCTGCACGGCAACGCCAAACCCGACGACGAGGTCGCCGCGGCCCTCAAAGCGCGCGTCGGGCGCTTCGTCGTCGACGGCGCCCACGACATCGAGCGGCTCGCCCGGCTCACGCATGGCCGGCGCCGTCCCCAGCCAGTGTGGCTTCGCGTCGCGCCCGGCATAAAGGTGGACACGCACCCACACCTCGTCACGGGGACGGTCGACAGCAAGTTCGGCGCGCCGATCAGCACCGGCGATGCGCTCTTGCAGGCGCGCGAGATCGCGCGGGCGAAGGGCCTGGCTCTTGTCGGCATCCACGCGCACATCGGTGCCCAGGTGCGCGACGCGCGGCCCTACGGCGAGCTGGCGCGCGCGCTCGTCGCGTTTGCCAACGAGGTGCGCGCAGCGACCGGCGCGCCCATCACCGAGCTCGGCATGGGCGGAGGGGTCGCGGTCCGTCTCCGCTCGACCGAGGAGGCGCCGGAGCTCGACGACTACGCGCGAGCGATCACCCAGCCGGTGCGGAAGGATCGCGCGTTGCGCGGCGCGACGGTGTACGTGGAACCGGGGCGTGGTCTGGTCGGGCGCGCGGCTGTCGCGCTCTATCGGGTCGTCGGGACCAAGCGCGTGCCCGACGTGCGCACGTTCGTCGCCGTCGACGGAGGGATGGGCGACAACATCCGGCCCGCGCTCTACGGCGCCGAGTACACCGCGGTCCTGGCCGCGCGCGCGAACGAAAGCGAGACCGAGGAGGTCACCGTCGCCGGCAGATATTGCGAGTCCGGCGACGTGCTCATCCGCTCGGTCCGTCTGCCGACGGCGCGTGCCGGCGATGTCCTTGCGGTTCCCGCGGCGGGCGCGTACAGCGTCGCGATGTCGTCGAACTACAACGAGACCCCGCGGCCCGCGGTCGTCCTTCTCGATGGCGGCCAGGCCCGCGTCATTCGCGAGCGCGAGGCCGTCGAAGACATCTGGCGGCTCGAGCGCCGCTAATCGCGCGGGTGGAGCCAGAGCCGAGCGCGTAACCGAAGGAGATCGCGGATCGCGCGCAGGATGACGCGTGGCGACGCGCCCTTCGGCTCGTGCGCGGTGCGGGGAAAGTGGCGCACCCCGACCTGGCGGACGCGCACCCCGGCCCGGCGCAGTGTGATGAGGAGCTCGGGGGAGAAAAATGCACCGTTCGAGTGCACGCGCTCGAGCGGCACCCGCACGAACACCTCGCGTCGGAAAAGCTTGAAGGCGCAGTCGACGTCGCGCCAACCGCCCCCGAACAGCAGGCGGATCAGGCCGTTGTAGACCCACGCGACGAAAAGGCGCCGCGCCGGATCGGCGCGCTTCTTTCGGAAGCCCACGACCGCGTCGGCGCCGTCGCTCTCCGCGATGAGCAGCGCAAGGTCCTCGAGCGCGAACTGGCGATCACCGTCGGTGAAGAAGACCCACCGCTTCGTCGCCGCGACGAGACCCGATCGCACCGCACCGCCGTAGCCCCGGCGGGTCCCGTGATGGATCACCCGCACGCGCGGATGCTTCCTGGCCAGCTCATCCGCGATCGCGCCGGTCCGGTCGCTGCTGCCGTCATCCACGACGGTGATCTCGAGATCGTCGGCGAAACGCGGCAGCACCGAGAGGGCCTCTTCGACGATCGGCGCCACGTTGTCCTCTTCGTTCAGCGCTGGGAAGAAGAACGAGAGGCCGTCAAGCCGTGCGGGCACAGGCCCGCAAGGTTAGCGTGTTGGGGTCGCATGACCGTGTCGGACCGAGCAGCCGCGATATGGATCGGTGTGATCGTGGCCGCGATCTACGTGGCCGCCGGCATCGGACTCTCCACCGATTACGACTACTACGGCCGGTTGGCGGACGCGTTTCTCCACGGGCGCTGGTGGTTGACCGAGGCGCCGCCGTGGCTGAACGAGCTGCTGCCCTGCGGCGACGGACGTTTTTGCGTCGCGTACCCGCCACTGCCGGCGATCCTCTCGCTTCCGTTCGTTCCGTTCTTCCCGACCGCGGTGGCGCAGGTCGTGGCTGCGCGACTGGCCGGCGGCGCATCGACGGGCGTTTTGTATTACGGATTGCGCGCATACGGGGCGCCGCGCACCTACGCCCTCGCCGGCGCGATCCTCTCGGCGTTCGGGACGACGCTCTTCTTCTCGAGCGTCGATGGCCGTGCGTGGTACGCGGCGCATTCCGCGTCGATGCTCTTCTTAGCGTCGGCCTTCGCCGTCGCGGCGCGCGGCGGTAACGCAGTAGCGATCGGCGCGCTCGTCGGAATCTCCGCCCTCGCGCGTCTTCCGGTCGCGCTCGCCGCGCCGGCGCTCGCGCTCCTCTGCGCGCGCCGTTCCGGAGCTTCCTACGGGCGGTCGCTGGCCGGCGTGATCGTGGGCGGGCTGCCGTTCGCGCTCGTATATGTCGGCTACAACCTCCTGCGCTGGGGAACGCCCGTCGACGACGGGTACGCCCGTCTCATCCAGGGCGACGTGTTCTTCAACCATGGGCTCTTCTCGCCCTTGTACCTGCCGCGGCAGCTCCAGGCGATCTTCCTCGAGCCGCCCGATCTCATCCCGAACACGCCGTTCTTCTTTCGGCCGCGCTTCATCGGCATGAGCCTCTTCCTCACCACGCCGGCGTTCCTCTGGATCTTCATCGCGCTGCGGGAGATCCGTCGCAACGTACTCGTGGCGGCCGCAGGCGCGGCGGCGCTCTTCGCGCTCCTGCCGGATCTCTTTCACGGCACCGTGGGCTTCCAGCAGTTTGGCTACCGCTTCAGCATCGACGCGCAACCGTTCTTGGTCGCGCTGGCCCTCTCGGGCGACGGGCTCTTCCGCGGGGTCTGGCGGCGCTGGCCGACGATCATCTTCCTCGTGGCGGCTGTCCTGTCCCTCGCCGTGAACATCTACGCGACGATCGCGATCACGCGCTTCGAGTACTGGCAATGAACGACGAGCGCGGTCGCGACGACCGTCGCACGCGCCTCGTGGTCGCCGGGGTCATCGCGCTCGGCGTGGTCGTGCGTCTCCTGGCCGTGCGCGCGCAGGGTTTTCCGACGGATGTCGGCACGTTCCAGGCGTGGGCGGAGCGTCTCGCGCAGATCGGCCCGGGACGCTTTTACGAACCGGGGTACTTCAGCGATTACCCGCCCGCTTTCCTGTACGTGCTCTGGCTTCTCGGCGGTCTCTTCGACGGCGAGCTCCTTCGCCTCGCGGTGAAGGCGATCAGCATCCCCGCGGATATCGGCATCGCGCTCCTCGCCGCGCGAGTGGCGTGGCGAACCGCCGGGCGCACATCGGCGATCGCCGCCGCCGCCATCTGGTCGCTGCAGCCCGGGGCGATCTTCGCCGGACCGTACTGGGGGCAGGTCGATGCGGTCGGGACGCTGCCGCTCTTCGGATCGCTCGTGGCCGCGGGTTCTCGCCGGTGGTGGCTCGCCGGAGCTCTCGCCGCGCTCGCCGCGCTGGTGAAGCCGCAGTTCGGGATCGGCCTCCTCGTGATCGCGGCTGCCGCTGCCTTCGAGTTCATCCGTGAGGCACGGTGGCGCCCGGTGGCCCAGACGCTCGGCGCCGCCGTCGCGACCGGCTACGTCCTCTGCGTCCCCTTCTGGGGTGCCGATCCGACCCACATCACCGCGGAGTTCGTGGGACTCGTGCGCAGCGCGGCCGAGACCTACCCCTACACATCCCTCTACGCGTTCAATGCGTGGTCGGTGTTCTTCGATTTCTGGAAGCCGGACACCGACCTCGTCGGCTGGGGCGGAGTCCTGCTGGTCATCGGGCTCGTCCTCTCGGTCGTTCCGCTCTGGTGGCGTCGAGATACGGCGATGCTCCTGGCCTGCGCCGTCGTCGCCGGCCTCGCTTTCTATTTCCTGCCGACGCGCGCGCACGAGCGCTATCTCTTCCCCGTCTTCGCCCTCGCGCTCCCCCTTGCGGTGGCGCGCGGTCGCGTTCTCGTGCCATACGTCGTGCTCGCGCTCGCCTTTGCGCTGTCGCTCTACTACGCGTTCACGCGTTACCAGCAGTACGTCGACCTGCGTGTTCCGGACCTCATCGAGGCGACGCTCTTCAGCCGCAACGGCCAGATCGCCATCGCGCTCGTGATGATCGCTGCTGCGGGGTACCTGTGGTGGCGCCTGGTCCGTGGCGATGCCCGCTTGGAGAACGACCACGCGTGGAGTCTTCCCGGGATCGTTTCGCCGGGTGAGCGTCGATGGACCCTGCCCGCCGGGCTCGGCCCCGGTCGCCTCCCGACTCGTCGGGACGTGACCGTCGCGGTCCTGATCGCGCTTGCTGTGCTGGCGACCCGTGGGTATCGCCTCGACTGGCCGCGCGACATGTACTTCGACGAGGTCTATCACGCACGGACCGCGTTCGAGTTCCTCGCGCAGCGCGAGCCGTACGAGTGGACGCACCCGCATCTCGCGAAAGAGATCATGGCGCTCGGCATCCTCGCGTTCGGCGATGACCGCGTGGTCGGGCACGAGAGCGTTCCCGCGAACACCGTCATGGCGGCCGTCGGGAACGACGGACTGCGGGTGTACGCGCTTGCCGATGGCACGATCGAGATCGCGGACCGCGGTGCGAGTCCGCAGGCGCTCACGCAGCTGCTCGGCACGCCCCGAGGAATAGCGATCGCCGGCGAACGCATCTTCGCGGTCATCGATCAGGAGATCGACGAGATCGACTTAACGGAGGCGATTCGGGCCGCCCCGCCGGGCCACCTGGCGTTCACCCGGGAGCGAACACGGGACGGCGAGCCCGCTGTGACGTCGTTTGCCGTCAGCGGGGACCGGGTCCTCGTGGGAACTGCCCGATCGCTGACCATCTACAACACGCTCGAGGCTGCCCCCATCGTGGTCGCCGTCCCGACCGTCGCCGTGACGGCGAAGACCGACGGGAGCGAGATCTACGCGCTCGACCCGCAGGGGATCGTGCACGTCATTTCGGCCGAGACCGCGCAGGAGACCCGCGCTCTCACGGGGGGCCGCCCCGGGAGTGCCATCGCGTACGCGCTCGGGCCGAACCGCGTCTTCGTCGCGCGCGCCGACGACGCGATCCTCGACGTGTACGAGCTCGAGACGGGATCGCACGACGCGGTCCCGCTCGCCAACGCGCGGACGGGCACCTTCACCTCCGGCGCGACGGCGCTCGCGGTCATCCCGCGCACCGACTTCCTCTATGCGCTCGACGAGGGACGCGTCGTCGTTGTGGAGACGCACGGAACCTCACCGTTCGCGTCGATCCCGGTGACCGGCGCGATGCTCGGCGTCGACGGCGAGGGCGACAAGCTCGTCGTCGCCGGCGCGAACGGCTCCGACCTCATTGAGACCGGCCGCCATGCCGTCGCGTGGCGCATACCGGGAGTCCTCTTCGCCGCGCTCCTGGCATTCTTCGTCGTGCTCCTCGCGCGCCGCCTGTTCGCGTCGGCGGTCCTGCCCACGCTGGCCGGTATTGCCGTCCTCCTCGACGGCTCGATGTTCGCGCAGGCGCGGATCGGTATGAACGACATCTATGTGGCGACGCTCATCGTCGCCGGCTGGTACTTCGTCGTCGCCGCGCATCGACCGCGGCGCTCGGCCATCCTCGACATCCTGATCGCCGGCGTGCTCTTCGGGCTCGCGCTCGCGTCGAAGTGGGCGGGCGCGTACACGCTCGCGGGTCTTCTCGTCGCCTCGCTCGCGGTCACCGCGCGCGCGTACGAACGCGGTCGCCCCGGGACCGGCGGCCCGCTCGATCTTCTCGCGCGCCGCGGGCTGAACGCGCTCCTGCTCTTCGTGTCGTTCGCCGTGATCCCGGCCGCGATCTATCTGGCCAGCTACGTCCGCTGGTTCGGTGGTCCGACCATCCCGTACGGATGGTCCCTCGTCGAGCTCACGCAGCAGATGTACTGGTACCACTCGAGCCTTACCGCGCCGCATCCGGCGGGATCGCCCTGGTGGAGCTGGCCGCTCGTGCTCAAGCCCGTGTACTGGTACTTCGGCGCGTCGAGCGGCGGAGACAACGCCTACATCTACGACGCCGGAAATGTCGTGCTCTTCTGGGCCGCTTTCGTCGCGTTCTTGTGGTGTGCGGTCGCGGCGGTCCGCGCGCGATCCGCGCCGCTCGCGTTCGTCGTGTTCGCCGGGCTCGTGCAGTACGTCGCGTGGATCCCGATCGGACGGGTGCTGTTCTTCTATCACTTCTTCACGGTGCTTCCGTTCTACCTGCTGGCGCTCGCGGCGGGCCTCGCGTACCTGTGGGAGACCGCTCGCGCACGCGTCGTGATCGGCTATCTCGCGGCCGCGGCCGCGGCGTTCGCGTACTTCTACCCGTTCATCTCGGCGCAGCCGTTTCCCGGAGCGCAGGCGGGGATGTTCTTCATCCTCCCGACCTGGACGTACGAGTGCACCTTCTATCCGACCTTCGTGTGCAATCCGACGATCGGCTCATCGTTCTCGTTCGTCGCGCTCGCCGGGCGGCTCGCGCTCGGGCTCGCTGTGGCCGCGACGGTCGCCGCGCTTCTGGTTTGGAGCAGCTCGCCGCGCTTCGCGCGGCTCCTCGCTACCGTTCGATCGGGTACGCGCCGCTAGCGAAGATGAGAGCGGCGATCGTCCCGCCGACGACGACCGCGACGAGCAGCGCGAGGATGAGGTTCACGAAATTTCGGCGCACGTCGGCGAGACCGAACGTCCGGCGCGCCGCATAGAGGACGACCGTGATGTTGTCCTCGCCGCCGCGCGATTTCGCGAGGTCGACGAGGGCGCTCGCGGCGCTGCCGAGATCCTTGCGCCGAACCGTCGATGCGATGTCCGCGTCGGGCACGTGGCGGGTCAGCCCGTCCGAGCAGAGCAGGAGACGGTCGCCCGGGCGGAGCGTCTCCACGAACACATCGGGCTGCACGCCGCGCGGATCGCCGACGAATCTCGTGATCGAGCTCTGGTACTCGCCGGAGTGGTCCGCGGTCACCATGCGGATGTCGCCGTCCCGCAGCAGATAGGCCCGGCTGTCGCCGAGGTTTCCGATGAACGCCGATGTCCCGTCGATCACGGCCGCCACGAGGGTCGACGCAGCACCCTTCTGACCGCTCTCGCCGGCCGCGCCGAGCACCGCGTCGTTGGCGCCGCGGATGGCCGCGGCGAGCGCGTCGGAGTGCGACCGTCCGGGGCTCGCGCCAAAGAAGCCCGCGGCGAGCGCATCGATCGCGGCGGCGCTCGCCATCTCGCCTCCCGCCTCGCCTCCGACGCCGTCGGCGACCGCGAGGAGCGTGGCGTTTCGTCCTTCGCGCACGAGGTAGCGGTCTTCGTTGTTCTCACGCACCCGGCCGGTATCGGTGAGTGCGGCGGTTCTCGCTGGCAGCCTTTAGTCCCCTTTCTTCGTGCAGTCCTTCCCCGCGATGTAAGACAGGTTCGTCTTCGCGCCGCGCGCCAGTGCCGTGCCTGCCGGCGGGTCCTGCCGGACGACCGCGCACTCCCCTCCCTGACCCTGGGCGGGAGCCCATTCGATGATGGGAAAGCCGGCTGCCTGGAGCGAGCTGATCGCGTCGGCAAGCTTCTTCCCGACGACGTTCGGCGTTCCCGCCACGGCGGCGCTCGGCGTGGCGGAAGCATTCGCGCCGGGGGGCGCGCTCCTCGGGAATGACGAGAAGAAGAGGAAGAGCGCGAGGAGGATGGCGAGGACCGCGAGGATCGCGACGCTGTTGTCGAAGCGCGGCAACGTCCAGACGCGGCCGGCACGCGCGCCGCCGATCGGGCCCAGAGACGAGGTCGAATCGCCCTCGCGATCGGCGACCTCGGAGAATGCGCGAGCGAAGGCACCGGCGCTCGCGTAGCGGCGGTCCGGCACGGTGGCGAGCGCGCGTCCCACGATCGCGTCGAGCCGGTCGTCGATGCCAACGCGTGCGAGCCGAAGCGACGGCGGAGGCCCGACGAGCCGCTCGCGCACGAGCTCTTCGCTCGTCGCACCGTCGAACGCGGGCCTGCCGGTGAGCAGCTCGTACGCGACGAGGCCCAGGCCGTACACGTCGGTGCGTGCTGTGACCGGTCCGCCCTCGACGCGCTCGGGCGCGATGTACCTCGCCGTCCCGAGAAGCTCCTGCTCGTCACGGTCGCGCGCGGCGCGTGCGATACCAAAATCGGTGAGCTTCGCGATCCCCTTGGGATCGACGATCACGTTCGCGGGCTTCACGTCGCAGTGGATGACGCCCGCGGCGTGAGCCGCGTCGAGCGCGGCGGCGACCTGCCGGATGAGGCGACTCACCTCGTGCGGTGGCAACGGGCCGCGCTCGGCGACGATCTCGCGGAGCGTCTTTCCCGGCACGAGCTCCATCACCATGAACGCGTCCGCACCGTCGCGGCCTTCGTCGAACACGGTGACGACGTTCGGATGAACCACCGCCGCCGCGCGGCGCGCCTCGTCGGCGAACCGGGCCCGGAACGCGTCGTCCGCGTCGGGGCCGAGGAGCTTGATCGCTACGTCGCGATCGAGCTTCTCATCCCGCGCGCGCCACACCTCACCTGCGCCGCCCTCGTCGATCCGCTCGATGAGGCGGTAGCGGTCGGCGAGGAGGCGCGCACCAGCGGGCGCGCGAATCTCGCCGCTCTTCTCGCTGGCCATACCGTCGTTCGTCCGCAACTTATGTGCTAACCACTAGGCGAGCTCGACGAGGGCGCCGAGAGCCGCCTCGTAGGTTCGATCGCTTCCTAGGATCGAGAGTTCCTCACCGATGAGCTCGACGACCGCCGGCGACGGCATCGGCATCGTGCGCTCCCAGCGCCGCTCGCCGTCCAGGAACACCGTCGCGGTCTGATGGCGCGGAGAGGGCACGCGTCTCACCACGAACTCGGCCTGCTGTCGCCCGTCCGTGGCCTGAATTCGGATCCCCCGGATGTCGCCCTCGTCGAGGCCCCGCTCGAAGCGCGGTCGCACGCGCACCATGATCCGTGCCTCGTCCGGGCGCGCGATCGCGAAGAGCAGTCCGCCGGCCTCCGAAGGAGCGAGCGTCTCGAGGGGTCGCCAGCCGAGACGCGACGCAAGCCATCCCACCAGGAGCAACGCCTGCGACGGATGGATGTCACGTCCATCCATGTCCACCGCGAAACCGACACGGAGTCCGGTGATACGGTCCAGAAAGAGCCGCCACGCCGGCACGTCGAAGAACGCGGTCGCGATCTCGCGCCACGGCGTGAGCCGCGTCCAATTCAGGTCCGTGAGGCCGAACCGTCCACGCGCCTCCTCCGAGATCCGCGCGATGATCGGTAATGTCACCTCGGGCCGCGCGAAGTCCGCGGAGTCGACGATGAGTCTGTCGGTCAGACGCAACAGGTCCGCGAAGGACCGCGAGCCGAGCGGCGGTGTCCCGGTCCACCAGAGAAACACCGGTAGGTCGGGGACGAGCAGAGGAATGACCGCGGACGCGAGCCTGTCGTCCACGTCGCCGGTCGCGCGAACGAGGATCTGTTCG
>Ga0307312_10000773_pt1 | contig 15587 bp, 20 predicted proteins | sample ER_DNA_202_FD_194489 | JGI IMG/M metagenome (GOLD analysis project Ga0307312, IMG submission 194489) | Bulk soil microbial communities from the East River watershed near Crested Butte, Colorado, United States - ER_DNA_202 | ecosystem: Environmental > Terrestrial > Soil > Floodplain | place... | reverse complement strand
AGTCATTTCAGGGGAACGGCAAGCGCCAGACCGCGTTGACGTTATAGGCGGATATCGCGGCGACGCGGCAAGGCCGACCGGAGAGTCGATGAAGGGAGTAGTCGGCTGCGCGGCTGGGGGTGTCGGTGCGGACGGGTTTGGTCGAGGAGATCGGGTCCGGAGTTGACGAACCCACTTTGGACCAGCCCAACGACTGTGTTTCCTGCGGTCAGGCGCGGTGGCCAGCGGCGTAACGTGGTACGTGTCGGCGAAGATGGCTTGAGGGGGCATATGCGCACGCGTGTCTCCCGTGTCGGGTTCTACCTTCTCTGCACGCTGATGTCTCCGGTGATCCTGGCCGGCTACCTCGTATGGGTGGGCAAGTTGTTTGCCGCAGGACGCTCGGGTGTGTCCGCGACGGCGCAAGGCCCGCTGTCTGCCCGGTTCTCCGAGCACAACTTCGGGACACGGCAAGACGACGCAGCGGATCGGCTGATGCGGCGCCTGCCCGGTGTCCCGCCCCTCGGGCTGCGCCTGACGACTGGTCCGGTGCTGATTGCGCATCGGCTCACCGGGTACGTGCCGCGCGCTTTCCGATACCCCTTCGAGGGCGACGTGGCCCCTCAGTACGAGGCCTCGGCGCGCATCTGGTTTTTCGACGCCGCGGTCGACCGGTACCTACCCGAGGTCGCGCAGTTTGTCCTCCTCGGTGCGGGTTTCGACACCCGCGCCTACCGGCTGCCGAGCGATACCCGGGTGCGGGTGTTCGAGGTTGATTCTCTACACACGCAGATGGTCAAGCGCGAGACGCTGCAGAAGGTTGGCATAGATTCCAGCGTGGTGACATTCGTTGCGGCGGACTTCGAGAAGGACGACTGGTTGGCCTCCCTGTCCGCGGCGGGATTTGTCCTTCACGATCGAACGCTGTTCCTATGGGAAGGCGTGACCATGTACCTCGCCCGGGAGGCCGTCGAAGATTCCCTGCGGAAAATCGCTTCGACGGCGCAGGGCAGCGTGGTCGCGTTTGACTACTTCACCACCGAAGCCCTTGAGTCACGGGCCCTCTATTGGCGTTTCGGAAGGGCGGCCACAAGGTCTACGGGAGAGAAGCTGAAGTTCGGCGTCGACAGCACTCCGCCCTCCCGCGACCGGCTGGTCGAACTGCTCCGATCCTGTGGGCTGTCACTTGCCGATCAGCGCACCCTCGGCGACGACACGCCGACTCGACGCGCCTGGGGCGGGTTCGCGATCGCGACAGTGGAAAAGTCGTCGGCCTACCTCCGAGCTACCGCGTGATTGACGACCGATTGGCTGACGAACTCGAACGCATCGGCGTAGAGGGACACGCCAGCATGCTGGCGGAGTTCGCAGTCACGAGCCGTGTCGCCTCGCATCAGATTGCCGGAATCATCGGTGGTGCGCCCGGCAGAGGGTCGGGTACCGGGACGCCCGATCTGGAGCGCTATGCCGGCCGGCGCATCAAGGCTGCGGTGAGGTCGCCAAGCCGCTTGTCGGTCTCATGATCGGACCGTGGACGGCAAGATAGTCGCGGCCTGACTGGACGCCCACGCCGGAACGACCTGCCGACAGCGGCGGCTAGTGGAGCACAGGCTCGCATGGGTAATCGCGTTTCAGGACGCCTGGACTTGAGCCGCTGGTCAATGCCGTCCGGCCCGCGTCACGGGCAAGGGATGTTGGAAGGCAGCCATCACAGCTTGGAAGGCAGCCATCACAGCCGGCTTTGAGCGGGCCAGCGCTGTTTCGGGCCCGCAGAACTCGCGATCTTGGGTGGCTTGAATGGCTATCGCCGTCGGGCGCGCGCGAGTCCGGTTCAGCCTTCCCCCCTAAGCAAGTCCCCGGAATCTGTCGCAAGGAGCGGGAGCGGCACTCAGGTAAGCCTGGCTGGTCTGGCGGCCATGAGGAGGGAGCGGGCCTGGTCATGGTCGATCCGGTCAGTGTCGCTGACCACGTGGTAGACCGCAGGCATCGCAGCGTCGGCGCGGGCGAGCAGGCCGAGAGCGTCGCCCATTTCTCCTTGCTCGGCATGCAGGCGAGCCAGCCTGTCCAGGGTGAGCACCTAGATTTCGACGTTCCCTTCCCGGTGGGCGTTCGCAAGCATCCCCGCGAGTTGTTCAGCGGCCTGGGATACTCCGTCGTCGGCGTCCAGCGCGGCCAGCAGAAAGTCAGCCAGCGCGGCGTCCTCTCCCCCGCCCGCCGCGTGATACCACTGCTGCGAGGACCTCACGACCACCCGGGCGGTCGACTGCAAGTGTTCGGCGCCAGTCGACGGCCTGCCCGGACCACAGATCTTCGATTCGATGCAGCGTTCCTCAGCCTCACTGATAGCGCTTCGAGCATTGCCCGTGCCCGTTCGGCGGATTTCCTCAGGACGGCCGCTCGCGCCCTTCGTCGCCGTTGGGCCTGAGTTGCAGATCGTCTCGTTTCGTTAGCCATACCACCAGCCGCCGCGGCAATTCAGGACGGTACAAGAGCGCGACACCGGCCAGCAGCGCGGCGACTCCGAGCAGCAGGAACGCGACCCCCACGAGGGTCCATCCGGCCAGCAAGGCCGCAACGCTACCCAGGAGGGCCGCGACCCCAAACAGCAGCAACGCGACCCCCGGCAGCGTCCATCCGACCAGCAAGCCCGCAAGACCACAGACCAAGAGCGCGACCCCAAACAGCAGGAACGCGACCCCCGGCAGCGTCCATCCGGCCAGCAACGCCGCAATACCGCTCAGCGGGCCCGCTACTGCGCCCAGTAGAAACGGGACCCCAGCGAATACCCGTCTGTCGAGCAGGAACGCGACCCCGAGCAGCAGGGCCGTAACCGGCCCCAGGAGCAGCGCGACCCCCACCAGGGTCCATCCGTCCAGCAGGGCCGCAACACCCCCCAGCAGGGCGGCGACCCCGAAGAGCAGAAATGGGACTCCCACCAGTTGCCATCTGTCCAACAGGAACGCAACCCCGAGCAGTAGCACCGCGACGCCGAGCAGCAGCGCCGCGGCCCTAACCACCAAACCCGCAGCCATGCCCAGCGTCCATGCATCCGGCGGGTTCGCGACCCCGAGCAGCAAGAACCCCGAACCGACGAGCAAACAGGCTGTCCCCACGGCGACATGGTCGAGGTCCGCGCGACTTCGCAAGGTCGACCACGTGAGCATCACCCCAGCCTCCCAGAGGCAGACCACGGACAAGATCATCACGGCCAGCGGCCATCCAGTCATTGATCCCCACACCGTGACCGCCACATAGCCGGTCAACGCGAGCAAAGCCATGGCTCGAGCCCGCGCGCTCCGATAACGCTCCCGCCGCAGAAGACCAGTAATCGGCACAGCGACCAACAGCGCCGCAACAAAAACAGCCGGCGGAAGCCAAATCCACTGCTGCGCCCCAAGGAGACTACTGAGCAGATTGACTCCCACTGCAATCACCACGACCCCCATGAACCACTTGATCAAACGATCCGCGTGGCGGGCGGGCACTCCGCCGGGATGCTGGTCAAGCACAAAGCTCAGTTTGATGCAAACCGGCAGATCGGCGGTTGACCCCGCTCGGAGCGTTGACAATCCAGCTGCGTCAAAGGACATAGTGGAGCCGCGGATCGCTGATTGTGTGGCTGGGTCGAACATTTGTTCGATACTGCGGCCAGTTGGGCGCAAGGCGCCGAGCACAATGAGCAGCGCGCCCTGCAGGAAGTCGCTCAGCTCGCAGATCCTTCCATCAGCGTCACGCATGCAGGTCACAGGATGCGCGTCTAACCTTCTCGTTGCGAAGGCTCCTCCTGCCCTCCTGCCCTCCGGCCCGTCGTCGGCCAGCGTCCGGCTGGGTGCATAGGGGTGCATCGGGCGGATGCCGCGTACTGGGAGCACATAGGGAGCACATGCCCTGACCTGTTCCATGCCCGCCTGACCGGCTTTACCTGTCCGGGTCCGGGCGTGTGACGTGTCCGGGGCTGTCCAAGTCTGTCGCCTGGATGGCGGGGTCGTAGTCGCTCAGTTGGTCGCTCAGTCCCGCGACCTTCTCGTTGCTAGGATCGCGGCCGACACGCGGACGACGGGAGCATTCAATGCAGACGTATGCGATTGCGCGCCTAGACGACATCGACCCGCTGCCAGACGGCCGCTACCACTATCGACCGGTGCGGCACCACCTCGGCATCCAGGGCTTCGGCGCGACCGCATGGGTGGGCGCTGCGCCCGGTGACCCGATCATCAACGAGTACGACGAAGACTCCGAACCGGCCGAGGAATTGTTCATCGTCGTGAGCGGGCGCGCGATCTTCGAGCTCGAGGGCGAGGAGGTGGACGCGACCAGTGGCACCCTCGTCTTCACCGCGCAAGGCACGCGGCGAACGGCCGTCGCAGCCGAGCCGGCGACCACGATCCTCGTCATCGACGGCACACCGGGGAAGGCGTACGACGCCAGCGGCTGGGAACTGTGGGCGCCACTCCGGCCGCTCTACGACAAAGGCGAGCACGTCGAGCTCAGCGCGCGGCTCGAAGACCTCATTGCCGCCAATCCGCAGTATCCGATGCTCGTCTACAACCTGGCCTGCAGCGAGAGCCTGAGCGGCCGCACCGCCGACGCGATCGATCATCTGCGACGCGCGGTCGGCGCGTCGGAGAAGCTCCGCGCAGACGCACGCAAGGACTCCGACTTCGACCCGATCCGCGACGAGCCGACGTTTAAGGCGCTGATCGGCGAGCCGGCCGAACCCCGCAGCGTTTAGCCATCCCGATGCCGGTGTTTGGCACGAAGTTGCGCGTCTCGTTGCCAAGGCCCAACACGTAGACCTACGGGCTGCGCCGGCGCTTGCTGCTCCGTGGATGGCGTGGCGTCACGTAGGTGCGTGTGCGCGCCGGGGCACGCCGGGGGTACGCGCCGCGGCTCTCAGAAGCACGCACGCGAGGCCGCGGTAGCCCGATGGGGCCAAAGAACGAAAGACGAGGATCAAGATGGCTATGAGGCGTCCGCCGGCTGATGTGGTGCCGCCATGCGAGCTAGCGCGGTTCGATCCCGACGAATGGCCTGCACCCGACGATGCGCCAGCCCCTGACGTGTCCTGGTACCCGGCCTATGAGCGTTGGATGGCCGCTCGCCGGGCATGGGTGAAGAGAATCCCGATACACCGGTACTCGGCGACTGGGTGGACAACGTCTTTGAAGGCCGCACCTGGGAAGCACTAAACCGGTTCCGACCACTCGAGCAGACAGGGCCGGTAGCCATCACCAACTACCGGATCACCGAAGGTGTCATCGACCCGACACCGGACACCTCCGTGGACGGCTGAAAGGCGAAGAGCACATTCCCGCCAGCGACATCGGTACTCGTTATTGCGACTGGCAGGCAGGGCCTCGCTGGCCACTCCAGCGCACTGCCTAGAGACTTTTGGCACCCCTAACCCCCTCTCGGAGAGACAGAGCGACTGGCGGTCTAAGTCGCGATTCTGCCCCCAAAAAAGGGGGTCTGAGCATCGCAGCGCCAGACCGGGTGGAAATCATTGGCGGGGCATCTCAGCGCCCCTCAGAAAAACGCCGGGTGTACGAGGCGCCGCATCGTGCGCGTTCAACCACCGAGACCCCAGGCTCCTCCGCTACCAGCCCATGGTGAGGTCCCTCGGTCTCGATACGCGTTACAACGCACGCAGACTTGGTAGTGCTGTTGTGTCTCGGGGTTCTCGCGATCATCCCACTTATGAAGTCGCAAGCGGCACCTCAAGGCTTTAGCCATGCTGGCGATTGTCCCCGATTAGTGGCAGTGATCACGCCGTCGAGTAGCAAACTGCTCAACGCGTTGAGCAGTTCTAGGCGAAGCCATAGTCGTACCCGTCGTCGCCCTCGCGTTCGAGGCTGCGGACATAGTGACGTGGCGTTGCGTACCGCTCCCCGTCTGGTGTCAGCCAGCTGCACCAGGTGTCGTTGGCTCCGCCTGGGAACTCGTTATAGCTGCCTGGCTGCACGTCGAAGCGGTCGCCCCGGTTGTGACGCGGGCGACCACTAGCCGCGTGGGGCGGGTGAACAGCCAGGGACTCAGGAGCCGGCCCCCTTGTCTGCATTCCAGACCAGCTGCTGGATGACGGCCGCACCGAAGGGCAGCTCGGTGCCGTCGGGCAATCGCCGACGGTTGGAGATCTTCTTCCAGCCGCCCTCGATCAGGATGCCGTTCTTCTCGTGCTTGGTCATGCGCTGCGCGCGGACCTCGGCCTCAAAGCGGCGAAGGTCGGACAGTGTGCTCATGCGGTCACCCGCAAGGCGCTGGCGGCAAGCAATCGGAAGGCAACAACCCAGGCGAACTACTCCATCATTGCCCGCACTCACCTTGGCCCCCCACCGTTTGGCGCCTTGACGTTCGACAGGCTGCGCCCATCCGACATTGAGGCGCTGCTGGTCGGCAAGCGCGAGGCTGGCCTATCAGATTCGACCCGGCGGCTGATTTACACCGTGTGCCGCGCGATGCTGGACATCGCCGTACGCGACGGACTGGTACGACGCAACCCTGCAGTTGCGGTGGAGCGTCCGACCATCCGGCGGCGCGAGGCGCGCTACCTGAAGCCCGTAGAGGTTGGGCGGCTCTTCGAAGCCGCGAATGGTGACCGTCTCGAGCCGCTCATCGTGCTCATGCTCGGTACTGGTCTGCGTCGCGGTGAGGCGCTGGCGTTGCACTGGAGCGACGTTGACCTCGCCGAAGGTGATGTCCATGTGAAGTGGACGTTAGCCCGTGTCAATCGGCACTTGATATTCGACTAGCCAAAGACCGAGAAGTCTTCGCGGCACACGCCGCTCCCCTCCCCTGTCGCCGAGATGCTTCGCCACCATAAGGTGACGCAGGCCGCTGAGCGGCTCGCAGCGCCCGTTTGGCAACCCTGGGAGGACCATCCCGACTTGGTGTTCCCCACGCAGATTGGCACACCTACGGACCCGAGAAACGCGCTGAGGGCGTTTGTGGGCATCGCGGAGCGGGCTGGACTTTCCGGTGTTGGCCTGCACACGCTTCGGCACTCCGCGGCATCGGCGTTGATCAGGTCAGGTGCGCATATCAAGATCATTCAAGAGCTCCTCGGTCAATCCTCGTACGGCATCACAGCCGACATCTATTCGCATGTGGATGTGGAACAGCAGCGGGAGGCGGCTGAGCGTCTGGGGGAGGCGTTCCCGTGGTGAACCCAGCTACTGCAGTTGTTACTGCAGCAGAATCGGTACCCAATCCGGCAAATTTGCCTAATTGGCCCTCACTAGGTGTTTCTGTGTCGGGTTGGCGAGATTTGAACTCGCGACCCTTGACCCCCAGATCGGCGGGGATCGGTGTGTGCATCCCCAGCGAGCGTGAATGTAGCCGCCGCTCCTATCGCAAGCAGGCGTTCCGTGATGGCCAATCGCGGGCGTTGGGCCCAGATTGGGCCCAAGTTCGGACCCTAAACTCGTTCATGCATATCCGTGGGCCCAGTACGCGCGTTGCATCCTGACCTTCGCAGCACGAGCAGCCATTGCAGCGTCCTCCGCAGTCCCGATAGCGTTGAGCAGTTCGGAGTAGCGTGGCAATCATGGCTACCAAGAAGCGGTGGAGCGAGTTCAGTGGCGGTCAACGAGCGGCCATCCTCGTCGCCTCGGCCATTGAGGTGGTATTGACCAGCGTCGCGCTGGCGGACTTAGCCCGGCGTCCGCGCGGGCAGGTGCGCGGCCCCAAGCCTTTGTGGGTTCTGGGTTGCGTTTTTCAGCCTGTCGGGCCTATCGCATACCTTGCGTTTGGTCGTCGCTCGTCCTGACCTCTAAGTGTGTCCCGCTGGCCGGCAACGAAGTTCACAGGCGTACAGGTGCAGCCACTACGGCTCCGCCCCTGACTGCCCGCACGCCGGCGTCGAGCAGGTCAGCGGAGAATTCCCAGGTCTAGGTCTCCGCCTCGCCCTTGGTTGTGGAAGTCCGTTAAAGCCGGGACCAAGCCGGCTCCGGTTCCCCGACCCAGTTCCAGCGCATCAGGTGGGACGTTTCTCGGGCGACATGGACCCGACCAGCGAGCCGTCGCGCTCGACGGCGTCGCCCAGGGCCTCGTCGATACCCGCGAGGGTCTCGCTCGACAGCGACTTGCCGGCCGCAGCGGCGTTGGCTTTGACCTGCTCCGGCCCCGAGCCGCCGGTGATCGCGGATGCGACATTGCCGTTCTGCAGGACCCAGGCCACGGCCATCTGGGCCATGGTCAGGCCCTCAGCTTGTGCCAGAGGTGAGAGCCGTTGAACGCGGGTCAGCATCTCGTCGGTCAACAGACCCTTAATGAATTCGGCGCCATGAGCGTCGGTGGCGCGAGAGTCTTGTGGAACTGGCTGGCCCGGCTTGTACTTGCCGGTGAGGATGCCCTGCTCAATCGGGGAGAAGCAAATCTGGCCGATACCCAACTCCTGGCAGGCTGGCACGACCTCCGGCTCGATGACCCGGTAGAGCGCGTTGTACTTCGACTGGTTGGAGACGAACGAAATCTTCAATTCCCGGGCCAGCGCGTGACCGGCCCGCAGCTGCTCGGGCGTCCACTCGCTGACGATGTAGAGCGCCTTGCCGGCCCGCACCACATCGGCGAACGCCTCCATCGTCTCCTCCAGCGGCGTGGAGAAGTCGTAGCGGTGCGCCTGGTACACATCGACGTAGTCGGTCTGCAACCTGGTGAGCGATGCATTGATCGACTCAAGGATGTGCTTGCGGGACAGTCCGCTGTCGTTCGGTCCACCGGGTCCGGTCGCGCCGAAGACCTTGGTCAAGATCTCAAGACCCTCTCGGCGCTCGCCCACCAGCGCATCGCCCAGAATCGTCTCGGCCCGACCTTTCCCGTACGTACGCGGTGTCGAAGGTCGTGATACCTGCCTTCAGCGCCGCCTGCACGCAGGCGGTCGCCTGCTCCGCCTTGCCTTCTGGGTGCGTGACCCAGTTGCCGTAGCTGATCGCGGACACTTTCAGACCGCTGTCACCGAGAAAACGAAACTCCATCGGTCCTCCTTGCACTTGTCATGGCCTGTTCGTGTGTCAGCTGGTCCTCACATCAGGTCCCTCTTCCAGGCGGCGCTCGACGTTGTTGATGATGGTCAACGTGGCGAGATCCGCACGGTCGCCGACTTCGGCCCTTCTCCCTGCATGATCGGGACAGCTGAGCTGCCGTTGTACTTCTCCTCGTACGTGGCGTCTACCGCAGGGGCGGTCTCGTTGCCCGCAGACTCGAACGTGACCTCGTAGTCTTTGCCGCCGACACGGATCCGCCCAGCCTTCTGGCTCAAGGCCGCCGCGTACCAGCTGGATTGCTGCCCGTTGGCGGCGCGGACATAGACCTCGGCGTCGACCACGAGGGCCACACCAGGGTCGGGGTGCCGTAGGTGGTGCCGTCTTCGCGGAACGGGGAGATGTACAGGTCGTGACTCTCAGCAATTGCGCGGAGGTCGTCTTCATTCCAGGAATTCATGATCGGTCCTGCTTTCATCAGTCGTGTGAAATCGGGATGGCGGCACTACGGGCAGGCAGCGGGTCTGCGCAGGTTCCCGGTCAGAACCAGGTCGCCTGGCGCAGCACGTACGGCTCCTCGAGCGCGGTGACCTCGTCGCTGGTGAGCTCCACGTCGAGCGCGGCCGCGGCGTCGACCAGGTGGTGCTGCTTGGTGACACCCACTATGGGCGCGTCGACCACCGGGTTCTTCAGCACCCACGTCAGCGCAACCTGAGCCATCGACACCCCACGGGCTTCGGCGATGCGTTGGATGGCGTCGATGATGGCCTGGTCGGTGTCGAGCCACAGCGGACGGCCGAAGCGGTCCGTGCCCCGGGCGCCCCGGTTCGTGGTCCGGTCGCCCCATGGCCGAGTGACGACCCCCTGGGCGAGCGGGCTCCACGGGATGCTGCCGACACCCTGGTCGGCCAGCAAGCCGAACATTTCCAGCTCCTCACCGCGGTTGATCAGGTTGTACTGATCCTGCATGGAGACGAACGGGGTCCAGCCGTTCCGCTCGGCGACGTGCTGCAACTTCGCGAACCGCCACGCCTGCATGCTCGAGGCGCCGAGATAGCGGGCCTTGCCGGCCTTGACCACGTCGTGCAGTGCCTCCATCGTCTCGTCGACCGGGGTGTCGGGGTCGAAGCGGTGGATCTGTTAGAGGTCGACATAGTCGGTGCCCAGCCGGGTCAGCGAGGCGTCGATCTGCTCCATGATCGCCTGACGTGACAGACCGGACCCGCCCGGACCGTCGTGCACCGGGAAGAACACCTTCGTCGCCACGACGATGTCGTCGCGGCGGGTGAACTCCTTCAGCACCCGACCGACGGCCTCCTCCGAGGTGCCGGCGTTGTAGCCGTTCGCCGTGTCCCAGAAGGTGATCCCCAGATCGAGAGCCTGCCGAAAGAACGGCACCGCGTCCTCGTACGAGATGGGCCAGCCCTCGCGGCCGCTATCACCCTCTCCGAAGCTCATCGTGCCCATCGCGATCCGGCTGATCTTGAGGCCCGAGGACCCCAGACGTGTGTACTCCATCAAGCGCTCCAGTGATGTGTGTTGATGATCGGTTACCGCTCGCAGACATGGCGAGATCAGTGGTCGATCCTGGCCATGTTGGCCTCGGAGTGGCGCTCGCCGGCGGCTGGGGTGAGGGCGTTCAGCCGCGCAAGCTGAGCGGCGGTGAGCCCGACGCCGTCGGCTGCGGTGTTCTCCTCGACGCGGGTAACGCGCCGGGTGCCGGGAATCGGGGCGATGTCGTCGCCCTGCCCGAGCAGCCAGGCCAGGGCGATCTGGGCCGGGGTTGCACCAACCTCGCCGGCGACGGATCGGACCTCGTCGACAATGCCCAGGTTCCGCTGAAAGTTCTCCCCGATGAACCGCGGGTTGTCCTTGCGCCAGTCGTCGTCGGGAATGTCGGCCGGGGTACGGATCTGACCGGTGAGGAAGCCGTGGCCCAGCGGTGAGTACGGGACGAAACCGATGCCGAGCTCGCGCAGCAACGGCAGCAGCTCATCCTCAGGATCCCGGGTCCACAGGGAGTACTCGGTCTGCAGGGCGGCAACCGGGTAGACCGCGTGCGCGCGGCGGATCGTGGTGGGGCTGGCCTCGGAGAGCCCGATGTGGCCGATCTTGCCCTCAGTGACCAGCTCGGCCAACGCGCCGACAGTGTCCTCGATAGGCGTGCTGCGGTCGACACGGTGCTGGTAGTACAGGTCGATGTGGTCGGTGCCAAGCCGAGTCAACGAGCCTTCGACCGCGGCCCGGACGTTGGTGGGGCTGCTGTCGACAACGCCAGGTCCGCCGCCGGCATGGGAGACGAGCCCGAACTTGGTCGCTACCACCACCTGATCGCGGCGGTCCTTGATGGCGCGCCCAACAATTTCCTCGCTGTGGAAAGGTCCGTAGATCTCGGCGGTGTCGATGTGGGTGACACCCAGCTCGAGCGCCCGGCGGATGGTTCGGATCGACTCGGCGTCGTCCAAACCGCCGCCGCTGGTGTACGTGCCGGCCATGGTCATGGCACCGAGGCCGATCCGGGAAACGTCCAGTCCACCAAGAGAGATGTGCTTCATCAATGTCTCCTTGTCGTTCTCAGCTCAGGCGTCGTCGTGGTCGAGGTTGCTGGACAACTCGCGGTTCGCGTCGGCTTGTTCGAGCAGGAGCTTGGCCCGGTTCTCGAAGGTGGTTACCGCGTCGGCGCCGGCGGGGAACCGTAGCGGCGGATCCTCCCGGGCGGCGAGGCGTACCAGGGCCTCCGCGAGCTTGGCCGGATCGCCGCCCTGCTGGCCGTTCATGCTCTTCCAGGCGGTGACGGTTTGCTCGGTCCGCTCGGCATAGTCGGCGATCGAGGACTCGGCGTACTTCGTCGACTCCGGCGTGAGCAGCTCGGTGCGGAAGAAGGCAGGCTCGACCAGCATGGTGCGGATCCCGAACGGCGCAACCTCCGGGGCCAGCGACTCCAACCAGCCCTCCACCCCGAACTTCGACGCGGCGTACGCGCTCAAGAACTCACCGCCCACAATGCCGGCGGTCGACGAGATGGTGACGACCAGGCCGGAACGCTGGGCGCGCATGACCGGCAGGGCGGCGCGGGTGACATTGACCGGGCCGAACAGGGTGGTCTCGATCTGCGCCCGAAACTCATCAGGGCTGAGCTCCTCGAAGAATCCGGCGTTGAAGTTGCCCGCGTTGTTGACCAGCACATCAATCCGTTCGAACCGGTCCATCGCAGCCGCCACGGCCATCTTTGCGTCGCCGGGATCGGTGACGTCGAGCCTGATCGCCAAGAGATCGTCGTCCGCTCCGATGGCCGATGTGACCTTCGCGGGGTTACGTCCGGTGGCGACGACGGCGTGACCGGCAGCCAGGGCGGCCCTGGCGATGTCGACGCCCATGCCCCGACCGGCGCCGGTGACGAGCCAAACTTTCTTGTCACTCATGTTTGCTGTACTCCTTCACTTGACCTACGGGTTCTGTCGGGGCGAACGGCCTATCGGGGGTTGCACTCCCACCGAACCATGGGTCGGGCGCGCGTGGGAGACCCTGATGATGGGGCCATTGACAGGGACCCTTTACGACAGCGGATGCCTCGTAGCGTGGAAGCAATGGGCGCTGCCGGCCAGCCGTGACGAGATATGGACGCCACAGAGCGGCTGGGTTTGGATACGTTGCCATCGCCGACATGTCCAGACAAGTTCGCTTTCAGCTCTCAGTCACAGATGTTGCGAGGAGGTCGTCGAGGAATCGTTCGGTGTCGCTGTTGCTGATCCCGCCTGCGGTGTCTTGCGGGAGCCACACAAGTGCCCGGTGTGCGCCTCGGTCCCGCAGTCGGGTGAGCGTCTCGCGGTCGGGGGTGGGACCGCTGGCGGTGAGTTCGAGTGGCTTGTCGGTGCGGTCCTGCAGGCGGGCGAACCGGTCGAACACCTGGTCTTCGATCCCACCGATCATGGGTGCCCAGCCGTCGCCGAAGGCGAGGACGCGGTCCTCGACCGTCGGCCCGGACCCGCCGACCATGATCGGCGGGTCGGGGGTTTGGACGGGCTTGGGCCAGGCCTGTAGCAGGTCGAAGTCAACGAGTTGGCCGTGGTATTCGGCGACGTCCTTGGTCCAGATCTCGATCATCGCCTGGACCCGTTCGGTCAGCAACCGCATCCGGGTCTTCGGGTCCGTGCCGTGATTGCGCATCTCTTGGCGGTTCCAGCCGGCTCCTACACCCAAGATCACGCGACCGTCGGCGAGCACATCAACAGTGGCGACCGCTTTCGCGGTGTGGATCGGGTCCCGCTGCGGCACCAGGCACACCCCCGTCGCGACCTTAAGCGTCCTGGTGGCGGCCGCGGCCGCGGTCATCGCGACGAACGGGTCGAAGGTCTTCGAATACCGGTCTCCCCGCGTACTGCCCTCGGGCGGTGGCGCCTCGATCGGCAGATGGGAGTGCTCGGCGAACCACAGCGACTCCAAGCCACGGTCTTCGATCATCCGACCGAGCCGACCCGGCGCCGGGGCATCGACGTTGGGAAACATCGCAATACCGATCTGCATGCAAGCAACTCCTTCAGCTTGTCACCGGCCGCGTCGGGCACGGCCTGGTCTTGAGGAATTCTGGTCGGACTCGGGTGGAGGGTCAGTGAGCCGTGAAGCCCCCGTCAACGGGAAGAGCGACGCCGAGCACGAGGCTTGCGGCCGGGCTGCACAGCCACAGAGCGGCGGCGGCGACCTCCTCCGGCCGCCCCGGCCGGCCAATTGGCTGGTCGCGCATGACCTCCTTCATCGCGTCCGGCTGGTTTTCGATCAGGTCCGTCGACATAGGCGTCGCGATCACGCCCGGGCAGACGGCACTGATCCGAATGCCAAGTGGCGCGTAATCCATGGCGGCGCTCTTGGTCAGCCCGATCACGCCATGCTTGGTCGCGTGATAGGTGGCCCGGCCCGCCTGTCCGACCAGGCCGCCCAGGGATGAGCAGTTCACGATGGCCCCCACTGCCTTGGGTGCGCATCTGGCGGAGCTCATGCTTCATGCACGTCCAGATACCGCGCAGATTAATGGCGATCACCTTGTCGAAGCTCTCGGCCGACTCATCGGCTGGGTCGCCAGTGAAGCCGACGATGCCGGCATTGTTGAAGGCCATGTCCAACCGGCCGTAGGCCGCGATGGTGCGCTCGACCATCTGGGCGACTTGCATCTCATCCGCCACGTCGCAGGTGACGCCGATGGCCTGGTGGCCGTCCGCGGTCAACCCCTCGGTCGCACGGCGGAGCGCGTCCTCATCGATGTCGGCGAGCACCACGGCGGCACCCGCCTCGGCGAAAGCCTTCACGCTCGCCAGCCCGATGCCGGAGCTTGCACCAGTGACCAGGGCAACCTGGCCGCTGAAGTCATAAACAGGATTCATCGCCTGGTCCCCTGGTTTCTTCGTATTGTGATTTGAGCCGATCTCGCTATGGGGCATCGCCTCATCGGAGCGCACGTAAATACCAAACCATCCGATACGAGTTTTGTGGGAGCCCAAAGGGGTCACTGACAGTGACCCCCGGGGCCACCGAAGCAACCGTAATGTGGACGACATGGCAGGCGAGAACCGCAACATCCGCGGCGACGTGCGCGAGCAGATCCGGGAGTTCCTGACCACCAGACGGGCCAGGATCACGCCCGAGCAGGCCGGGCTGCCCGCGTACAGCGGAGACCGCCGACGGGTCTCCGGCCTGCGCCGCGATGAGGTCGCCTTCCTCGCCGGCATCTCCAGCCAGTACTACACCCGGCTCGAACGCGGCAACGCCACCGGAGTCTCCGAGAGTGTCATCGACGGCATCGCCCGCGCCTTGCAGCTCGACGAGGCCGAGCAGACCCACCTGATGGACCTGATCCACGCCGCCGGCACAACCCGCGCCCCCCGCCGGCCGGCCCTGCAGCAGGTTCGCTCCACGGTGCAGCGCGTCCTCGACTCCATGGTCGGCACACCTGCGCTGGTACTGAACGGGCGTCTTGACATCCTGGCCGCCAACCAGCTGGGATTCGCGCTGTTCTCGCCCGTCTACGCCAACCCGGTTCGGCCAGCCAACAACGCTCGCTTCGTGTTCCTCGACCCGCATGCCACCGAGTTCTTCCGCGATTGGGACAAGGTCGCCAACGACACGGTCGCCATCCTGCGCGGCGAAGCCGGACGCCACCCGTACGACCGCCGGCTCTCCGATCTGATCGGTGAGCTGTCCACCCGCAGCGGCCAATTCCGGGGTCGATGGGCCGCCCACGACGTCCAAATCCACACGACCGGCATCAAACTGATCCACCACCCGGTAGTCGGAGACCTCGACCTGCCATACGAGTCCTTCCCCATGACTGCCGACCTCAGCCAAAGCCTGCTCACCTACACCCCCGAGCCCGGATCGCCATCACACGACGCCCTGATTCTGCTGGCCAGCTGGGCCGCCAGCGCCGCGAGCGCCGCGAGCGAGAACGACCTGCAAGACCGGGGGACCTGACACGCGTTAGCCGGTTGGATTCTTTAGCCAGACCACAGTGGTCTGCGGGCGAGGTACGAGGGCGGATCTCACGGCGCGCCCACGACGACCTTCCCTCTGGCGTGCCTCGTTCGAGGTAGGTGATTGCTGCGGGGATTTCTGCGAACGGGTAGCGCCGGTCGATGTGAG
>Ga0307312_10000769_pt1 | contig 15603 bp, 13 predicted proteins | sample ER_DNA_202_FD_194489 | JGI IMG/M metagenome (GOLD analysis project Ga0307312, IMG submission 194489) | Bulk soil microbial communities from the East River watershed near Crested Butte, Colorado, United States - ER_DNA_202 | ecosystem: Environmental > Terrestrial > Soil > Floodplain | place... | reverse complement strand
CACGTAATCACGCGTCTCGACGAACGGAATCCGCTCGGTAAACACTTCCGGATCCGCCGCGCCCGTCTTGCTCGACCACTTCTCCACCCGCGACTCGCCCGCGTTGTATGCGGCGAGGACCTTTACAACTTCCGGATACTTGCGCGCGAGCCCACTGAGGTGAGCCGTGCCGAGCTTGATGTTGGTCGCGGGTTGATAGAGTAGCTCAGGATCCCACGGGCCGATGCCTTTCGACTCCGCTACCGTTTTCCCAACCGCCGGCATGAGCTGCATGAGGCCCCGCGCCCCCGCGGGTGAAGTCGCCAGTGGATTGAAATTCGACTCCTGCCGAATCAGCGCCGCCACGAGAACCGGGTCCAGGCCGTTCTCCTTGCTGCTGGTAATCAGAGTCTCCCGCTCGAGAACGGGAAAGTAGAGCCGGTAGTTCTCGGGACTGCGTCCAATCTCATCGATGGCGCGGCGTCCCAGAGCAATCGAGCGCGATGCCTGGTCGGTCCCCGCGAGCGCGTGCGCCGTGGCGACCATGCGGGTTGGATTCGACAGCGCGTCGCGGAACAACTTGTCGTTCTCGAATCCCGCCTCCACATCCATTCCTACATCCCGGAGCTCGACGATGCGATTCATCGCGGTGTCGATTGCGGGAACCCTGCCGTAATTCGATGGGGAGCGGTCGGACGCAACGAGCGTCGTGTCGAGGCGCTTTGCCGCCAGCACCGCGTAATAACTGAGCTGCTCCTTGCTGATAATGGATCGCCATCTCGCGTTCCCTCGGCTCTTGTCGCCGAGCGCGGCATAGGAGCGTCCGGCCCAATAGGCGGCAGCCAGCGCTTCGGTGCTGTTAGAGTCGCGGGCGATGAGCGAGTCGAATTCAGCGGCTGCAGCCTTCCTGTCTCCTTGTATGTAGGCGATCATGCCCGCGCGGAATCGGGCGTTGGTCGCGTGCCGGCCGGTGGGAAAGCGTTTCAACAAAGCGGTCAGAGTCTGTCGTGCGTCCTTGTCCCGATTGTCGTCGGTGGCGAGGTCGGCGAGAAGGAGGAGCGCGGACGCCGCGCTGGTGTCACGCGGATAAGCGGTGGTGATGGCGCGGAGCGTGGATCGCCCGGCCTCAGTATTACCAAGCGCGATCTGGGCTCTTGCCTTTTGATATTGCGCCGCGGCGGCGAGGTTTGGCGGCGTTCGCACTTTCGCGAACTCCGTGGCAGCGTCGGCGTAGCGCCTCAGTCGAAAGAGCACCGAGCCATATGCAACTCGGTCGGAGACGTCGCCGAGCCCGGCGCCAAGCGCCTTGGCGTAGGCAGTGGCCGCTCGATCGGGTAGACCCGATTTGCCGGCGGCGCGCGCGATGACGATCTCCTCCCGAGGAGCGGTCGTAGTCAACACCTTGTCGAACAGATCGATTGCCTCGCGGGTGTCTGCCGAATTGTTCGAGCTGGCGATCAACATCAGCAACTCCCCACGCGCCGCACTCCGGGAAGCATCGTCGGCCGGAGGATTGATGCGCAGCCGCAATGCATCCAGTCTCGCGCCGAGCGCGCCGTAGACGCGGATGGCACCCGCGAAATCGCGGGTCCGTTCGCGGGCGATTGCATCGGTCCAGCGGATGCGGTCACGCGCAACATCGGTTCGAAGCTTCGCGAAGTACCCCGCCCTCGCGGCACTGTCTCCGGTCACACCTGCCGCCCTGAGGTAGAGCCAATCGGAGATCTGGGGAAGCTTCTGCGCGGCCTGATCGTATCCCGCGCGCGCGGCATCCAGACTGTCGGCGCGATCGAGCTCACGAGCGCGAAGGACCAGGGCGCGGTCTTCCGCGGAAAGCACGTGCCTGGTCGTGTCCCCCGCCTGAACGGCGGCTGAATCCTTCTGGCTCGGTTGTGGATTTTGGCAGGCGCTCGAGGAGAGAACGAGTGCGACGAGCGGGAGTAGTAGCGGAGCTATCGCCAACGTGTGTGATCTCCATCGAGGAGTTTGTTCGCTTCTTCCGGCCCGCCGCTGCCGGATGGATAAGTAGGAAGCGTAGTTGCGGGATGCTTATCCCAATAATCGAGTATTGGATCGATAATCGACCACGCCATTTCCACTTCGTCGCTGCGCGTGAACAGCGTCGGATCGCCGATCATGCAATCGAGCAGCAGGGTCTCGTACGCGGGGTGCGCCTCGTTTCCGAATGCCTCGGCGTACGTAAAGTCCATGTCGACCGGGGTAATCTCGAGGCCGGGCGTGAGCTCGTGCATCGCGCCGGGGGTCTTCACCTGGAATCGAAGGGAGATTCCCTCATTGGGCTGCACTCTGAGCGTCAGCACGCTGGGAGACATCTCCTCGACGGCCTTCTGGCCGAACAGCAGCAGCGGTGGCGAGCGGAACTGAATGGCGATCTCGGAGATTCGCGTCGACATCCGCTTTCCCGATCGCAGGTAGAACGGGACTCCTTTCCAGCGCCAGTTGTCGATGGAGATCCGCATCGCGGCGTATGTCGGCGTAAGAGAGCCGGGCGACACATCGGGCTCGCTCCGATAGGCCGGTACTGATTTCCCATCGAGCATGCCCGCATCGTACTGCGCGCGTACCACTGGCGGCTCACACCCATCGTGAATCAGCTCGCGCACCGAGTGGAGCACTTTGACTTTCTCGTCGCGAACGGCGTCCGCGGTGAAGCTGCTGGGAGGCTCCATCGCCGCGAGCGTGAGCAGCTGCAGCAGATGATTCTGGAACATGTCGCGCAGCACGCCCGCCTCTTCGTAGTACTTGCCGCGCCCTTCCACGCCGACGGACTCCGCCGCCGTGATCTGCACGTGCGAGATGTAGTGGCGGTTCCACAGCGGCTCGTAAATCGAATTCGCAAAGCGGAAGACGAGGATGTTCTGGACGCTCTCCTTCCCGAGGTAGTGATCGATTCTATAGATCTGGTGCTCGCCGAACTGCTCGAGCACGAGGTGGTTGAGCGCCTTGGCTGATTCGAGACTGCGGCCAAACGGCTTCTCGATCACGACGCGGACCCACGGACGCTCCTCATACGAGTGCGTTCGCCACGCGAGCCCGCTCGTGCACAAGTGCTTGAGCGTCGTCTCGAACACGCTCGGCGGAATCGCCAGATAAAACAGTCGGTTCCGTTCCTGCTGGGCCGACGGCGCTTCGATCTCCTTGAGCCGTTTCTCGATGTTCACGTAGGCGTCGTCCTTGGAGAAATCGCCGCCGGCGTAGTGCGTCCGCTCGCAAAGCCACTGCCAGACGTCGTCGTGCACCTTGTGGATCTCGTCGGAGTTGGCCATCGCCTCGCGCATGATGCCGCGGAATCCTTCGTCCGTGTTCTGATCCCGCGCGACACCCAGCAGCGCGAAGTTGTCGGGAAGAAGCTTCTGCTCCGCCAGATAGTAGATCGCCGGAATCAGCTTGCGCTTGGTGAGGTCGCCGACAGCTCCGAAAATCACCATCGTGCAAGGATCGGCTTTGTCCCGACGTCCCCGCTTGCGCGGAGCCCGTACCATCGGAACCGAAACCGGAGTTCTCATGACTTCTTTACCGCGTGACCACCGAATTCGTTGCGCAGCGCCGCAATGACTTTGGCCGAGAAGGAATCAGTCTGCCGCGAACGGAGGCGCGTGAGAAGCGACAACGTGATCACCGGCGCGGGGACATCGAGATCGATCGCCTCCTGCACCGTCCAGCGCCCCTCGCCGGAGTCCTCGACGTATCCGCGCAGAGCACTCAACTCAATGTCCTTCTCGAAGGCTGTTTCGGCCAGCTCGTTGAGCCACGAGCGCACGACACTCCCCTGGTTCCAGACTGCGGCGATCTTGTGGAGGTCCAGCTTGAACTCCTTCGACGCGTGGAGAATCTCGTAGCCTTCAGCGTAAGCCTGGAGCATTCCGTATTCGATCCCGTTGTGAATCATCTTCACGTAATGTCCGGCGCCTGGCGGTCCCATGTGGCCGTATCCGTCGGGCGGCGCCAGCGTCTTGAAGATCGGCTCGCACAGCTTGAACGCCTCCGCTGACGCACCGATCATGAGGCAATATCCGTTCGCGAGTCCCCAGATGCCGCCGCTGGTGCCGGAATCGATCAGGTTAATCCCCTTCGCCTGCAGATCGGCCGCGCGCCGCATCGTGTCGTGGAAGTTGGAGTTGCCGCCATCGATGATCACGTCGCCCTTCGAGAGTCCGGGCAACAGCGAAGCAATCGTCTCGTCCACCGGTTTTCCCGCGGGGACCATGATCCACACGATGCGCGGGCCCTTGAGCTTTGCCGTGACGTCGCTCAGGCTCGTCGTCCCGATGGCGCCGAGCGAGACGTACTGCTGCACCGTCGGCGGTTTCCGGTCGAAGACAACGACCTCGTGGCCACCCTTCAGCAGCCGTTCCGACATGTTGCCACCCATTCGGCCGAGGCCGATCATCGCCAAGCGCATTGCCTATGCTCCGGAAAGTTCGAGATGGAGAAGGCGCTCCAGATCGGAGCGAAGCTTCGCCGCGGACGTGAATTGAAGCACGTTGATTCCAAGGGTGCTCGCCGAGATGAGATTCTGCTGGCGGTCGTCGATGAAGAGCGAAGTTGTCGCCTCGGCGTGGGCGATGCCCAGGGCACGATGATAGCATCTGCGGAGCGGCTTCCTGACGCCAAGCCAGCATGATGACAGAAACGCCTCGAAAATCTGGGAGATTCCGAACTTTTCGATGCGGTACATGTTGAGCTCTTCCGATTCGTTGTTGAGCGTCATCATCGTGTAGCCAGCGTGCCGCGAGAGCGTGCGCGCGATCCCGATCGTTGCTTCGTCGGCGATACTCTGGGACTGCATGAACTTCACGAACTCCCCACGCGAGAATGTCCTGGGAGTGTGAAAGATGGCGATGTCGAGATACTCGTCGAGAGTGATCCTTCCCTCCTCCCAGTCGCTGACGACTTCCTTGTGGCGCCACTCGAAATCCTCGGGATTCAAGTCGAACCGCTCCACGGCGCGCTCTCGCTGCTCGTGGTCCCAGCCGTTCGAGCCGAGCACTCCACCGATGTCGAAGAAAATGTGTGTGAATTCGGTCACGCGATCAGCACCGCGCGCGCCGGTGCGCCGTCGCAGCCTTCGATCCGGAGCGGAAGGCAGATCAATTGATACTCGCCCGGCGGAGGCGCCGAGAGATCGAGACCCTCGAGAATCACCACCGACTTGGCGAGAAGGGTGCGATGGGTTCGGTGATGTCCCGAGTGAAACTGCTCGATTGACAGGTAGTCGATTCCGACCAGCTCGACACCTTTGTCGACAAGGTACTCCGCGCCGTCAGGGGCGAGATAGGTGTAGTCAGGCGCGAACTGCTTCTGCGAAAGGAGCGCGGAGTTCCGTGTGTGCAGCAGTATTCTCGTGCGGCCCCTCAGGTCATGCGCCTTGAGCTCAGCTGCTCCAATCGCGCGCACGTTGTCGGGGAAGCTTACGAGAAGCGCGGGTCCGATCAGGCGATCGAGTGGAATCTGGTCCACCGGCTGGCCATCGTCGAAGAAGTGGCGGGATGCGTCGGCGTGGGTCCCGGTGTGCGAGCCGAATCGTATCGCCGAAACGTTGGCACCGGCCCCCTTCGCGACCGCCTGCTGGAGCGTAATGTCGATCTCGGGGTTTCCCGGGTAGACGATTCCGCCCGAACGGATCGGCACCGAGATGTCGTAGATGCGGCTCACGGGCCGTAGCGAAGCAACAGTCGTGCGCGGATCAGGATGGCAGGCTCGTAGATTCGCTGGCGCTGAGGATGAAACGCGGGATGGCAGCCTCGAAAGAGGTTCCGTCCTGGCGCAGAAGGCCGTAGTGACCCTCCATCCAGCCTTCTCCTGACTTGAGAATGCAGAAGCTCTGGTATTCGTGCACGGCGCCGGGCATGATCGTCGGCTGCTCCCCAACAACTCCCTCTCCAATCACTTCCGTGTCGACTCCTTCGCCGAAGGAGTCGTGAATCAGCCACCGGCGTGTGAGAAGCTGGGCAGCGAGGGTCCCGACGTTCTCGATTCGCACGAAATACGCGAACACGTAGTGGCTCTGGGAAGGCTCCGAGTGATCACGGAGGTAGACGGGTCGAACTGTGACGCGAATTCCTTCCGTTTCGCGATAGAAGAATGGTGGGCCGGACATGCTTCAAACTAGTGGAAGCAAACCCACTGCGAGAAGAGCCAGGTGGTGCGTAGCCAGCTCTTCTCGCAGTTGGTTTCACCGCTACCAGATAACCGGCCTCACTGAATCCGGCCTCACCATCGGATCGCCGGCCTTGCAACCGAACGCCGCGGCGAACTGGGGTATGTTCGAAAGCGGTCCGTTTGTTCTCCACCGCCCCGGAGAGTGCGGATCGGTGTTGATGCGCACTCGCTGCGCTTCGGGGTTGATGTTTTGTCTCCAGATCTGGGCCCACGCCAGGAAGAAGCGCTGTTCAGGCGTGAAGCCATCAATGAGTGGCGGCCTCCCCTTTTCGGCCAGGGCTTTCTCGAGCGCGGCGTAGGAAACCGAGAGTCCGCCCAGGTCGGCCAGATTCTCGCCGAGGGTGAGCTTGCCGTTTACGTGAACGCTGTCGAGCACCGTGTAGGAATCGAATTGAGATGCCACCAGACCGGTTCCTCGCTTGAACTTCTCGAGGTCGGAAGCGCTCCACCAGTTGCGCAGATTACCCTGCGCGTCGAATTGCGAACCCTGATCGTCGAAGCCATGCGTCATCTCGTGGCCGATCACGGCCCCCATCCCGCCATAGTTCACCGCGTCGTCCGCCTTCGGATCGAAGAACGGGGGCTGCATGATGCCCGCCGGGAAGACGATCTCGTTCATCGTCGGGTTGTAGTAGGCGTTGACGGTCGGCGGAGTCATCGTCCAGTTAGTGCGGTCCACGGGCTGGCCGATTCGCGCCAGGTCACGGCGTCGCTCGTACTCCCGCACAGCAAGCTGATTGTTCAGGAAGGGGCCCGGCTTGACGTTGAGGGTAGAGTAGTCACGCCACTTATCCGGATAGCCGATCTTGTTGGTGAAAGCGGCGAGCTTGCCACTAGCCTGGACTTTGGTAGTGTCGCTCATCCAGCCCAACGTCTGCAGGCGATCGTGGAACACCGACTCGAGGTTCCGCACCATCTCGAGCGCGCGCTGTTTGGCGTCGGGCGTGAAATATTGGGCGACGTAGGCCTGGCCGAGGGCGTCCCTCAGCCCCTCATCGGTGGCGCGCCCACACCGCTTCTCACGCGGGAGCAGCTCCTTGGCGCCGGACAAGGTGCTGCCGAATCGGAAATCCTCGTTTACGAACGCAGAGCTCAGACTCGGCGCGGCGGCGTCCGCAATTTTCCAGCGCAGGTAGGCCTTCAAATCGGCCAGCGGCGCCGAGGACAACAGACTGTCCACCGATTTGAGGAAGACTGGATTTTGAACGTTGATCGTCGCGATGTCGCTCCTTCCTTCTCCCGCAAAGAACCGGGGCCAGTTGAAGCCGGGAGCGAGCTGCCGCAGCTCTGCCGCCGTCATCTTGTGGTAGTTGGCATTGGGATCGCGCATCTGGACGCGCGTCATCGCGGGCTTGGCGAGAGCAGTTTCTATGGTCACAACTCTTTGAGCGTCGGCGCCGGCCTCGGATGCACTTTCACCGAGAAGCTGGAACATTTTCGCCACGTGGTCGGTGTAGTTGGTGCGGATGTCGGCGTATCTCTTATCCGGATTCAGGTAGTAGTCGCGATCGGGCAGCGAGAGACCACCCTGGCGGATGCCCGCGATCACCGACGTACTGTTCTTCGCATCCTGTTGCGAGCCGAAGCCGAACAGCACCGGAACGCCTTGCGAATGAAGCCGCGCCACCTCGGCTTCGACTTGCCCGCGATTTCGGATGGCTGCGATGCGGGCGAGAGCGGGCGCGATCGGCTGCGACCCGGCGCGCTCGGCACCCGCGGAATCCATGCACGAGGAGTAGAAGACGCCCAGCTTTTTCATATCCGCGCTCGCCTGCGAATTGCCGGTCGCCACGGCGTTGCGGAGGATCGTGAGGAGATTGCTCTGGTTATTCTCGCCCAGCTCCGCGAAGCTGCCCCAAACCGAGTATGCTGGCGGGACCGGGTGGGCCTTTACCCAACCGCCGTTGGCGAACTGGTAGAAGTCGGTGCACGCCGAGACCGAGCGGTCGAGGTTGGACGGATCGAGCGGCGTTGCCTGCATTGGGACGACCGACACCTGGGCCGCGCCAGGGGCCGCAAGCGCGAAGCTGAGCGCGAGCGCGCGTAAAACGGAAGGCATGCGATACTCCGGGGGAGAAAGTTCAGCCGGGGAATCAATCCCGCGCGCGTTGGAAGTCCAGCCCTTTGATTTTTGTCATCGTCTTGTCATGTTGCGCCGGTCCGTCGGAGGGGGTCCTCTTCGTCGGCAGAATTTGGCTCGGGCGGAGCCCCTAACAACGCTCCCTCGCTCCGCTCGGTCGCGGGTCTCCTGGTCGCCAAATAGGTGCCTCCTACGAGGACCCCCTCCGACTCCCCGTTGAGCATCGGAGCAGAAGCAGTTCGGGCGTGCTCATCTCATGCGCGCACGGACAGCGACGCAGGTTCAACAGGATCTCGGCTGGGAGGGAGGCGAGGATGTCCTCTTAAGGACGCTATCCCGCAGCTAGCGCCGGAGGCGCGGTGCGGCGAAGCCGCAAGCGAGGACTGCGTCCGTAGAGGACATCCTCGCCGACCGACCGCGCGACAATCTCAAACGCTCACCCGCGAGTTCGTGCGCGTGGTTTTTTCTTTTTCGCGGGCTTCATTATGCTCCCCCGACAGCTCGGCGCTCCGCATTTGCAGACGTAGAACTTCTCGAGCTCAGCGTCGTTCTTGCCCGTGCGCTCGTACTGGTAGTCGTATGCCAGCTCTTCACCGGGCTCGATCGTGTGCAGCGCGTGAATGAGAATCTTTCGGTCGGTGATCACGGCTTCGCAGTTGGGCTCACACGAGTGGTTGATGAAGCTCGCATCGCCGCCGCCAGTCTTGATCGCGCCATCGATCACGGTTTTGCTGTCCAGAGTGAAGAGGAACGTGTGGTGGCGCTTCATCCTGGTGTCGTCGTAGCGGCGGTCCGCTTCCTTGTTGCTGATGCGCTCGCCCGTGTATTCGACGATCCGCGTTCCCTTCCTGATGCGCCTGGCGGCGAAGACGCCACGTCCGTGAATGTGTGAATCGCGCACTACGTACAGGGGCTCGCGCCCATTGTTCGACATCGACATCGATTGTGTCTGAGTGTTACCGGTCGGGAGATGCGACTATGAGGCCAGAGCACTCGCCAAGCCCGATGCGGGCCGCACCCTCGCGCCGCAGGTAGCCGCGCATGATGATCTCGTCGCCGTTGTGAAGGAATCTTCGTTCCTCGCCCGTTGGCAGCGTAATCGCTTCGGCGCCCTTGCGCGTGAGCTCCAGCAGGCAGCCCTGAGAACCCGACTCCGGGCCCGAAATCGTTCCGCTCCCAAGCAAATCGCCCGGTCGCAGGTTGCAGCCATTGCTGGTGTGGTGTGTCAGCATCTGCGCGGGCGTCCAGTACATGTCCGCAAGCGACGCGGCACTCAGGCGCGACGGTCGCAGGTGGCTCTCGCGCATCATCATCGACCTGATGTAGACCTCGATTATGAGATCGATTCCCCCATCATGCTTATCCTTGTCCGAAGACAGGTACGGCAGCGGCTGTGGATCGCCGGGCGGCCGGAAGAACGCCGGGACGCGATACGGCTCGAGCGCCTCCCACGTCACGACCCAGGGCGAGATGGTCGTCGCGAAGCTCTTCGACAGAAAGGGACCAAGCGGTTGGTACTCCCACGACTGGATGTCGCGCGCCGACCAATCGTTCACGAGACACACACCGAACAGGTGCTCTTCCGCGTCCTCGATGCCGATCGGATTGCCGAGCTCATTTCCCTTCCCCACGAAGAATCCGATCTCTGCCTCGTAATCCAGCATCTGCGAAGGACCGAACGTCGGAGTCAGGGCGTCCGAGGAAAGCGTCTGTCCGCTGGGACGAGTCACGTCGCTGCCGCTCAAGACGACCGACGACGCGCGGCCGTGATAACCGATAGGGACGTACTTGTAGTTCGGAAGGAGCGGAGCTTCGGGACGGAATAACTTGCCAACGTTCGTCGCGTGGTAGATCGAAGCGTAGAAATCGGTGTAGTTACCGATCTCAGCCGGCGGGTGCATTTTCGCGTCGGACATCTGAACGAGCGCGCCCGGCGGTAGCGGGTTGATCGCACCTTCGTCGCCCGGAGTGCCGACGAGAAGCTCGCTCAGGCGGGCGCGGAACTTCGAGAGGGAATCCTTCGGCGCCTGCATCAGCTCGTTGAGCGTAGGGCGGTCGCACCAGCGCGCCACGTCCCGCGCTTCGCCGCTCCAGAGATTCGCGCTCAGTGATTCGGCTACGTCGACGATCTTGTCGCCGATCGCCACGCCGATTCGACGCTCGACTTCTCCACGGCGGGAGAAAACGCCGAAGGGAAGGTTCTGGATCGGGAAATCGGTGTCGGGGGAGTTTGCCGACTCGATCCACGAGGTGAGCGCGGGATCGTGCGTTTCGTTCACTGATCTCCCGATCGCATTGAACCCGTGAGGACGGCGAGCTCATCGATTGGCTCGCGGAACGAGCACGACCCGAACGCGTTCGCGAGCTCCTGTCGCGATGCTTCGATCTGCTCGGCCGCGATGCGGCGGCCGCGCCAGACAATCGCGTCGTCCTCAATGGCGAAGGCCTGACGATCACTCTCTTCCATCGCTGCGGTTGCTGTCTCTGCTCTCTCTCCCGCGTACACGAGGGCTGACGCGACGAAGACGTTCAGAAAGCCGTACATGATTCCGACTGGACTGTCGGGTTCGTAGGTGAGCTTGTAGGAGCCGCGAATCGGGTGGTGGAGCCCGGCGGTCGCCTTGAACGGAACGGCGTCGCGTCGGCAGGCGAAAATGAAGTCGATGACTTCCTTCGCCGGAGGAATGGACTCGGGCGTCACGCCACCGGTCCGCACTTTGGCGCGCGCACCGGCTCGAGCGATTGCTTTCACGAGCTGGGAGACATCGCCCCTGGTCGGAATCTCGAAATACGCGATGAAAGACTCTGGCAGCTCCGATCGCTGGCGTGCAATGTCGTCGATGGTGGCCGCCTTCAGCTCGGCGACGTCAATGACGGCGTACCCGTCTGTGGAGCCGAGCGAGTGATGTCGATTGAAGTTGAGCATCTGCTCACCGGCGGCGCGAACGTTCTCGGCGATCAGGACGCTGATACGCCATGGCTCCGACGCAGCACCACGCGGCAGCAGGTCCCTGCCCGCATCCTCCATTTCATTCAAGCGCGACACGGGGACGATGAACCTGCCGAGCGCCAGGTGATCGCCGCCCTTGCGATATGCCGCGTAGTTCTCGAGCGCCTCGCGCATGCCCTCGCTGGCCGGAGGAAAGAGCCCGGCGTAGTCGACGAGGCCGGCGAGAAGAGCATCGACGGCTTTCACTCGAAGGCTCTCAACCATTCTTCGGAATCATCGACAGGAAGCTAATCGCCGCCGGCGCGAGTGCGAGATGTCAACGGTCCTTGAGGAACAGCATCGCGAAATCGAGCGTGCCGCGGCTCACGGGCTTGACCCCGTCGGGCATCGCCCCGAGGGTGTCGCCGAAATCCGATGGAACAGACGCCAATTGTATCCGCGCTCCCGACTTCAATCCGAGCTTCGCAACGAGAGGCGTGCCGGAATAGCCGGCGGGGCGAGCCGACCGAGTTACCGGAGTCAGATCTTTCGCGTCGAGCCTCGTATCAGCCGCAGGATGAACAACAGGACCACAGCGCCGATGAACGCGACGAAGATCGTCCCACCCATTCCGCCGAACGGCGTCGAGATGCCGAGCGTGCTGAACAGCCAGCCTCCGATGAACGCGCCGACGATGCCGATGACGATGTCACCAATGATGCCGTATCCGGTGCCACCCATCACGAGAGATGCCAGAACTCCAGCGACGAGCCCAACGACAATCCAGGCCAGTATCCCCATTTTGTCCGTCCTCGAAGATTGTTGAATCCTTACGGCGCGGTACGGGAAGCGGTTGCACGAGCCTCAAGCATAACAAAAAGGGAGCGCCCGGACGAGAGCGCTCCCTTTTTTTTTTGAAACTGACGGCTCTTACCGCTTATACTCGAACGAGTCGAATCCGCCGTTCCCGTTGGCTTCCTGATAATTGATCGTATCGAGGTCGAGGGTTCCTGTGACGAAGCGATTCTCCTGCTGCGAGCTCAGGGTCAGGTCTGTACCGTTCAGGTTCCAGGTGCCCTGACTACGGAAAAAGCGCGTGAGCGATGACTCGCCGGTGGGAGTGATGACGTAGTTGTTGGTTTCGGTGTACGTTCCGTTGGAGTTTAGCACGAGGCTCCCGTCAGTGACATCGAGCGTGGCACCGTTCGGAAAGTCCGGGTAATTGGGATCGTTCGGCTGAATCACGTAGTGAGCGGGACCTTGCGGGCTAACACTCTTCCCTGCGTATACGGTTAGCTGATATGTGCCTGCGGCGTCGGCCAGAGGATTGAAGATGCCGTTGTCCGTGCACGCGGCGGCGAATAATAGTGGGGCCGCCGCAGTGAGACTCAGCAACAGCTTCGCTTTTCTCGTGAGCATAGTGCCTCGCGCGTTACTGGTTAGGAAGCTGAGCCGCCCTGCGCGCACGGCCCGGCAAATGAAATTGTATGCAATTAGCATACGTGTTAACCACGGTTGGTGTTGAGATGTTCCCTGTTCAAGTACGAGTCAAAGTCTGTTGCATTGCCTCAGAAGAGGAGGCCGCTCTGGCGATCGGAATGGGCGCATCGGCCATCGGTCTCGTGTCCCGAATGCCGAGCGGACCGGGCCCGATCCCCGAGGCCCGCATCCGTGACATCGCGCGGATCGTGCCACCCGGGATCGCCACCTTCCTCCTCACCTCCGAGACGACTGCCGAGCGGATCATCGGGCAACAGCGATACTGCGGCGCGAACACACTGCAGCTAGTTGACGAGGTGGAACCGGGGGTTCACCGCGTTCTTCGGGAGGCGCTGCCGGGAATCAAGATCGTTCAGGTCATTCACGTCAGGGACGAAAACTCTTTGGCCGAGGCTCGCCAGGTGTCACCCCACGTGGACGCACTTCTTCTCGATTCCGGGAATCCATCGCTTGCCACCAAAGAGCTTGGCGGCACCGGCCGCGCCCACGACTGGGCGGTGAGTCGGAGAATTCGCGATGCCGTCGGCGTCCCTGTTTATCTCGCGGGCGGATTGAACCCCAAGAATGTCGGAAAGGCGATCGCGCAGGTGCAGCCGTTCGGAGTCGACCTCTGCAGCGGTCTTCGCACCGATGGCCATCTCGACGGATCGAAGCTCGAGCAATTCATGCGCGCGGTTCAAGAAGCTTCTTCGAACCTGGTCTCGCCCCCGATCTGAAAACGCCTTTCACCGCTCCCGGGAAGTTACTCACCCGCCGTACGCGTTCCCCTGCCAGATGATGGCTCGTCTCCTGTCATGATGACCCTACTTTTGGACGCAACCCGGACGCGATCGCTCGCTCCATGCTATCGGTCTGACAAGAGCGCACCGAACTCCATCATGAGGGTCATAACGGCAACGACGACGGCGAGCACAAGCAAACCGGCGTCGGGGGTAGCAGGTACCTCGTCGGCCTGCTATCCCAGCCATACCCCCGCGAGCAAATTCAATTGATGCAGTTATTCGCCACCGCCGATTTCGCGCCGCCCCCAAGCCTCCGCCTCAGGCGCGATCGGGCGGAGAGAATACTGAACGGGCTTCGCGCCGCCGTGGTATTCCTCCTCACAGCCGCGGCGTTGATGTACGCGCCACACCTCTCCAGGGCGCTCAACATTGCGAACATCCTTGTCCTCGCGCCGACCCTGGCCTGGACCGTCGCTCAGTATCTGATCTGGTACCGTCGCCCCGAGCTTCCTGATTGGCTGTCCGCGGTGAATCCCATCGTCGATGTCACCGCGGTCACTGCCATCATCGGCGGGTACGCGGTTGCGCAGTCAGGCGTGCTGGCGCTCCGGTCCCCGATTTTTCTGATGTACTTCGTGGTGCTCGCTGGACGACCGGTTGCGTCGTCGGTGCGTAAAGCCGCCCTCATCTCGGCGCTCGCATTCTTCGAGTACGCCGTCCTCCTCGCCTGGCTGTGGGGGACGGATCGCATTCCGGTCAGCGTCAACCCGATCGACGCGGTTCAGCTGGCTCGCATCACTCCGCTCGACGAAGCCGCGAAGCTCGTCCTGCTGGCGGTATTCGGGATCGTCTCGACTTACGCGACCTCCTGGGTCGAGCACCTCGTGCGCGAAGCGAGCAAAGAGTCCGCCGAACGCCAGAGGGTCGTAACGCGGCTGGTGCAATCCGAGCTGGACACGCTGAAGCTGCAGCTGAATCCGCATTTCCTCTTCAACGCTCTCAACAGCGCGATGGCTCTCATCGCCACCGACCCACCCGCGGCCGAGCGAATGGTTTCGGAGCTGAGTGACTTCCTGCGCCTCGTGCTGTCGACCTCGAGCGAGCAGGAGGTTCCGCTCGAACGTGAGCTGGGTCTCCTCGACCGCTACGTCGCCATTCAGCGGGTCCGGTTCCAGGACCGACTCACTGTGAGCTGCAACATCGAGGATGGCGTGCGCGGGGCCCTCGTACCGAGCCTTTTGCTGCAGCCGCTGGTGGAAAACGCAATCAGGCACGGAATCAGTCCCCGCGCCGGCGCGGGTTACGTTCAGGTCAGTGCGCGGCGCCTCGGTGACAAGCTGTCGATCACGATTCTCGACGACGGCGTCGGCGTGCGCGCGCGAAGGTCGCGCGAGCGGTCGCGGGGGACTGGTCTCGGTTTAACCAATACAACCACGCGACTCATTCACCTGTACGGTGACAGCCACGAGTTCGAGAGCGGGCCGCGCGATGAGGGCGGGTACGCGGTGAAAATCACGATCCCGTTCAAGCTCGGTCGTGTGAATCCGGGCCGAAGTGTCGGCGAGCTGAATGAGACGCTCGCTACGGTGGTGAAATCATGATCGAGCAACGGTATCGAGTGCTGATCGTCGACGATGAGGCGTTGGCGCGCCAGCGGCTCACTTCATTGCTATCGAGAGTGCCCGATGTCGAGATAGTAGGCGAATGTCAGAACGGGCTCGAAGCCGTTGCCGCGATCCGCGCGCACGAACCCGATCTCGTTTTTCTCGACGTGCAGATGCCGGAGCTCGACGGATTCGATGTCATCACGGAAGTTGGCACCGACCGAATGCCACCCGTGATCTTCGTGACCGCGTTCGATGACTACGCCGTGTCGGCTTTCGAGTTTGGCGCGTTCGACTACCTGCTCAAGCCGGTCGATCACGTCCGCTTTCACCAGACGCTCGATCGCGCCAAGAAGAGACTCAAGGATTCACCGGCCCCCACCGTTTCCGCGCAGCTGAGCGCGCTGCTCAAGTACGTGGGTCAGCTCGACGCGCCGAAGAACAGAATTGGCGTCAAAGTGAACGGCAAAGTTCTTTTTCTCGATCCGGACGAGATCTTCTGGATCCAGGCGAGGGACGATCTGGCGCGCATCCACCTCGCGGAAGTGGCCTACGACGTCCGCGAGCCGCTGAGCAGGCTCGAGGCCCGGCTCCCGCACAACCGGT
>Ga0307312_10000766_pt1 | contig 15642 bp, 19 predicted proteins | sample ER_DNA_202_FD_194489 | JGI IMG/M metagenome (GOLD analysis project Ga0307312, IMG submission 194489) | Bulk soil microbial communities from the East River watershed near Crested Butte, Colorado, United States - ER_DNA_202 | ecosystem: Environmental > Terrestrial > Soil > Floodplain | place... | reverse complement strand
GTCTCTACGCCCAGTCGAAGGAAAAAAACGCGATTCATGCATCCGATTCGCCGGAAAATGCCGCTCGCGAAGTGGCGTTTTTCTTCCCTGGGCGTGGTACGCGCTGACGCCGTTGACGCAAGTGCCACAACGGTTTAGCTTCGCTCACCATGTTAAGAACCGATTTGCGGGAGTTGGCCCCGGGACGGGCCTTTGAGACCCGGGGTGAGCTCCAGCAGGACGACCCGGCGCTCGCGGGGACCGAGATCACGCTCCGGGAGCCGGTGGCGGTGGAAGGGCGGTTGCAGGCCATTGGTGACGACCGGTTCTATTGGCACGGACGGGCGCGCACGGTGGTCGCGGGCGAATGCCGGCGCTGCCTGACTCCGGTCGCGACACCGTTGCAGCTCGAAATCGGGGCGCTGTTTACGAAGGACCCCGAAGCCCAGGACGACCCGGACTCCTATTCGGTGGCGCCGGACGCTACGGAAATCGACGTCACACCGGCCATCCGCGAGGAGCTGGTCCTCGCGGCACCGCGGTACGTCGAGTGCCGGCATGATTGCAAGGGAATCTGCCCGCAATGTGGAAACGATCTGAACGCCGGTCCCTGCGGCTGTGAGCCTGTGAGCGATGTGCGCTGGCAGCCGTTGAAAGCACTCAAAGACAAGCTCCGCTCTTAACCTAAGGACGATCGTAATGGCCGTACCCAAGCGCAGGACCTCGAAGCGCAAGAAGCGCGCCCGCCGCACGCACTACAAGGCCGTGCGTCCCACGCTGCAGCCGTGTCCGCGCTGCGGCGACAGCAAACAGCCCCATCGCGTTTGCCCGACGTGCGGGTATTACAACGGCGAACAGCGAGTGACCGTCGAGGATTGATGATCCGCATCGCGTTGGACGCGATGGGAAGTGACAACGCCCCTCAAGTCGAAGTGGAGGGCGCGGCGCAGGCACTCAAGGAGCTGCCCGCCGAATTCCAGATCCAGCTCGTCGGCCGCAAGGCCGACATCGAAGCCGCGCTCGGCCCCGTACCGGGCATGGATCGCACCCGCATCGAGATCATCGACGCACCCGAAGTGGTGGCCATGGGCGACAAGCCGCTCGCGGCGATCCGCGGCAAGCCGCGCTCGTCGATCGCCGTCGGGCTCGGGTTACAGAAAAAGGGCAAGTCCGACGCCTTCATCTCGGCAGGGAACACGGGAGCCGTGATGGCCGCCAGCACCCTGTTGTTGCGGCTGCACCCGGGCGTGCAGCGGCCTGCCATCGGGGCGCTCTTTCCCAGCGCGGGCGAGCCGGTCCTCGTGGTGGACGCCGGCGCCAACGTCGACTGCGACGCGCGCGAGCTCGTGGGATTCGCCCATCTCGGCTCCGTGTACGCGCGGGACGTGCTGGGCCGCACCCATCCCACGATCGGCCTGCTGAACATCGGTGAGGAGGACGAGAAGGGAAACGCCGTCGTCAAAGAAGCGCATCAACTCCTCAAGCAAGCCCCCGGCATCCACTACATCGGCAACATTGAAGGCCGCGAGATTCCCGTGGGCGAGGCCCGAGGGCAGCGACTGGACGTCGTGGTGTGTGACGGTTTCGTCGGCAACGTCGTGCTCAAGTTCTACGAATCGGCTGGGCGCCTGTTCGTGTCGCTCATCAAGCGCGAAGCCCCGGATGTGCTGCAGCGGGCCGAGATGGGGAACGTGCTGAAAGTGCTCGACTACGCGACCTACGGCGGTGCGCCGCTGCTCGGCGTCCAGGGCGTGGTCATCATCTGCCACGGGTCATCGGCCGCCAACGCCATCATGAACGCAATCGGTGTGGCGGTGCAGGCGGTGCGCAGCCATCTCTCCGACGACATCGCGGCCGAGTTCTCCGCGGGGAAGATCCCTGCGTGAAGCGGCCCTTCGCCGAGCTGTGGGGCACCGGCAGCTACGCGCCGTCGCGGGTCATGAAGAACGAGGAGTTCTCGAAATTCCTCGACACCTCGGATCAATGGATTCAGGAGCGCACCGGCATTCGCGAGCGCCGGATCTCGAGCAAGGACGAGACGAACGCCTGCATGGGTAAAGCGGCGGCGCTGCAGGTCCTCGCGGAAACCGGCCTCACGCCGCTCGACATCGACGTCATCGTCTACGCCACCGCGTCGCCGGACCGGCTCCTGCCCTCGCAGGCCTGTGACCTCCAGGCGATCCTGGGCGCCAAGAACGCCGCCGCGTTCGACATCGGCGCAGCATGCTCGGGATTCGTGTACGCGCTCAGCGCGGCCGAGGGCATGATCGCAGCCGAGCAGGCGCAGCATGTCCTGGTGATCGCCGCCGAGAAGCTCACGAGCATCATGGATTGGAGCGACCGCACGACCGCGGTGCTGTTCGGCGACGGCGCCGGCGCGACCATCGTGCGCAAAAGCACGAACGGCCGCGGCATTCTCGGCGGGTACCTGAAAACCGATGGCACGCTGGCCGAGCTATTGTACCGGCCGGGCGGCGGCGCGACCCATCCACCGAGTGAAGAGCTGCTGAAAGATCACAGCTACTACATCAAGATGGCGGGCCGCGAGGTCTTCAAGGCCGCGGTGCTGTCGATGGCGGACGCCTGCGACCACGCGCTGGAGCGGGCCGGCCTGTCCGCCGGCGATATCGATCTGCTCATCCCCCACCAAGCCAACATCCGCATCATCGAAGCGACCGCGAAGCATGCCGCCATGCCGATGGACAAGGTCTACGTGAACGTGGATCGCTTCGGCAACACGTCGGCGGCGTCGATCGCGATCGCGCTCGATGAGGCCGTCAAGACCGGCCGCGTGAAGCCCGGCATGGTCGTGATGCTGTGCGCGTTCGGGGCCGGCTTCACCTGGGGCGCCCTGGTCGTGCGGTGGTAAGCACGATCTGGCTCTGCCCGGGGCAGGGCGCGCAAAAAGTCGGTATGGGCAAAGATCTGGCGGAGCGGTTTCCGGTGGCCCGCGACGTGTTCGCGGCGATCGACGAAGCCCTCGGCGTCGCGTTGTCGAAGCTGATGTTCGAAGGTCCCGAAGACGAGCTCACTGCGACGCAGAACACCCAGCCGGCGATTCTCGCGCACAGTGCGGCGGTGTTCGCGGTCGTGGGAACGAAGGCGGGGGCGGCGGTGGCCGCGGCGGGGCACTCGCTCGGCGAGTACTCCGCCTACATCACGGCGGCCGCGCTCACCGCGCCCGAGGCGGCGAAACTGGTTCGGCGCCGCGGCGAGCTGATGCAGAAAGCCGGCGAGGAGCGGCCCGGCACGATGGCCGCCGTGCTGGGTCTTCCTACGAAGGACGTCGAGGCGGCGTGCGAGGAGGCGTCGCAACAGGCGAGCGTGGCAGTCGCGGCGAACATCAACGCTCCCGATCAAACGGTGATTTCGGGCGACCCCGAGGCCGTGACACGCGCGAGCGAGGCGTGCAAGAAGCGCGGTGCCAAACGCGTCATCGCCCTCAAGGTGAGCGGCGCGTTTCACTCGCCCTTGATGGGACCCGCGCGAAACCATCTCCAGCTGGCGCTCGAACGCGCGCAGTTCTCCGATCCCGCCTTCCCCATAGTAGCTAATGCCACGGCGGAGGCGGTGAAGGACGCAGGACGAGCACGGCGTCTCCTGTCGGACCAACTCACGGCAGCCGTCCGCTGGGTAGAATGCATGCAGCAGGCGGCGCGGCTTGGCGGCGAAGCTGCGCGCTTCGTGGAAGTCGGCCCGGGCGCCGTCCTCGCGGGCCTCTTGAAGCGAATCATCCCTGAGGCGAACGTGGTGAGCCTGGGCACGGCGGATGAGGTGACCAAATTCATGGAAGCAGCATGAGCATATGACTACAGCTCGACGGACAGACATAGATCCCGCGGAGCAAAGCGGGAACCGGATGCAGCTCGACCTGACGGGAAAGGTTGCACTCGTCACCGGCGGCACGCGCGGCATTGGACACGATATTTGCCGCGCCTTCATCGACGCGGGAGCCAAAGTCGCGCTCTGCTCGCGCGATGGTGCGGCGGCGGAGCAGGCGGCGGGCACCTTCGGCGAGGGGACGCGTGGCTACGCCTGCGACGTCGGCGTCAGCAACCAGGTCGAAGCGTTTGCCAAGGCCGTCGAGAAGGACTTCGGCCAGATCGACGTCCTCGTCAACAATGCCGGGTTCACCAAGGACAATCTGCTGTTCCTGCTGAGCGAAGCGGATTGGGATTCGGTCGTGGACACGAACCTGAAGGGCACGTTTCTGATGACCAAGTACGCGGCCCGCGGGATGATCAAGCGGCGTTGGGGGCGGGTCATCAACATTACCAGCGTGGTAGGATTGAACGGCAACAAGGGGCAGTCGAACTACTCCGCGTCCAAAGCCGGCATCATCGGCTTCACCAAGTCCGTGGCGAAGGAGTTAGCCTCGCGCAACGTCCTGGTGAACGCGGTCGCTCCGGGCTTTGTGGTGACGGAGCTGACACAGGGCATCTCGCCGGAAGCCAAACAGTACTTCCTGAACAACATTCCGCTGGGACGGCTCGGAAAGAGCACCGAGATCGCCGCCGCCGTCCTCTTTCTCGCCTCTGACTTAGCCAGCTACATTACGGGTCAGGTTCTGGTGGTCGATGGCGGGATGGTGATGTGAGCTTTCTTACCTTCGCTGAGGGTTACCCATGGCAATGGACATGAAGCAGCTCGAGGAGAAGGTCAAAGACATTATCGTCGAAGAGCTTGGAGTCGAGCGGGACAAGCTCACCAACGACGCGAGCTTCATGGAAGACCTCGGGGCCGACAGCCTCGACACGGTCGAGTTGGTCATGGCCTTCGAGAAGGAATTCGACATCGACATCCCGGACGAAGAGGCGGAGAAGCTGCGCACCGTCGGGGCGGCGATGAGCTATCTCCACGACAAGATGGGAAAAGGCAAATAGTGACGCCTCCCCGGCGGGTGGCGGTTACGGGGATGGGGCTCGTGACGCCTGTCGGGAACGACGTCGCAAGCACCTGGGCCGCCCTCGTCGCCGGTCAGTCGGGGGCGGGCCCGATTACCCGCTTCGATTCCGAAAAACTGGCGGTGCATTTCGCCTGTGAAGTGAAGGGGTACGACCCCCTGCAATACATCGATAAGAAGGAAGCCCGCCGCTACGACTTGTTCTCCCAGTTCGCGATGGGCGCGGCGGTGCAGGCGGTCCGCGACGCCTGTCTGGAGAAGAGCCCGCTCGACCCCAAGCGTATCGGCGTCATCATCGGGACGGGCACCGGCGGCATCGCGACGTTCGAAGAGAACATGCGGACCTTCATCGAGAAGGGACCGAGCCGCGTCTCGCCGTTCTTCGTGCCGATGTTCATGGCGAACGTTGCGTCGGCGATCGTCTCGATGCGGTTCGGCTTCCAGGGTCCGTGTTACTGCACGGTCTCGGCATGCGCGTCGTCCGGTCATGCCCTGGGCGATGCCTTCGATTTGATTCGCGAAAACAAGGCCGACGTGATGGTGGCCGGCGGCTCCGAAGCGGCCATCACCCCACTCGCGCTCGCGAGCTTCGCCAACATGAAAGCGTTGTCGGAGCGCAACGACGATCCGCAGACCGCGAGCCGGCCGTTCGACAAGGACCGCGACGGGTTCGTGATGGGGGACGGAGCGGCGGTGGTGATCCTCGAGGAGTGGGAGCGCGCCAAGGCGCGCGGCGCCAGGATCGTCGCCGAGCTCGTCGGCTACGGCGCCACCGCCGACGCACACCACATCACCGCGCCTGCGCCGGACGGCTCAGGCGCGCAGGAGGCGATGCGGCTCGCAATGTCGAGCGGCGGCATCCGACCCGAGGAAGTCGGCTACATCAATGCGCACGGCACCTCGACACCGCACGGCGACTCCGCCGAGACCGCCGCGGTCAAGGCGGTGTTCGGGGACCACGCGCGGAAGCTGATCTTCGGCTCGACCAAGTCGATGACCGGCCACTTGCTCGGCGCCGCGGGTGCGTTCGAGTTGGCGATCTGCGCCCTCGCGCTCCGTGACGGCGTCATCCCGCCGACGATCAATCAGTTCAATGCCGATCCCGCGTGTGATCTGGACTCGGCGCCGAATCATGCGGTCAGGCGTCAGGTGAACGTCGCGCTCTCCAACTCGTTCGGGTTCGGAGGGCACAACGTGACGCTCGCGGTCAGGAGAGTCGCGTAGTGGACGGCCCATCGGCCCATCGGCCCATCAGCCCATCACTCGTCCCCATTGCCGCGAAGGTAGAACGAGGGGAGCGGCTGACGCGCGAGGATGGCCTCGCGCTTTTTGCATCTAGCGACTTGTTGACCATCGGCCGGCTCGCCGATCTCGCTAACCGGCGCAGGAACGGCGACCGCGTCTACTTCGCCGCGAACCAGCACATCAATCCGACCAACGTCTGCATCCTGCGCAACACCTGCGTCTTTTGCTCGTTCGCGCGCATGCCGAAAGAAGACGGCGCCTACACGCGCAGCCTGGAGGACGTGTTCGCCGAAGCGGCCGCGGCGCGGGACAATCCGACGCGCGAGTTCCACATCGTCGGCGGCCTGCACCCCAAGCTCAAGCTCTCCTATTACGTGGACATGTTCCGCGGCCTGAAGGAGCGCCATCCCCAGGTCATGATCAAGGCCCTCACCGCGGTTGAGGTGGCGCATCTAGCGCGGGTGGAGGGTATGGCGGTTCGCGGGGTTCTGAAAGCAATGAAGGAAGCGGGGGTGAGCACGCTGCCCGGCGGCGGCGCGGAGGTGTTCTCGCCGGCCGCGCGCGCCACCATCGCCGACCGCAAGCTCACGGGCGACGAGTGGCTCGCCGTGCATCGCGAAGCCCACCAGCTCGGCATGCCGTCGAACTGCACCATGCTCTACGGGCATGTCGAGACGCTGCAGGACCGCGTCGACCATTTGCTCGCGCTGCGCGCCCTGCAGGACGAGACCGGCGGCTTCCTCACCTACATCCCGCTCGCCTACCATCCCGACCACAACGAGCTGGGCGAGAAGCTGGGACGCACCGGCACCGCGACGACCGGCTTCGATGATCTCAAGAACATCGCCGTGGGGCGGCTGCTCCTCGACAACATCCCGCACGTGAAGACGCACTGGCCGATGGTGACGCCGTTCATCTCGCAGATCGCCCTGACCTTCGGGTGCGACGACCTCGAGGGAACGGTTGTGTTCGAGCGCGTCTATCACGAAGCGGGTGCGCCCACGCCGATGTGGCTGTCGTACGACGAGATCGTGACGTTGATCCGCGGGGCGGGGAAAGAGCCGGTCGAGCGGGATTCGCTGTATCAGACAGTCCGAACCTTCGAAGGCTATGTCCCCAAGCCCCAGGCTGCGCCCGTGCGGCCCGAAGGCCCGGCCCCACAGGGGGCGCTGTTCCAAATCTCGAAACGGAAGCAGAAACCAGAGGCAGTATTGGATGGTGTCGAATGATTATTCGACACGCTCAAGCGTGCGCTCGGCAATGCGGTGTCCTTAAGGACAGTGTTGGCCGAGCACACCCTTCAGGGTGTGAACGCGAATGAGGATCGGCCGGATCGGCTACATCAACTGCGCGCCGGTCTACGGCGCAATCGACCGCCGCGTCGTGGCGCTGCCGCCTGGCGGTGAGCTCGTCACTGGGACACCCGCCGAACTGAACGATTTGCTCATCGCTGGAGAGCTGGACGTGAGCGTGATCAGCGCCATCGAATACCTGCGACACGCGCCTGATCTCGTCCTGCTTCCAGACCTCGCCATTTCCTGTGACGGGCCGGTACGCAGCGTTGCGGTCTTTAGCCGGCGCCCAATCGAGGAGCTGGATGGCCGGACGGTGCTTGTGTCCGCTTCGTCTCGTACATCGGTGTCCCTCCTGGAGCTGCTCTGTAACGCGGTCTGGCGGATCCAGCCAAAGTTCGCGGTTGCCCGGGCAGAGGCTCAGGACCTCGACGCGCTTGCCGCGCTGCCGCATGAGGCCGTCCTCGTGATCGGTGACGCGGCACTCGCCCTGGCGGCACGTCGAACGTACCGGCATCGGTATGATCTTGGCGAAGAATGGAAACGCTGGACCGGTCTGCCCTTCGTCTTTGCGGTTTGGGCGGCACGGCGGGTAGCGAGCCCCGCTGCCGTGCAGCGGGGCCACAAGGCGCTGCTCGACTCCCGCGCGTGGGGTCTCGAGCACTTGGACGAGTTGGCCGTGGAGGCCGCGCGTAGCACAGGCGTCGCAATCGCTGTGTGCCGCGAGTATCTGGGCGGACTCGACTACGCGCTGAGCCAGAAGCATCGCGCCGGACTCAGCAAGTTCTTTTTCGAGCTCGCGAGCAAGGGAATCGAGCCGGGCATGGATGTAACATTACGTTTTGTGGACGTCGCCTGATGGTCGACCGCACCTCACCAGAGTTCCGTTCGTACCTCGAGCTGTACGAGCGCGCTCCGCTGCTCGAGCTGGGCCGGCTGGCGGATGACGTCCGCTGGAAGCTGCATCCGGAGAACGTCGTCACGTACATCATCGACCGGAACATCAACTATACGAACGTCTGCGTCGCCGACTGCAAATTCTGCGCGTTCTATCGGCGCCCCAAACATCCCGAGGGCTACCTGCTCTCGTTTGAAGCGATCGGCCGCAAGATCGACGAGCTGAAGGCGATCGGCGGCGTGCAGATTCTGATGCAGGGAGGGCACAACCCCTACATCCCATTCGAGTGGTACCTCGATCTGCTGCGCTACATCAAGCGGCACCATCCGATCCACATCCACGGTTTTTCGCCGTCGGAAGTCGATTTCTTCGCCGGGCGGTTCGGGATGTCGATTGAAGAGGTCATCAAGGAGCTGATGGCCGCGGGGCTCGACTCGATTCCGGGAGGCGGCGGCGAGATCCTCGTGCAGAGCGTACGCGATCAGGTCGCGCGCAAGAAAGCCGGTGCGGACCGCTGGCTCGAGGTGATGGAGATCGCCCACCAGCTGGGGCTGCGGACGTCGGTGACGATGATGTACGGCCTCGGCGAGACGCTCGCCGATCGCATGGAGCATCTCTTCCGCGTGCGCGAAGTGCAGCGCCGGACGCGCGGATTCACGGCGTTTATCTGCTGGCCGCTGCAGCCCGAGAACTCCGAGCTCGCGCACCTGCCGAAAACCGACGCGGTGACATATCTGAAGACGCAGGCGATCGCCCGCATCGTGCTCGAGGACGTCCCGAACATCCAGGCATCGTGGGTGACGATGGGGATGAAGGTTGGCCAGGTGGCGCTGCGCTTCGGCGCGAACGACTTCGGCTCCCTCATGATGGAAGAGAACGTCGTCTCGGCGGCGGGGACGACGTATCGCACCACGTTGAGCGAGATGCAGCGCCTCATCGCGGATGCCGGCTACACCGCCAAGAAGAGGAAGCAGGACTACACCATCCTCGAAGACGCTGCCTGAGATGGCCGACGTCCTCATTCTCGTCGGCTCGGAATCCGACAAACCTCGCATAGAGCCGGCGTTCGAAATCCTGACGAAGGCCGGGTTCTCCTACGAGTTCTACGCCTCCTCGGCGCACCGGCAGCCGGAGCAGACCGGCGACCTCGTGAAGAACGCCCGCAAGAAAGGATTCAAGGTCGTGATCGCGGGCGCCGGACTCTCCGCCGCGCTTCCGGGATTCGCGGCGTCGCTTACCGATCTCCCGGTGATCGGCGTGCCGTTCGCCGTCGGGCCGCTAAACGGCCTCGATGCGCTGCTCGCGACGGTGCAGGTGCCGCCTGGCGTACCTGTTGCGACCGTCGGCATCGATAACGCGAAGAACGCCGCGCATCTCGCGATACGAATTCTCAAGGGGTGATCTGCTTTTAGAAGAGTCCGACCTTCCCTCGAACCGATTCAATCAACTTCGCCGGGTCGTATCCGACTCCCTGTTTGAACACCATCGTGACATGCGCGATGTCGGCAATGCTGGCCGCGGGATTGCCATCGATGACAACCAGATCGGCTTGTTTGCCCACCGCAATCGACCCGATACGATCCGCTCGGCCAAGGTAGGTCGCGCCGTTCAGCGTGCACACCTTGATCGCCTCGAGCGGCGTGAGGCCGCTATCGACCAGCAGCTCCGCCTGGCGTTGGTCGGAGTAGCCGGGAATCACGCCGCCGCCACCTGTCGGATCCGTCCCCGCCAGTAGCAGGCCGCCGGCCCGGAAGAACGCCAGCTCCATCGCGCGGTCGAGCGCGAGCAACTTGGCAAAGGGCGACGTCGTGTTCTGCTGCACGCGCGCGTATTGCTGGTCGAACTGCGTTTTGAGGACGGGATCGAGCACATCGAGCCCGGGCGGCACCGGCTGTCCGGGCGTGACCGTCTCGAACACAGTCTGCGTCGACGTGACCGCGACATGATGGGCGACGAGGTACTGCACGAGTGACGTGAACTCCGGGGACTTCGGATCGACGGCGCCGAGGGCCGTCATTCCAGCGCTCCCCTGGCCGGGGCAGAGGTCCGGTTGCTTGTCCTTGACGAAGTCAGTGGAAACGAAAAAGCCGTGCTCCAGGTCGTCGATGCCGAGGTCAGCGGCTTCGCGGTAGGTGACTGAGCAGAGATGGCCGGTGATCTTGAGGCCCCGTTTGTGGGCCTCGTCCACCGCCGCAGCAAGCTCTGGGCGGGTGATGTTCATATACGCCTTGAACGACGTCGCGCCCGCGTCCGCCCAGAACGCCACGAACCGGCGGGCGTCGGCCGAGTCTTTCAGCGTGTACATCTGCGTGAACGGCGAGGGGCCGTTCACGTAAGGTGCGGTGGCGTCGATCCACGGTCCCACCTGACTGCCGGCCTTGATGGCCGCCGCCAGGTTAAGATCCGCGTAGCCACCGACGTTGCCGCCGGTCCGCATCGACGTCACGCCACCCGCGAGGTAGAGCCGCGAGAAGCTCACGTAATCGGCGCCGTAGACGCCGGGGCCGGTCGGGTAGTAGAGGTGCTCGTGCATCATCACGAGACCCGGGATTACAGACTTCCCCGTGAGGTCCATGACCTGCGCACCGTCCGGCACTTTGGTGGAGCGCCCGGGGCCGAGGGCAAGGATGTTGCCGTCGCGGATGATCAGCGTCTGGTCTTCTTTGGCCGCGGCGCCGGTTCCGTCGATGACGCGCACGTTTGTGAGGGCCACCACCGGCGTATCGACCGCGACGTATTGCTTGACCGTGGCGGAAAGTGTCGGACGCTGGGCCAAGACGAGCGTGGGAACGAGAAGCAGGACGCCAAGGGCGCGGAGAATGGTCGTAGACATGGCGTGAGACTAGCACCGGGGCGGAAAATCGCAACGAGCCCCGGAACCGTTATTTTAGGCGACACATGAGAAGACTCTTCTAATGCGGGTCGGTATCGGTTACGACTCACATCCATTTGCCGCCGGTCGCAAACTGATCCTCGGCGGTGTAGAAATTCCCCATGCCAAGGGTCTGGCCGGTCATTCTGACGCCGATGCCGTCGCGCACGCCGTGACGGACGCAATCCTCGGCGCTGCCGGGCTCGGCGACATCGGCCGCATGTTTCCCAGCGACGATCCTCAGTGGAAGGGCGCCAACTCGATCGACTTGCTCCACAAGGCGTTTCTGAAGGTCGTGGAAGCGGGGTTCCAGTTCGTGCATACCGACGTCACCGTCATCATCGAACAACCGAAGCTCGCGCCGCATCTCGATGCGATGAAGGAACGACTGGCCGAGGCGCTCCTCACCGGCTCTGCGCACGTGTCCGTAAAAGCAAAGACGAACGAGGGCATGGGCTGGATCGGACGCGGTGAGGGAATCGCCGTGATGGCGGTCGCGACCCTCGCAGAGCCGAGGGAGCCACGATCGAGCGGGGGGCTTTCGCTCACCTGACGGACTTCATCGCGTTTCTCGAGCGTCTCCCGCCCGGGCCACTCTACGCGCTGATCGCGGTGCTGGCCGCCGTTGAAAATATCTTCCCGCCGGTCCCCGCCGACGTCTCGGTCGCGCTGGGCGCATTCCTGGCCGGTCGGGGCTACATGAATGCCTGGCTCGTGTTCGCGCTGACCTGGGTCGCGAACGTAGGATCTGCGGCGGGAGTGTACGCACTGGCGCGACGCCATGGCGCGCTGATCTCTCGCGGCTTTCTCGGCCGTCACATCTTCACGCCGAACACCCTCGCTCACATCGAGGAGCAGTATCGGCGGCACGGCGCCTACGGCATCTTTTTTTCGCGCCTATTGCCGGTGTGGCGCGGGGTCGTAATGCCGTTCGCCGGGATTGCGCGCGTGCCGGCATGGCGCGCACTGATTCCCATGGCGCTCGCCTCGGCGGTCTACTACGGCGCACTGACGTATGTCGTCAGCAGGTTGGGCACCGACCTGGATGTCGTGCTCGGCATGGTGCGGCAGGTGAATAGCTGGCTGGCCATCGTCGCGGGAGTGCTCATCTTAGTGATCGCGCTATGGATCATTCGCCGCCGCCGACGCCAGACGCCGCTTCCGTAGCTCCGGCCTTTCAGCTCGAGCGCTTTCGCGACTACCTCGCGCTCGAGGCCGGAAATAGCCGCCATACGGTCGAGAACTATCTGCGCGACATCACGCGCCTCGCCGAGTACGCCGCGAGCCGCGGAACCAAGACGCCGCAACAGCTGTCCGCGGCGCAGCTGCGGGAGTTCATCTACTTTCTCAAGGACCTCGGCCTCGCGCCGACGACGATCCGCCGCCAGATCTCCGCGATCCGGACCTACTTCAAGTTTCTCGTGGGGGAGGGGATCGCGGCGCGCGATCCGAGCGAGCGGATCGAGTCGCCCAAGCGCTGGCGCACCCTCCCGGCCGTGCTCAGCGTCGCCGAGATCAAGCTCCTGCTCAATGCGCCGAACACCGACACGCCGCTCGCGATTCGCGATCGCGCGCTGCTGGAATTCGCGTATGCGACGGGCACGCGTGTCTCGGAGTTGGTCGGCATCAGGCTGCAGGACATCTCGTTCGCCGAGCGCGTCGTGCGCGTGTTCGGCAAAGGGGGCAAGGAGCGCATCATTCCGTTCGGTAAAACAGCGCTCGGAGTCGTCTCGATGTATGCTCGGGAAACGCGCCCGGCCCTGGACCGTGGCAAGGGCCGGGGCGTGCTGTTTCTCAACGCCCGCGGTACGCCACTCTCTCGAGTTGGGGCTTGGGGAATCATTAGGGCAAACGCGCGGCGTGCTGGTTTGGCCAAGCGCGTGACGCCGCACACGCTGCGACACACCTTCGCCACGCACCTGCTGGAGGGTGGTGCCGACCTCCGCGCGGTGCAGGAAATGCTCGGGCACGCTGACCTCTCGACGACGCAGCTCTACACCCATGTCGACCGGGATTACCTCCGCACCGTCCATAAGAGCTACCACCCGCGTGCGTAAGAACGTCGGACGCCCCCGCGGGTATTGACGGGATGCGCTGGGAACCAGGACCACGAAGCGATAACCTCGAAGACCGCCGCGGCCAACGCTTCGGAGGTATGGGCGTCGGCCGGCTCGGCGTCGGCGGAGTAGTGATCTTGCTGGTGCTCAGCCTCATCTTCAAGCGTGACTTTTTCAGCCTGATTTCGGGCGGTACGAGCGAAGCGGCCCCCGCGGGGCCTGTCGCAACGACACCCGAGGAAGAGCATCTCGTCGATTTCGTCTCGTTCGTGTTCGACACGACCCAACACACGTGGGCTACGGTCATGGCGCAGCACGGCCAGCGCTACCAGCCCGCGAAGCTCGTGCTGTTTCGCGACGGTGTGCAGTCGGCGTGCGGAATCGCCGAGACGGCGACCGGCCCGTTCTACTGCCCGGGCGATCACAAGGTGTACATCGATCTCGGATTCTACGATGAGCTGCGGCGCCGGTTCGGGGCGCCGGGTGACTTCGCGCAGGCCTACGTGCTGGCGCACGAGGTCGGCCATCACGTGCAAACGCTGCTCGGCGATACGTTCGCATCCTCGAATGCCGGATCGGTGCGGCGCGAGCTACAGGCCGACTGCTACGCGGGGGTCTGGGGCTTCTACATGGCGCGCGAGGGCGCGCTCGAATCCGGGGACGCCGAAGAAGGCCTGGGAGCCGCCGCCGCCGTGGGCGACGATCGGCTCCAACGCATGTCCACCGGTACAGTCAGTCCCGAAACGTTCACCCACGGCACATCCGCACAGCGCGCCAGCTGGTTCCGCCGCGGCCTGCAGTCTGGCCGCATCGAGAGCTGCCAGACCTAGCGTTAGCGACCGCTGGCCGCTGCGCGAACTCCGCTCAAAAACGCCGCGATCGCCGCCACATCCGCGTCGCTCAGCCCGAGATCCGGCATGATCTGTGACGCGGGATTCTTGAGCTTCGCCACGACGAGTTCGCGGGCCAGATGGCGCCCGCCAAGCTCCGGCCCCACAGTGATCACCTGATTCTCCGGACGGTCCGTGAGGTCACTATTCGCATGGCAGGTATTGCACCCTTTGGCGACGAAGAGCATTTGGCCGCGGTCGCGTACCGTCAGCGCGGGTCTCGCGCCGCCTGCCGCAACCACGGTCTGCGGATACAGACGTAGATCGCTATTGCCGAATCCGCTCCTGATCGTGAGGCGCACATCGCCCGCTGCAGGCGCCGTAAACGTCACGGCATAATTCCCCGGCGCAGAGCGGGCTACCGCCGGGATGACGATCTCCCGTGCCGCCGGGGCCGCGATCACCAGCTCCGGCCGCAGCCCACCCAACATCGTCCGCCCATGTTGGCGGACTTGAAACTCGAGCGTGTACTGCTGTCCCGTGACGAAGTACTCGGGTAGGTCTTTCACTGTCACCACCGCCCATCCGCCCATCGCGACTAACCCGGCGACGATTACCGATGAGAGCTTCAGCATGATAGTGCCTCCTGCGCGACTGTGGGGTATCCTTGAACCGACCATTTCTTAGATGCCGGCCGGCGGGCGGCGGTTTAGACACCCTACAAGGACACTTCCATGCTCAAGGGTTTCCGCGATTTCATCATGCGCGGCAACGTCATCGATCTCGCGGTCGCCGTCATCATCGGGGCCGCGTTCACCAAAGTCGTCAACTCACTCGTCGACGACATCATCATGCCGGTCATCGGTTTGGTGCTCGGGAAAGTCGACTTTACAAACGCGTTCGTCGTCCTGAAGGAAGGCGCCAAGGCCGCAGCGCCGTACGCGACACTGGCGGACGCCAAGGCAGCGGGTGCCGCGACCATCAATTACGGGCTCTTCATCTCGACGGTCGTCACGTTCTTGATCGTCGGGTTTGTCGTCTACCTGATCGTCAAATCGGTTACGCGGCTCGGGCCGAAGAAAGCCGAAGCGCCTGCTGCAACGAAGGAGTGCCCCTACTGTCTGTCGAAGATTCCGCTCAGCGCAAAGAAGTGCGCGTTCTGCACGGCCGATCTTCCGGGCAGGGCTTAGGCGCATCGTCCATCTGGATTAGCCCGGTGCTTCACCACTTGGGCCGATGGCTGCGAACGCTCGCTGGCTCTAGGGTTTAGGTATGCCTGATGCCCCGAAGTCGCATCTCGTAACTGAGAACGCGGGGCCTGCCCGGCACCAGGGCAGGACCGCGGTCCATCTCGACCCGCCGGCTGCCGAGCGGCAGCGGCGGGACCGGGCGCAGAAAGCCGCGGAGATCCGGTATCGCCGCGTATTCGAATCTGCCCCTGACGGCATTCTTGTCGTGGACGTGGAAACCGGCGTGGTCGTCGACGCGAATCCCGCCGTATGCAACCTCGTGGGCTACCAGCAGGATGAGATTGTCGATCAGCCGCTGTGGAGTATTCCCGCATTC
>Ga0307312_10000765_pt1 | contig 15650 bp, 12 predicted proteins | sample ER_DNA_202_FD_194489 | JGI IMG/M metagenome (GOLD analysis project Ga0307312, IMG submission 194489) | Bulk soil microbial communities from the East River watershed near Crested Butte, Colorado, United States - ER_DNA_202 | ecosystem: Environmental > Terrestrial > Soil > Floodplain | place... | reverse complement strand
GATCGACTATGCCAACGCCTGCCCAGATGTCGCGGTGACGTCGTTGCACTACTACTTCCCGTGGGCGATCAAGGCTCTCGTACGGTGGACAGTGTTCTGCTGCGTTACCGGCCGGCGCGCGCGCATCGATTTGGACACGCGCTCCTTCTTCGACATCGGAGACCGGGGCGAGATCTCCTACGGGGAGAAACTTGCGGCCTATCGCGAGCTGGCGGACGTGTATTTCGACGCCGACCATTACGAGGAGTTCTGCGCGGAGCAGCTAGGTGAGCTCGACGAGCGGGTTCTCGAATGGATCAAGAGCGCACACTTCGAGCGTCTGTTGTTCGATGCCGTCCGGATGGGTTATCCACCCCATGAGCACGACCAGTTCCTAGGCCACTTCCACGGGCTCATCGATTTATGGGTCCGGGACGAGAGCGCTCGGCTGGAGAACGCGGCCCGCTGACCGACGTGTCTGGGCTCGCGAACGCGTACCCGAGCGAGCTGCGCATGGTCATGGCCACAACAGCTGGCGGGTCTGGCGATCCATGACCGCCTCCTCGTCAGCGGGCACGGTCAAGACCCGGATGCCTCGGGCGGCCAACTGGTCCGACGCCGATGCCGAGGTCGACCTGGAATCCGCTACCGCTCCGGGAAGGCTCAACAACCGCGCGCAGATTTCCTCGCGGATCTCGCTGGAATGCTCGCCAATTCCTCCGGTGAACACCAGCGCATGCCACTCGTCGAGTGCGGTGGCGCAGGATGCAATCGCCATCGCCACCGATCGGGTGAACGCCCGAATGGCAAGATCCACTCGGGAGTCGGCCCGGGCCGAGAGCAGGTCGCGCATGTCGACAATGCCACCGGAAAGGGCGGCGATTCCGCTGCGGTGGGTGAGCATGTTCCGGACGGCATCGGTGTCCCAGTCGGGATGTGCCAGCACGAACAGCACGATCTCCGGGTCAAGGTCTCCGCTGCGAGTCGCCGACATGGTTCCGCCCGTCGGTGTCAGTGACATCGTCGTGTGACGAGACTGCGCGTCGGCCACCGCAGTGACGCTGCAGCCGCTGCCGAGGTGGGCGATGACCGCCGGACCCAGATCCGGGACCCCATCCACGACGGACTGCACGGCAATCCCATGGAAGCCGTAACGTCGTACACCCATGGCTGCCACGTCGTCGGCTACCGGAAGGCAACGCGCCTCGTCCGGCAAACCGTGATGGAAGGCAGTATCGAAACAGGCAACATGCGGGACCCGCGGCCAGGTTTGCCGGGCAAGCTCGATGGCGGTGATCGCTCCGGGCAGATGTAGCGGGGCCAGCGGGATGATCTCGCGCAGATAGCTCACGAGCTTCTCGTCGATGAGGGTGGGCCGATCGTGGACGGGACCGCCGTGGACGACGCGATGTGTGACCGCCTGCGGCTCGATGGCACTTTGCTCCATGACGGCCCGGACCCAGGCCACAGCGTCATCGAAGTCACCGGATACTGGTGTCGACGCCGGCTCCTTCCCGGGTGCAGAGATGGTCGCCCGGGCCTTGTCGGTTCCCAGCCGCTCGACGTGCACGGCCAGGCGCAAGGTTGGGTCACGCACCGCAGCCTTCAGGGATGACGATCCGGGATTCAGCGCAAGGACGGCTCTCGCCTCGGAGGTCATTCGCCCGACCAGGTCCAATCCCGAACCTCGGGCATGTCCTCGAGATGCTCTCGCACATAGGAGTGGTGGCGCTCAAGCATGCTCTCGCAAAGCTGGGCGAGCTCCGGCCCTGATTCCGGGGCCCGGCGGGACCTCCGTAACGCTTCCAACACCAGGTGATATCGACTCATCCGATTCAGGACGACCATGTCGAACGGTGTCGTCGTCGTGCCTTGTTCGGAGAAGCCACGCACGTGGAACCGCGTCGGGTTCTCGCGGCCATGCAGGAGCTGGTGGACCGCGCGGGCGTACCCGTGGAATGCGAACACGACGTCGATGTCATGGGTGAACAGTTCCGCAAACCGATTCTCAGAGAATGCGTGCGGATGATCCTCGCGAGGAAGCAACGCCATCAGGTCGACGATGTTCACGACCCGGACCCGCAGGTACGGGGCGTGCTCGCGTAATAGCTGCGCCGCGGCGAGAATCTCCATCGTGGGCACGTCGCCCGCCGCCGCAAGTACGATGTCGGGTTCATCCGGAGAACCCGGGGACGCTAACTCTGTGCCCGCCCAATCCCAGATCGATGCACCGGCGGCGCAATGCGCGTTGGCCTCGTCCAGGTTCAGGTACTGCAGGTGCTCCTGCTTGTCGACCACGATCAGGTTGACATGGTCGTGACTGCGCAAACAGTGATCCGCAATCGACAATGTGCAATTTGCGTCCGGCGGGAGCCAGACCCGAACCGCGACCGGCGACAACGGGATCATGGAATCGATGAGGCCGGGCCCTTGGTGGGAGAATCCATTGTGGTCGTTGCGCCAGCATGTGCTGGTGAGGAGCACATTCAGTGACGCCACGGGCGCTCGCCACGGCAGCTCGACCGCGTGTTGCAGCCATTTGGTGTGCTGGACGAGCATCGAGGTGGCCACCATCGCGAACGCCTCGTAGGTCGCGAAGACTCCGTGGCGGCCGGAGAGTAGGTAGCCTTCGAGCCACCCTTCGCAGAGATGCTCGGACAGCACCTCCATGACCCGGCCGTCCGGAGAGAGGTGGTCGTCCGACGGGAGGACTGGCGCCTGCAGGCACCGGTCGGTGGCCTCGAACACCGCCTGCAGGCGGTTGCTCGCGGTTTCGTCCGGGCAGAACAACCGGAAGCTGCCGCCACCGTCGTCGGTCATCGTCGCCTTGTAGATGTCTCGCATCAGCTCGCCGAACGGCCGAGTCGTCTCGTGGGAGACGGAGCCCGGGCTGGGCAGCCGCAGGGCGTACGACTCAAGAGCGGGAATTGGCAACGCTCGGGTCAAACGCCCGCCGTTGGCATAGGGACTCGCCGACATGCGCTTGTCGCCGACCGGCGCCAGAGCACCGAGCTCAGGTATCAGCCGGCCGCTCTCGTCGAACAGCTGTTCGGGGCGGTAGGAACGCATCCAGCGATCGAGAATCGCCAGGTGCGCTGGGTTCTCCCGCACGTTCGCCAGCGGCACCTGATGGGCACGGAACGTGCCTTCGACCGCTAGGCCGTCCACCTCGTGCGGCCCGGTCCACCCCTTCGGCGTGCGGAGCACGATAGCGGGCCAAGCGGGTCGCAGAGCGCCGCCGGCCGTCGATCGGGCCTCCGTCTGCACCTCCTGTATCCGTTCCAGCGATCGGGACAATGCTTCGTAGAGATCAGGGAAAACCTTGTCCGGCTTGTCGCCGGCGACGACGATCGGATCCCAACCGTGGCTGCGAAGGAGCTGGCTCACCCGCTCGTCGTCCGCCCGCCCAAGCGTCGTCGGACCGGAGATCTTGTAGCCGTTGAGGTGCAGTATCGGTAACACGGCGCCGTCACGCTTGGCGCGCAGGAAGTCCGGCACTTTCCAGGACGCTGCCAGTGGCCCGGTCTCCGCTTCGCCGTCGCCGATGACGCAGGCGACGTGAAGGTTCGGGTGATCGAAGGCGGCGCCGGCGGCATGAGCCAAGACATACCCGAGTTCGCCGCCTTCGTGGATGCTCCCGGGGGTCTGAACGCTCACGTGGCTGGGAATGCCGCCTGGGGTCGAGAACTGGCGGACGAGACGAAGCAGTCCGGTGAGGTCCGGGCTGACCTGAGGGTAGATCTCGCTGTACGTACCTTCCAGGTAGCAGTTGGCCACGAGGGCCGGTCCGCCGTGTCCGGGTCCGGTGAGGTAGATCCAGTCCGTATCGGTCGCGCGGATCAGTCGATTGAGCAGGGTGTAGATCATCGACAGGCCTGGGCTCGTGCCCCAGTGGCCCAGTAGCCGAGGCTTGATGTGTTCGCGCCGCAACGGATCTCGCAGGAGGGGGTTGGTCTGCAGGTAGATCTGCCCCACGGTCAGGAAGTTGGCGGCCGCCCACCATCGCAAGTCGAGGTCGAGGTCTGCGTCGGTGTACCGGGCCAGCCTGGTCATTGTCACGATTGCTCCTCGGCGTCGCGCGGTCATCATGTCCATCGCACCACGCCCAGGTGATCACGAATCGACTACCCTGCGTCGGGCGAGTGAATCGAGTCAGCGACGCTCAGGGTAGAAAGTGCAGATGCACTCCTCTTCGCGAGGTGACGACATGGACATCGAATCCGAACGCCGCGCCCCGGCTTGTGTCTTCGTGATATTCGGTGCGTCCGGCGACCTCACCGAACGCAAGCTGCTGCCCGCGGTCGAACGGCTGTGTGCATATAACCGGCTGCCCTGGGAATTCGGCCTCGTCGGCGTGGGCCGTACGCCCATGACGGACGGCGAGTTCGCGGAACGGCTGCGGAGGGCCACTCGCAGGGGCGACAGCGACCAGTGGGCCGACCTTGTCGCATCGGTCCGGTACGTCAGCGGGGGGTACGACGATCCAGCCACATACGGGCGGCTGGCGGAGGTACTCGACGAGTTCGATCGCACGCGCGGCACGGCTGGTGGCCGGGTGTTCTACCTGGCAACCCCGCCGCAACTGTTCGGTGACGTTGCTTCCAGTTTGGGCAAGTCGGGGCTCAGCGACGTCCGCGGCGAGGGTTTCGTCCGCATCGTCATCGAGAAGCCGTTCGGATGGGACGAGGACAGTGCGCGCGCTATCTACGCGCAGGTGACGACCGCGTTCGAGGAGTCGCAGGTCTTCCGCATTGATCATTACCTCGCCAAAGACACCGTGCAGAACCTGCTGGCGTTGCGGTTCGCCAACTCGATCTTCGAGCCGATCTGGAACCGCACCTGGATCGACAATGTCCAGATCACCGTGGCCGAGACGATCGGCGTGGAAGATCGCGGCGGGTTCTACGAAACGGCGGGTGCGGTCCGCGACATCGTGCAGAATCACGTGCTTCAGGTGCTGTCGCTCTTCCTCATGGAGCCGCCGACGTCCTTTCATCCCGAGGCTATCCGGGACGAGAAGGTCAAGTTGCTGCGCGCGATTCGCCCGCTCGAAGATCCGGCCGAGATAGCCCTGCGGGCCGTTCGCGGGCAGTACACCCGGGGCGGAACGCGCGAGCACCTCATGGCAGGCTATCGCGAGGAAGCGGGAGTCGATCCGCTGAGCTCGACCGAGACTTTCGTGGCTCTTCAACTGGATATCAACAATTGGCGATGGGCAGGCGTACCGGTCTATGTGCGTACCGGCAAGCGATTGCCCAAACGGATCACCGAAGTCGCCGTCGAGTTCCAGCGGCCGCCACAACTGCCGTTGTTTCCCTCGTCTGGTTCGAATCTGGAGCCTGACGCCCTGATCGTGCGCGTCCAGCCGGACGAAGGTTTGAGCCTACGGTTCGGGGCGAAAGTGCCAGGCCACGAGTTCCGAGTTCGCAAGGCATCAATGGATTTCTCCTACGCGGCCGGCTACGACGCGGAACAACCCGAGGCCTACGAGCGAGTGATCCTGGACGCTCTGGTCGGCGACCCGACGCTGTTTATTCGCGCCGATGAGGTCGGTCGGTCGTGGAAGATCGTAGATCCGCTGCTGCGGTTCTGGGCCGCCGAGACGGGGCCTATCCCTCAGTACCAGGCTGCGACCTGGGGGCCACGGGAGGCGCAGGAACTCATCGAGCGCGACGGCCGTCGCTGGCGAAACGTCTGACGTCGAACGGCCCGCGTCCCGTCGCGGCAGTACGGCGTAGACGGCCACCGATGCGTAGCACCAGACGGGGCCGCGTATTCGGACAGTGAGAAAGCGTCCAGATCTAGACGCGAGCCCCATAACCGTGATATGTAAGCGCTTGCAGGCCTCGGCGATGACTCACCCAGCTCTCGCCGGGGCCTGCCGAGTGGCGAGTGCCACGCGGCGCTATTCGAACGCGCCCACGACGATCGCGCGATAGATCCGGTTCAAGCCGACACATCGCAAGCCGTAGCTGCGCATTTCCTCGATCAAGAACTCCTCCGTGTAATGCGTGATGTGCTCGTCGGCGTACCCCTTGGGTTGAGCGGCGGCGTAGAGCTTCTCGATGATCGGCCACACCGGGGTGCCGTAATCGGGCGTGCTGAGCACCAGCCGGCCGCCGCGGCGCAATACGCGAACGAGCTCGGCGATCGGCGAGGGGTCGCGAGGCACATGCTCGACCACCTCACAGCAGACGACGCAGTCGAAGGTGTTATCGGGGAACGGCAAGTGAAACACGCTCGCCGTCACGGCCGGGTTGACGTGGTAGCGGCGCATGTACCGGAGCTTGGCGTGCACGATGTCGACGGAGATCGAACCCGGCAGATCGAGCGACAACCGGCCTGAGCCCGCTCCAACGTTGAGGATCCGCTGGTTCAGGAACGGTCTGACCAGGTCATACGTCTTCTCGTGTCTCTGGCGCTGCCACGCGCGCTGCGGTGGCAGGCGGCTGTTGAACGCGCGCATGTCGTAGTCGGCGGAGTCGATGCCGTTACGTCGAGCCCAGTGATGGAACAGTGCGGCCGCCGTTGGTCGCCGTGGCGCGGTGGGCTGTTCGGTGTGCAATGGCCAGAACGGCTTCTGCACCGCCCGCGTCGTCCAGCCGTGAATCGCGGTTCGGACACAGACATCGACCGGGTCGTCGAGGTCGGCCCCCTGAGCCACGAGGTCGGTCAGAGTGTCGCGCCGGACAAGTTGAAAGCTGCTCCTCACGTCGTTGGTGTCGAGTGTCAGGATGCGCGCGAGAAACCGATCGACATATCGCTCGGCCTCTCGGCGCAGTTCCTTGGGCCGGGTCCCGCGGTCATCCGAGTAGCGCGAGGAAATCAGCAGGTCCGCCGTGTCTCGTTGCGCCCAGAGCTCCTTGATCCGCTCGTTGACGTCGTGTACCGAATCGTCCACGAAGATCACGAACTCGCTATTCATACCCGACGCGATTTTTCCGATGTCGATGCCGGCTTCAGCCACCTCGAGTGCGACACAGATATCGAGATCGCGGGCTGCCTGCCTTGCCGCTTCCACGATCGTTGACCGAGCGGTGAAGGCCGTTCGGCTACGCACGATCACCGCGAGGTCGGCACGACCCCCTGCGCGCGCGCCAGCATCCCGACGATCCATATCCACGATCCCTTACAGATTCACGGTGCAGAGGTTCACGTCGGCCACCGGGCGGACGACGCAATCACCTATACGACCTACTTCGGCCGAGACCTGAGCAAAGTTGTGCATCTCTCTGGTAACGACGATCACCGAGATCCGGTAATCCCGCAACGACTGCTGCGCCGCGACGACCTCTTGGTCGGTGAGGTGCGCTCCGTTGGTCGACACCCGGCCGAGCAGCGACCAGGCGCGCGGAAGAGGCGGGAAGAAGGTGCTACGACCACCATTTTTGAAAACGCTGTATCCGCCCACCATGTTGAATCGCATATGCGAGCGGATCTGCCACTGCATGGCATCAACGCGGGAGTACCGAGCCACGGGTAGCACCATCGCCGTGGCGTACGAGGGAATGGCCTTGACTGCTGAGGTCGTGAAGAACCGCGGAGTGTCGGCAACTCGGCCAGATCGGAAAGGCATATTGGGCCAGAGGGGGATCATCGCCGCGGCGAGCGCGACCGCCGTAATCAGTTGCCAGCGTAGTTCCAGCCGTCCCAACGTATGTGCGATCAGGAACCCGATCATCAACGCTGTGATCACGGAGAACCGGACCACTTGGGTGCTGTCGAGGAAGGGGACGATTCGGTAGACGTTCCACGGTCCAGGGCCGATGGCGTGGCCGTTGACTTGCATGGTCGTGCCGAAGCTCAAGGAAACGACAGCGGCGGTCGACAGCAGCCACCATACGCCGAAGCGGTCCCGATAGATGATGAGCCAGGCACACAAGAGCAAGCATGCGATGATCAACGGCCAGCCGAGAAAAGCGGTGTTCTCAGCGCCATTCGCGGGGAAGTGGTGATTGGCTGTTCTATCGGCCGGCGATGCGAAATGCTGTAACAGGCTCGGGCGTACGAGGCTCGCGATATCAGCCTTCGATTGCTTGCTGGTTACGCCGTTGGTCAGAGCGCCAGGTCCGAACAGCTGGTAGCCTAGCGGCACGCTGGTCAGCACGAGTGCCACGAGCGCACCGATGCCTAATGCTGTCGCCGCGTGTCTAATTCGACCGCGCACCGCATGCGGATTGAGCGCGGCCAGGAAAACGACCATGGGTATGGCCGCCGCGATTGAGAGGACAACGAGTTCTTCGCTCAGCAGAAACTGCAGACCGACGAGTAGTCCAAGAACGATTCCGGTCTGAATCGGCGATCGGGTCTGAGTCACGAAAAGGTTGTGGCACACCAGCAGAAACAATGGCAGAGCAGGCGCCAGGATCAGGTTAAGGTGGCCCTGATGCCCGATAAAGAATGGCGAGAAACCGAATAAGGCGGCGCCTAGCGCGGATCCGATCACTCCGCCGGTTATCCGCCGGAACACAAAATATGCCGACGTCGCTGACAAGAATGGCGCAAGAGTGAACATGATTCCGACGGTGATGAACGGGCCGACTACCGCGACCACTGGAAAGGCGACGAACCCCAAGAGAATGAGGGATGTGTTCCACATAAGATTGACGCCCGTCGGGGCGTTCAAGGCTGCGCTCACGAACGGGTTGTGCCCGTGGATGATGCCTTGGTGAACCCACTCCAGGTACCAGACGTAGGCGACCCCATCGGCGCCCCCGATGAGTTTGTGTCGAGGATCGCCCAAGAAATGGGAGTAGTTGTAGGCCGCCGCGAGCAGGAACAACAAGGGCGGAACCAGGCGGGCCGTCCACAAGGTCCAGCGCCTGGCCGAGTGATTGGTGCTGCGCACTTCACTCCACGCGGCTGGGACCTGCGCGCCTACTTGCACGTTCGGCAGTTTAGCTAGCGCCGTCCGCCGGCTCTTCAAACGGTTCACCCCATCTACATCTTCGCCGGGGACAATCCGACTCACAACCATCGATACCAGGCGGCGCTTCAGGACCGATCAGTCCCGCCGGCAGAGGGACTCACGCTAGCGGACACTAGGCGCTGGGCGGGTAGCCGTAGTGTCGGTGGACGTCGAATTCGTAGATGGGTCGTTGCTCCTCGACCATCCTGGCCGGGAATGTCGGCTCGTCGAGTTCGTCGCCGAGCCAGGCCAGGAAACCGCTTGGCCGGTTCTGCTTCATTCGGAATAGTCGCAGATTCTGCGTCGGCGCGTCCGGGCCCTCGAGTATCGAGACCGTCGCCTCGAGCGCAAGCCACGCGTATCCGCCCTGCTCGAAGACGAACACGCTGCGGCGGGGATCTCGCCGCAGCCGAGGAGGTCGGACCGACCCTCGATACCGCTGCTCCACAGCTCGCCGTCGACGAGGGCAACGCCGACCCGCACCGGCCGCGGAAACCCGCTGCGTGCGATCGTGATCATCGCCGCTGCACGGTTGCGCTCCAAGAAGAGGCGTGGAGCCTCACCTAACATCACAGCCGAACCCTACGCACACTTAAAGCACCACGACCCAATTGAGGACCGTCATGCCGGCGACCGCCCGATCCAGTGCACCCATCGGCAGCGAGCTATTCCTGACCGAGGCCGACTGCCACGTGGCGGACCTCGCGGCGGTCGTCGCGGAGACCACTGACGTGCGCGACTACCCCGGAGCTGAGTCGGTGAGCCAGAACATTCTCGTGTACGACAGCGAGCGGTTACGCGGCCGCATCGCGACATCGAAGGGATGCAAGGAGGCGCTGGCCGAGCTAGCGCGCGCCCTCATGGACGGTCCAGGCGTCGTCGTCTTCAAGCGGGCCTTCAGCGACCTCTCGCTGGTCGACCGGGCGTCCGATGCCTTCGACGCGATGATCGCGGATCAGCGGGCAAGCGGTGCCGCGAGCGGGGACCACTTCGCCAAGCCGGGCGCGAACGACCGGGTGTGGAACGCACTCGAGAAGCTCGCGGTCCGCGCACCGAAGGTGTTCGCGGCGTACTACGCGAACGACATCATCGCGCTCGTCTCGACCGCCTGGCTCGGTCCCGCGTACCAGATCACCTCTCAGGTCAACGTGGTCAACCCCGGCGGCGATCCCCAGACCGGACACCGCGACTATCACCTCGGTTTCATGTCCGGGGACCAAGCCGCGCGGTTCCCCGCCCACGTGCACCGCCTCTCTCCGGTGCTGACGCTCCAGGGTGCGGTCGCGCACTGCGATATGCCAGTGGAGAGCGGCCCGACCATGTACCTCCCGCATTCGCAGAAGTACGAGCCGGGCTACCTTGCGGCGGCCATCCCGGAGTTCCGAGCGTACTTCGAGGCGAACCAGGTCCAGCTTCCGCTTGAGAAGGGCGACGCGGCGTTCTTCAACCCGGCGCTGTTCCACGGCGCCGGGCACAACCGCTCGGCCGACATCAGGCGCATGGCCAACCTGCTTCAGGTGTCCTCAGCCTTCGGTCGATCGATGGAGAGCGTGGATCGGCAGCGGATGTGCGACGCGCTATTCCCCACGCTGTTGCAGCTCAAGGCCTCCGGAATGGTCGAGCCAAGGCTCCGGAACGTCATCGCGGCCTGTGCCGAGGGGTACGCCTTCCCGACCAACCTCGACCGCGACCAGCCGGTAGGCGGCATCGCCCCGCAGACCCAGGCCGAACTGGTCTGGCAGGCCGTGGCGGAGGGGTGGGACCCGTCCTCCTTCCGCCACGAACTCGCGGCGCAAGCGGCCCGACGCAGCACCAGTGATTCGTGACAGACCCAGTCATCGGGCCGCGCGTGCGGCGCTCGATTGGTCACCATGGTTCTTGGAAGCCCCTAGACACGGAAGGGTCACGCACGATGCGGCTTGGACTTATCGGGCTGGGCAGGATCGGCAGCTTCCACGCCGGCACCTTGACCGACCTGCCAGCGGTGGACTCCCTGGTTGTCACCGACCTGGTGCCCGCGAAGACGAAGCAGGTGGCCGAACGCTTCGGGGCGGAGCCGGTCGACTCGCTGGATGCGTTGCTCGCCGCGGGCGTGGACGGCGTCGTCATCGCTGCATCGACTGACGCGCATCCGCAGCTCGTCCTCGGGGCCGTCGACGCGGGTTTGCCTGTGTTCTGCGAGAAGCCCGTCGCCGGCAGCGGCGCCGAAGGGGCGGCGCTGCTGCGACAGCTGCACGGCCGCGACGTGCCCGTGCAGATCGGCTTCCAGCGCCGGTTCGACGCTGGTATCGCTGCGGCACACGCCGCGGTAAGAAGCGGTGAGCTGGGTTGGCTGCATACGGTCCGCTCGACCACGCTGGACCCGGCGCCGCCGCCAAGGGCTTACGTCGCTTCCTCAGGCGGGATGTTCCGGGACTGTGGCGTCCACGACTTCGACGTGCTGCGCTGGGTGACCGGCAGCGAGGTCGTCGAGGTCTACGCCACCGGAAGCAACCGGGGCGCGGAATTCTTCGCCGAGGTAGGCGATGTCGATACCTCGGCTGCCATCCTCACCTTCGACGACGGAACCCTTGGCGTGGTGTCCAACACCCGATACAACGCCCGTGGCTACGACGTGCGGCTGGAGGTGCATGGGTCGAAGGACAGCGTCGCGGCCGGCCTGGAGGACAAGCTGCCGCTGCGCTCGGTCGAGCCGGGCATCACGTTCCCCGCCGGCGAGCCGCACCAGTTCTTCATGGACCGCTTCCTTGCTGCCTACCGCGCCGAGCTCGACGCGTTCACCGAGGTCGTCGACGGCATCCGTCCCTCTCCGTGCACCGTGGCCGATGCGCTGGAGGCCGACTGGATCGCCGAGGCCTGCGCGCGGTCCCTGCGGGAACACCGTCCGGTGCGGATCGCGGAGGTACGCGGGTGAGCTCCTCGCACGCGGACAAGATCGCCGGGCGCACCTTCGCCGGAAGGACGTGGACTAGACGATCGCCGCGAAGGTTCAATCCGGCTCGCTCACCTATTCCGAGGCCGTGCGGCAGGGCATGTACCGACCATTGGGGAACCGGCGACGTCGACGTGGCCGCGACTGTCGGCGACCTGCGGGCCCACGGCTACGACGGCTGGTACACGCTCGAGCAGGACACCGTCTCCACCGGTGACCCCGAGGGCGAGGGACCAGTCGCCGACGTCAGGACCAGCATCGAGTGCCTCAGGAAAGTCCTCGGCGGTTCGTGATCAAACAAGCGCCCCGCCACTCGGCCGGCGGGGCGCTTGCGTTCAACAGGCCTCACGCTGGGGACGCAAGGTTGGCGAAAAGGTAACCGACCGTAACTGGCACCCGGTAGGTCCAGGACGGAACGCTCAGCTGTTTCCTAGGCACGTCGGCAGGTCTGACCCCAGGCACACGAGCGGACGAAGGCCCGGCTATAGTGCGCTCGGCTCATGGCCTGCTCAGACGTCAGCGGAGCCACACGGTCGAAGGCGCGGGGGGTCACATGACGACGACGGCCAGCGGCGAGCGCGAGCGTGAGACGATTGGCGAGGCCGGCTCCTACGCATGGTGGGTAGCTATGACGGTTGCCCGTCAAGAGCATCCGCGCCGGAGCCAACGGTATGCGGGACGGCACCGTTGGATGCCGGCTGACGGCGCGGATGCGCGGGACACAACCAAGCGGAGCGCCTGAACGGACCCGATCCGCATTTCCGTCCGCCCAGGACGCAACGGTCATACCACAGCGCAGCGAAGTGCCGGCTGGCTAGTCGTCGGTGGTCAGCCGCGGTAGGCCTCGAGCAGGCGCAGCCACATCTCGCTGATCGTGGGGAAGCAAGGCACGGCGTGCCAGAGGCGACTGATCGGCACCTGGGCGGCGACAGCGATCGTGGCCGAGTGCAGTAGCTCGGACACGCCGGACCCTACGAAGGTGACGCCGAGCAGGTACTCCTCGTCGAGGTCGACGACCATGCGAGCCCGACCCTGGTAGCTGTCGGCGTAGAGCAAGGCGCCGATAACCGCCTGTGCGATGTCGACGTCGACGACTCGAATGCGCCGCCCGGCTCGTGCGGCCTGGTCGGCGGACAGGCCGACCGAGGCGACCTCCGGGTCGGTGAAGACCACCTGCGGGACCGCGTGATGATCGGCGGTCGTGGCATGGGTACCCCACGGCGCGACGTCCAGCGGCCGGCCGGTGGCCCGGAGGCCGATCGCATTGCCGACTATGCGCGCCTGGTATTTGCCCTGATGAGTGAGTAGCGCACGATGGTTGACGTCGCCGACCGCATAGAGCCAGTTGTCGTCCACGCCGCGCACCTGGCACAAGTCATCGACGTTAAGCCACGCTCCGGGGCTTAGGCCCACCGTGTCCAGACCGATGTCGCCGGTATTGGGCTCGCGGCCGATGGCGAACAGCACCTCGTCGGCCTCGAGTTCGGTGCCGTCATCCAGGATCAGGGTCACCGGGCCGGTGCCGCCGAGCCGGCGGAGTTCGGTGACGGTGACGCCGGTGCGCACGTCCACGCCGGCTTCTTTGAGTGCCATGGCGACAATCTCCCCGGCGAAGGGTTCGAACCTGGTCAGTAGTCCGGGCTCGCGGGCCAGCAGAGTGATCGATGAACCCAAGCCGTTCCAGGCGGTCGCCATCTCCACGCCGACCGGACCGCCGCCGACGATGGCGAGCCGCTCGGGTACCTCGCTGCTGTCGGTGGCGCGACGGTTGGTCCACGGCCGAGCTTCCGCCACACCCGACAGGTCGGGCAGCGTGGGGCGGCTGCCCGTGCACACGGCTACCGCGTGCCGCGCGGTCAACACGATCAGCCGGTCGTCGCGCGTGGCGACGGCGACCCGTCGCGGGCCGTCGAGCCGCCCATGGCCGCGCACCAGGTCCGCACTGATGCCCAGCAGAGACTTCTCGACCTCACCGCTGTCGTCCCAGTTGGAGACGTAGTGGTCGCGGCGGGCGAATACCCCGGCCGGGTCGATCGATCCGGTCACCGCCTCGCGTGCACCGTCGACCCGGCGGGCATCCGCGACGGCGATCACCGGCCGAAGCAGCGCCTTGCTGGGAATGCACGCCCAATAAGAGCATTCGCCACCGACCAGTTCCCGCTCCACGACCGCGACACTGAGCCCGGCTGCGCGGGCTCGGTCGGCGACGTTCAGGCCGATGGGGCCGCCGCCGATGACGATGACGTCGTAGACGTTCGCCGTCGCGCTCATATCCTGCTCCTCTGCGCGGATTGCCATGAGTGGCAGTCTCGCGCCGTCCCGGTGCCGTCGGACCAGTGGTTGACCCGGGTTCCGGCACTGGGTCCACGGCCGACGAGCGATGACACTGACCCGGGGGCGGCCGGTGCTCCATCCCAGGGCCTCGCAAAGCCACGTGGTTCCGACAACGGCCCTACCCGCTGGTCGTGGCGATGGTTGTCACAGGTGATGCACGGTGAATCCCAGATTTCCGAGCACCTTGACCGCGCCTGCCTTGCCGCCCTCGAAGTCAGCGGAGGCAAGCCGTTGGCCGGTGGCGAGCTCGTACGCCGTGCCCAAGATTGCCTTGGGCGGGTAGTGGCGCTCCTCCCAGATCAGCTCGTACGTCGTGGCCGGGGCGAAACCATGCTCGGCGAAGAATTGCTGGGCTCCGAGCCGGTCGTACTCCGCTATCGCGCGCACCACATCGTCACGGCTGACCTGATTCCACGCGATCGAATGTGCCATCCGTTAGTTGCGTCCGGCCATCACGCCTCCGTCGACGTCGAGGATGGCGCCGGTGACCCAACCAGCGTCGTCGGACAACAGGTACGTGATTGCGGAGGCGAGATCCTGGGCCGTGCCGACGCGCCCGAGGGGGTGGAAGCCATCGAAGCTATGCAGCGTCTCGTCGATCTTCTCTGGCGGGACGAAAGCCTCGTAGATGGGGGTAGCGACGACCGCGGGGGCGACGGCGTTGACCCGTATGCGCTGGCCAGCGAGCTCCAGGGCCAGATTGTGCGTGAGGGCGTGCAGACCGGCCTTGGCCATCGAGTACGCGCTGGACGGGGTCGCGCCGATCGCCTGATGGGCCCACATGCTGCCGACGTTGACGATCGACCCGCCGCTGCCAGCGGCCACCATGCATCGCACTACGGTCTGGGTCAAGAAGAAAATGGCGCGGTCCAGCTCCATATACGAGTCGTAAAAGGGGCCGTCGTGGTCGAGGAACGTCCGCGGGCTGAAGATGCCGGCGGCGTTGACCAGCAAGGTGGCGTCGGCGTGGTCCTCGGCCAGCTGCTGCTCAACCTCGGCGACCTGGTCGCGGTCGGCCAGATCGGCGGTGACGCCCCACGCTTTGCCGGTAGTCGACAGCGTCGTTACGGTCTCCTCGACCCGGTCCGGGTTGCGGCCGACGATGACCGCGCTGCCGCCGCCGGCCACGACGTCGGCCGCTGTCTGCCGGCCCATTCCGCTGCTTCCTCCGACGACGATCAGCTTGCGCCCCGCGAAGCTGTGGATCATGACCTTCCTCCGTTTCGTCTGGTCTCACCGATGCATGAGAACTGCTGTTGGGGATTGGTGCTGAGGCCTGGAGTCCAGCGGCCTCGCGGTGGAGCTGGCGCCGGCTGGCGTGCCGGTCGTGGGCACTACGTCCCGTGCCGGGTCATGCCGGCCGTCGCAGGGCAGAGCCGGCGGGCCAGGAAATCGCGCATCAGATCGGCGACCTGATCGCCGGCGCTCTCGAGCAGAAAGTGGCCGCCGTCGAGCAGGTGGATCTCCGGGTCGACGGCGTTGGCGGCGAACGCCTCG
>Ga0307312_10000763_pt1 | contig 15672 bp, 11 predicted proteins | sample ER_DNA_202_FD_194489 | JGI IMG/M metagenome (GOLD analysis project Ga0307312, IMG submission 194489) | Bulk soil microbial communities from the East River watershed near Crested Butte, Colorado, United States - ER_DNA_202 | ecosystem: Environmental > Terrestrial > Soil > Floodplain | place... | reverse complement strand
ATGGGCTATTTGCTGCTGTCGGGTTCGGCTCTGGATGGGGGCGTCGGCAGGTAAGGCATGGCCGCTGTCTCGGCGCAGGAGTGGGATGGCCAACTGGCGGTGATCACGTTGGCCGTGCTGCGTCCTTGGCATGGCTCTGGCCTGTGCGGTCGGCCTGTACGGCGACTGCGGCCTGCGGTTATGGTACGGGCGTGGGGGTGTCCGCGGCGGCCGCCGCGGCCGGTGCCGTGCATGGCTTCCCGGCCGCGCTGACCAGCTTCATCGGCCGGGCCGGGCCGGTCCGCGAGGTCGCGGGCCTGCTGGAACGGCACCGGCTGGTGACGGTGACTGGGCCGGGTGGGGTGGGCAAAACCCGGCTGGCCAGCCAGGTGGCCCGGGCAGTGGCGGGCCGGTTCGCCGACGGGGCGTGGCTGGCCGAGCTGGCCCCGGTGGGTGATCCGGCGCAGCTCGCGGGGGCCGTGGCGGCGGCGCTGGGGGCGCGGGAGCAGCCGGGCGTCCCGGTGGCCGAGGTGGTGGCCCGGGCGCTGGCCCGGCAGCAGCTGCTGCTGGTGCTGGATAACTGCGAGCACCTGATCGCCGCGGCCGCGGAGCTGTGCGCCGGGCTGCTCGCGGCGTGTGATGATGTGCGGGTCCTGGCGACCAGCCGGGAGCCGCTGCGGACGGCCGGGGAGGCCCGGTACCGGCTAGGCCCGCTGGGGCTGCCTGATCACGGTGACCCGGCCGGAGCGGCCGGGTCGGAGGCGGTGGTGCTGTTCGCGGACCGGGCCCGCCAGGTGGATGCAGGTTTCGTGGTCGACGGGCAGACCGGGCCGGTGGTGGCGCGGCTGGTGGCGCGGCTAGACGGGATGCCGCTGGCGATCGAGCTGGCCGCGGCGCGGGTGGAGGCGCTAGGAGTGGCGCAGCTGGCCAACCGGCTCGATGACCGGTTCGGGTTGCTGGCCGGCGGGGACCGGCTGGCGCCGGGGCGGCACCGGTCGCTGGCGGCCGCGGTGGAGTGGAGTTACCGGCTGCTGGGCGAGGATGAGCGGCGGGTGTTCCGGGGGGTGTCGGTGTTCCCGGGGCCGTTCACGCTGGAGGCGGCCGAGGTGGTGGCCGGGCCGGGCGCCGGGCTGGTGGTGGCGCATCTGGTGGACTGCTCGCTGCTGGTCCCGCCGCGGGAAGGGGCCGATGGCCGCTGGCGGTACTCGATGCTGCAGACGCTGCGCGGCTTCGGAACCGGGCTGCTGGCCGGGGCCGGTGAGCAGGACGCCGCCGCGGCCGCGCTGGCCCGGTGGGCGGTGCAGGTGGCCGGGCAGGCGGCGGCGGGGCTGCGGACGGTCGAGGGCGAGGCGGCCGCGGCCCGGTGGCTGGATGCCGAGGAGGCCACCGTGGCCCAGGTGCTGGCCTGGGGCGTTGAGCATGATGCGGACCTCGCGCTGCGGCTGGTGCCCGCGCTGGGCTGGTGGTGGACCCTGCGGGGCCGGCAGGCAGGCCAGTACGAGTTGCTGCGCGAGGTCGCCGGGCGCGCCGCACCCGGCAGCGACGGGTGGTGCGCCGCCAAGTATTTTCTGGGCTACACCGCGGGCGAGTCCGGTGACGGGGGCGCCGCGCTGGGTCATTTCACCGAGCTGCGGGACGCGGCCGCGCAGCGGGGACCGTGCCCGGCGCTGGTCGACGGCCTGGCTGGCCAGGCCGGAGCACTGTTTCAGATGGGCCGGCACGCCGAGGCGGCCGAGGTTGCCCGCCAGGCCCTCGCGATGGCCCGCGAGATCGGATACCCGCTGGGGGAGGTAGAAGTCTTGGGGGACCTGGCCGTTGCCGCCCTGTATGCCGGCGATCTGGACCGCGCTGCGCGGCTGGCCCGGCAGGCCGGGCAGATCGCCGCCGGAATCCCTGGCCTGATAGCCCGGTGGTGCAGCTACGTCCTGGCCGGTGCGCTATTCGAGGTCGGGGAGCTGGCCGCCGCCCGGACTCTCTGCGCGGCGGCCCTGGCCCTGGCCCGCGACGCGGGCGACCTGTGGAACCAGACGGGCCTGCTGTCAACGATGGTGATGTTGGACCTGGAGGCAGGCCGCCTCCAGGACGCCGCGGCGCACCTGCGCGAAGCGCTCCGGCTCGACACGCGCCTCGGCAAGTGGAGAGAGTTCTGCCACGCCCTGGACTGCTGCGGGCTGCTGTGCGCGGCGACGGGACGGCCCGCCGAGGCCGTCACGGTGTGGGCCGCGCGCGCCGCGCACCTGCGCCACGACGAGCTACGGGACTGGGCCGATGATGCTCGCCGCCGTGAGGCGCCGCTGCGCCAGGCCCGGCAGGCGATCGGACCCGGCCGGACCCGGGCGGCCGAAGACCGCGGCGCGGCGATGAGCCTGGATACCGCAGCCGAGTACGCCCTGATGCTGACCGACCCCGGCCTGCCGCAGCCGACGGCGCCAGGACCGGGGACGCTCAGCGCCCGGGAACGGGAGCTGGTCAGGTTGGTCGCCCGGGGCCGCACCGACGCCCAGATCGCCGTGCAGCTGTACATCAGCATCCGCACCGTCCGCTCGCACCTGGACCGGATCCGGGATAAGACCGGCTGCCGCCGCCGCGCCGACCTGACCCGGCTGGCCCTTAGCCAGGGCCTGGTCTAGCAGGTCCAGGCGAGCGGCCCGTCTTCGGCAGACCGGCACCGCGTGTGGGTAGTGCTACCCCGGCCATCGGCCGCAGGTCTGCTCATTCAGGGACCAGGCCTCCTGGGCAGTGGAGCGACTTCGGTCGGCTCTTTCCGCGGCATCAGCGCGGACGCGGTCCGTGTCGCGCGTGGATGACGGCAGCCGTCGGCCGATCTGCGGCGGGCTTGCCCGGATCGACGAGTGCCTGCGGCCGCGGTCCTGCTGGCTGTCAGGTACTCCGGCGGGGCGCACCTGCCTGGTCTATTGCCGCCGAGAGACGGAGGTTTGCTGGTCGTCACCATCGCGCTGCTACGTGGCTGTGTATCTCACGCCGGGGTCCCAGCGTCGGGGTTGGTCAGCGCGGTGATGGCCGGGTGGCGGCGGAGCTTGTCCAGGCAGCGGCCGCGGCTGGGGCCGATGCTGCCGGCCGGGAGGCCGAGCCTGGCGCTGATCTGGGCATACGAGGGGGGAGGGTTCTCGGTGAGCAGGGCGATCAGCTGCTGGCAGCAGGGCGGCAGGTCCGCGAACGCCTCGCGCAGGGCCGCGTGGCGCTCGGCCGCGAGCAGTTCGTCCTCGGCTGTCCGGGCGTCATCGTCCGGGATGGTCTCGGCGGCGGGCGCCTGGCCGGTATCGCGTGATCCCGGCGCCGCGCGCAGGATGCAGCCGCATTCCCGGCGGGTTGTGGTGGCCAGCCAGCCGGGCAGCGCGGCCGGGAGCCGGATCTTTTCCAGCTGGCCCGCGAGCTTGAGCCAGACGTTCTGGCCGACGTCGTCGGCGTCGGCGTCGCCCAGCCCGTGCCGGCGGCAGATCGACCAGATCAGCGGGGCGTACCGCTCCACCAGCGCGTCCCAGGCCTGCTTGTCGCCGTTCCTGGCGCGGGTCATCAGGTCGGCGACCACCGGGCCACCGCGCCCTGGGCTGGCGCCCTCGGTGAGGTCCGGGTTCGTGGCCATGGCCTTCTCCTGATCGTGATCCGGCGGTGATCCGCGCCGGAATCATTACTGCGCGTCTGGGCTGGCGATGCGGTTGCGGACGGCCTGACCGGGTTGTCCTGGCCTGGCACCGGAAAGGCGGATGAAGGGTGGTTGTGCCGGTTGCCGCCGCGGGCTGCCCGGCGGCGCCGCGCCGGGGACCCTGGCCGGGGACCCAGGCGCGGCTGCCGTGCTCACGGCCAGACGGGACGCGTCACGGCGGTGCCCGAGGCCGTCTTGCGGGCGGCCCGCGCCCGGTCCAGCACGACGGCTGCGATGGCGGCGGCCAGGGCGGCCCCGGCTGCGATCAAGGCGATCTGCCAGCCTGCCATGCCGCCCGCGGTGACCACGCGGACGGCCGGCGCCGGAACCGCGGGGCCGCCAGGCGGGATCGGGATACTGGCCGAAGCGGCCGGGATCATGACCGCTGATGCCAGCAGGGCGCAGCTCACCGCGGCCAGGGCCGTGGCGAGCCGGCGCAGCCGCGCCGCCGCCTGCCGCGCTGCGGTGTGCAGGTGAGTCCCCGGGTGGGGACGAGGTGTGAACATGATGGTCTCCTGCCTGTTCGGGACTGGCCGCCATTCGCGGCCTCACCGGCAGCTTCGCCTGCCCGGGCGAGGGCACGGCAGGGGTAGCGTTACCCCTTTTCGTCCGGCGCGGGCGGCTTCCGGCCGGGTTAGACCAGTTCGGCGCTGAGGGCCAGGCGGGTCAGGTCGACCCGGCGGCGGCAGCCGGTCTTATCCCCGATCCGGTCCAGGTGGGAGCGGACCGTGCGGATGCTGATGTACAGCTCGGCGGCGATCTGCGCGTCGCTGCGGCCCTGAGCCACCAAGGCGACCAGCTCCCGTTCCCGGGCGCTGAGCTGTGCCTGGCCAGGCGTTGCCGGCTGCGGCTGGCCGGGGTCGGCGAGCATCAGGGCGTACTCGGCCGCGGCGGCCAGGCTCATCGCCGCGCCGCGCTCCTCGGCGGCACGGGCCCGGGCCGGGCCGAGCGCACGCCGGACCCGGCGCAGCGGCTTGTCCCGGCGGCGCGCGGCCAGCGGCAGGTCCGGGACCTTCTCGCGCCGCCTGAGCGCAGCCAGCGCGGCCCACCCGGTGAGCGCCTCGGCGAAGCGCCCGGTCGCGGCGCACAGGTGCCCGCAGCAGTCCAGGTTGTCGCACACCGAATCGGTGACGCCGGTGCGCATCGCGAGCTGCAGCGATTCCCGCAGGTGCGCGGCGGCCTCCCGGATCCGGCCCGCCTCCAGGTCCAAGGTCACCATCATCGGCAGCAGGCCAACCTGGTGCCACTGGTCGCCCGCGTCGCGGGCACGGGCCAGGGTCTCCGCGCAGACACGGTCGGCGGCGGCCACATCCCCGGCCTCGATCAGCACATGGGGCAGGTTGTAGCGGACAAACCGGGCTGCCGCGCCGGGCACGCCGTCGGTGATCTGCGCCGCCTCCCGGCACGCCCGCAGGGCGCTGTCCAGATCGCCGACCTGGACGGCGATGGCGCTCAGGCCCCCGAGAACGAGCACCTCTCCCAGCGGGTAGCCGACCTGCTGGGCCACGGCCAGGGAGCGGCGGGCTTCCTCGGCCGCCTCGGCGAACCGGCCCATCTGGCTCAACGCTCCCGACCGGCCGCCCAGGGCATCGGCCAGCGCCCGGCATGGGCCCTGGCCGGCGACTGTGTCCCGGAGCTCGGTGAACAGCCTCAGCGAGCCAGCCAGATCCCCCGACCACTGTGCGGTATAGCCCAGCCAGAACATCGCCGAGCACCACCTGTCGCTGCCCGGCACCGCCCGGCTCGCAGTCTCACGCAGCAGCTGGCAATTGCCCGCCAGTCTCCCTCGCAGGAACCACCACCAGGCCAGCGCGAGCGCCAGCTGCAGCGCGGTCGCCGGCTCGTGCTCCGCCGCCCAGGCCAGCACCTGCCGCATTGTGGCGTCCTCGGCGTCCAGCCACCGGGCCGCGGGCACCTCCCCCTCGATGGTCTGCAGCCCCGCCGACGCCTCCTCGGCCAGCGCCACCGCCCACCCGGCCAGGGCCGCAGCCACCCGGGCATCCTCGTCCGCCCCGGCCAGCAGCCCGGCCCCATAAACGCGCAACGTCTCCAGCATGCCGTACCGGGACCGGCCATCGGGCCCGGCCCGCGGCGGCACCAGCAGCGAGCAGTCCACCAGATGCAGCACCACGGCGCTGGCGCCCGGCCCGGCGACCGCCTCGGCGGCCTCCAGCGTGAACGGCCCCGGGAACACCGACACCGCCCGGAACACCCCCTGCTCCCGCTCATCCAGCAGCCGGTAACTCCACTCCACCGCGGCCGCCAGCGACCGCTGCCGGGACGGCGCCAGCCGGTCCCCGCCGGCCAGCAGTCCGAACCGGTCATCGAGCCTCTCCGCCAGCTGCACCGCGCCCAGCGCCTCGACCCGCGCCGCGGCCAGCTCGATCGCCAGCGGCATCCCGTCCAGCCGCACTACCAGCCGCGCCGCCGCCGGCCCGGTCGCCTCGTCCAGCACGAAACCCGGATCCACCTGACCGGCCCGGTCCACGAACAGCGCCACCGCCTCCGAGCCGCCTGCCCCGGCCAGGTCCTCACCGTCTGGCAGGCCGAGCGGCCCCAGCCGGTACCGGGCCTCGCCGGCGATCCGCAGCGGCTCCCGGCTGGTCGCCAGCACCCGTACCTCATCACACGCCGCCAGCAGCCCCGCGCACAGCTCCGCCGCCGCGCCGATCACATGCTCGCAGTTATCCAGCACCAGCAGCAGCTGCCGGCGGGTCAGCGCCCGCGCCAGTGTCTCGGCCAGCGGCACCCCTGGCTGCTCCCGCACCCCCAGCACCGCCGCTACGACCGCCACGACCAGCACCGGGTCCTGCTCCGGCGCCAGCTCAGCCAGCCACGCCCCGTCAGCGAACCGGCCCGCCACAGCCCGGGCCACCTCACAGGCCAGCCGGGTCTTCCCCGCACCACCCGGCCCGGCCACCGTCACCAGCCGGTGCTCCTCCACCAGCCCCGCTACCTCGCGCACCGGCTTCGCTCGGCCGATGAAGCTCGTCAGCGCGGCCGGGAACCCATGCACGCCACCGGGCGCCGCCGCGGACCGCCTCACGTCCGTACCATAACCGCAGGCCGCAACCACGTACAGCCCAGCCGCACCCAGCCCGAGCAGCGCCGTACGGGACTGCCACGCGAGTCACAGTCACGGTCGGCCGACCATCCCGGCGCCCACGTCCGGGCAGTGGCAGTGGCTGATGGGCCCGGCGCAGCTGACCCTGCGGACCCGGCCCGGCTTTGAGCGGTTTCCGGCGGGCCCGAGATGGCGGAGCCGGGAGTCGTCCCGCTGCCGGACTGGCACGGGCCCGGTTCCGGGTACCCGATCCCCTGCTACGCCGGGATGGGCCGCAAGCCTTAGCGGCCGGCCGGGGCGGGCTCGCCGGTCCCGGCGCCGGCGATACCGCGACTGACCGCCATAGCCAGCCGCGCCGCCCAAGCCGACGGCGACGCCGCCCCGTTGCAGATCACAGGGTGCTGACGACACACGCGAAGGCGTTCACCTCAGCGACACCCGGCGACATCATCCCTGCTGCCGGCGACGTCCCCGTATACCTGGTCACGATGCGGGGGAACTTCGTGGCAACGGCAGCCTCCCGGCCTCCAGGAGCAGCAGCACCGGCCGGCAGTTACCTGTCCGTCGTCGTGGACGCCAGGATCTTCCAGGTGCTCGATTCCGGCCCCAGCCCCAGCCCGCCACCGGTCTCGCCCGCCAGCCTCGGGCCGGTAACGTATCTGACCGGTCATCCGCATTAACGGATCCGCCGCATCATAACGTCCCGTTTCAAGCCTTCGATGCACTCGACGCGCCCTAGCCGTTCTGTAGTGATTAGTCCCTTCATCGGGATCCACTGGAGGTGCGCCAGAACGGATCATTCTGTGCAGGGGCATGCGAGCATCAATGTCGCACCCGTTGCCTCGTGAGACAACTCTTCCGCGGTGGCAGTATGGGAGCCATGACCGCCGTCTTCGTCCATGGAGTGCCCGAGACCCCCGCCGTCTGGCGCGGCCTGCTGTCCGCGCTGGACCGCCCCGACACCGTGGCACTGTCGCTGCCCGGGTTCGACAGCGCCCGCCCGGCCGGTTTCGGAGCGACGATGGAGGAGTACGCCGACTGGCTCGCGGCACAGCTCGAGCACCTGGGCGGGCCGGTCGATCTGGTCGGGCACGACTGGGGCGGCGGATTCGTGGTCCGGGTGGTCTCGACCCGCCCCGATCTGGTCCGGTCCTGGGTCACTGACGCCGCGGGCATCGGCGACGTCGAGTTCGAGTGGCATGACTTCGCCAAGATCTGGCAGACCCCGCAGGCGGGGGAAGACTTCTGGGATCAGCAGCTGGCGGCACCGACCGAAGAAAGGGCCGGTGTCTTCCAGATGTTCGGGGTGCCCGAGGAGCCGGCCCTGGACCTGGCGTCGCACATCAACCGCACCATGGCTGATTGCATCCTGGACCTGTATCGTTCGGCCGTTGACGTCGGAAGGCAGTGGGGCCCGGATTTCGCGGCCATCCCAGCCCCCGGATTGGTGATCATCCCCAGCGAGGAACCCTTCATGCCCGCGGTCTCGGCGGCCAGGGCCGCCGTCCGGGCCGACGCCAGGACGGCCGCCCTCGACGGGCTCGGCCACTGGTGGATGCTCCAGGACCCTGCCCGGGCAGCGGCCGTTCTGCGCGAGTTCTGGGCCACCCTGGCCTGACCCCGCCCGTCCCGAAGCGGGCTGGTACGCCAGCGGGTTGAGACGCATTCCTGGTGCCGCGGTCGCCGGTGCTGTCATGGCGAGCGTCCAGCGGCCTGTGTCTGGTTCCTGAAGCAGATCCTTGCTTGGTGCGACGGTTATCGGATGCGTGCACTACAGCGTGAGGGAGATCTGACGTCAGACGGAGCGAGTCAGGTCCGATCCGGCGAACCGTTGGGGCATTGGCTCGGAGGAGGCCAGATCACGTTGCGTGATCGGCGTACGTCTCCGACGAGCACGTGCGGGGCCGCCGTTCTGCGCGCTCTGGCAGTCGACCGAGGTGATCGTTCCTGACATACCCGAATGGATGTTCTGCGCGCTTTGCGGCGCGATGACTGGGCGCCTTATGACCTGGTGGCTGCCGTCTCTGTCATTTTGCGTTCGGCTTTCCGGGCACGGTGTCGGTCCAGCTCGGCGGTGATGTCGCGGCGCCGGGCCGAGCTGGCCGCTGCATGACGCGCTCAACGCGGTCGCCGCGGCCGCGCACGCCGCCATCACCGCACACGGCTTCGGCCCCGGCGGACCTGTGGCCGCTGCTGGACCGCTTCGGCCTGGCCCGCCACCTCACCCCCGCCCGCGCCGGCTGAGCACCTGGCACCCGCCCGGGCACTGCCATGTCTGCAGCCCGGCCGCGACACTCACCGCGACCACTGCGGCGTCACCCGCGCCGAGCACCGCGACACCGTGAGCACCATGCGGCCACCATGAGCACGAACCGCCGATCACGCGCCCGGAATGTCCGGTTCTACATGCTTACCGTGAATGTCGTCGCGATGCTCATCTTGAGTGGCGCGTAACACCTTGGGCGGATCGGGCGTGGCGGTGGCTGGCGGTTTGCGCGGCTTGGGTGTCGCTGTGTTGAGGAAGCCCGTGATCAGGGCGCTGAGCAGTTGCTGGAGCCGGTCTTCGAAGTCGAGGTGCGTCCGGGTGAGTGCGGGGTCCTCGGCGAACATCGCCATCACGCGTGGTGCCGGGTTCGCGATTGGCCACAGCCCGGCCGTGATGACGAGCGCGGCTGCGATCGTCTCGCGTCCGTCCGGGCCGTCGAGGTCGGGCATCCGTTCGGCGACTACGGCTCCGAGGTCGTCGACCTTGTCCAGGCTCTGGGACTTGAACGCCTGCACGGTGGCGACCGAGACGTTGCGCTCGAGGACAGCGGACATCTCGCTGATCAGGTCGCAGAACAAGGGGCGTTCGGCGATTGTCCGGGCGATGGTCGTAGCCACGTTATCCGCCGTTGCCCCGCCCGATCTGAGCCGCTTGGTCAGACTGACACGCCAGCTCTCCCACTCCCGCAGGAGCATGCGCAGGAAGATGTCCTCGCGCGATTCGAAGTAACGCAGCAGGTTGGACTTGGCGAGCCCGACCCGGCGGGCGATATCGCCCAGGGAGATCTCCCGGACGGGCCGCTCACCCGCCAGCTCGCGAGCTGCCGCGAGGATCGCCTCCCGGCGCTCCTCCTTGTGCTCGGGTCGGCGGGCGCGCTGGAACTCATAGGTCGTCGCCACAGCCCGAGCGTACCCGCATTCGGCAGTCTAAGCGAACAGTGTCGCCTTATTTAGAGAACGGTGTTACGTTATTCTGGCCGCCGGCCCGCTGACCTTCCCGCCCGCAACCAAGACAAGCAGGCCGGCGCGCGAAAGGCGCAGACGGCCACGATGGCAGCGCGGGCCGGCCCGGGGCTGCGGCCGGCTCAAGGAGGACTGCGATGGACGCAACCCGCGACACCGGCACCGCCGGCCGGCCGCGGCGGGCAACCGCACCAGATGCCCGGCGGCCGAGGGCAGCGCCCAGCCCGGCCAGCGAGCAGCCGTTCGGGGCCAGACGCCGCCACGATCCTGGCCACCGAGCACTGGAGCCTGCTCGGGTTCCGGTCACTGATCTGGAACGAGGCGATGAGCCGCGCCACCGTCTTCCTCAGCGTGCTATCCGCAGCGATCATCACGCTGGCGCTGCTGTCCACTGCGGCCGGCGGATCGCACACCACCACGGCCGCGCTGGTGCTGCTGCCCGTGGTGCTGTTCCTCGGCATCGCTACCCACATCCGCGTCGTGCAGATCAACACCGAGGAGATCGAGGTCATGTTGGCCATGAACCGGCTGCGGCACGCCTACCTCGAGATCGCGCCGGGCCTGGAGCCCTATTTCACCACCGGCCACCATGATGACGCACCCGGCCTCGCGGCCAGCTTCCTGCTCCCCCCAAACCCCGGCCGTCTGGGGTCGTGGGGTTATTTCCTGGTCAACACGCCGACCGTCATCGCGACCGTAGACGCCGCGCTCGCGGCGGCGGTCGTCGTGCTGGCCGTGCGGCAAGCCGGTGCACCCGCAACCATCGCCGTGGTCATGGCGGCGGCGGCGTTCCTGCTCGTGTGGGCTGCACTGGTCTCCTGGGAGCGCCATACCCTGGACCCGGTGGCCCGGACGACGCCGAGGTTCCCCACGCCGCCAGACCACTCCTGAACAGCGTTTTGTTGCCTGGAGGCAGCCATGTGCGAGGACCACAGTCCGCCCGCGCCGATGCGCGCCGTGCTCCACGAGGTCGAGGTGAAACAGCCGATCACACTGGAGCCGGTCGACTCTGTCGAGATCGTCTCCCTGATGGACAACGTCACCGACGTGTTCATGCCCGACCAGGGGCCGGCCAGGCGCCCGGGGCCGCCGCAGCGGCACCGGGCATCCTCGGTGATGGTCGGCGAGCAGACCCTCGACTCGCTGATCGCCGAGCACGGGTTCTCAGTGCTGGTGACGGTCCGCAAGGACCGGGCCGAGCATCGGGTGCTGTTCGACGCAGGGACCAGCCCGGACGGCGTGGTGGAGAACATGCGCCGCCTCGACATCGACCCGGGCTCGATCGAGGCAATCGTCTGCAGCCATGGGCACTTCGACCACACAACCGGGATCGACGGGCTGATCCGCGCTGTCGGCCGGCCGAACATGCCGGTGCTGATCCATCCGCACTTCTGGCGGCGGCGCCGGGTCCGGCTCCCCGGGATCGAGCCGCAGGAGATTCCGTCCGTGAGCAAGCGGGCGCTCCAGGCCGCCGGGTTCGAGGTGATCGAGGAGGCGCAGCCGAGCTTCCTGCTGGACGGCTCGGTGCTGGTGACCGGCGAGGTCGCGCGGACGACCGGGTACGAGCCGGGGTTTCCGCCGCAGGACGCCTGGCTCGACGGCGCCTGGGCGCCCGACCCGCTGGTGCTGGACGACCAGGCGCTGATGATCAACGTCAGCGGCAAGGGTCTGGTCGTGCTGACCGGGTGCGGGCACGCCGGGATCGTGAACATCTGCCGGTACGCCCGGCGGCTCACCGGGGACCAGCCGCTATACGCGGCGATGGGCGGCTTCCATCTCAACGGGCCGCTGTTCGAGCCGTTGATCCCCCGGGTGCTCGATGACCTGGCGGAGATGGCGCCGCAGGTGCTGGTGCCCGCGCACTGCACCGGATGGCGAGCCCAGCACGCGATGGGGCGCCGCTTCGGCGAAGCGTTCGTACCGAATACCGTCGGCACCCGCTTCACCCTTTGACGGCCGCCTACACCTGCGCCGTGGCCCGCCCCGGTCCCCGCCCCGCCCAGCCGACTCCGGTTCGGACACGTCCGCGACCGTCGCGCTGAGCGCAGCCAAGGCGGCGCCGACGGCCAAAAGCCACGGCTAAGCCGAAGTTGCTGTAGCTCTGAGTACGCGGCCAGGCGCGCAGCGGCCCGGGCCTGGGATGCGGTGGTGTCAGGCCGTCCGGCCGGCGAAGGCGCGGGTGACGGCGGCGGTCCGGCTGGAGACCTGCAGCAGGCGGTAGATGTTTTCCAGGTGAGTGCGCACGGTTCCCTCGGATATGCCCAGGCGGCGGGCGATCTGGGCGTTGGTGTGCCCGGCGGCGACCAGGTGCAGCAGTTCCCGCTGCCGGGCGGTGAGCTGGGGGGTGGGGTGGCGGCGGCGTTCGGCGTCGAGGTAGGCCTGCTGCAGGTGCGGGCGCAGCACGGTGAGCAGGTCGCGGTCGCGGTCGGAGAAATCCGGGCCGGGCCCGCGGATGAAAACCAGCCGCAGGGTCCGCCCGGGCCCGGCGGTCCACCCGGGTCCGGCGGGCAGGCACACCATCAGTTCATGCTCGATCCCGTAGGGCTTGCAGCAGTCCTGGTACATGCCGGTGCTGTGCCATTGCCTGGCCGAGTAGAAATCCGAGATCCTCACGAGGCTTCGCACGTCGCCGGTTCGCTCAGGGTAGCTGCAGGGGCTGCTCCAGTAGTGTTGCCAGAACGACGAGACGTCGTACTCGGGGTCTTCGGCTTCGACCGGTACGACCTGCTGGAACCAGTCCGCCTGCCGGCTGCTGTCGGTGCCTCCGAAGACCAGGCAATCGCAGCGGATCAGTCCCAGCAGGTCACCGAACAAGGACGGCGCCACCCCTTCGGCCGGGGGTTCGCCGCGGTCATCGGTGACGATCCCCGCTAGGGCGCGCAGATCCCGTCCGCTGGCTGTTACCTGGCCTCGCATCAAGCCGTCCTCCCCCCAGGTCCAGGCTACTCCGGATGCGGCCGCCGGGACATCCGCAGAACGTCGGATGGCGGACACGCGCGGCGCTGGACACTCTGGCAAGTGAGCGGCCGCACTCGCGGCACCGCAAAATGAGCCCGGACGGCGTCCAGGACAGCTGCCTGTGGCGGCGTCTTGCCTCCTGCTCCCGCGACCGCAGGAGGCGGCAGACATGGATGAGATCAGCCAGGACCCGAAGCTGAACGTCCGCTTCCCCCGCGGCCGCTGGCTCGACGTCGCGGTGGCGGCGGCCCTGATCGCCGCGGCCGTCATCGCGCTGATGACCGGCCGGGGCAGCCGCCCTGCCGCCTCTCCCGCGGGCAGAACCGGCACGGCGGCGGCCGCGGCGCTGCTGCCAGCAACCGTGCGCACACGGATCCCGCTGCCGTCCGGCCAGCCCGGCGACATGACCATACTCGGCTCCACGGCCTGGATCTCGGACTGGTCCGCCAGCCAGATCATCGGCGTCAACCTGGCCGCCGGGCGGGTCACCAGGACGGTGCGGGCCGGCGACCGGCAGGATGAACCTGTCAGCATGACATCGGGCGCCGGGTCGCTCTGGGTCCTGGACTTCGCCGGCCCGCTGCTGCGCATCGACCCGGCCAGCGGCGCCATCACCAGGCGCTTCCCGGTCCGCGGGCTGGGCGCCGATGTCGCCTACGGGGACGGTTTCATCTGGGTGATCACCGACGAGCCCGCCGACGGCGGCGGCGGCCGCGAGTACCTGTACAAGATCGACCCGTCCCGCGACGTGATCGTGAAGGTGGCCCCGATCCCGGGCGCGGGACCGGCGTGTGCCGCGTTCCCCGGGCCGCGAGGCATCTGGATCGGCTGCGCCGGCGTAGACCGCATCACCTTGATCAACCAGGGCTCGCTCAAGCCGGCCCAGAGCCTGCGAGTCCACAGCGGCGGATACACCCCGCAGATCGTCCCCGGCCAGACGGCCGTGTGGGTGCTCACCCCGTCCGGGCTGGCACGGGCAGATCCGGCCACCGCCAGGATCACCGCCATCATCCACGTCGGCCACGTCCCCAGCGCCATGTCAGCCCCGGCCCTCATCATGGACTCGGCGGGGCGCCCGTGGATCACCGGCTCCCTGCTGACCGTCGTGGTGCCAGGCACACTGACCGCATATCCGGTTGCGCGCACACCGGACTTGATCAGCGCGGCGGCGGACGGTCCGGCCATCTGGCTCCGCGCCGGCTCCACCCTCATCAGGCTCCAGGTCAAAACTCCCGCTGCGACTCAGCACACGTTGCAAAAGGCGCGCTCATACCCCCGATGAGGCCGTATGCAGGCGACTGCCTCGGGTTCCGAACTAGATCATCTGCGTGCCTAGCCCGTCATCATTTGGCGTGTCAGTCGGCCGAACCTATTCGGCATACGGGTGATCGAAGATCACCGAGCTCTTCAGGCCGTATAACGCTCCGGAGAGTGGTCACCGGCACCCAGAGGTTGGAGGACATGAGTGGCCGTGCCGGCTGGCCAGGCAAGTCAAGGGGCCTCCTGCGAGCCCTCCAGAAACCCGCAACTCCGCGACACGGCGCCCGATCCCCCACACGAATCAGGTCATGAAGCGTCAGCTGGCCGGGTCGGCGATGATGCCGGTCCCGGCGGCTGTGGTTGCTTGTCCTGTTCCAGGATGCGCCGCTTGGCGGCCGCGTAGGCAGCGTCGGAAAGCACGCCCTGGTTGTGCAGCTGCGCGAGCTGGTGCAAGTGCGATATCCACGATGTCCGGTCATCCGCGGGCGCAGGCGGGGCAGGGGCGGCTGATCTGAGGGACGTGGCTGGCTGGACAGGCACGGGAGCACCGGGGCTGGCCGGAGCCGGGAACTGCTGGCCCGCGGGGTTCACCCCGAGCTGACGCCAGAACCGATCGGCCTGCGCCATGTACCGGGCCTGGGAGAGCCGGCCCGCGCGGAACGACGCAGTCGCGCCGGACATCGAGCGTATGTGGCGCAGCTGGGTGTCGCTGACCTGAAGGCCCCGGCTGCACACGGGACAGACCAGGTAGTTGTCCGTCCCGTACGGCACGACGGGCACGAAGTACAGGCGCACCGACTTCTTCGACCGTACGTAGTGGAGGAACACCTGGTTATGACAGTTCGGGCACACGCACGGCGCGACCTCGCCCTGATCTTCCGGACTGCCTGCCCCGAAACCGAAGATCACCACCATGCGGCAATTGAAGCCGAAGCACCCGGCGCCGCGGTTCACCCCTGGCAGGTGAGAACGGGCGACGTCACCGGGCACTGATCAGCATGGCCAGCCTTGAGCCAGGCCAGGCATCCCCGGGACGCGACTCCCCGCACCGATGACTTGACCTGCGCTCTCCCCGGCGACATCGTCCGACCCGAGCCCGCGGCCGAACGCGGGTTACCTGAAGTCGTCCGCACATAATGCCTGGCAGGCGCGTGTTTCTGCGGCTTAGGCATGTCGCCGTCGCAGCTGCTGGCAGAAGTCATCATCGGTGTCATCGCGATCTTGCGGGCGCCTCTTCAGCGTGATGGGCCCGCTGAAGGCGAGCGCGGGCGAACTGGCCGCGAAGCCGTCCCCTGGCCATCGGCCGGTGATCCCGGCCCGGGCGGTATCGAGCCGCTGACCAAGCGCCAGCATGATGTGCCGGTGCCGCCGCTGGATGCTGCCTCGACAAGCACCCCCGGCCAACAACCCATAAGACCAGTCCAACCGGTGCTGGATCGAAGATAGGCCTTGAGGTGATACCCCTCGACAGTCTGACGCTAAGTGACAGGAACGGGCCTAGAGAACGTGCGCCGACCCG
>Ga0307312_10000762_pt1 | contig 15674 bp, 11 predicted proteins | sample ER_DNA_202_FD_194489 | JGI IMG/M metagenome (GOLD analysis project Ga0307312, IMG submission 194489) | Bulk soil microbial communities from the East River watershed near Crested Butte, Colorado, United States - ER_DNA_202 | ecosystem: Environmental > Terrestrial > Soil > Floodplain | place... | reverse complement strand
GCCCAGCACCAGACCGGCAACAACTCCGGCGTTATCCATTCGGGGTTGTACTACAAGCCCGGCAGCCTCAAGGCGAAGCTTGGCACGGCCGGAGCGACGTCGATGCGACGCTTCGCCGAAGAGAACGGAGTCCCTGTCGAGATCTGCGGCAAGCTCGTCGTGGCAACGGAACTGTCGCAAGTGCCGGCCCTCCAGGAGCTCCACCGGCGCGGCCAGTCCAACGGCGTGCCATGTCGGATGATCAGTTCCGAGAAAGCCAAGGCGTACGAGCCGCACGTCTCCTCCGTAGCGGCGTTGCGGGTCTCCTCGACGGGGATCGTCGACTTTCGGGGCGTCTGTGAGGCACTTCGACAACAGATCGAGCAGACTGGCGGCGAAATCCGATTGGGCCACAAGATCGTCGGCATCACATCGCGTCTAGACGCAGTCACTGTGACGACCGCGACCGAGGAGTTTCGTGGCGACCAGTTCGTGAACTGCGCCGGCCTGCATAGCGACCGGCTGGCGCGACTGGCGGGACTGACGCCTGATGTCCGAATCATTCCCTTCCGGGGCGAGTACTACGAGCTGACCCCGGAGGCCTCCTTGCTTGTCAGGGGTCTGATCTACCCGGTGCCTGATCCAGCGTTTCCCTTCCTAGGTGTGCACCTCACTCGCATGATCAACAACTCAGTCCATGCTGGTCCGAATGCGATTCTCGCGTTGGCACGGGAAGGTTATACGAAGCTCAAGATCAATCCCCGCGACGTAGCCGACAGCCTCCGTTGGCCCGGCCTATGGCGATTGGGCAAGCGATATTGGCGGACCGGGTTCGACGAGGCGGCACGATCGCTCTCCAGGAAGCGGTTTCTCGCGAGCCTTCGTGAGCTCGTTCCCGACCTTCCCGACGACTGTCTGGTGCCGACCCACGCCGGCGTACGCGCGCAGGCGCTGAGGCGTAACGGGCAGTTGGTCGACGACTTCTACTACGAGCGAAAAGCACGCCAAGTCCACGTACTCAACGCCCCGTCCCCGGCGGCCACGGCCTCGCTGGAGATCGCCAAGCGCATTGCCAACGAGCTGGAAGTAGCCGAGATCGGAAGCCTTTCCTGAACTCAAGCATTGACTTGATCAAGAGCGACCTCTTCCGCTTGCTCAAATTTCCGACCAGTGCGGACTTTTCGACACAGAATCCTGCAAATACGCACGAATTTCCGACCAGTGCGGACATTTCGAACCTGGAGGCGACCTCGACGAAAAGCGTTGGTCATCTCCCAGGTGAGCCGCAGCTCATCTGTGTGACTTGCGGCGTCGCACCAGCCACGCGGTGAGTCCAACGGCAGCGGCACCGCCGGCGGCCGCAGCAATGATCGTGCGACGTGGCGAGCTCTGTGCTGCGGGTTCGATCTCCGACTTCTCGGTGCCATCAAGGAGACTGACGGTCCCTGCGTCGCCGTCGACTCGGATCAGCTGGCCGCTGCGAATCCGCCGGGTCGCAACGGCGGTGCCGAGCACGGCCGGAATCCCGTACTCCCGCGCCACGATCGAGCTGTGGCTGAGCGGGCCCCCGATGTCGGTGACGACACCCGAGGCCATCGCAAACAGCGACGTCCACGCGGGCGTAGTGATGCTGGTAACCAACACGTCGCCGGGTTGCATCTGCCCGAAATCTTGCGGCCCGCCGAGTACTCGAGCCGGTGCGGTGATGGTTCCGGCGCTTCCCGCGATGCCCTTAATCACGTCGCCGGTCTGATCCTCAGATGCTGCGGGCATCCACTTACTCCACATGTCGCCCCAGCCGCCCTTAGGCAACAGCTGTGGCGGCGTGGCACGCCGCCGCCCGCGCCACAACTCCTTTCGCTGCTCGACTTGATCAGCGAGGCTGCCCAAGCCTTCGTTGATCTCCGAGCGTTGCAGCCAGAAGACATCGTCGGGTTTATTGATCACACCGGCTCGCTGGAGTCGCTGCCCGACCTCTGCCAGCATGCGGCGCAGCTCAGGCCAGGCCAATCCGACATCGGCGAGCGCATCCTCCCGCATCGGTGCCACGCGTTGCGCCCAATGAACGAGCCGGCGGAAGACTTTGGCGCGTGCCGGATCCAGTCGGGCCAGAACAGTCGCTGTGGCCTCGTCGCGGCGGCGCGCGAGGCGCCGCTGTCGCTCGTACGGATCAGCACCCTTGCCGCTCACGAAGAACCGCATCGTCTCCAGTAGCGGCACCGGCTGATCGGCTGGCACGGGATTCATGAAGTCGAGGTTGTAGACCGTGTGCCCGTACGCCGCGAGGTGGGCCTCGAATCGGGTGTGCCACTCATGCCAGACCGGATCGTCCGATGTGGCAGCTTGGTTCAGGAATTGCTGCGGCGGCAGGGCGAGCAGCGACGCTGCCAGCTCTTGATGACTGCGAGTCCAGGTCGCGAGCTCGTAAAGGGACTTTTCTGCCCTGATCGGCTCGCTGTCCGATCCCAGCAAAAACACCTGGGCGGGCGGATCATCTTTGCTGCGAACGACGGCGTCATAGAACCGGGTGAACAGCACCTCGCTGCTGGCCGCCACGGGGATGATCGTCTGCACCGCGGTGTAGTACTCCGTGGCCGCTGCTACCAACGCCTCCACGCCGTCCATCAGCTGTTCGATGCTCATCTCGCTGAGATTGCGTGCGGTCCAGTCACTGACGATCCGGCGGTACTTCGGATGAGCGTTATTGCGCCAGCGATCAGTCATGATTCCGCGGGTGAACAGCATCCGAAAGGCCCGCGGGCTCTTCCACATCAGCCGGCCCATCCCGGAACGGCTGTAGCGGTAGTAGGCGTACCCGTTGACAGTTGGCAGCCCGACATCGCTGTCCTTGATGACGTCCTCATCCAAAAACTCTCGGAACAGGCTCTGAAGGGAGCGGGTAACTGCAGGGTCGATCATGTCCGCGAATAGCGGCGAGAGCGGGTCGGGCAATTGCTCGACGATGCTGGCCCTGGCGTACATAGCGGTGGGCTCTGGGACTGTCCAGTCTGTCGGCGGTGGCGCCTCAATCTCCGGCAATGCGGTGATCGGGCGAGCCTGCACGATGTAGAACTGGCCGTTTGCGCGCGCCCACTCAATGTCTTGTGGTGCGCCGTAGTGGTTTTCGATGCGGCTCCCGTACGCGGCTAGTACCGCGGCAGCAGACTCACTGAGCACCGGCTGGCTGCGCTGCTCGTCAGGGACCGGGCGCTCCTCCGTACGGTGCTCGGCCGGGACGATCATGACAGCCTTGTCGGCCGTTTCGCTGGACAGGACGGAGCCATCAGCTTCCCGGACGACGATGTTGTCCGTATTGACCGATCCGCTCACGACGGACTCGCCGAGGCCCCAGGCGGCGCTGATGACCATCTCGTCACGATGCCCATTGCTCGGGTTGGCGGTGAACATCACGCCTGCGGACTCGGCGTCGATCATCTGCTGAACCACGACAGCGAGGCTGACGCTGGCCGGATCGATGGCCTGGCGCGCCCGGTATGCCATAGCGCGGGCGGTCCACAGCGAGGCCCAGCAATCGCGGACCGCGGCCAGCAGGTCTTCCAGGCCGCGGACGTTGAGGTAGGTGTCCTGCTGCCCAGCGAAGCTTGCCTCCGGAAGATCCTCAGCCGTTGCCGAGGATCGGACAGCGACCGGAACGTGGTCACCAAGAGCCGTGTACGCGTCGGCGATCTCGGCTCGAAGGGTGTGGGAGACCTCGTCGGCGAAGAGGGCGCGGATGTGTTCGGACGCATCATCGTATTCAGCCCGATCCTCGCTTGGCGTCGCCAGCTCAGCGATCCTTCCGCCCAGGTGGTGGTCGGCGACAAAGTCCCGATAGGCATCGGTAACGATCACGAAGCCTGGCGGCACGGGGAGGCCGGCGCGAGTCAGCTCGCCGAGGTTTGCACCCTTCCCGCCCGCTTGATCGATATCGTCCCGGTCCAGCTCGTCAAACTGCTTGATGAAGATCATCGGCACTTTACGAATCTAGCCCCGGCAGGAATGTGGGTTAGCCGCGACCCACGAACGGCATCTTGGTCGCCATCACGGTGATGGTTGCGACATTGCTGTCCAACGGGAGACTCGCCATATAGACGACAGCGCGCGCCACATCCTCGGCACGCATCCGTGGTTCGGGCTTGATGCTGCCATCGGCCTGCGCCACACCTTGTGCAGTCTCGGCAGTTAGGTCGGTGGCGGCGTTGCCGATGTCGATCTGGCTACACGCGATGTCGTAAGGACGCCCGTCGAGCGCGGTCGACTTGGTCAGGCCGGTGATGGCGTGCTTGGTCGCGGTATAAGCGATGGATCGAGGGCGCGGCGCATGCGCCGAGATCGAGCCATTGTTGATGATGCGGCCGCCTTGCGGGTGCTGCTCCCGCATGACGCGAAATGCCTCTCTGGTGCAGAGAAAGACGCCGGTCAGATTGACGTTGACGACCGCCTGCCATTCCTCGAGCGGTATCTCGTCGAGTTCTCGAGGCGGCGCTCCCATGCCGGCGTTATTGAAGAGCAGATCGACCCGACCGTGTCGCGTTGTCGTGACATCGAAAAGGCTCCGCACTGACTCCTCGTCGGTCACGTCTGTTGGCACCGGATCAAGCGAGAGGTCGGGGTGGGCACTCGCCAGCTCGTCCAAGCGCGTACGCCGCCGTCCGGCCAGCACCACCGTCCAGCCGTCGCCGCCGAGCGCCGTTGCGACCGCGGCGCCAATGCCACTCCCTGCTCCGGTAACCACTGCGATCTTGTCCATCGCTAACCTCAATCCCTTCCGACTTGTCAGATTCTCAAAGGGCTATAGCCCGATGTCGAGATACGGGCAAGGTTGCACCACTGCCAGCACGACATCTTGCCCGTCTGAGGCCCCTGAACGTCGTGAGATCCACGCCCCGCGAGGTTGGTCTGCGCTCTTGCCTATGGTCATTGGGCAAGAAGTCGGCGCGGAGGCCGCCAGAAAGAGGCGCCCTCGACCGGGTAGGTGCACGTCATCAGCGCCACGGTGCTGGTCGGGTTGCTGATGTTCCGGTCGCTGAGGGCGCCGCGAGCATGCCCGTGAGGGAAGGAACGGAGAGACGAGCTATGAGCAGCATCCCAGCGCCGGACGCGCGGACCATCTACTCGTCTCACCGACACGACGGTGTTGACACCCTGGCCTGGCCGGTGTTCAGCGAGCAGGCATTGGACATGCTGGAGTCGGCCGGTGAGGTCTTGCACCCCGGGCCGGGCGAGCTGCTGTGGGACGCCGGTGACCCCTATGACCTGCACCTCGTCCTCGCGGGCGGCGTCCTTCTCCTCGACCGCCGGGACGACCGCGTCGTCTTCGTGATCGAAGCAGGCGACTTCGTCGGCGAGCTGGGCATGTTGATGGGCCAGCGGGCCTTCCTTCCCGGTGTGGCTATGGAGGGAACCGAGTTGCTACGCGTGCGGGTCGAGGAGCTTCGCAAGCTTGTGGAGATCTCGGGGGAGCTGAGCGACGTCCTGCTCTCGGCGTTCGACGCCCGCCGGGGGCTGCTGAACAAGATCGGGGAGGGCGGCCTCGTGCTCGCCGGAGATGACGACCGTGATCTGCACCGGCTCCAGGACTTCGCCGAGCGCAACCAGCTTCCCTACCGGACGGTGTTGCGCTCCGATCCATCGGCTTGGGCGGATCTCGCCCAGACCTGCGCGTTGCCTGAGGACGGTACGGCCGTGGTAACCGGACAGCGCCGGGTGCTGATGGCACCGACGACACGTGACCTGGCGGCCGCGCTCGGGATCGACCTGTGGGGCATCTCTGAGGGTTCACGGTGTGACCTTTTGGTCGTGGGAGCCGGACCAGCGGGGCTGGCTGCCGCCGTGTATGGGGCCTCGGAGGGTCTGGACGTGGTTGTCGTTGAGGACGTCGCCATCGGGGGCCAGGCCGGCAGCTCGTCACGGATCGAGAACTACTTGGGCTTCTACCGCGGCGTGTCGGGAGTCGACCTGGCGCGGGCGGCGATGCTGCAGGCCGTCAAGTTCGGGACGAGGCTGGTGTCACCCCGCTCGGTCACGGGGTTGTCGCAGGTGCCTGGCGGGTTCCGCGTCCGGCTCGACGACGAGCATGATGTCGTCGCCTCCGCGGTGATCATCGCCAGCGGCGTCCGGTACCGACGCCTTGACCTGCCCGGTCTCGCTGACCTGGAGGGTCGTGGCGTGTACTACGCCGCGAGCCAACTGGAGGCAAAGGTGGTCTCCGGCCGCAATGCCGTAGTGGTCGGGGGAGCTAACTCGGCCGGCCAAGCGGCCCTATTCCTGGCGCGGCACGCCGGCCACGTCCACGTCCTCATTCGTCGTGACGGCCTCCGTGACACGATGTCGAACTATCTGGCGCAGCGCCTCACGCACCACGAGCGGGTCACCGTCCACCCTCGTTCCGAGCTGTGCGCGGTTCATGGCACGAGCCGGCTCAATGCCTTGACCTGGCGTGACCACACCCTCGGCCAGGACGTCCGGCTCGACGTAGCCGCGCTGTTCCTGATGATCGGCGCCGACCCGTGCACGACCTGGCTGCACGAGGTGGGCGTGGAGCTCGACGCCAAGGGTTTCGTGGTCACCGAGGATGGCTTCGCGACTTCGGTGCCCGGCTTGTTCGCCGTCGGCGACGTGCGCGCGGGGTCGGTCAAGCGAGTGGCATCAGCGGTGGGCGAGGGATCCGTGGTCATTTCAGCCGTCCACTCCTACCTCGCCGGCACCTCGCCTGCTCGTTCGCATGGGTGACGTCATACGCCTCCCTTGGCCGGGTCTCGGCCTGATGGGCGGTCGCCATCGGCGAGATGACACCTGGGCTTGGGTGCACATCAAACCTGTCCCTTGGTCGCTTTGGCCTTGCCCGCGCGCTTTGGGCAAGGGCCGATCTAGTCGGTGAGATGTTCACTGAGGGGCTATCAACCGTCCCCCCAAGGCCACCACTCGTCCCATGGCCACCGGGGGAATCCCCGCAGCGATGACTCCGGTGCGCACGATGCCAAAACCTGCCGACCTGACACGTCCGAGATGCATAACGTCGGTGATCAGAAACGGGCGTCTTCAGTTGGCTGCATCTCGACACAAATTGCGTGAAAAGCGACGCTGAGAGTCTGACAAGTCGGAAATGATGTGTGTCATGCAGATTGCCATCTTGGGGACAAGCGCCGTTGGACCCGCACTGGGTAAGGCATTTCGCGTGGCGGGCCACGATGTCACGATCGGTACGCGTGATCCGGAGCAGACCAAGGCGCGGGACCAGTGGACCGGAGTCGACCTACCGCTTGCGGCGTATCAGGATCTCGACGCAGACGTCTTCATCAATGCGACGAGCGGCAATGGTTCGCTTGCCGCACTCCAGGCGGTGGGGGACGCACTCAACGGCAAAGTCGTGATCGACACCTCAAATCCGCTGGACCTCTCTCAGGGGTTCCCGCCCTCACTGTTCGTCAGCAACACCGACTCACTTGCCGAACAGTTGCAGCGCGAGTTGCCGGCGGCTCGGTTGGTGAAGATGTTCAACACCATGTCCAACGAGGTCATGATCAATCCGGGCGAGCTTGGCGGAGACTCGACGATCTTCGTGGCCGGCAACGACGCCGCTGCGCGGCAGACGGCTGCCTCGCTGGCCGGTGATCTTGGCTGGATCGACGTGTTCGATCTAGGCGACCTGACCGCCGCACGCGGGCTGGAGATGTTCATTCCGCTCTGGGTACGGATGTACGTTCAGCTCGGCCGCCCGAACTTCAACATCAAAGTCGTGAGATGAGTTGTCAGCGTTCATCACTCAGGAGTGAGTAGCAGCGGCCTCATCAGAGACAGGCTCCTCATCCGCTCCGAACTCGTGACCCGTCGACTGCTCCTCCATCGGGGGCTTGCTGTTGCGGATGAAGAAAGCCAAGATCACTGCGGCGATGCTGATCAGTGCCGCCACGCTGAAAGCAGTCTCGATCCCGCCGTTCAGGGCAGGAATTGGTGGCAGCCCGGCTTGACTCAAGGTGGCCGTTCTGGTGGCCATGATGGCCACGAGCAATGCAGTTCCAGCCGCACCTGCCACTTGCTGCAGAGTGCCCAAGATCGCGCTGCCGTGCGAGTACAGATAGGGCGGCAGCGGGTTCAGTGCCGCCGTAAAGGCAGGCGTGAACAGGCACGCAAGTCCGAGCATGAGCAACATGTGCACGCCGACGAGCATCCAAATGGGGGTCGTCGCATCCGCTGAGCTGAATCGCCACAGCGTGAAGGTCAGCAGCAGGGCACCGGGAACGGTGAGCACTCGCGGCCCGAACCTGTCAAAGATCCTGCCGGCGTAAGGCCCAGCCAGGCCCATCAACAGGCCACCTGGTAACAGCATCAACCCGGTAGCGAGCGAGCCGATGCCACGAACCGTCTGGAGGTACAGCGGCAGCAAGATCACCATGCCGAACAATGCCAGCATCGCCAGGCAGAGCAAGGCAACGCTCACGCTGAACATCGGGAAACGGAAGGCGCGCAGATCCAGCAGCGGACTGCCACTGCGGATGAGTCGAAGCTGCCGCCAGCCAAAAAGCAGCATGCAGATTAGGCCGAATCCAATGAAGCCCAGCGCAAGCTGCGATGCGGAATCTCCTCTGCCCAACTGGCTGAGCCCGTAGACGAGGGTGCCGAAAGCGAAAGCAGAGAGCAGCACCGAGCGCACGTCGAGCTTTTGATGGCCCGGCTGACCGATGTTCACCAACCGGCGTGAGCCGTAGATGAGCGAGGCAAGCGCGATCGGCAGCACCAGCACAAACATGAAGCGCCACGACAAGAACTGCAGCACCAGCCCTGACAACGTCGGGCCAATGGCCGGCGCGACCGAGATCGCAATACTCAGGTTGCCCATCACCACGCCACGCCGCTCGGCGGGGACAAGGGTGAGCACAGTGGTCATCAGCAGTGGGATCATCACCGCAGTGCCTGAGGCCTGCACGACCCGGGCAGGCAGCAGCATCCAGAACCCCGGCGAGATCGCAGCGAGCAAGGTGCCGGTAGAGAACAATCCCATCGCCAGAATGAAGACCGTCCTGGTGGAAATCCGCTGCAGCAGGAAACCGGTCATCGGGATGACCACCGCCATGGTCAGCATGAATGCCGTCGTCAGCCACTGCACCGTACGCGCGTTGATATCAAGATCGACCATCAAGCGCGGCAGCGCCACGCTCATGATCGTTTCGTTGAGGATCACGACGAACGTGGCGACCAGCAATATGCCAATGATCTGCCGGTCTCGCGTTGGCAGCCGCCCCTGCGAGGCCGCCTGCTGTTGGCTGGTTGTGGTTGACACCAAAATCCATCCTTAGGTTGTCGACTTCGGCATACGGCCCTGTTGCCGTTGAGCAAGTGCCGTACCCGAGGTCTGACTCACGGTCGCGGCCAAACTCATCGCTGCACACCAATCAGACCCGACAACGCTATGACCGCCCACTGACATTCCCCAACCGGATTTCTTGGTCGCATGGATCGGATCGGCACTACTGTCTGCAAATGCCGAAGAAGCAGAAGAAGCCGCCCAAGATCTCCGACGAGCTGTACGAGGCGGAGATCTTCCGATTGCAGACCGAGCTGGTCAAGCTTGGGGAGTGGGCGCGCGTAACAGGCGCCCGCATCCTGGTGATTTTCGAAGGGCGGGACGCCGCGGGCAAGGGCGGTGCGATCAAGCGCATCACTGAATATCTCAGCCCCAGAGTCGCTCGGATCGTGGCGTTGCCGACGCCCAGCGAGCGCGAACGCGGGCAGTGGTACTACCAGCGCTACATTGCCCATCTGCCGAGCAAGGGCGAGATCGTGATGTTCGATCGCTCCTGGTACAACCGCGCCGGTGTGGAAAAGGTGATGGGTTTCTGCACGTCCGAGGAGTACTACCGCTTTATACGGCAGACGCCGATTTTCGAGCAGATGCTCATCGACGACGGCATACTGCTCCGCAAATACTGGTTCTCGGTCTCCGACAACGAGCAGCTGCGCCGCTTCAAGTCCCGGCATCGTGATCCGCTTCGCCGCTGGAAGCTCAGCCCGATGGACCTGGAGTCGATCAACCGGTGGGAGGACTACTCCCGCGCGAAGGACGAGATGATGGTCCACACCGATACTCCGAGCAGCCCATGGTTTGTGGTGGAGTCCGACATCAAGAAGCACGCCCGGCTCAACATGATCGCGCATCTGCTGTCGAGCATCTCCTATAAAGAGGTACCGCCCCCTGACGTTGAGCTCCCCAAACGGCTCACCTCGACGTCGGACTACCAGCGTCCGCCTCGGGAAAACTTCACCTACGTACCCGACTACTCCGCCACGCTCCTGGGAGATCAAGAAAGCTGAAGACTCGCCTCATCGGACACATTTCGTGTCTCCGAATGGTGCCGCGAGGGGTCGTTTCCCAGCACAGCCGTTACGAAGACCGGGCAACCCGCAGAGCGATGGGCCGTTTCCCACCACAGCCGTCACAACGACCAGCCGAACGACCCGACCGATCGACTTGTCAGAATGAATGACACCCAAGGGAGGCGGCAGCGTGACAGTAATCCGGGCGGCGATCACCCAAACGACCTGGACCGGCGACAAGCAATCGATGCTCGACAAGCACGAGCAGTTCGCTCGCGAGGCCAAGGCCCAACAAGCCGAGGTGATCTGCTTCCAGGAGTTGTTCTACGGGCCCTACTTCGGCATCACCGAAGACGCGAGGTATTACGAGTACGCCGAGCCGGCCGACGGGCCGATCGTGCAGCGCTTCGCCACGCTAGCCGCAGAGATGTCGATGGTCATAGTGCTGCCGATCTATGAGGAGGAGCAGCCCGGCGTTTACTACAACACCGCGGTCGTGGTCGATGCCGACGGCAGCATCCTCGGGAAGTACCGCAAGAACCACATCCCGAACCTCGACAAGTTCTGGGAGAAGTTCTACTTCCGTCCAGGCAATCTGGGCTACCCGGTGTTCCAGACTGCCGTCGGACCTATCGGGGTCTACATCTGTTACGACCGGCACTTTCCTGAGGGCTGGCGCGAGCTCGGCCTGAATGGCGCGCAGATCGTCTTCAACCCCAACGCCACCAAACCGGGCCTGTCCAATCGACTCTGGGAAATCGAGCAGCCGGCGGCCGCGGCGGCCAACGGCTACTTCATTGCCGCACCCAACCGGGTCGGTCGCGAGGACAACGAGTACGGCGAACTGGCTGTCACTTTCTACGGCTCCAGTCAGTTCTGCGACCCGCAGGGCAACGTGGTCGGCGCGATGGGCAGCGATGAGCATGAAGACCTCGTGGTACGCGATCTTGATCTGGGCATGATCAGAGACGTACGCAACGCCTGGCAGTTCTATCGTGATCGGCGGCCCGACTCGTACGCCGCGATCACCAAGCCATGATCACATTCAGTGTCTGGGTCGCTTCCTTGCGAAACCGGTCAGATACAACCGGGATTCCTAGTGTGGTCAGGTTGAACGTGACCGGTTTCGGAAGGAGTTGAGCATGAGCACAGTCCTGATCAAAGGTGGCGCGGTGATCAACGCCGCGGGCGTCGGAGAGGCGGACGTACTGGTCGACGGCGAGACCATTGCGGCCGTACTCAAACCCGGATCAACCCTGCTCGGAGTTGATCTTGAGGCTAACGTCGACGAGGTCGTGGATGCCGCCGGCAAGTACGTCATCCCCGGCGGCATCGATCCGCACACCCACATGGAACTGCCCTTCGGTGGCACCCAGGCCTCGGACACCTTCGAGACCGGCACCCGGGCTGCCGCCTGGGGCGGTACGACGACGATCATCGACTTCGCGGTGCAGCGGTACGGCGAGCGGGTCGAGGAGGGCCTAGCGACTTGGCACGCCAAAGCCGCCGGCAACGCCTGCATCGACTACGGCTTTCATCAGATCATCGGCGGCGTCGACGAGTTCTCCCTCAAAGCGATGGACTCTTTCATCGACGAGGGCGTGACGAGCTTCAAGCTGTTCATGGCCTACCCGGGCGTCTTCTATTCCGATGACGCACAGATCCTCAAAGCGATGCAGAAGTCGGCCGAGACCGGGTTGCTGACCATGATGCACGCCGAAAACGGCCCGGCGATCGATGTTCTTGCCGAGCAGTTGTACTCCGCCGGTAAGACCTCGCCCTACTATCACGGCATTGCCCGGGCCTGGCAGATGGAAGAAGAGGCCACGCATCGTGCGATCATGATCGCGAACCTGACCGGCGCGCCACTGTATGTCGTGCATGTGAGCGCCAAACAGGCGGTCGCCCAGTTAGCTGCGGCTCGTGACGTGGGCCAGAACGTTTTCGGCGAAACCTGTCCGCAATACCTCTATCTCTCCCTGGAAGATCAACTCGGCGCGTCCGGCTTCGAAGGTGCGAAGTGGGTGTGTTCGACACCATTGCGGGCGCGCGCCGAAGGTCATCAAGACGCCATGTGGCAGGCGCTGCGCAGCAACGATCTGCAGATCGTGTCCACTGATCACTGCCCCTTCTGCATGAAGGAACAAAAAGAGCTCGGGCTCAATGATTTCCGCGCGATTCCCAATGGAATCGGCGGCATCGAGCACCGCATGGACTTGATGTATCAAGGCGTCGTCACTGGCCGGATCTCGCTGCAACGTTGGGTCGAGCTGACCTCGACAACCCCAGCACTGATGTTCGGGCTGTACGGCAAGAAGGGCGTCATCCAGCCTGGCGCCGATGCCGATCTGGTGATCTACGACCCAGCCGGGCACACCTCGATCGGCTACCAGAAGACTCACCACATGAACATGGATTACTCGGCCTGGGAGGGTTTCGAGATCGACGGTCACGTGGACTGGGTGATGTCGCGAGGCACCGTGCTGATCAACGATTCAGGCTTCGTCGGTACGAAGGGCCACGGCCAGTACCTCAAGCGCGACCTCAGCCAATACCTGAGCTAAGGAGTTGATCGTCTATGGAGTTCGGTGTTGTCTTGCAGACCAATCCGCCCGCCTGGCGTACGGTCCAGCTCGCTGAGCTGTCGGAGGCACACGGCTTTGACTACGTGTGGACCTTCGACTCCCACCTGTTGTGGCAGGAGCCGTACGTGATCTACAGCCAGATCCTGGCGCGTACCAATCGGGTGATGGTCGGTCCGATGGTCACGAACCCGGCAACTCGGGATTGGACGGTGACCGCGTCGCTGTTTGCGACCCTCAACGAGATGTACGGCAATCGGACCATCTGTGGCATTGGCCGTGGAGATTCCGCCGTACGCGTCACCAACGGCAAGCCAACGACGATCCGCGAGCTGCGGGACGCGACCCACGTCATCCGCGAGCTGGCCAACTGCCGGCCGGTGGAGTACAAGGGCTCGACATTGCAGTTCCCGTGGGCGCATACCTCGGCGCTGGAGGTCTGGGTGGCAGCGTACGGGCCAATGGCCTTGAAGGCGGCCGGGGAGGTCGGCGACGGCTACATCCTGCAGCTGGCCGATGTCGACATCGCGGCGTGGATGATCAACTCCGTACGTACCGCGGCTTCCGACGCTGGTCGTGACCCCGAGGCGATCACGTTCTGCGTCGCCGCGCCGATGTATGTCGGAGACGACTGGGCGCACATGCGTGATCAGTGCCGCTGGTTCGGCGGCATGGTCGGCAACCACGTGGCCGACATCGTGGCCAAGTACGGCGATACGGGCGAGGTCCCGCAAGCGCTGACCAACTACATCAAGGGTCGGGAAGGCTATGACTACAACGAGCACGGCCAGGTCGGCAACGTCCACACCGCGTTCGTACCGGATGAAATCGTGGATCGCTTCTGCGTGCTGGGCACGGCTGATGATCACATCGCCAAGCTCAAGCAGCTCAAGGACATCGGCGTAGACCAGTTCGCGGGCTACCTGCAGCATGACAACAAGGAAGAGACACTGCGGGTCTATGGCGAGTCGGTCATGCCTGTGCTGCGAGAACACGTGACTGCTAAGGCTTGAGGCTTGCGTTGCTACTTGGGTAGGATCGATGGTAGTATCGCGGTGTGAAGGTGAGTTTGAGCATCCCCAGCGTCGATATCGAGTTCTTGGACAGTTATGCCAACGAGCACGGCATAGAGTCACGTTCGGCTACCGTTCAGCGCGCAATCAGCCTGCTTCGCGCGTCGGAGCTTGGGGATGCCTATCAGGTCGCGTGGGCAGAATGGGAACAATCCGGCGAAGCTGAGTTATGGGAGCCTACGGCAGCTGACGCGTTGCAGCGCTCGTGAGGCGCGGCGAGATTCGCCTTGCTGATCTAGAGCCAGTACGCGGAGCCGAAGCCAACAAACGACGACCTGTGGTGATTGTCAGCAACGACGGCGCCAATGCACGAGCGGAGAGCCTTGGTCGTGGTGTGCTGACCGTCGTTCCGGTGACCTCGAATGTCACACGGGTCCTTCCCTTTCAGACATTTCTCGACCCCGACAGGACCGGCCTGGCACGCTCGTCCAAAGCCCAGGCGGAACAAGTCAGGTCCATTGACGTGCGGCGCCTCGGACCACGTATCGGACAGCTGCCACCAGCGCTCATTGTGGAACTCGATGACGCCCTGCGGCTGCATCTTGGCTTGTGACGAATCCTTTTCAGGCTCTGAATTTCCAACAGCCCTAATCCGGTGATCCCGGACTACCGTGGAGTTAGCGAGCAACCCCGGACCGGTCTGATGTAAGGACTTCCCCTACGGCTCCGGGCGTTCAGCGTTGGAGGTAGCAATGCTGTTTGAGTTATTGGCAGTCGCGGGTGGAGTTGCACTCGCAGCCGCGGCAATCAGTCTCCGCGTGGTGAAGCAATACGAGCGAGGCCTCGTCTTCAGGTTCGGTCGGGTTCTTGATCAGGTACGCGGCCCCGGCCTGGCAATGATCGTGCCGATCGCGGATCGCCTGCACAAAGTCAATATGCAGATCGTGACGATGGCCGTGCCTGCCCAGGAGGGCATTACGCGGGACAACGTGACCGTCAAGGTGGATGCGGTGGTCTACTTCCGGGTCGTCGATCCGGTGCGAGCGATCGTCAGCGTCCAGGACTATCCCTTCGCCGTCTCGCAGGTGGCCCAGACGTCGCTGCGCTCTGTGATCGGCAAGAGTGAGCTTGATGATCTGCTGACCAACCGGGAGCGGCTCAATGAGGGACTTGAGCTCATGATCGACAACCCGGCGGTCGAATGGGGCATTCACATTGACCGGGTCGAGATCAAGGACGTGGCCTTGCCGGAGACCATGAAACGGTCGATGTCCCGGCAGGCCGAAGCTGAGCGGGAGCGCCGGGCGCGGGTCATCTCGGCGGAGGGCGAGCTTCAGGCTTCGGATCGGCTTGCACAGGCTGCCGCAACGATGGCTGACACACCCGGCGCTCTTCAGCTGCGGCTGCTCGAGACCATCGTCGAGGTGGCTGCCGAGAAGAACTCCACGCTGGTGCTGCCCTTCCCGGTAGAGCTGCTCCGATACCTGGAGAACAACAGCGGACTGACGTCGGCACTCTCCGGTGCCCCGTCAGCTGTCGAGAAGCTCAGCACCGACTCAGAGCACGCGGCTACGTCGGAAGCTCCTGACCCGCTGAGTGGCCCACCTGAGGTCGCGGCCCTTGAGGCTCGAAGTCCCGATCAGGAAGAAGAGCCCAATCTCCGTCGTACTCGCCGCCTGACCCGGATGTCTCGGACATCAACGGCTGCCAAAGACACCGGTTAGCAGCTCTCGCCTCTGCCGGTACCACTCAACGCGAGTCGGCAAGGAGAACCCGCGGCATGGGA
>Ga0307312_10000759_pt1 | contig 15703 bp, 13 predicted proteins | sample ER_DNA_202_FD_194489 | JGI IMG/M metagenome (GOLD analysis project Ga0307312, IMG submission 194489) | Bulk soil microbial communities from the East River watershed near Crested Butte, Colorado, United States - ER_DNA_202 | ecosystem: Environmental > Terrestrial > Soil > Floodplain | place... | reverse complement strand
TCAAAGGCGCGCCGCCCATCCATGTCTACGATCTGTCGCAACAGACGCTGGCTGGCTACTGGCAGCAAACCCTCGGCCTGCTGCCCACGACCGATTTCTCCTATGGCGGGCGGGCTCAGAACACCCGTCTCAGCGCGCGGGATCGTTTCGATCCGACAGCCCCGGGAGCCTTCGATACCCAGGCCAATCCCCTCGACAGCAGTGAAACGCAATATGCGGTGCATGTCGGTTTCGAGCATCGATTGAACGAGGTGTTTTCGGTATTTGGCCGTGCCGCCCGCGCATTCCGCACACCCACGGTCGATGAACGAGTAGCCTCGGGGCCCGCCTTCGACGCCTTCTTCAACCCGATACCCGGAAACTTCACGCTGAAGACCCAGACCTCCTACGACGTCGAAGGCGGTTTCCGTATCAGGGCCGGACTGTTCCAGATGCAATCGAGCATCTACAATATGGATCTCGTCAACGAGATCCATTTCGACCCGGTCAATTTCTTCAACGTTAATCTGGATCCGACCCGCCGCTACGGCTCCGAGACCAGCACCTCGGTGCGCGTGAGCGACAGCCTGTTGTTTCGGAGCGGGTTCGCCTACACCCGCGCCATCTTCCGCGAAGGCCCGTTTGCGGGCAATGACGTTCCCCTGGTGTCCCGCTACACGGCCAGTGCCGGCGTCACCTGGAACGTCTGGCAAAACTACCTCGTGGTCGATGCGACGGTGCGCGGCTGGAGCGAGCGTCGCATGGACAACGATCAGCGGAACAGACAACCGCTTATTCCAGCCGACGCAACCATCGATCTCAAGCTGAGCGGGGAATATGGACACTTCTTCTGGTCGCTCGGCGTCAACAATGTGCTGAACGCACTGTATTATGACTACGCGGTCGCGAGCACATTCACCGACGGCCGGTTCAGTGCCTATCCGCTGCCGGGCCGTACCTACATGGTGAAGGCCGGCGCGACCTTCTGATCGGAAGCCTCGTTTGATTCCCGCGCGACCGGCTGGCTCCGGGCGCGCGGGGTTCAGCCGGCCTTGACCACAATCGCCGATTCAGCACGAAAACGGCGAATTTCCGGCGGATATCGCTTAAACTTAAAGATGCGAGGTTGTCGGCCCGATGCATGGTAGGGTTGAATGCACAGGGTACGACGATGCGCGCCCGCGAATTTGAGGCATCCGATGAATGACGAACCGAAAACCGCCGCCGAACTCAAAGAGATCAGGCTGAAGCGAAAGCTCGCCCAGGATGCCGAAGGCATCAAGGCCATGGCCGATATCGCAGCTTCCGACATCGCGATACGAAAACGGATGGCGAATTTGCGCGCGATCCGATTGGCGAAGGAAGCCGCCGACCGCGACAAGCCGGCCGAACCCAAGACCAAGAAGAAAAAGAAGCCGGCCTAAATGACCAGGAAAGATCGCGGCCGCGCCGATGCGCGGTTCAACAAGGCTGACCCGGGCAAGATCGAGCGCGACACCGCCCTGAAAGCCGTGACCGACAACATGGCGAAGCTGAAAGCATTACGGCTCGCCCGCGAAGCAAGTGAGCCGCCACGGCTGCCCGCCACGGTCAAAAGGGCGCGCGCCAAGTCAAAGAGGCCGGGAGAAAAGGGTCCCGCATTGGCGGAATGGCTGGCGAGCCAGCAAAGCGGTGGACGCCGGACTTAAGACCCATTGTTTGAGCATGATCCTTTTCGGAAAACCGGTTCCCACTTTTCCGGATCATGCTCTTTGTTTGACCATGATCTCCGGGCGAACGCTTCGCGTTTGTCCCGAGGGAAAACCAGTTCCACTTTGCGCTAACGCGGCCCTTCGGGACCAGATCAAGCTCTACGCCGGCGCGGGCCATTCGATCATCGATCGCGTCCTGGTCTCGGCGTCGTAAACCTGCACCTGAAGCATCTGGAACTGATTCTTCAAGGCCATGCCCGCCGCTTCGGCGGCTTCGACCGTATCGTGATGTGACTTGAAGTGACCGTCCACCACCAGCGAGTAGCCGGTGGTCGGCGCTTTGTCGGCGCGAATGATTTTGCGCGGCTGCTGTTCTTCTGCTTCGATCTTCGGCTTTTTCATGCTTGGCTCCTGGTTGCGCCTCCCTTTACACTGAACTCCGGAAAAAGGCAGGAAAGATTGTCCGACTACGGCTAATATGCCGGTCAAACACGGTGAGATTGAGGTCGATTTGTCAAGATCTCGATGCATGCGATCAGAGGGAACATCATGGGTGGAACCGGCAAAAAGAGTGAGCCTCCCAAGAAAGCCGACGACAAGTCGAAGAAATCGCCGCCCGCGCCGAGCGAGGATGACGACTACGAGGATGGCGACATCGCCACGCCGAAGCGCGATCGCTACGGCGACGACGATCAGCCGTTATGAAGCTGCTCTAGCGGAAAGCCTCGCTCTCGATCAGACCGATGCTTCTGAGATCGAGCAGATGCGCGCCCCAGCCGCCTCGCGCCAGCCTGATCGCCAGCTTCGGAGCGAGCAGCAGGAGTATCATGGTCATCGCCAGCGGCACCGCGCTGATCCAGTCCAGCCGCACAGGCGTCAGCTCCTCGATGCTATCGGCGTATGGTCCGCCGCCGGTCAACAAGCGCCAGCATTCGCACAAAATATCGCGTCTCGTGCCGCCTCGCGACGCACATCCCAGCAGGACCTGCATGGCGAGGTGGGTCCGGACGCCCGCGCGGCTTTGCGGCAATGCTGCCGGCACCTCGCCTTGCGAGACCCGAAGCACCAAGCCGACGAGATCTACGCCGGCAAGATACGCGTTCATCGGTTCGACCAGTCGCGGATTGCAATCGATCAGGAGCGGCGTGGCGCTGTCATCGCGCGAGACGTAGTCGACCGACAAGGCACCGTGCCAGGCGAGATTTTCGCCGATCGTAGCGAGGTGAGCGCGCAGCTCCGGCCGGCTCACGCTTTGCTTGATGGCTTCGCCGCCGCCGGCGCCGGCGGCAATTTGCCGATAGGCATGGAACCCGACTAGCTTGCTGCGGCAAAACACGGCTTGCGCCTTCTCGGTCGTGCCGGCCACCCATTCCTGCACCAGCACTTCGTCGGTGAATGCGCCGTTTGCGCTGAGGTCTGGCGCGCTCAGCTCCTGCAGGGCGCCTTCCAGATCAGCTTCATTGCGCACAAACCAGATGCCGCGGCTGGCGGTCCCGATGGAGGTTTTGATAATGGCGGGGAATCTGACGACGTCGCGCAGCTCATCGGCGGATTTCACGATGCGCGTTACCGGCTGCGGCAAGCCCAACTGATCGAGCAGCCGGCTGAATCCCGCCTTACTATGCGCGGCGCGATAACTGGCAAAACCTGGCAGCGCCAGTCCTGTGCGATCCCCCAGCCGTTCCTGCACGCGTGCGAACAAAAATCCCTGTTCATGGATCGGCAGCAGCACATCGAAATGCCGCGCGGCCAGCAGTTCCTCGACGAATCTGAGGAATCCGTCCGGGTCGTCGCGCAGTCCCGGGCAACGATGAAATTTTTGGACAAAGCGCGAGAACCTCGCGAGGCACCAGGGACTGGGATCGCAGACCTCAATGAGGTGCCCTGACAGCCCCAGGATCGTGACCGCCTCCCGTGCAGAGGTGCTGTTTCCCTCGGAAACAAGCACCCGGAGCGGTTTTTGGACATTCGCGGAATCGGCCATGCCGGATCATTCCCGGCTCCGACGCGTTTGTCTTGCGAATTTAGCGATGCATACTTCCTGTTCCGGCGCCATTGGCGAGGGCTGCCATGCATCGGTATTCATGGACAAATAACCGGCAGCCGGTAATTTCGCCCTGGCCCTGCCGGGCGGTTAATTGAACGGGGTGCAAGATCAGACATGGTCGACGTTGTGGCTGCACCGCAACAAGCCAGGACGGACGCATCGCTGCGTACGCTGGCTGCGATTTCGACGGCCCATTGGGTCAGCCATTTCCATTTCATGGTGCCGCCGATGCTGTTCCCCTTTCTGAAGGAACAGCTCGGCGTCGACTACCTCGAACTTGGCTTTGCGTTGACCGTGTTCGCCGTCATATCCGCCCTGACGCAGGCACCGATGGGCTATCTTGCCGACCGTATCGGCGCCCGCAAAGTCCTGCTGATGGGCCTCACGCTCGGCGGCTTCGCCCTGATCATGCTCGGCCTGCATCTCACTTACAGCTGGCTGATTGCCAGCGCGGTGTTGCTGGGGCTCGCCAACAGCGTCTATCACCCGGCCGATTATGCGATCCTTTCGGCCCACATGGATAACGCGCGCATGGGCCGCGCATTTTCGATCCACACTTTTGCCGGCTTCTTCGGCGGCGCGGTGGCGCCCGCCATCGTGGCCGCGCTGGTTGCGACGATCGGAGGCTATGGCGCCCTGATCGTGGCTGGCGCGGTAGGCCCATTGGTGGCGTTGCTGCTCGTCATCGTCGGCATTCCCGACGCCAGCGCCGCCGATCGCAAGATCGATGGCGTGCGGGCACCGCGGCAAAGCATCATCACGCCCACGATCATCGTGCTGACGATCTTTTTCATGCTGCTTAGCCTGTCCAGCGCGGGAATCAGCAATTTCGGCGTGGTCGCGCTGATCAGCGGCTATGGCGCGTCATTCTCAACCGCCAACCTTGCGCTGACGGCATTCCTCGGCGCCAGTGCGATCGGCGTGTTGGCCGGTGGCTCGCTGGCCGACCGCACCCGGCGCCACGGACAAGTCGCCGCCGCCTGTTTTGCGGTTAACGCGGCCATCATGTTTATCATTGCGACGATCGCTTTGCCCTCGCTGCTGCTGATGGCGGCGATGACGACGGCGGGATTCCTCGGGGGTGTGATCGCGCCCTCGCGCGACATGCTGGTGCGCGACGCGGCGCTACCAGGGGCCGCCGGCCGCGCTTTCGGCATCGTCACCACCGGCTTCAACCTCGGCGGCATTGTCAGCCCGCTGCTGTTTGGCTGGATCATGGATCAGAATTGGCCGCAATGGGTGTTCGGCGCTTCCGTCGTCTTCATGATCCTCACGGTGTTGCTCGCGCTTGTCACCGACCGCAGGCCGCTGCCCGGTTCCGAGGCGCCGGATGCAAGGCCTATGCATCCCTGAGCCTCATCCCCGGCGGTTGACAGCATCGCGAGAGAACTCATGATGCGGCAACAAAATTCAACCGGGATGAGACGCATGGCCGATAACCCCGACCTCGTGATCCGCGGCGGCAGCATCGCCGACGGTATCGGCGGCGAACTGTTCGAAGTCGATGTCGCGATAACAGCGGATCGCATCACGGACGTTGGCCGCGTCTCGGGCAAAGGCAAGGAAGAGATCGACGCCAAGGGCAAGCTCGTCGCCCCCGGCTTTGTCGACGTCCACACCCATTACGATGGTCAGGTCACCTGGAGCCAGGACATCACGCCATCGTCGCAGAATGGCGTCACGTCAGCGGTCATGGGCAATTGCGGGGTGGGCTTCGCGCCCTGTCGTCCGTCAGATCATCAGCGGCTGATTCAATTGATGGAAGGCGTCGAGGACATTCCCGAGCCGGTGCTGAGCGCCGGATTGCCCTGGGCCTGGGAAAGCTTTCCGGATTACATGGATTGGCTGTCGCAACGCAACTTCGACATGGATATCGGCGCGCAACTGCCGCACGCCGCATTGCGCGTCTATGTGATGGGCGAGCGCGGCGCGCGCCGCGATCCCGCGACGCCAGAGGACAATCGCGCGATGGCTGCGCTGGCGGGCGATGCGGTGCGGGCGGGCGCGTTGGGCTTCTCGACCTCGCGCACCCTCAACCATCGCACCTCTACCGGCGACTTCACGCCGACCTTGAAGGCCGGTGAGGACGAACTGACGGCGATTGCCGGCGCGATGCACAAGGTCGGCCGCAGCGTGCTGCAATTCGTGCTGGATCAAGGCAGCATCGAGGAAGACCTGCCGATGATGCTGCGGGTGGCGGAGAGAACGCAGTGCCCGATTTCGTTTTCCGTAACGCAGGCCGACAAGGCGCCGCGGCGCTGGCGCCAGACGCTCGATACCATCGCTGAAGCTTCCGCCCGGGGTCTGGCGATCACGACGCAGATCGCCGCGCGCCCCGTGGGGCTGTTGCTCGGACTGGAACTGTCGCGCAATCCGTTCCAGACCCATCCGAGCTACAAGGCGATCGCAAGGTTGCCGCTGACGGAGCGCCTGGCCCGCCTGCGTCAAGCAGAGGTTCGCGCGGCCATCCTGAACGAGACGCCCACCTCAACCGACGATCCGCTGTTCTTCCGGCCGAACTACGACAAGATGTACCTGCTCGGCGATCCCCCGGATTACGAGCAGCCGCCGGAAAAAGCCCTGGGCGCGCAGGCCCGCCGCCAGGGAAAACGGCCGGAAGAACTGGCCTATGACGCGATGCTCTCGGATCAGGGCCGCGGCATGCTCTATGTGCCATTCCTGAACTACGCCGACGGCAATCTCGATGCCGTGCACGAGATGCTGCGCGATCCGCATTCGGTGCCGGGGTTGAGCGACGGCGGCGCCCATTGCGGCATCATCTGCGATGCTAGCTTCCCGACCTATTTGCTGACGCACTGGACCCGCGACCGCAAGCGCGGCGAAAAACTCTCGATCCCCTTTGTGGTGGCGGCGCAGTCGCGCAAAACCGCGCTTTCGGTCGGTCTGTACGATCGCGGCGTCGTCGCGCCCGGCTACAAGGCCGACATCAACGTCATCGACTACGACAGGCTTTATCTGCATCCGCCCAAGGTTCACTACGATCTTCCGGTCGGTGGCCGCCGCCTGCTGCAGCAGGTCGATGGCTATGACGCTACCATCGTCTCGGGCGTGGTGACGCAGCGTGGCGGAACCGCCACCGGCGCGCGCCCGGGCCGGCTGGTGCGCGGCGCGCAGGGCGGTTTGCAGTGATTCCCTGGATCATGATCCGATTGGATAGAATCGGATCATGATCTCATCTCTTCGTTTGAGCATGAAAACCGGTTCCCACTTTTCCGGATCATGCCCCAGATCAGGAAGTTAGAGGCCTGACCGCACCGAGGCTATCGCTGTCATGGCGAATTCGCAGGCGCGTTCATGAGACGGACAAGAGCACCAGAGAGACGCCAATCTTTTGGAGCGGGTAAACTTGCCTTACCGTGTCCGCAACATTCTACTTTACCACTCGAGCGCCCAAGATCTCGACCGCTGCATCCTTGATATCCCTGGCGGGGTTTGCAGGAATAAGCTTTATCGAGAGCGTCAAATTTTTGGCCGGCGATGCATCGTCGGCCTTCGGCTTTGGGATGACGAACGTTTGCGCTTCACCCGCACGCGCGGGGTAGAACGAAAAGGAACCCAGCAGTTTCGGCGCTGCGTTCCCCGATTCGTCTCCGGCAACGAAAACTCCGACGAGGTAGGGAGGAGATGAGGCGTCTCCTCCAATCGGTCGCGCCGTAACTTCGAGCGCCGCGCCGTCGCTGGGACTGCCAGGCACTTGAACAGTGGCAGGTTTTTGCTCCGTAGCGACAACACTGCTGGGTGCTTCACTCGCTTTCACCGGTTCATTTCCGCTACCTGCCATCGCTAAATTTCCGGCAATGACCGTATTGCAGACGAAAACGGCTGACAAAGCCAGAAAAACTGCAGTGAGAGATCTTGGCATGCTCACCTCCGCCTGCAGACAGCCTACCGTTCGGAGACCTAGAAAGCGATGATCTCGATCTTTCCGGCGCGGAACGAGGCATCCGTCTTTCCGTCCATATAGGCCGGCAATGGCATCAGTTGAATAGTCAACTCTTCGTTTTTGATGCGACCTTCGTTGGCAAGAGATTGAAGGGGTGCCGTGATGTCGACGACAAAGTCGCGACCGGACCCGTCGTGCCCCCCGTGCCCAAAGAAGCTGAACGTCCCCGCATAATGGGGATCGACGTACCCGGTAGAGGGCGAGAGATAAGGGCAGTTCACAAAGACGTTGACGACGAGGTCGCTTTCCACGGACCCGAGTTGAACGTCACTCAGTCGCGCAAGGGTTCGGCGTCCCTCCACGCCGATGACCTCGCGTCCCATGGAGAATCTCCTAAACGGCCTTTCGTCCGCGATCGTGCCGGCGAGGTTGGGTGTAGAAATCTTGATCGCGGTCGCGACCAGGGCAACCGAAGCTTCGGTATTGCTCGCGCTCCCGAGCGTCGTCAAGGCCGCCGGTTGGGCAAGCGTCTTCTCTAAATCCGGAACGATAGCGTTGAGTAGATTTCCTCCTGGCGGACTGGATGACGGCGAGGTCTCGAGGATATCATAGGTGTACCCGAGCGCGCTAACCGTCATGGCGCCTCCCGACTTGACAGGAGCCGGCTTCCCTTTCCGATCAACGAAATCCGTGTCGTAACTCTCTCCCGGATCGGGGGTTGTATGGGTCCGCTGCCACTCCGCCCAGACCCGATCGGCCATACAGTGATGCAGCCAGAAGATCGGATCGAGCGGCGAGAGTCCGCTGCCGATGTGACCTCTCTTGCCGGTCGCGGTTGCACCCGCGACGACGTGCCCGTCATTGTGCGGGGATCCCTCGAGACCCCCTCGAAAAAGATTGGCGTTCGGGAATGCCTTGATCGCGTCGATCCTGGCGCTCGTAAATGAACCGCCGCGCACAGGGTCATTCAGCAACCCACCGCCCTTCGCCAGTCCGCGCCGCGCAACGGTGTCGACCGGACCCCAGGCTTTGCCTGTGTATACGCCCGGGTCGTTCCAATTCTCGACATTGAGTTCCTGAAGATCATAAAAAGGCGCCGGTATCACGCCTGACTTCTTGGACCAATTCCAATAAGGCAACGCGAAATCGGGATCACCGATCAGCTCGCTGCAAATCGCCTCGAAAAAATTAATATAGTGCCGGTGCCAATGCAGGAATGAGAGTAGGCCATGCTTGCAAAAATCGGCGTGGATCCTGGCTTGGCGGATCCAGTTGCGGCCGTCGCTGTCCGGGAGGTTGTGCATGGCACGAACAGCATCGCCATACTTCTTGAAGAACGGATCGTTGTCCGAAAGCTCCATGACGTCGCGGCGAACCCGCGGGCTCGCTGCGCGCGCAGCCGATCCAATGATGAAGGGCGCTGCGAGCCCGGTTGCCGCTGCCCCAAGGAACGTACGCCTCGCGATCATTGGTACCTCCTGTCAAAGAAAAACCTGTCTGCGAGCTAACGATTGCCGTGCCAGCGCATGCATGCCGGCGGAGCGAGGTGCAACGGCCGGTGACACTGAAAAGCCGGATGGCGGCCGTCTGCCGCATCGTTATTCCGGCCAGTGCGAGTATGAAGGCAGCTTACCACCTTTGGTTTTGAGCGCAACCAAAGTTTGTTTTAGTCGGTACATACAGCTTTAGACTGATTCGTGCCGGGCTATGTTGAGACCGCCCGACGCGGCCGCTCGAACCAGGCGCGAAATCGCTATTGGTTCATGGCGGACATTCGGCTCCAGCCGGAAGCGTGGCTTTGCCTTCAGCATTGGGACGGACGGCGCATCGTGCGCCTGGGCCAGGTTCGCATGTCCAAAAACGAATTTCTCGGTCTGGACACGACATTCAAGAAGCGAGCAACACCGAAGATGGTCGCAGCTTTCGCTGCGACGACGAGAAAGTATTTTCTCTCACGCGAACTTCGGTTGCGGCGCCTCGCCCATCAGACGCGCGCGCTCGGTGTTGGGCCAGAGCAGCAGCAGGCCGAGCAATCCGGACACGATCATAACGACGGCGTTGATGGTGAATCCGGTCATGTAGCCCTCGAGCGGCGTCGCCGCGCGCTGGATCACGGTACCCATCACCGTTGGGGCCAGGATGCCGGCCAGCGTGTAGATCGCGCCGTAGATCGCGATCACGGCGCCGCGCTGCGACACCGGCGTGAATTCCCCGAGCATCGGCGGACAGACCACATAGATCGATCCACAAAGCCCGGACCCGACCACCAGGACGGCGACCTGCAGCCCCGCGCCATCGACATGCGGGAGCGCGGCAAGGATCGATCCGCCGGCGATCAATGGAGCCGCGCCGAGCACGCCACGCGCGCCGCGGGTGGTAACGCCACGCGCCATCAACACCTGCGAAATCCATCCCGTCAGCAGCACGACGACGGCACCGAACACCCACGGCAAAATCGAAATCCACCCCGCGTCCTTTTGCGAGAAGCCCAACCCATTGACGATGAAGGGGGTGAACCAGGTGAGGCCAAGAGAGAGCGCCCAATAGGCGCCGAAAGTGGCGGCGCAGCATCCGATAAAGGTTCGCGAGGTCAAAAGCTGGAAATAGGGAATGCGCGGCTCCGCCGCCGCCATCGCGACGGTGTGAACCAAGGGTCCCTCCTTGCCCAGGATCAGCCAGACCACGACCCACATCAGGCCGACCACGCCGAGCGCGCCAAAAGCATAGTGCCAGCTATAGTTGACGATCACCCAGTTCAGCGCCGGTACCGCGAGGATCACGCCGAACGCCGAACCCTGCGACAGGATGGCGGTGGGCAGCGTTCGCTTCTCGTCAGGAAACCATTTGTAGATCGAATGCGCCGCCACCGAAAACGCCGGGCCTTCGCCGGCGCCGAGGATCACGCGGCAGACCAACAGCGTCGTGAAGCCGACGGTGCCGACCATCGGAAACTGCGCCAGCGCCCAGACCAGCGCCAAGGCAAGCAGAACCCAGCGCGTGGCGATCCGATTGACGATAAACCCGACCACGATGGCCGAGATCGAAAACAGGAAGAAGAACGACGACCCGAGCAGGCCGAACTCTTCCGGCTCGAGTTTCAACTCGGTCATGATCGGTACGCCGGCGAGGCCGACCACGATCTTGTCCGCGAAATTCACCAGCATGAAGAGAAACAGGAGAAACGTGATTTTCCAGGCGCCTTTGGGCGTCGGTTGGGTGGTCATGGTTGCCCCCGATTTTCGTTTCTGGACCCGTTGATCGGCCTTTTCAGATGCTACCCGGGCTCAGCGGTAATGCAATCGGACATTTTGTCAGGCCTGCGCGTTGGCGGGCCTGCATGCGCTGCAACTCAAGATCGCCCGCGATGCCACCTGACGCCGCTCCGGAAGCATTCCGCACCACTAATCACGATCGCGTCGCGGACCCGATTGAGATCGTGATCTCCCGGCGCAGCCTTGCTATGTTGCAGGCAAATGATGAGGGGGTTTTCATGGCCAGACCGATGTTTTGCCGCGACAGCCTCATTGCCACGTTTGCCGCGCTTTCGATGCTTTCGGGATGGAGCGTAGCCGCGGCCCAGGACGCCGGCGCCCCCGATTATGAAGCCATTGTCGCTTCGCCGGATCGCAGCGATGGCGACCGGCAAACCGATCAGCGCCGCCAGCCCGCCAAAATGCTGGCTTTCATCGGCGTCAAATCAGGAATGAAGGTGCTGGATATGGAGGCCAACGCCGGCTACAGCACGGAACTCCTGGCGCGCAGCGTCGGCCCGACCGGCGTGGTCTATGCGCAGGACCCGGCCGAGATAATCGAGCGTCTGGTGAAGGACAAATTCGATATCCGCGCGCAAAAGCCCGCCATGAAAAATGTGGTCCATGTCATCAGGGATTTTGGCGATCCGATGCCGCCCGACGTCAGCGGGCTGGATCTGATCACGTTTTTCTTTGCCTACCACGACGTGACCTATATGCCGGTCGATCGTGCCGAGATGAACCGGAAGATGTTCGCCGCGTTGAAGCCGGGCGGTTTTCTTGTCATCGCCGACCATTCCGCGCGTCCCGGCGATGGCACGAGCGTCGGCAAGACGTTCCATCGCATCGAGGAGAGCGTGCTGCGCCAGGAAATCGAGGCGGCCGGCTTCAAGCTCGTGGCCGAAGCGGATTTCCTGCGTCATCCAGAAGACCCGCGGGACGTCGTCGTGTTCCGTCCGGTGGTGCCGGTCGACGAGTTCGTGCTGAAGTATCAGAAGCCGTTGTGAGGATCGCATACGCTTCGCATGGCAATTGGCAACCCGATCGTGCTGAGCGTTCGCAACCTGACCAAGACCTATCGCGCTGCGGGTGAGCAGATCGTGGTGCTGCGCGGCGTCAACCTGAGCGTCGCGGCAGGCGAGCGCGTCGCGCTATCGGGCGAATCCGGCAGCGGCAAGAGCACGCTGTTGCACCTGATCGCAGGTCTCGACCGCCCCGACGGCGGCGAGATCAGGTTGGCCGACAGCTCGGTTTCGGACCTCACCGATGCGGGTCGCGCTGCATTGCGGCGCGACCGGTTGGGCCTGGTGTTTCAACAGTTCAACCTGATCCCGAGCCTGAATGTCGAGGATAACCTCGCGTTCCAGTCACGCATTGCCGGACGCCACGACCCCGCCTGGCATGGCGAACTGGTGGAGCGGCTCGGGCTCGGCGGTTTGTTGAAACGCTATCCCGAACAGCTCTCCGGCGGCCAGCAGCAGCGGGTTGCGATCGGCCGGGCGCTGGCGCCAAAACCGCTGCTTCTTCTCGCCGACGAGCCAACTGGCAACCTCGATGAGGCGACGGCGGATGACGTTCTCGCGCTGGCGCGCGATCTGGTCAGGCGAAGCGGCTGCGGGTTTTTGATGGTGACCCACAGCACGCGCCTCGCCGCCACGCTCGACCGCCAGATCAATCTCCATGCGGGGTTGATCGCATGAACCGGGTCGCCTGGATTCTCGCGGTCCTATTGAGCCATTGGCGGCGGCATCCGATGCAGCTCGCAACATTGTTGATCGGGCTGATTTCCGCAACCGCGCTGTGGAGCGGCGTGCAGGCGCTGAACCAGCAGGCGCGGGATAGCTACGACCGCGCGGCCGCAACTTTCGGCGGCGCAAGAACGGCAATGCTGGTCGGCCGCGACAGTGCGACCTTTCCGCAGCAACTCTTTGTCGACCTGCGCCGCGCCGGCTGGCCGGTATCTCCGGTGCTCGAGGGCCGGATTCAGATCGGCGGAAGGTCCTTGCGGCTATTGGGCATCGAGCCCGTCACCATCCCTGCGGAAGTGGGAAATGCGCCTGCGATCGGGAAGGCAGGGCTGCAATCGTTCGTGACGCCGCCGGGAGAAATGCTGGTGGCGCCAGAGACGCTTTCCGAACTCAAGCTGACAGAAGGCGCGACGCCGGTCGCAAGCGACGGCACCTTGCTGCCGCCTTTGCGCGTCCAGGCGCAACTTGTGCCCGAAGTGCTCGTGGTCGATATCGGCATCGCCCAGCGGCTGCTCAAAATGCCGGATCAGGTTTCCCGGCTTTTGGTCGGCAAGGCCAAAGGCAAGCACGCGCCGATTGGAAATGTCGCGGGCGACAAACTCCGTCTGGTCGAGCCGGATGCGGAGAGCGATCTCGAACGCCTCACCGACAGCTTTCACCTGAACCTGACGGCTTTCGGCCTGTTGTCGTTTGTCGTCGGACTGTTCATCGTCAATTCGGCTATTGGACTTGCGTTCGAGCAACGCCTGCCGACGCTGCGGACGCTGCGCGCCTGCGGGGTGTCCGCGGGCATGCTGAATGCGGTGTTGCTGGTCGAACTGGTATCGCTGGCGCTGGTCGCAGGCATCGTCGGCCTGATCTGCGGCTACCTGATCGCAGCGTCGCTATTGCCAGATGTCGCAGCGTCCTTGCGCGGACTCTACGGCGCACAAATCCCGGGACAATTGACGCTCAAGCGCGAATGGTGGATCGCCGGCATCGCCATCAGCGTCATCGGTGCACTGCTGGCCGCGGCCACAAGCCTGTTAAAGGCGATCCGTCTTCCGGTGCTGGCTGCGGCGCAACCCTACGCCTGGCAGCAGGCGCAGCAGCGATGGTTGATTCTCCAAAGCGCGTTGGCGCTGATCGTGCTCGCTACCGGGGGCGGACTTCTGTGGTACGGCGATTCGCTGGTTTCGGGGTTTGCGGTGCTCGCCGCCTTGCTGCTCGGAGCGGCGCTCGGCCTGCCCGCGATCCTGGAACGGGTGCTTTCGTTGGGGCAGCGCAGCGCGCATCGACCGCTTGCGGCCTGGTTCTGGGCTGACAGCCGCCAGCAGCTTTCGGGATTGTCGCTGGCGTTGATGGCGCTCTTGCTCGCGCTCGCGGTCAATGTCGGTGTCGGCACCATGGTGGAAAGTTTCAGCCGGACATTCATCGGCTGGCTGGATGGACGGCTGGCGGCGGACGTCTATCTCAACGCCGCCGACAATGCGCAGGCGGCCGAGATCAAGGCGTGGCTGCGGCAGCAGCCGGAGGTGGCGGCGATGCTGCCGAGCGGCCGGGCCGACACACAAATCGGCGGCGCGCCGGTTGAAGTTCTCGGTCTCGCGGACCACGCCACCTACCGGGATCGCTGGCCGCTGCTTCAAGCAGGCGCAAACGCCTGGGGCCGCCTTCGCGCCGGTGACGCAGGCTTTGTAAGCGAACAATTAGCCCGGCGTTTGAAGCTTGGCGTCGGCGATTTCGTCGAGGTCCCCGCTCCGGGGGGAACTTGGAAGCTCGAGGTGGTCGGCATCTACGCCGATTACGGCAATCCGAAGGGACAGATCGCCGTCAATATCGCGGCGTTGACGCGCCGCTTTCCCGAAATCGCGCTGACGCGACTGGGCCTGCGCGTCGCGCCAGCGGCGGTGCCGGCGCTGATATCGTCCTTACGGGACAAATTCGGCCTCGACGGCCGCAACCTCGTGGATCAGGCAACGCTGAAGGCCGAATCGACGCGGATTTTTAATCGGACCTTTGCCGTGACGGCTGCATTAAACACCTTCACGCTCGGAGTAGCCGGCATCGCGCTGCTGACGAGCCTCTTGACCCTTGGCAATTCCCGCCTTCCGCAGCTTGCGCCGCTCTGGGCCATCGGAATCACGCGGCGGCGGCTTGCGGCCATCGAGCTATTGAAGACCATGTCGGTTGCGCTGATCACAACGCTGCTCGCGTTGCCGCTGGGCCTGTTGGTGGCGTGGTGCCTGATCGCGGTGGTGAATGTAAAAGCCTTCGGCTGGCGGCTGCCGTTTCATGTCTTTCCGCTGCAACTGCTCGAGCTGGTGGGTGTGGCGATGGCGGCTTCACTGCTGGCCGCCCTCATTCCCGTGATAAAACTGGCGCGCATGCAGCCGGCGAGCCTGGTGAAGATTTTTGCCGATGAACGATAAGCTGACGATATCCCGCCGCGCCTTTACGGCCGGCGCCGTTGTTCTCGGGCTTGGCGGCAAAGCTGGCCTGGCGCAAGGGTTTGCCGGGCTTGGCATGAACGGCGGCGGATTCGCATCCGTCATCCCCGGCAAAACGTTCGCTTTTCCTGCCGATCACGGTCCGCACCCGGAATACCGGATCGAGTGGTGGTACGTGACGGCTAACCTGATGGACCCGGCTGGTGTTGCCTATGGCGCGCAATGGACCTTGTTTCGTCAGGCGATGCAGCCGGGTGCGCAACAGGAGGGCTGGGCCAACCAGCAGATCTGGATGGGCCACGCGGCCGTCACGCGCGCTGACACCCACCGCTACAGCGAGACCTTCGCCCGCGGCGGCGTCGGCCAGGCCGGCGTGGAGCCAAAACCGTTTCGAGCCTGGATCGATTCATGGCAAATGCGCGGGCTCGATCCGATCCGCGACGACTCTATCGCGCCGCTCGAGCTTACCGCATCGGGTGCGGATTTCAGCTATACGCTCCGGCTCGACGCCGATTCCGCGCTGGTGCTGCAGGGCGATGGCGGATACAGCAAGAAATCCGAGCGCGGACAGGCCTCGTATTATTACAGCCAGCCCTATTTCAAGGTGGCAGGCACCATCACGATCGACGGCAAGCCTGCGGAAATTACCGGGCG
>Ga0307312_10000758_pt1 | contig 15713 bp, 14 predicted proteins | sample ER_DNA_202_FD_194489 | JGI IMG/M metagenome (GOLD analysis project Ga0307312, IMG submission 194489) | Bulk soil microbial communities from the East River watershed near Crested Butte, Colorado, United States - ER_DNA_202 | ecosystem: Environmental > Terrestrial > Soil > Floodplain | place... | reverse complement strand
GCTCGGTGTGGCAGAAAATGCACGTCGAATACATCGACCGTAATCTACGCTGGACTCGTGACCCGACCGGAGCTCATCGGCGGAGGCCTCTTTTGTGCAAAGAGCCGACGGAATGAAAGTCGCCCAACGTCTGACGCTTGCTGGTCTGGTCTGGTGCTCGTGCATGGTCGCGAGCGCTGCCTGCCGATCGCTTCCATCGCGGGAAGCACCGCGAACTCCGATCACTGGAAAGATTTCTCCAAAGGAGGAGCTGTCTCTGATTCGCGCCGATTCCGAGATCTTCGCCGCCGTCGTGCGGGCGCAGCTCGCCGGAGGGGAGGACAACTACCCGTTTCATCTCGAGCGGCTGCGGTACGACCCGCGCCCTTATGGAACCCGCTCGGGGTATCCGGAGAACTTTTCCGGAGTTCAGGGGATCGATCCCACTCTGACCTTTGCGCGGGCCGAGGGGTCGGCGATCGACCAGCTGACTGACAATCGAAAGCAGATTCTGAAGATGAACGGCGTACGGGCGGGCGGTCCGATCTCATATCCGCAGTGCGCGGGCGTTCGCGTTCCTCCGCCGCCGCCGCCGCGTGGGTCGGCGCGGGCAAAACGTGCGGATGTCCACGCCGGTTGTCCGAAGTCACCCGAATACTACCTGACCGTGGGTCTTCCACTTCGTGGACATCCAGAGGGTCTGAGGGATGCCCGGGACACCCGGGGCCGGCGCGTTTCGGTGCGAGGAGATGTTTGGACTGTGCTCGTCGACGAGCGCTCCGTTGGCCCGGAGGGCTGGAGTTGGTCGCAGTACGCGTGGCTGTTCAGGCGCCGCGGGGGCGGATTGGATCTAGCCGCTACGATCCTGATCGGAGTTGTCGAGTAGCGTTCGCTGTCGGCGCTAGCGTCGTCCTCGCCGCGCTGGCACCTCGAACGGCTTGATCGGCAGAATCGCGTTGAGCTTGAAGTCGATCGGATACTGTACGAGCTGCTCGATCTTGTGTCCCTCGAGCTCCGCCGGGCTGAACTCCATCGTTTTGACCACGGCAGTGGCCGCGTCGGCGAAATCCTTGTAGGTCGCTTCGAGGCATGTGATCGACTCCGGCTTCGCGCGGCCCGAAGTATCGACGACGAACTGCACGAGCGCCGAGCCGGACAATCCGGCGAGTTTCGCTGTACGGGGATAGACGAAGTTCACTGACTTGGCGAGCGAAATCGGCTTTCCAGTGATCGGTCCGGGCCGTTTGAGCTCGCTGTCCGTCAACGTCTGGGCGGCGACCACGCCTTTCGCGAGCAAATCGAGAAACTCCTCGATGCCCATCTTGTCGGTGAGGACTGTGCGCGCAGCTCCTCCGGTGTCGGCGACGGTGATCGCGTACCCGATCGTCGTCGAGTCAGCCGCGTAAGGTTCGACCAGAACCGCGTTGCCGAGCACGTACTTGGTGCGAGTCGGCTTGTCGAGCTGCGAGAAGAGAGTCTCCTGCCATGCCTTGAGCGAATCAGGGGGAATCGCGTCGCTCGTGATGTACGAGGTGTCGAGCTGGCTGACGAGGCGCACCGTGTGTGCCGAGGAGACGTCGACGCGTGCGCGGAATCGACCGAGCTTGATGCTTCTGACTTCGCGCCAGTTGGTTTGGGCGGAGAGGTCCGGAGGAGAGAGCGCCGGAATGGCAACGAGGAGCGTGATGACTACGCGGGACACAGTCTTACGCGACAGATTCATCGAGCCTCCTTCCGCGCGCGGCGCGGCTGCATCAACTGCTAGAAGCTATAACACGGCCTGGATTTCGGGGGCCAAATGTTACATTCGCCCGCAACGGCGCTGGTCAATTTGGAGCTGCACAGTCGTATCCCGGCCGGGCGCCAAATACAGGGCAAGCTTCCCGCTGGTTGCGGTCTGCCTGCCCGTACCATTTGGACAGACGGCTTCGATTTCCAGGGAGTCAGGCGAGGGCTGCTGTATCGAGAAGTGTCCGCGCTGACCTGTGGATCTTGTAACCGAAGGACTCTTCCGGTCTCTACTCCGAATTCGGATTTCAAGTTCGTGAACTAGCGACGCGCCATCGTAGTTGATCGCGACGACCTCAACGCGTCGAGGCGCGGTCGAATCGATTGCCGGAGTGGTAAACCGCGAGTTTGTTGATGCGTTGCAACGACGGCGGGACGCACCCGTAGAGTCAGAGCTGCGGCAATTCACCATTACTGCCTGGGACTCCTCAAACTCGGTGGATGTGTGCTTTCCGGAAGGCGTATGTCTTACCATTGTCGAGAAAGTCATCACAGCGGGGACTTTCGGAAAGATTTCTCGCACGACTTTGCTTCCGCTTACGACGAAGGTGATTCGGCCGCTATCAACGCGGGCTATCACTTTATCGTGATCCGTCTCCGGATCGGCAAATACCGCTGGTTGATCGCAGGTTCGACATTCGATCATCACCTCCAGCGGCTGCCCAGAAATCAGGTTGGCGAGGGATCCAATCGGCCGGCCGTTCGCCTGTTGTGTCGCCCGCAGCCACAGCGAAACAGGATCATCCCGGTCAGATTCCGGAACCCGCCAGCCGACCATCCAGAAATAATTCGTAGTTCCAGGATCGGTTTTCCTGACAGCCGGGGCCCAGCTCTCGCTCGGAGCCCGGAACGGAAATACAAACCGGGCTTCGGCCGCAGTGATCAAGGCTTGCGCGCCGGTCAGTCTATGCGGCACGGCGGTGTGCAGGCACTCCCTGAAATCGAGTCGCGAATTGAGGGTGGTGTCCGGCCCTGGAGAAAAGGAAAATTCCAGCGCGTAGATCGAATCGGGACTCGATTGATCGGGACAACCTACAGCCATCCCGATGATACCAGCGAAGGGAATCGTGCCAAGGTCGACGCGACCTGCCGCGTCGGTCGTATATGTCTGGGACTGATTGCCATTGCGGAAGCCACGCAGTTTGATAAAAGGCAGCGGCCGATTCGTGACGGCGTTTGTGAACGTGGCGTACGCTCTCCGATGGCGATATGCATTCGGCTTGGCATCGAGCCCAACGTAACGAAGGGGGAAAAGAGCCGGCTCCCATTCAGGATACTTGGTCCGTGAAATTCGCTCGACCACGCGCCACGCTTCTTCCTGGCGTACGAGGACCCAGGTGTCGCCGTGCCCGCAGTACTCCCCACATTGGTGGCTCGAGTACACGAGCGCCTGCGTGTGGGGGACGTTGAAGGCTACTCGACTGAATCCGGTCATTCCCCACGCTCCAGGAAATAGTTTCCGGAAACCGAACCAGAGCACGGGATTCATCGTATTCTCTTTCGCGAATGGCGCTCCCGCTTTTTCCAGCTTGCCCAGCGAGTCGCCCAGAACGATCCTCACCGGCAACCGGTAAGAGAAATCGCGGTCCGGAGTTGCGCGAGCCATTCCGAGAAACGCGTACTTCTGGAGCAGTCCCGAGTCGAGCCGTGTCCTCGGGATCCGCAGCGAATCCGCTGGGTTCCGGAACCTGTCGGTCAACACGATCATTTTCGGGGCGTCGCCCTGAAACGAGTAAAGAGTATCCAGCACCGCCCGATAAACCGCGGCGGCGTCCTTGGAGTCCGACCGAACAATCGCCCGTGCACTTTCATCGCTCACGATCTCGGATTCGCTCGCGCTCGATCCAGCGGGCCCCCGATATCGGAGATTGCCCTTTGCCCCGTAGGCCTCGGCGTAGCTCGGAATCCGCTCGATCACCCTCCAACGCCCGCCGATCAGCTTGAGGAACAGAATCTCGGTGCTGGCGCACGGCTGTCCGCACCAATGCCGAATCTGCACGAGCGCCTGGTCGTGTTGAGCATTGAAACCTACCTTCGTGAGCTCAGTGAGCCCCCACGCCCCTGGAAATCTGAGCGCGAAACCAATCCGTTCCTCCACACCGTCCTGATTGTCGTGAAGGTTGTGCTCGGCCATGTAACCAAACCCATCGTGGCGCATTCGCTCGCGGTCATTGTACGAGACGAGCACGATTGGAATGCTGTAATCGAATTGCCGGACTCGCGGCCGTTTAGGACTGACTCGCGCGAAAGCGAGAATCGCGGAAGTATCGATCTTCGATTTGTGGGGCCAGACTTCCTTGCACGCGATGGGACACGGACCGTCACTGCGAATCTCTACCGTGTCGTGAAGCACGATCACTGATGGCCGCTTGTTGCCGTCGATGTAAAGGAGGTCGAGGGCAGCCCTGTAAACATCAACGGCGTCGCCGTCTGGATAGAAGCCCGACTCCCCGGTGGTGTCGACCCAGGGTGGTCTCACTCGGGGATCGAAGGTTTGAGCCCGTAGGTTAGCCGTGAGAGTCGAAATCGCGGCCAGGAAAAGCAGCATTCGTCCGGTCACTCGAGCCTCGGAAGGAAGGGAGGGGCGACGATAACGTCGCTTTCGTCTCTTATAAGACGACCGGGCCGATCAAGTTTTCACAATGAGGCGTGGATGCCTACGACTATAAACTAGAACAGAGTCGGCTGTTGTGCGCCAGCGCTCGTACTCGGCGGATTGAATCCAAAGTGCCGGTACGCCTGCGCGGTTGCGACGCGTCCGCGCGGAGTCCGCTGCAGAAATCCGTTCTGAACAAGGAACGGCTCGTAGACTTCTTCGAGCGTGCCGACGTCTTCGCCGACCGCCGCGGCAATCGTGCTGACACCCACCGGGCCGCCATCGAACTTCTCGATGATCGTCTTGAGGATCCGCGAGTCCATGTCGTCGAGCCCGAACTGATCCACTTCGAGCAGCTGGAGCGCATCAGCCGCGACCTTTCGATTGATGCTTCCCCCCGCTCGCATTTGCGCGAAATCGCGAATGCGGCGCAGCAGCCGGTTGGCGACGCGTGGAGTGCCGCGCGATCTCTTGGCAATCTCCTTCGCCCCATCCTCGTCGATCTCGACCTGCATCACCTCGGCCGTCCGGTGGACGATCTGCTCGAGATCTCCGGGCGGATAGAAGTTGAGGCGCTGCTCGATCCCGAACCGCGCGCGCATCGGCGGCGTGAGCATGCCGAGCCGAGTGGTGGCGCCGATCAGGGTGAACTTTTCGATCTGCATGCTGATCGTCTGCGCCTTGGGTCCTTCGGAGAGGCGGATGTCGATCCGCCAATCCTCCATCGCGGGATAGAGGAACTCTTCGATGATCGGCCTGAGCCGATGGATCTCATCGATGAAGAGGATGTCACCTTCTCGAAGATTCGTCAGAGTTCCAACCAGATCACCCGGCTTTTCGAGCGCGGGGCCGGAGGTTGTTCTGATATTCACGCCGAGCTCTCTCGCGATCAGCTCGGCCAAGGTTGTCTTGCCGAGGCCTGGTGGGCCGAAGAAGAGTGTGTGGTCGAGGGGCTCGCGTCTGGCCAGAGCTGCATCTATGTAGATGCGGAGCGATTCCTTCACCCGATCCTGCCCGATGAACTCGGACAGGCGCTGAGGGCGGAGCGAGAGCTCGACTACGCTCTCCTCGAGGATGATTTCAGGAGTTGTTATTTCGGCGCGGGACATGAGTATAAATCTGTGGTGCCGACCGACCTACTGCACGTAAGCGTCCCGGAATGCCTCGAGTTCCGCCTCAGCCGCATCTGACACCGCCCAATAGCTCAATCCGCCGCGGGTCCAGTGAAGCAGGCTGTAGCCTCTCACCGCGAACGAGCGATCGGGGGGCTCACCGGTCGTCGAACGCCAGACGAAGAGGTTGATCTTGTGCAGACGTCGGCCGTAGATGAGGACCGCGGCAGAATGGCCATCGACGTAATCGAGCCTCCCGCCTAGGAGTGGAAACCCCTTGTCCGCGAGATCGACCACAGGGGGCGCGATATCCGTCTTCCCGGCGAACCACGGCTTCACGGTGTGCCTGTCCGTCGATTCCACATCGAGGAGGTGGCTGGGCAAGAGTGAGCGGACGTGCGCGTCGACCAACTGATTCGTCGTTGCACTGATGCCGGGTGTGGTCCCGCCGGCCGGACGCAAAGAGGCTGCACCCCAACCCACAGCTGCGGCGATCAGCAGTCCAGCGGCAGTCCGCCACTTGTAGAAGCTCCGCGCACGAACCCAAGGCATCGATGCCAGTGACGGGGCATCCCTCAACGACTCCTGGTCTACCGCTCGCGCTTGCTCGATTGCCCACATCCGAAGCGCAGCTGGCGCCTCGTAAACCGGAAGTGACTCGGCCATTGCTTTATGAAGGTCTGGAAGTTCACTCATGCGACATCTCCGAAGTCGACGACATCCTGCAGCATCTCAGCAAGGCGCGTCCGGGCTCTCGACAATCGCGACATGACGGTTCCAACGGGCACCTGGGTCACCGTAGCAATCTCAGTGTAGGAGCAATCCTGAAGCTCCCTCAGCACTATCGCTTCGCGGAGCAGCGGCGGAAGCTGATCGATTGCATCGCGTACGCGTTGCTGCACCTGAAGGCGTGAAGCGGCCGCGTCGGGCTGATCGCGGTCATCAACCAATTGTGGTCCGGCTGCATCGATCGAAATCACGTCGGTTCCCTGGTGGTGCGTACCATATGCGGTGAAGCACACCCGACGCACGATCGTCAGAAACCACGCGCGGGCATCGTCGTCGCGCAGAGTAGGGAAGTAGCGCACCGCGCGCAGAACTGCTTCCTGCACGGCGTCCTCCGCATCGGCGGTGTTCCTGGTGAGATACATCGCCAGCGTAAACCCGGCACCCAGATGCGGGAGCACGATACGCTCGAACCTCCCCGCCTGCGGAGCTGCCGCCTTTTTCACATCCGGTGCCTTGTCGGCGCGACGCACCATCCTAGGTCCTGCGCGACATTATCGAGTCACCACGATCTTCCCTTGCATCACGGGATGCAGCGAGCAGAAATAGGGATATTCTCCGCCCTGCTTGAAATCAACCGAATACACTCCCTTTGTGTCCAGCAGTGGCGATCCCTTGAAACGGTTGTCGGCGCTCTGAATCTTGTGCGGCACGTCGTCTCTGTTTCGCCACGTCACGCTGGAGCCAGCTGACACCGTAACTGTTTTCGGACTGAACGCGAAGTTGTCTATGTTCACATCGCCTTGTGCGGACGATGCGATGGCTGCTGCGGGTCCACTGACCGCGACTGGCGCCGAGGAGGACGCGCGCGCTCGCGCGGCCGCTTCGCCAGCGGCGAATGCCGCGTCGGGCGAATTGCCCGAAAGAGTATGATCGACGACGGCCAGATGTCGATTCGAAGGTATGTAGTGAACTTCGCGCACGCCGAGAACATCCCTCAGCTGCCCGGCGGGCACGACCATTGGCCCAGGAGACGGCGCGGTTCCCGGACGGGGCTGCGGAAAAGCCGTGGAGAGCGCGGTATGGAAAGCGATATTGCCTTCCACTTTTTGCATTGTCTGGTGGATGTGACCGTTGAGCACAGTCACTGAGCCGAATCTCTTTAGATAACCCAGCGCACGCGCGCCATCGTCCGTGCCCCAGCCCCACTCCGGATACACACTCCAAAGCGGGACATGCGCGAACACTACAATCGGTGTACTGCTCGACAGATGCTTCACGTCACGCTGGATCCACTCGAGCTGCTCGTCTCCCAACGATCCCAGACCGCCGGCTTTCAGGTTGAGAACGTTTACGAGTCCGATGAAATGGACTCCGCTGTGGTCGAAGCTGTACCATCCGCCCCCGACCCGTCCCCTTTGGGTTCCTTTGCCGTAGCGTTCGAGGTAGCTAGACCCGCCATCCACGCTCACGTCATGCTCGCCCGGCACGAAGAACGTTTTCCCGGTGCGCGCCTCCCGCAAAACCTGATCGGCCGTGTCGAACTCGGAAGGTTTGGAGAGCTGCGTAATGTCTCCGGTGTGCAGCAGGAACGCCGGCTGCGTGGGCAGGGCGTTGATCTTGTCGATCGCTGAGCGAAGCGTTGCAGTCACATCGGCGTTTGCGGGCTTGTCGAAGCCGATGTGACTGTCGCTTATCTGCATGAAGAAGAGCTCGCCCTTCTTCGGCGTCTGCGCACCGAGGCGGGAAGAGCTCGGGACACCGCCGCTCAGTGTCCATAACAACCCTGTCCCAACCCATGCCATGCAGCTCAGGAAGTTGCGGCGATCGAGACCGTCTGCATCTAGAGCATGGTCCTGGGATTTACCGTCAGCGGGATCGGCGTTGTGCTGATCGGTTTCGGAGCGGGCGGGCGAGTCGTGGTTGTGCGGCATGGCAGAGCGTCTCGAGGAGTCAGTTACCTATATAGACCTCGATAGCCCGCGTTTTATTCCCGTCGCTTTGGTTTTCCTGCGTTCCGGCGCTAAAAGTTCAAGTGGTCCCAGTTCGCGATCGCATTCAACGCCAGAGCAAAGCTCCCCTGCGATTCCCATCTCCAGAGCGGCCTGATCCCGAACAACACCACATGACCTGAACCAACGGGCGCATCGACGACGGCTGCCTTTCCCGCGAGCTCGTCGCCTGCGACCATCATTCCCGATACGAGCAGCGAATCCGCCTTGTCGTGGAATTTGAGAATCACGTGCGCCCGCATCCGCTCCTGCTGAACCGCGAAGGCCGGGTCGCGAAGCTCCGCCACCACTGTATCCTTCGGCGCCACGTTGAATACCGGCGCCTGGCTGAAATAGATCGGGAAGCTCGAGCCTTCGTACCCGTACAGAATCGGGCTCGCGGTCGCTCCAGTCGCCGGCTGTACACGGATCACTGAACCGCGGGCGTTAAGCCGCGTCGTCGTCGCCACCGTCACCGTCGGGTTGAAGCCGAGGGTAATCGGAAGGACGCTGGAGTTGCCCGACGTCAGCAGCAATCCCCCCCGCTCGACGAAGCGCCTGAGCGTGGCCGCTCCTTCGAGTCCCATGCCCGGACGGATGTCATCGGTCTGATCCCAGAGATCGAGATTCGGCGTCAACGCCGACTTCTTCCACGGAATCGGCGGGCCAACCATCGGCCGGCCGTTCACGAGCGCATTCGCACTTCCACTGACGTGCGGAAAGATGACGACGTCGAACTTGTCGAGCCTGCTCGGCGTACGAAGCGATTGATCACTGATGTATGTGTAAGGCACGCCCATCTGGTCCAACGCGTACCGGACCCAACCTTCGTTCTGGGTCTCGAGCCACGAATGCATCAGTGCGATGCGCGGGACGCGGATCGAGTGCTGTCGTGCGCTCACAGTGCCGCCGCTGGCGATGGCCTTCAGGCCAAGCGACTTCACTGCGTTCCTCGTCGCATCGCTGGGGTTGTTGATGATGTAGGTTCCCGCAGCGTACTTCACTCCGCGCACCGTGAACGCTTCCTCGGCGATGCTGACTGTGGTCGACCCGACCTTCCACGGAAGAACAGCCGAGCGCCAGTCGCCGAGATGGGGGACGAGGAGCTGTCCCGATCCATCCGGGAGACTGCCCTCGACGCGCGCGTCGCTCGTCAGCAGCTGCATCGGCTTGGCGAGAATCGTCGAATCGGAGATCTTGAGAGTCTGCACGTGACGGAGCTCGTCGAGCGTCCAGCCGGTGTCGTCGTACGGCGGAGGATCATCGGCCTTGAAGCGTTGGATCGCCAGCAGCGTGCGCACCGTCGCGGAGTAAGGCTGATCGAGCCGGACGATCCAGTCGCCCGTGCGAACCTGCACCACGGAGTCAGCCGAAGGCTTGCTCGTCGCAGCGGAATCAGAACCAGTGCGCGCTTTGGCGGCTGCACGTTTGAGAGCGAAGTCGCTCGTGGCGACGCTCACCTCCGTTCCCTGCGCCCGGAACAGATTCACGAGATCCGCGGCTTCGGCCGCGTGGCGCTGGTCCCGTGGGATCACGAATGCATAAGGCGCGCTGGTTCGTCCGCGCTCGATCATCCGCTCGCCTTTCGCGACGAAATTCTCGAGGAACGTCTCGCGGTGGTCGGCGGTGTACTTGAGCGCGAGGAGCGCACCCGACTGCTGATAGTTGATGTTGCTGCGGATGCACCACTTGAGTCCGTTGACCGGCGGATTCGGGCGGTCCCATCTCCGTGACGTGTCGGCCGCCTGGAGTCGTACGGTTGTGCAGCCTGCTCCGCTCGAGGTGTACGTCTCGTAGAACCGGCCAATCGAATTGTGGAGATTCGCCACGGCAAGCAGGGTGTAGTTCGGCGCCCACCCATCGTAGAACCCGTGCGTCCACACGCCCGGCAAGCCGCGTCGTGTCAGCTCCGTAATTTCATGATACGCGAGAGTGTGCCACTCATCGACGACGATCGGATCGTACTCATCGTTGTACGGGCCCGTCCCGGTGCTCGTGTAGAGGAACGGAACCGACTCGTGCAGGTCGTGCACGACCGTCGGGTGCCAGTATAGAAATCCCCGCAGGAAGTTCCTGGTGAGGTTCTGCGACATCACCATTCCGTCGCGGTTGTTGTCGTGTGCGGTGTATTTGCCCCAGTAGATCAAGGGGATGGCGTTGTTGCCGAGCTTGAGCGCCCGCGATTCCTTGACGACGTCGACCTCGCGGTCGCGGCCGTCCACTTCCGTGACCGGCGTGATGAGCGTGATGACGTTGGCGCGGATGTCCTTTACGAAATCGGACTCGTCCGCGGCGAGACGATACGCGAGCTCCATCAACATCTCGGGACTGCCCGTCTCGGGCGAGTGAATCGATCCGCTCAGCCAGTAGGTCGGCTTTGTGTCCTTAATGAGGCGGGCGCGATCGGCCGGCGATAGCCCGCGCGGATCGGCGAGCCTCCCCAGTGCGACGCGGTTCTGCTCGAGGTTGGCGATGTTCGCTTCGTCGGAAATCGCGACGACAATCGATTCGCGGCCCTCTTCACTCTTCCCGAGCGAAAACTTCTTGACGCGGTTGGGCGCGGCGGCAGCGAGCGCGTCGAAGTAGCGATTCAGCTCAGCGACGTAGGAGAGTCGGCCGAGCGTTCCTGGCACATAACCAAGGACTTTGAGCGGCGTTGGGACGGAGGAGGACGCAGGAAGACTCGAGACTAGCTCGGTCGTGAATTTCCAGCGTGTGTCAGTCGGGGTGAGCTGTGTAATCTGCGCCGAATACGCTGAATCGACGGGTTGCTGCGCGTAGGCGCGAGGTACGAGTACGGCGCATGCGAGCAGAGCAAGCGAAGCAAGGACGGGGAATCTGTTGTACGTCATCGGATCGGGTGGGTGGGAGGCAGTCCGATAAACTGCGAGCCAACGCGAGCTTCGTCCAGATTCCGAGCGGTGAGATATACGCCGCTCGGCTTTCACTCAAACGCGAGCCTGGAGCGAGGCCAATCGTTCGGCTGCTCTGGTTAGCGTTTCGATCTTCTTACAGAACGCGAATCGCGTCATGGTTTTTCCCAACTCAGGCCGCGAGTAGAAGCTCATCCCCGGCACCGTCGCGACTCCAGCTTCCTTCGCGAGCCAAATTGCGAACTCGCGCGACTCGAGATCCGAGATCTCGGAGAAGTCCGCCAGTATATAGTAGGCGCCCTCGGGAGCTGCATACTTGAACCCCGCTTCATCGAGCGCCGAGCACATGATGTCCCGTCTGGCTCGGTATTCCAAAGCGAGATGGTTGTAGTAATCGGAGTCAAATGCCATCCCGATCGCCCCGGCAGCTTGCAACGGTGCCGGAGCTCCCACCGTCAGGAAATCATGAACTTTGCGAATTGGCGATGTGAACTCGAACGGCGCGATCGCGTACCCGAGCCTCCACCCTGTGCACGAGAACGTCTTCGACAATCCTGAGATCGTGACGGTCCGCTCCCTCATCCCCGGCCAGGTCGCCAGTACGTGATGTCCGCCCGCGTACCGAATGTGCTCGTAGATCTCGTCCGTGATCGCGATCACGTCGTACTTCTGACACAGCTCCGCGATCAGTGATATCTCTTCGCGGGTAAATACTCGCCCGGTGGGATTGTGCGGGGTGTTCACCACGATCGCACGGGTCTTGTTCGAGAAAGCCGCTCGCAGCTTGTCGGGATCGAGCTTCCAATCCGGCGCCTCCAACGGCACGAACACCGGCTTCGCCCCTGCTAGAATCGCGTCAGGACCGTAGTTCTCGTAATACGGCTCGAACACGATCACTTCATCACCCGGATCGACCAGCGCCAGGAACGTCGCCGCCATCGCTTCGGTCGCGCCGCAGCAGACCGTGATCTCGCGCTCGGGATCCACCATCATCCCGTACCATTTGCGGTACTTGTCGGCGATCGCCAGCCTGAGCGCGGGACTGCCCCACGTGATGGCGTACTGGTTGATGTCGCCGCGGATAGCCGCACACGCAGCATCCTTCATCGGGTCCGGCATCGGGAAATCCGGGAACCCCTGCGCCAGATTGATCGCCCCGTACTGGTTGGCGATGCGCGTCATCTCGCGGATCACTGACTCGGTGAACGTGCTCGCGCGCTTCGCACTGGCCGCTCGCGTCGAAACCTTCTGGGTGCTTGTCATGACGGTTATTGGCTGGAACGGCTCTTCATCCTGACTTCGATAACACCGCTGGCGCCCCGCTCTCCGAATTTCCCCGGGGCCTCGCCGATGTCGTAATAACGCATGTCGCTTACCTGATAGGCCTGGATATCTCGAAGTGAGCCGATTCGACCAACCGGCTGGCCATCGACGACTACGAGCGCGTACTCGGTGCTGTCGCTGGGCCCGGCGCGCGATACCACCCCGCGTGCACGCAGCCACGTTGGACGCAGTCGTGCCACCATGTCATACGCAGTCTTGCCTTCCGGGTTGAACGTAGCGATCTGCTCGGCAGCCAGGATATTGCCACCACTACGCGGCGCGGACGTGCTCGGAGTCCCGGGTGTGCCTGCGGCACAGCCGAAGACCGCCGCGATTGCTACCAGATAGAGGTGTTGGCCGGTCATCACGTTTCCAGGTAAGCGACTTCCGTTCAAATTGCTGCCTGCCGCGTGATTTGACAAATCACACCAATGTCGCGATGATCGCCCGACCAGCGCTCTACCGCACCCCCCTTCAAACTCCAAAGAGGCCACGGTATGCGGATCGGCCTGATCTACGCCCTCGTCTTGGCAGTCATCATCGGGACAATTCTCTGGAAGAGAGGCAAGCCACCAGTTCCCTGACGGCTGGCGCTCCGTCCTAAGTCTGAGGTCTGCGCGTCTGACTCATCGCCCGCGGCCGCTCCGTTCCTTTGACCCGCAGATATCCGACGACCATCTTCGCCAGCTCTGCCGCGGTCTCTGATCCGCTCGAAAGCAGGTCTCTCGTCGCCGGCTCGGAAACGACCGAGCTCTGGAGCGCATGACCGATCAGCCCCACCAGGAATCGGATCGCTCGCTCAGGATGCGGATGGCCGATGTCCGCCCGTCGATCCCGCAAAACCCCCTCGAACAACCGGAAGCTCTCCAGACTCAGCTTCTCGGCGCGCGCGCGGTACTCGGAATCCGTGTGGGTCTGCGCATAAAGCAGCAGCGCGCGAATCAGCGATCTCCGGCTCCGATAATCCTCCACCATTCCAGCGACCAGAGTCGTTACCAGCTCGATCGTGGGAGTGTCCACCCACTTGGCGGGATCCAGCGCGAACTGGTTTGCGGCCAGCAAATCGTTGAAGAAGCGCTCGTAGACGGCGCGCAGCAGCGCGTCCTTATCCGGAAAGCGCTTGTAGACGTTGCCGACCGAGACTCCGGCTCCGGCCGCGATCGCGGGAACGGTCGCGCCTTCCAGCCCCACAAAGTCCAACATCTGCTCGGCCGCATCCAGCAATCGTTCGAGCGTCTGTCTTCCACGCTCGTGAACCACTGGCAGCGCAAGCTCGGCCGGCTGCCTTTCCCAAATAGGACCGCTGGTAGAGGGCATAGGTGAATTATGGTTCACCTATAGGTGAATAGCAATTCACCTCAGCTGGAAATCGGCCTTAGCTCCCGAGAGGCGGGCTTAACGTACTAACGGGTCCTGATCCTAACCTCGATCACTCCGGCGGTGCCGCCCTGAACTCCGAACCTGGCCCCAGCCTGGGTGATGTCGTAATAGCGGATATCGGCCACCTGATAGGCTTGGATGTTACGAAGCGACTCGACAGAACCATACCGTTGCCCGTCGACGTATACCGTCGCGTACTCGCTGCCATGCGTCGCCTTCCCGTGCACAGCCAGCCAATTCGGGCGGAGTCGTGCTACCGCGTCGTACGCAGTCATTTCGCTGGCGTTAGAGGCAACGATCTCCTCCCCGGTTATGTAGTCTGCTCTTCGAGGAACCTGGACCGTGTCGGAGATCGGGGATGTACCGCCGGAGGCGCAGCCAAGAATGGCCGCGATCGCAATTGGATAGAAATGTCTGACCGACATAGCGCCCTCCTCCTTATTTCATCTTGACTTCGATCACTCCGCCGACGTTCGAGAGTCCGAATCTCGTTGAGCCTTCAGCGCCGCTGAAGTAACGGATCTCCGAGATCAGGTCTGGGTTGAGACTGCGCAGCGTGCTCAACTCGCCGTATCGCTGCCCATCGACGTAGACGGTTGGGAATTGAGTCCCGGGAGTGTTTATGGAGGTCGGACCGTGCCCACGCAACCACAACGGGCGTAGCCGCTCTACTGCGTCGTACGCATTGGTGACATGTGCGACGCCGATCTCTTCCCAGGTTAGGATGTTGCGATTGACGGGAGCTTTGGAGCTAGCCGCGCTGGCACAGCCGAGCACAGCGGCGATCGCGAGCAAGTAGATGTGCCTGACCGACATCAGCGTCCTCCCAATTTGGACAGAGCTGCCCTGATCAATTCTGCCGCCGATTTCCCGCCTCCGCCAGCGTCCAGCGCGGCCCGAACCCCGCGGTCAGCGTCGGCGCTGGAATAACCCAGCGAAACGAGCGCCCGCAGCGCGTCGTCCGCCGCCGCGCTCGCCGGTGCCGCCGCCGTCCCCGTGCCCTCGCCCAGGCCATCCAGCTTGTCCGCAAGGTCGAGGATGAGGCGCTCCGCCTTCTTTCTCCCTACGCGTGGTACACTCTGAAGTGTCGTAATGTCCTTCTCCCTGATCGCCCTGATGAGCCGCGTGGCGGAGAGTGCCGACAGCATCCCGATGGCAAGCGAAGGCCCGACACCGTTCGCCGTGAGCAGCTTCTCGAACAGCCTCTTCTCGAAGACGCTCACGAACCCGAAGAGCTGCCACGATTCTTCCCTCACCACCAGCGACGTGTGCAGCGTCAGATCCTCGCCGACGCGCGGCAGCGTCTCATAAACGCCAAGCGGAATCGTCAGCTCGTAGCCGACGCCCCCGCTCGTCATCACCTCGAGCGAATCGAGGTCCTTCGCGACGAGCTTTCCGTGAATCAATGCAATCAATTCTTCAACCCGTTGGAACGATGTAATTGCGTTGCCGCATCGGCTCGATCTTCGGCAGGTCGGGCGCGAGGGCAAAACAGAGCGCTGCCGCGACGCCGTCTGCAGCGTCCGTCGGCTGCGGCGGCGATTTCAGTCTCAGCAGCCGCATCACCATGAACTGCACCTGGAGCTTGGTCGCCGCCCCCGTTCCCGCGACGGCTTTCTTGATCTCCGACGGCGGATATTCGTGGATCTCGATCCCCGCTTGCGCCGCCGCCAGCAATATCACCCCGCGCGCGTGGCCGAGCACTACGGTCGTGCGCACGTTGCGGGCGTAGAAGATGTCTTCGATCGAGAGCACCGTCGGCTTGTGCCGGCGAATCAGCTCTATCACCCCTTCGTGGATCTCCGCCAGCCGTTGCGGCAGCGCGTCACGCGGCTTGGTGCGTATTACTCCGCACTCGACCAGCGCGAGAGGGTTGCGGCCTTCCTTGCGAACTACTCCGTAGCCTGTGACCGCGGTCCCGGGATCGATCCCGAGGACGACTACG
>Ga0307312_10000753_pt1 | contig 15743 bp, 11 predicted proteins | sample ER_DNA_202_FD_194489 | JGI IMG/M metagenome (GOLD analysis project Ga0307312, IMG submission 194489) | Bulk soil microbial communities from the East River watershed near Crested Butte, Colorado, United States - ER_DNA_202 | ecosystem: Environmental > Terrestrial > Soil > Floodplain | place... | reverse complement strand
CGGTGTTACGTTCAGACACGTCCCGGGTTCATCTGTGAAAGGGGTTCTCCCGTGAGGAAGCTGGCAACGATTCTGCGAGCGTGCGCTCGCACCTTGACCCGCCATCGGCGCACTACTGGTGTTCTTGTCGCCGCATTGGCCGTCGTATCGGTCACGGCCGGCGTCGTCCTGGCGGACGGAGCCTCGAGAAGCACGAGCAGAACGAACTGGGCGAGTGGCCCCGCGAGCTCCAACGCAGCGACGTCATCTCGTGAGCTCGCCGGACCGCCCGCGACTCCGGCCCGTCAGGCTCCGGCCCGGAGCTCAGCCAAGTTTTCGCTGTTGCAAACTCGGATCGGCGACGTGATCGTCGGCCACTCGTACAAGAACGATGTTTCCCACGCGCTCCGCTCGATGCCGCCCGTGTCCCGGAAGCCGTCGGTCGAGCGAGAGGCGAGCCCCAATCCGAGCACGGGCCGGCCGCACCGAGACGCTCCGGACGGTGCGCGGCAGGCTCAACTCTTCGCTCCGAAGATGCACGGGACGATGCTCAACTTCGAGGGCGTACCTTTCCCGGGGATCAACTGCTTCTGCGCTCCTCCGGACACGAACGGAGAGGTTGGGGCAACCCAGTTCGTGCAGATCGTCAACCAGGCGCTCCAGGTCTTCAACAAGACCACGGGCGCCTCGTTGTTGGGCCCTGAGGACATCGCCACTGTATGGACCGGCTTCGGCGGGGTGTGCGAGCTCGACGGGAACGGAGACCCCGTGGTCGTCTACGACCAGATCGCGAACCGCTGGGTCATTTCCCAGTTCGCGGGTGGTAACACCGACCCGAACGGCGCGGTGACGGACGAGTGCATTGCCGTCTCTCAGACGAGCGATGCGACTGGAATGTGGTACCGCTACGGCTTCCATCTCGGCACCCACTTCTTCGACTATCCGAAGCTCGGGGTCTGGCCGGACGGGTACTACATGAGCGACAACGTGTTCGACGAGTCGACGTCGGACTACTTGGGCCCTCAGGCCTTCGCCTTCAACCGGGCGGCAATGCTCGCCGGCAACCCAGCGATCTTCGTCACCAAAGGCATCACAAATGGCCCCAGCGAAGACCCTTACCTACCGGCTGATCTAGATGGTTCGACCTCCCCGCCGGCCAACGCGCCGAACCCGTTCGTCGAGTTCCCGGGGAACGGCACGTACAAGGTCTACCGTTTCCATGCCGACTTCGTTACTCCCGTCAATTCGACCTTTACGCTCGCAGGCAGTCCCTCCGCTGCCCCGTTCACGATGCTGTGCCCCGCAACCCGAAACTGCGTACCGCAGCTTGGTACGACCGATGGGCTCGACGCGCTTGCTGATCGGCCTATGTTCCGCGCCGCCTACCGGAACTTCGGCACCCCGGCCACGGAGTCGCTTGTCTCGAACTACACCGTCAACTCCAGCGGTGTGGCCGGCGTTCGGTGGTTCCAGCTGAACAACCTGACCTCGGGAACCCCGACCGTGGTGCAGGAGAGCACGTACCAACCGGACACCACCTGGCGCTGGCTGGGCAGCGCGGCTCAGGACAGCGCTGGCGACCTCGCGGTCGGCTTCAGCGCATCGTCCGCAGCGATGCATCCTGCGATCCGGTACGCGGGTCGACTCGCGGCTGATCCCCCCAACACACTGGCCCAGGGAGAAGCCACGCTCTTCGCAGGGAAAGGAAGCCAAGCGGATACCGGTAACCGTTGGGGCGACTACAGCGACATGACCGTCGATCCCGTCGACGACTGCACCTTCTGGTACACGAACGAGTACCTCGCCGGCGACGGGAGCTTCAACTGGCGGACCCGCATCGGCAACTTCAAGTTCCCCGGCTGCGGGGCGGCTGCCGCCGCGGTCTCCATCACCAAGACGGCTGACGCAGACTCGGTCAATGTTGGTTCCCAGATCGGTTTCAACGTCACGTTGACCAACAGCGGCGATGCTCAGGCGACGGGGCTGGACGTGACCGACGACCTTCCTGCCGGGGGCGGGGTCGACTGGTCGATCGACGGTTCCAATAGCGATGCCGGGTGGACGGTCGGCGGGTCGCCTCCGAACGAGACCCTGGATTACGCCCCGACGGTGCTCAACGCCGGCGCGAGCACGCATGTGCACGTCGTGAGCGGGACGACGACGGTGAGCGGCGGCGAGTACGACAATACGGCCAGCTTCACGACGGACAACGGGTCAGGGTCCGACTCGGCCTCGACCACGGTGATCGCGCCGCCACCGTGCGGTTCGCCGCAGGGGTTCGACAACGTCAACAACCTGCCCGGTTGGTTCATGCAGAACAACAGCTCGCCGCTCGGGACGTCGGGGTGGTTCCAGGGGAACCCGGCTGTCTTCACGTCCCAGACCGGCGCCGACAACGCGTACATCGGGGCCAACTTCAACAACACCGGTGCTCTAGGGACGATCAGCAACTGGCTCGAGACGCCGGCGCTCTCGCTGCAGAACGGCGAGCATCTGATCTTCTTCACGCGCACGCCGGCCGGCTCGAACTTCCCGGACCGTCTCCAGGTGCGGATGAGCACCAACGGTTTCAGTACGAACGTCGGGAGCACGGCCACCTCGGTCGGGGACTTCGGGACGCTGCTGCTCGACATCAATCCGACGTACACGATCGGCGGATATCCCGAATTCTGGACGCAGTACACCGTGACCGTCAGCGGCGTGCCGTCCGTCGTGACGGGTCGGCTTGCGTTCCGCTACTTCGTCGAGGACGCCGGCGCCACCGGCGACAACTCCAACTACATCGGCATCGACACCGTCTGCACCCCGCCGGCAGCTCCGCCCCCGCCGCCTCCGCCTCCCCCGCCGGCCTTCCGGACGTTGAACGTCTTCAAGGCGGGGGCCGGGGTCGGGACAGTGACGAGCACGCCGGCCGGGATCAATTGTGGCCCGGTCTGCACGGCGCAGTTCAGCAACGGCACCTCGGTCACGCTCACCGAGGCGCCGTCCTCCAGCTCGAAGTTCGCCGGCTGGTCGGGCGACTGCTCCGGCACTGCGACAACGTGTGTGCTCTCGATGACCGCGGACCACTCCGTTACGGCGACCTTCGCCAAGAAACCGAAATGCAAGGTGCCGAAGGTCGTCGGCCTCACCCTTGCGAAGGCGAAGGCGAAGATCCGCAAGGCCCACTGCGGCGTCGGGAAGATCAAGAAGAAGGTCTCGAGCCGCAAGAAGAAGGGCCGCGTCCTGTCGCAGAAGCCGAAGCCGGGCAAGACGCTGCCGGCCGGCTCCAAGGTCAACCTGACGGTCGGCAAGGGGCCGAGGCACTAGGTTCGTCGCGCTAGCGGGGCTCGACCGTTTCGGGGGTCAGCTCCGCTAGCTCGTTCAGCACGAGGTCGGCCAGGGCGAGCGCGTCGTCGTCCGGTGGGAAGTGCCGGTTCGGGATTGCGACGACGCGCATCCCGGCGGCCTTTGCGGCCCGGATGCCGTTGTGGGAGTCCTCGATCGCGGCGGCGTGGGTGGGGTCTACCCCGAGGCGGCGCGCGGCTTCGACGTAGACGTCCGGTGCCGGCTTCCCGCGGCCGACCTCCTCGGACGAGACGGTGGCCTGGAATCGGTCGGCGATGCCCATCAGGTCGAGCGCGAGGTCGATCAGCTCGCGGTTCGAGGACGAGGCCAGCGCGAGCGGCCAGCGCTCGGCGAGGCGTTCGACGGCGGCCTGGGCGCCGGGGATTACCGGGAGGTGCTTCCGGTAGTGCTCCTCGACGCGTCGGACGACCTCGGCGTTGATCTCGTCGGGCGGGTCGGGGACGCCGATCACGTCGTGCATGTAGCGCGACCACTCCGGCGAGCTCATGCCCATCATGTCCCGCTGGGCTCCGGGGTGCCAGCGGCCGCCGCGCTCTTCGGCGAGCTCGTCGCGCGCCGCGTCCCAGACCTGCTCCGAGTCGAGCAATAGGCCGTCGAGGTCGAAGACGACGCCGTCGATCACAGGGCCAGGTAGCTCTGGCCGTGGAAGACGAGCGGGCTCGCTGCGGGGCCGGGCTCGGCGCTCTCAACCTCACCGACGAAGAACGTATGGTCGCCGGTCTCATGCTCGGCGGCGATGCGGCAGCGGAGCCAGCCGACGGCGCCTTCGATCTCGGGCGGGCCTTCGGTATCTCGGGTCTCGATGCCCTCCCAGAGCGCGATCGGCGGGACGCCGCGGGCGAAGTGCTGCGCGATGTGCTCCTGCCCGGCGGCGAGCATGCTTACGGCGAACGCTTTTGTCTCGCGCAGGAGCTCGTGCAGCGCAGCGTCGCGGCGGATCGCAACGCCGACGAGCGGCGGCTCGAGCGAGAGCGAGACGAGGGAAGCGACCGTCAGCCCGGTGCGCTGTCCCGCGAGGTCGACGGTGACAACCGCCACGCCGGCCGGAAACCGCCCCATGAGCGAGCGCAACTCGTCGCCGGCGACCACCCCGCGATGGTGTCAGACACTCGCACGAGAGTGTGACGACTTCGTCACGAAACTCGCACGAGACGGGTTCGCTCCCGCGTCGCCGCGTAGCCTCGAAGCATGGGTCGAGCTCTGCGGATCGAAGTGCCCGGGGGCATCTACCACGTTGGTTCGCGAGGCAACCGCGGCTGCCCGATCTACATGGACAACGAGGAGCGCGAGACCTTCCTCCGGATATTCGGGCGCCTTTCGAAGCGCCACGGCTGGAGTCTGGGGACGTACTGCTTGATGACGAACCACTACCACCTACTGATGACGATCGAGAGCGGGCTCTCCGACGGGATGCGCGAGCTCAACGGCGGCTTTTCTGCCTACACCAACGCCAAGAACGACCTCGATGGCCATCTCTTCAAGAACCGCTTCTGGTGCGAGCCGATCGAGAGCGAAGCGCACTTCCTGACCACTGTCCGCTACATCGTGCTCAACCCGATCCGGGCCGGCATCTGCACCTCGCCCGATGAGTGGCGCTGGTCGAGTTACCGCGCGCTCGCCGGCCTCGAGTTCGCACCGCCGTTCCTGGCAACGAACGATGTCCTTCGCTGCTTCGGCGACTCGCCGGCGAGGGCGCGCGACGCTTATCGGAGGTTCGTCAGCGAGGGGATCGACGAGCAGTAGCCGCCGCGGACATGTCCGGTGTCAGACACCGTGATGGAACTAAAACGCGCTAGGCGTGGCACTTGTGCCAGCCGGCCCGCATCTGGGTCAGCTTGGCGTTCATCTCATGCTCGAGCTCGACGTCGCCCGGATTGTTCGGGTCGTACGGATGCAGACCTTCGCCCTGCCACATCACGTCGGGAGTAACCCCGGGCCCGGTCGCCGTCAGGCGGTACATGTCGCCCGTGCCCGGCCCGCGCTTCCGGTGCGGAGTGCCCCGCGGATGCGCGTAGCCGTTCACATAAGGGTCGAACTTGTAGAACCCGTAGCAGAACAGCCCAGGAGGCCCGCTCGACACGAACGAGTTCTCCCGCGCCCAATCCGGCCCGTAGATCGAGTTGTGCGTGTCGAGAAAGACGAGCCGCCCGTAGCCGTCCGTCGGCGCGCCGAAGCGGGTCGTGCCGAACCCACGCACGCCGCGGCCCTTGTAGGTGTACTGCCCGAACAGGTGCTGGAAGCGGCCGCTGTAGACCCAGTCCACGTACGCGTCCAGAACCGCGAGCGGCCCAGACCAGTGCGAGAGGTGCAGCCACCAGGTGCGCTGGGTCTTCATCCACGGCACGAACCCGAGATCCGGCAGAGCCGTCTGCCAGCTCTGCAGCGCCCAGTACGACCCGTCCGGCGCCTTGCAGGCGGCCACGAACCACGCGAGCTCCGGCCCGTCGTAGGGCTGACACGCGTTCTTGAAGTGCTTCCAGACGAGCTTGCGCCACGGGCCCCAGCCACCCGAGTAGTCGAGCTTGAACTTGACCTGCCTCGGCCCCGACGGCCGCGCCGGCCGCGGGCGCGCGTTGATCGCGCCCCACGCGATGAGATGCGTGACGCGACGACCCGCCCGGTAGGTGATCAGCGCCTTCCCCTTCGAGTTGACCTGCAGGCTGATGTTCGAAGCGTTCCGCGCGATCAGCTGCGAAGCCGCCGCCGGGCCGGCGAGCCCTAGCGCGCACGCGAACGCGCTGACGAAGATCGAAAGCCGCATGACAACTACATCGGAATCAACGCGATCGCTCTGAAACCTAGAACGGGGGAGCGTCTAAGAGGCGAGCCGCTGCTCGCCGACCGCGACGTCGTCCCACGGCAGGCTGAGGAACACGTCGACCACTTCGGGGTCGAACTGCGTCCCAGCACCCTCGCGCAGCCGCCGGCACGCCTCGTCCACGGAGAGGCGTTTCCGGTACGGCCGGTCGGTCGTCATCGCGTGGAAGGCGTCGCAGACGAAGATGATCCGCGACTCGATCGGGATCTCGTCGCCGGCCTTGCCGTCCGGGTAGCCGTCCCCGTCCCAGCGCTCGTGACACGAGCGAACGATGCCGCGCACCTCCGAGAGCCGGTCGATCGGCTCGAGGATCCGCTCGCCGAGCTCGGGGTGGAGCTCGATGATTTTGCGCTCCTCTGCGGTCAGCGGGCCGGGCTTGAGCAGGATGCTCGTCGGGACGCCGATCTTGCCGATGTCGTGAAACAGCGCGCCGAGCTCGACGCGCTTCAGCGCCGCCGCGTCGAAGCCGAGCTCGCCAGCGACCTTCAAGGCCATGTCCGTGATCGAGCGCGTGTGCGAGGACGTGTACTCGTCGTTCGCCTCGAGCGCGTTCGCAAGCGCCTCGACCGTGGACACAAAAGTGTCTTCGAGATTCTCGTAGCTCTGCGCCCGCTCGAGGGCGACTGAAGCCTGGTGCGAGATCCCTCCCAGCAGCCGGAGCAGCTCCTCGCTGGAGTGTTCGCTGTCGAGCGGATCGCGTACCGAAATGAAGCCGTCCAGCGCGCCTTCCATCCGCAGCGGCGCGAGGGCGATGTCGGGCCATGACAGCCCTTGCGGAGCCGGCACGGCTCGCTCGGCGTCGTCGCTCCTGAGCAGGAACGGCTCATGCCGGTCTCCGGCCGCGCTGCGAACCGCGTCGCCGTCTAGAACGGCGTCGAGCACGGGCCGCAGGTCGGGCGAGCGGTCGTAGTCGGAGTGCGCCGCGATTCGGAAGTCGCCGCGTTCATTGGGTAGCCACAAAGCGCAGTCTTTGCCGAGCAGCTGCGACGCCGCGCGAACGGTCTCGCGGCCGATCTCTTCCGGCGTGCCGGCCTCCGAGATCGCGCCGGTGAACTCGAGCAGCGCCTTCAGGTGGTCGGCCTCGCGCCGCTGTGCCTCGTAGAGACGCGCGTTCTCGAGGGCGACCGACGCGTGCCCGGCCAGCACTTCCAGCAGCCGGACGTCGTCCTCGTCGAACTGGTCGACGCCGAGCTTGGAGATCACGATCACGCCGATCACGCGCGAGCCGTAGCAGAGCGGCACCGCGACGAGCGACTCCTCGATCGAGTGCGTGCCGGGGATCATCACCATGAACTCGCATTCGAGCGTGTTGCCGACGAGCTGCGGCTCGCCGCTAACGGCGGCACGCCCGGTGATGCCCTCGTCGAGCCGCGTGCGCGGGAAGTCGACGTGTTCGCCTGTCCGCGAGACCAGCTCGCCGCGGAACGCGATCGGCACCAGCTCAACGCCGTCGATGACGAGCACGCGGCAGTTGTGGTAGTCGATCAGCAGCCGGAGCTCGTCGGCGATCACGCCGCCGATCTCCCGCACGTCGTTGAGCCGGTTCAGCTTCCCGGCGAGGCCCTGGAGCATCTTGAGGTGCGCGATCGAGCGAACGTCGCGGCCGTGCGCGGTCGGGCTCTCGGGACGCTCTGTGGAGCCTTCCTCGAAGAGCACGATCTGGTTCTTGCCGCGTGCCTTCGCGGTCATCATCGCGGCCTCGGAGCAGGCCACCAGCTCGCGCGGGTTCATCGCGTGCTGCGGGCCCTGCGAGATCCCGACCGAGATCGTGATCTTGTTCGCGGGGCCGAAGTCGGCCTGGTCGAGCGCGTCGGTCAGCCGCCGGCCGAGGTTGAGCGCGTCGCCCGCGTCACACGACGGCATGACGACGCCGAACTCCTCCCCGCCTAGACGGCAGACCACGTCGGAGCCGCGCAACGCGCTGCGCAACAGGTCGGCCAGGTCGCGCAGGACCTGGTCGCCGGTGCCGTGGCCGTAGACGTCGTTGACCCGCTTGAAGTCGTCGATGTCGAGCATCAGCACCGCCACCGAGTCGCGCGTCCTGCTCGCGCGGGTCAGCTCCGCGCGCAGGCGCTCGTGGAAGTAGCGGTGGTTGTACAGGCCGGTGAGCGAGTCGGTCTGGGCCTGGTACTCGAGGCGCATCCTGATCTGCGCGTTGTCGAGGGCGAGCGCGGCGGCGTCGGCGAACCGCGTCGCGAGCTCGAACTCGTCGTCGCTGAACGACGCGTCCTCGCCGAGCCGGTAGATGTTGAGCATGCCCTTGACGAGGTCGCGGGCGATCAGCGGCACCGTGATCAGCGCCTCCGGCTCGTCGTCGGGTGTTCCCGGAACCGTCTTGCGACGAGGGTCCAGGTGGGCCTGGTTCGTGCGCACGGGCTCGCGGTGCAGCGCTGCCCAGCCGGTGATTCCCTCGCCGAAGTTCGACTGGTCGCTGAGGATGTTCTCGGCCCACTTGTCGCGCGCGAAGACCGGGATCAGGATCGTCTGCGCCTCGTCGGCCTGGTAGAAGGAAAGCGTGTCGTGCGGGACGAGCTCCGCGAGCGTGTCGGCAATCCGCTCGAGCAGGTTGTCGAGGCTGTGCTCGGAGAGGATGTCGTGGAAGACGTCCGCCAGCTGGCGGTAAGACTGGACGAGAGCCTCCGAGCGCGCGGCGGCGGGCTCCTGATGGCCGTTCTGGGCGGTCGCAGGGACCGCGGCAGCCGCACTTAGATGCCGCATCCGGCATAGTTTCACGTTCTCTCGCCCCTTGGAGATCCCCCGAAAAGGGGAACTGGGAGGGCTTGATGGAACCTCGCCCGACGGCACAGACTAGGTTTCGTCAAGCCCTCCCTAGGTCTCGGCTTCGCGCTCCGCTTGATCGAAGTCTCGGCGCAATTCGTCGATGTCCGGCAAGACCGCGAGCGCCGGGACGATCGGCAGCCAGAGATTGAAGAGGCGGTAGACAACGACGCCGAGCAGCGCCCGGACGAACGGAAAACCCACCCAGTGCAGGGCAAACGTGAGAGCGATCTCGACGACGCCCGCTCCGCCCGCCGGGAGCGAGCGCCGCGTCAGCACGTAGCCGGTGGCGTAACCGATGATCAGGGCCGGAATCGAGAGACGCGGGTTGCCGAAGAACTGGAGCGCTCCCCAGAGGCAGGCGATGTCGCCCGCCCAGTACGCCGCAGTTCCCAGGAGGCCGAGCCCGTGCTCGCGCGGCGGCGCGACGAGCATGCGACGCAGCATGGAGAGTCCCGCGACCGAGTGGGCGAATCCCTCGCGGATGCGGCCGGCGCCCGGGCTGTGCGTCGCGTAGCGGTCGGCGCGCTTGGGCGAGGTGAGCCAGATCGCAACCAGCGCGCCCGGGATCACCGCCAGCCACGGCAGGGTCAGGCCGAGAGAGATGTCTTCGCCGTCGACGAGGATCGCGATCGCGGCGCACAACGCCGCGGGCGCGAGGACGGCGTACTCCAGCGCGCCGAGCGCGAGGACACGGGCGACCGCGCCCTCGCGATCCTCGCCCGCCGTTCGGAGCGCCCAGTAGTCGACCGCGAAGCCGCCGCTCGTGCGCGTCGCGGCGAAGACGCCGAAGCCGCCGATGACGGCCTGGATCGAGTGGCCGAAGCTGAGCTTGGGGCCCTGGTCGACCTTGGCGGTGTCGCGGACGGCCAGGACGTAGCCCGCGTACGCGACGAGCTCGCCGAAGAAACAGAGGACGAGCCAGGCGGGGTGGAGGTGCCGTGCGGCCCGGTCGATCCGCTCGCCGCCTGCGAGATCGGCGAGGCCGGCGATCGCGCCGAGTGCGAGCGCCGTGGGAACGACGAGCACCAAGACGGGCCGTCGCTCGATCCAGCCGAGCGCCCGCCGAAGAAACCCAAAGCGCGGGGCGGCCGGCTTCGACACGCGCAGAACGGTACCCGCCTACACGGCCGGGCTCGGGAGCGCCTTTAGTGCTGCGAGCGCCGCGGGATGATGAACTGCGCGCTGCCCACGACCCGGTAGCGGGCGAAGGAGCGTTGGCCGAATCCGGCCCAGACGTACCAGCGGTAGTGCCCAGGGCTGAGGCGACGGCTGTGGCCGTTCCACTTCCATGCGTTCGGTACGCCGAACTGATGTGCCACCGGCCAGGCGGCGAGGACGCGCTTCGCGCCGCGGAAGAGCTGCACGTTGTAGTAGCGCGCACCTCCCACCTGCGCCCAGCGCAGGATCGGCTTTGGCGCCGCCCTTGGAACGTAGCGCATCTTTCGAAGTGTCAGCACCTTCGGAAGTCCCGCGACCGTTGTCCCCGCCGACACGTTGGCCGCCTGGTCCACGGCCCGCAGCGTGTAGACGTACTCGATGCCTGGCTCGATGTTCTTGTCGAGGAAGCTCGAGCCGGTGCCGTTGAACACCACCGTTCGGTGCTTGTCTGCGCGGGGCGCACGACGCACCACGATTCGGGCCGTTGGCTCAGAGGACGTCCAGCGGACGACGTTGGCGTCGGGGGTGCTTCCGACCGACACGCCGCTCAGTGCGGGTGCGGTTGCGTCGTAGTTGATCGCGACGCCACTCGGTGTCGTGTTGCCGGCTTTGTCGGTGCACCCACCGCTGACGACCACGCCTGCCCCCTCGGGCCCGGCGTAGTTGACGGAGGCGCAGCTCGCAATTCCTGCGGTCGCATCGCTGCCGCTCCAGCTGACCGTGACGGGATGGTTGTACCAGCCGTTGTGGTCCGGCGTTCGGGCGACATGCAGCTGCACTCCGGTGGGCGGAGCGGCGTCGATCTTGATCGCCTTCGTCACGGCAGTGATGGTTCCATCGTTGTTGGTTGCCCAGCAGGTCTCGGTGACCCCGGTCGTCGGCCCGGAAATCGTGATTGCGGGTAGACAGTTGGTCGACAGCGTGTCGGGGGAGACCGACCAGTGAAGGACGACGTTGTCCCCGTGGGAGCTGCCCCGGTACCACCCGTTCGTGCCGGCGATACCGTCGATGGTGTAGGTGATCGTCGGGGGGCTCGCGGCTGACACCGGAACGAGCACCAGCGAGACGGCGAGCGCGGCGGCGGCTAGGAGTACGTGTCGCACGCTAGGGGGCCTTCAGCGGGTTCGGGGGTGTCGAGCCTGAGGGGGCGGGCAACGGCGTGGGCCCGCCCGAGGGTGCGGGATTCACAGCAGTAAAGGTCCGCGTCGCGGTGACCGCAGACACCGAGCTCTGCTGGGCCGAGCCGGAGTGCCTGAGCTGCGAGCTTCCGGGTTGCGACCGTGCCGTAGCCCGGTGGTGAGCGTGTTGCTGCTGCACTTTCCGCTGGACCGCCGGTCGCGACCTCGTCGTCGAACGCGCCGGGTGAGACGACTCGTTGCTCACGCGTGCGCTCAGAACGCCGTGGCGAGGGCTTGCGGTCGAAGCCGCTCCGTGGCGCGTGGTCGCAATGACGACTGCGCCGACCGCGACGCCGATTGCGAGCGCCGCGAGCGCTCCGCCTCCGGCCCAGGCCAGCTTGGCGCGGAGCGGCGACCGCTCGGGCGCCGGGCTCGCGCTACGTGGCGACCGTGGGACACCAAGCACCTCCGCCCAGTGGCCGATGCCGCCGTAGCGGCTCGCTGCGACGTAGAGGTCCCCTCGACCGGCCTCCTTGAAATCGGCCGCGGAGGGCCAGACCTTCCGTCCGCTGCAGAACGTCTGGAGTTCCGAACGAATCCTCTCGCTCGTCCAGTGCCGCTGAGCGCCTCCTTCTCGGGCGAGGCGATAGCGAGTCGCGCGTCCGTTTCCCACACGCTCGAAGAGCCCGGCTTCGACGAGCTCCGCGAGGTCGTACGCAGCCTGGGAACGGCTCACGCCGGCGAGCTCCTCGTACTGACCGCGCGTGAGCTCGGAAGCAGGGTCGGCCGTCAGGACGGACATCGCCCGTTGTTGAGCGGGCTTCAATTGGATTGACCCAACCGCGGCGTGCGGCAAGAGACGCTCTCCCCAGCGGCGCTTTCCGAGCGCGTACCATACCGCACTTTCTCGCAGCGTGAGCCGTCGTCGGTCGATGCGAGGCACGAGGCGGCTACGAAGCCAGTCCCGGTCCAGGGCGGCGATCGGCCGAGATTCCTTCCAACCTGAAATCGTCGCTTTGCACCGATCGGTGGCACGAAACCCCGCAGAAGAAAGCCCCAGCCGCGCTTTCGTCCAGTAGGGCCTTCCCCTCGTCCACAAAAATCGTTTCCTTAAATCGTCCAAAAATACTGTTTCGACCACGATGTAGGTAATTCCGCATCCAAGACCGACAAGTTCAATGAAAATCCAACTTGCATTGATCATGCAACAATGCTACCGTCTTTTCGCGGTGATCGCGAGCACCGACTGTAGTGTGGTATCAGCGGGTCGGGGCCGATGGGGTCGGTTTCGCGTTGTTTGCAGTCTTTTTGCGGCCACGCTAGCCGCCGTCGTCCTCTCCGTCCTTGCCCTTGCAGCGAATGACGCGCGCGCAGGGACGCCGCAGGACGACGTGATGGCCGCCACTGCTGTGCCGGCGGATCCCACGCCGCAGGGGATTCCGCCGGCACAGAAGGTTGCGAACGATCAGGTGGCGGGGGCCGAGGCCGGAGCCATACAACAGCAGCCGACGAACATCGTCATCTCGATCCGGATCGACAGCCCCGGCAACGACGGGCCCATCTCGCAGACGAACATCGTCGTCGCCGGTGCAAACGGCTCGAATTCGAGCTCGACAGGGCAGGACGGCGGTCCCGCTCAGGACGCATCGACGGATCAACAGGCCGTTGCCGGCACGACGGTGACCCAGGACGGGGCGGGAAACCTCGTTGTGACCGTTCGCATCAACAGCCCCGGCAATAACGGGTCCGTCAGCCAGACGAACGCTGCGATCGGGAGCTCGAATGCCGAGAACACGAGCGGCACCACGCAGAGCCAGCCGACCGAGGCTCCAGCGGCAAACGCTACGTCGACCCGGGCGCCTGCTCGACGGCCGCACCGAACTCACCGAAAGCAGGCTGCGCCGCGGCGGACCGAGGCTGTCGCGAGCGCGCCCGTTCAGGCAACCACCCCCGCTGCGCCGGCCGTCGTCCCGCACGGCTCCGGCGCGACGGCTCCGCGCACCGCGCCCGCGCACCGCGTGAAGCACGCGCTCGTTGCGGGCGCGAAGCGCCACGGTCACGGGGCGGCCCGCGCGGGGCTCGTGACCGCCGGCACGAACGCGGCGAGCGCGCTTGGCAAGGCGATCGCCAACGCCGGTGATCTGCTCGGAACGGCTGCGCCACGCTCCCCGGTCGGCGCGCCCGGGCAGTCCGCCGACGTCTCCAGTTCGGTGATCGTCACGCTGCTCGCCGTCCTCGGCACGGCTGGGCTGTTCGCCGTGTGGTCGCTGCGCCCAGGGTGGCTTCGACAGAGACGGTTACGTAGCGGAGCGCTCCGGTGAGCGCGCGGATTGGACGAATCGGCCGGCGACTGGACGGAAACGTCCAGTTCGTCCGTCCAATGGACGGTAATTGGGTCGAATCGTCTCGCCCTGGACGAAACGCGCGCGTCGCTCGCGCGTGCGCAGTAGCCTGCGCGATCGGCTTCGGGCTCATCGCCCCGGCGACGGCGCGCGCGGCCGACCCCTTCGGCACCGACCAGCTCGTCCAGGACGTGAACACCGCCGTAGCTCAGGCGACCACGGCCGCATCGCAGGCAACCGGAGCGGCGGCCGCCGTTTCGCCCGAGTCGTCGAAGACGCTCGACGCCGCGACGAAGACCCTGGAGGCTGCGACCACACAAGCCGCCGCCGTCGCGTCGAGCGCCGCCACGCAGGCGCAGGACGAGACGAAGCAGGCGGCGACCGTGTCAGTGCCGGCCACCGCGCCCCGCGAGACCGCACGCGCGCCTGCGAAGCTGCACCGGCGAGCTGCAGTCCACCGCCCGCGGCATGCCGCTAAGTCCACGGCTCTTGGGAGCGCGCTCCGGGCGGCCATCGTGCCGCGCGCTGCAGGGGAGATTCCGAGCCTTGGGACGACCTCGCGGACCACCATCGTGGACCGTCGCGGTCAGACCGGCAGCGCCCGCACGGCGCGGAGTGCGCCGAAGCCAGTCCAATGGCAGCTGCCGCGGCGGTCTCCGCCGTTACCGCCTCAACCGCAGCCCGGCACCGTGCTCTCCGGCCAGGGCGGGGGTCACGGGCCCCTGACGCCGCTCGTCGTGGGCGCGCTGGCCGCGGTGCTCCTGGTGGCCCTTCTTGAATTCCTGCCTCGAAGGCTTCCGCAACTGGCCTTCCGGAAGCCGAGGCAAATCGCACTCGCTCCCTGGCATCCGGGCTGACCTCCTTTCGCCGTACACGTGCGCGTCGTTCTGCGACGACGCGCTGACCTGTCACTGCGACAAGGAGAGGGAGATGAAAGCCAAGCTACTGAGCGTGGCCGTTGCGCTGATCGCCCTTGCGGCGGCACCACCGGCGCTCGCGGACTCCGGCACCGGCGCGTTACTCGCCGGGCTGCAGAACGCGGCGACGGCGCAGGTCGCGGCCGGGCTGGCGGCGAGTCACCAAAACGCCGTCAACGCGAACGTCCCCGTCTCGATCGCCGGCGGAAACGTCAATGCCGGCCCGAGCGCGGCGACACAAACCGCGACTTCGGCGGCCACCACGAACGTCAGCAACAACGCAAATACCAATCAGAACCAGTCGCAACAGCAGTCGGTCGGCGGCTCCTCGAGCTGCCAGGCGGGCTGCGGCGGCGCAGGCGGCGCCCAGATCGGCGGACAGAACGCCGAGACCCATCAGGTCGCAATCGGCGTCGCCCACAGCAACCAGCACGCCGTCAACGCGAACGTGCCTGTCTCGATCGCGGGCGGCGACGTCAACTCCGGCCCGAGCTCGGCGACGCAGAACGCTGGCTCGTCGGCCACCACGAACGTGCACAACAACGCAACAACGAACCAGGGCCAGTCGCAGCAGCAGACGGTTGGCGGCTCTTCGAGCTGCCGGGCGGGCTGCGGAGGCGCTGGGGGTGCCCAGGCGGGTGTGCAGAAAGCCGACACCCATCAGGGCGCGATCGGGGTCGCCAAGAGCGACCAGACCGCCGTCAACGCGAACGTGCCTGTCTCGATCGCGGGCGGCGACGTCAACTCCGGCCCGAGCTCGGCGACGCAGAACGCCGACTCGTCGGCCACCACGAACGTGCACAACAATGCAACAACGAACCAGGGCCAGTCGCAGCAGCAGGAGGTCGATGGGAGCGACTCCTGCCTCGTCGGCTGCGGTGGCGCCGGTGGATTCCAGGCGGGTGTCCAGAAGGCCGACACCCACCAGGGCGCGATCGGCGTCGCGAACAGCAACCAGAACGCCGTGAACGCGAACGTGCCCGTCTCGATCGCGGGGGGTGATGTCAACTCCGGCCCGAGCGACGCAAGCCAGACAGCGAGCTCGAATGCCACGGCGAACGTCGGCAACAACGCGACGACGAACCAGGAGCAGTCGCAGGGGCAGACGATCGGTGGCAACGACTCCTGCCTCGCGGGCTGCGGCGGTGCGGGCGGTGCTCAGATCGGCGTGCAGAACGCCGAGACGAAGCAGTTCGCGCTCGGCCTCGCGCTCAGCAATCAGAACGCCGTCAACGGCAACGCGCCGGTCTCGATCGCCGGGGGTGATGTCAATTCCGGCCCG
>Ga0307312_10000752_pt1 | contig 15756 bp, 15 predicted proteins | sample ER_DNA_202_FD_194489 | JGI IMG/M metagenome (GOLD analysis project Ga0307312, IMG submission 194489) | Bulk soil microbial communities from the East River watershed near Crested Butte, Colorado, United States - ER_DNA_202 | ecosystem: Environmental > Terrestrial > Soil > Floodplain | place... | reverse complement strand
GGTTACGGCGCTCTTTCAACCGCGGAAACATCTCATAGACTGTTTCCACGGTCCACGCCCCCGGCTGGGCGACCGCGGTCATGTTCTCTTCCACCGTCAGCGAGCGGAAGATATTGCGCTCCTGCGGCACCCAGCCGATGCCGGCCCGCGCCCGCTGGTCCGGCCGCATCTCGGTGATATCCTGACCACCAAGGCTGACGGTTCCGCCGAAGCGGCGGGTGATCCCGACAATCGAATTGATCAGCGTGGTCTTGCCCGTGCCGTTACGCCCCAATAGCGCCAGCACTTGGCTTTCCGCAAGGCGCAGCGACATGCCGGGCAATATCACGGCTTCGCCGTAGCCGGCGCGCAGGCCTTCGATGCATAGGAGATCAGGCATCGGCGGCCTCGCCGAGATAGACCGCCTTGACCCTTGCGTCGCGCGCCACCTCGTCGGGTGGGCCTTCGACCAGCAGCGCGCCATTGACCAACACCGAAATGCGGTCGGCAAATGAAAAGACCAGATCCATGTCGTGCTCGATCAGGAGCACGGTGACGTCGCGCGGCAAGGCTGCGACGGCGGTGAGGATGTCATGGCGCTCGCTTTCGGGCACGCCGGCCGCGGGTTCATCGAGCAACAACACGCGCGGCTTGGTGGCAATCGCGACCGCGATCTCCAGCAGCCGCTGCTTGCCGTATGGCAAGGTTGCGGTGAGATCATTCATGACGTCGAGCAAATGAAAGCGCGCGAGATTTTCCGCGATCTCGGCGTTGACGTCGTCGCGCGTACCCATGACACGCCACCAGTCGCCGCCGCGGCCGAGCCGTTCCGACACCGCAAGCCCGATGGTCTCTAGCGGCGTCAGATCTGCGTAGAGCTGATTGATCTGGAAGGTGCGCGACAGCCCGCTCAGCACCCGCCTATGCACCGGCAAGTCCGTGATGTCGTTACCCTCAAGCAAAATGCGCCCGGCATTGGGCTTGAGCACGCCGGTCAACAAATTGATGACGGTGGTCTTGCCGGCGCCGTTCGGGCCGATCAGCGCGTGGCGCGCGCCGGCTTCAAGCTTAAGTGAAAGATCGCGCGTGACGATGAGCCCGCCGAACTGCTTTTGCAGCCCTTTGGTTTCCAGCGCGATACTCATGGCGCGTCGCTCTCAGGGACGGCAACGATAGCTTTTCGCCCGCCGAGCTGCCGGACGACCAAGTTCGGCGCCCACAGCGCCCAGCGATGCATGCGCGCCCGGCCGACCAGCACGATCACGACCAGCACGAGGCCGATCCAAAACTGCCAGTATTGAGGCGTGATGGTCGAAAACACTTCCTGCAACATCCGGAAAACCACCGCGCCGATCAGTCCGCCGTAGAGATAGCCTGTGCCGCCGATCACCAGCACCAGCATCAGGTCGGCGGAGCGCTCAAACGAGAACACATCGAGCGAGGCCAGCGCCGTGGTTTGGGTGAACAGCGCGCCGGCGATTCCGGCATAGAACGCGGCAAGCGTGTAAATCGCGATCAGGCGCCGGTTGACGGGGATGCCGATCGCCGCGGCGCGCAGCGGATTGTTCCTGATGGCCCGCAGCGACAGGCCGAATGGGGAGTGCGCGATCCGCCGCGCCAGCAGGAACAATAAGAACAGCACGACAAGGCAGTAGAAGAAGCCGACCTTGCCAAACATGTCGAACGCGAACAGGCCCAGGATCGGCTGCATCTCGATACCCTGCAGCCCGTCGGTGCCGCCGGTGATGTCGGAAAAACGCTCCCCCAACGCCTCCAGCAGCAACGCAATACCGAGCGTCACCATCAGGCGGGTCAGGTCGGCGCCCCTGATCACCAGAAAACTGGTGAGAAAGCCGACCGCCGTGGCGATGAGGCCGGCAACGACAAGCGCAATCACGGGCTCGGGGAGGATGCCGTGCAAGGCGAGCAGGCCTGCGGAATAGGCGCCGACGCCGAAGAATGCGGCGTGGCCGAGCGAGACGATACCAGCGCAGCCGAGGATCAGATCAAGCGACAGCGCGAACAACGCCAGCCGCACGATATCGGTCATGATCAGATAGCGGGAAGGAAACAGGAAGGCGCAAGAAAACGCGAGAATCCAGAACGCGATCTCGCTCCAATGCCAGGGCGCGTGCTGCCTGGAGTGATGTCCGACATCGGCTTGCGCGGTCATGGCAGGCTCAACGGGCGGCGGTGCGGCCGAACAGACCGTTCGGGCGCCAGATTAGGATCACGATCATGATGGTGTAGATGACGAACGGCCCCAGCTTCGGCACGTAGTATTTGCCGGCGACGTCGCCGATGCCGAGCAGCAAGGATGCGAGAAACGGTCCGGTGATGCTGGAGGAGCCACCGACGGTCACCACGATCAGGAAGTAGATCATGAACTTCAACGGAAAATACGGATCGAGTCCCAAAATCTCCGCGCTCAGTGCACCGCCCAAACCAGCAAGGCCGCAGCCGAACGCGAAGGTGAATGCAAACACCTGCGGCACGTTGATGCCGAGCCCAATTGCCGCGCGCGGGTCGTCCACCGCCGCGCGCAGTCGGCTGCCGAATCGTGTGCGCGCCAGCACTAGCTGCAGTGCCGCGGTCAGCAAGCCACAGATCACGATAATCATCAGGCGGTAGCGGCCGATACCGATGCCGAAGAAATCGATTTGTCCCTCGAGTGCGGCCGGAAGTTTGATAAAGATCCGCGATGATCCCATGATGTAATCGACGGCCGCCACCGACATGAAGACGAGGCCGACGCTGAACAGCACCTGATCGAGATGGCTGCGGTTGTAGAGGTAACGATAGAGCGCGCGTTCCAGCACCGCGCCGATCAACGCGCTTGCGACAAATGCCAGCGGCAGGCTAGCGAAAAACGGCCAGCCGGATCCATTGACCAGCACCGCGCAGACATAGCCGCCCGCCATCGCAAATGCCCCGTGGGCAAGATTGACAAAATTCATCAGTCCGAGCGTGACGGCCAGGCCACAGGCGAGAACGAACAGCAGCATGCCATAGGCGACGCCGTCGAACAGGATGGTGAACAGCGTGGTCATGGAGTGGGCTTCCTGAATTCGTCATTCTGGGGCAGCGCGCAGCGCTGAACCTGGAATCTAGTGCAACAATATCGAGATCCCGGGTTCGCGCGGGATGCCTTTCGGTCACTTCTTCGTCTTGCCGGCGTCCTTGACGGCCTCGAAGGTCGCGAATTCGACGTTGTAAAGTTCGCCGTCGACCTTCTCGACCTTGCGGATGTAGATGTTCTGCACGATGTCGCGGGTTTCCGGGTCGATCGAGATCGGGCCGCGCGGGCTTTCCCACTTCATCCCCTTCATGGCCTCGACCAGCGCATCACCGTCGGTCTTGCCGCCAGTCTTCTTCAACGCCTCGTAGATCAGGTGAATGCCGTCATAGCCGCTCACCGCCATGAAACCCGGGCGGTTGCCGAAGGCCTTCATGTAGGCGGCGACAACCTCCTTGTTCATCGCCGACGGATGGGCGGCGGAATACAAATGTGCGGTGACGGCGCCGAGCGCGGCATCGCCCATGCCGTTCAAGAGATCGTCGTCCATGACGTCGCCGGGGCCGATCACCTTGATGCCTGATTTGTCGAGCCCGCGCTCGGCATATTGCTTCATGAAGTTGCCGCCCTGCCCTGCCGGCACGAATACGAACACGGCGTCGGGCTTGGCATCCTTCATCCGCTGCAGGAACGGCGCGAAATCGGGATTGGCCAAGGGCACCTTGACCTCTTCGACGATCTCGCCACCGCCGGCGGTGAAATTCTGCTTGAAGAAAGTAAGCGCGTCGTTACCGGGGGCGTAATCCGACGTCAGCGTTGCGACCTTCTTGATGCCGTTCTTGGCGGCCCAGTCGCCGATGATGGTGGACGACTGAGCGAGGGTAAAACTGGTGCGCACGATGTAGGGCGAACGCTCGGTGATGATCGAGGTGCCCGCCGCCATGACGATTTCCGGCACCTTGGCCTGGGTCGCGAGCGGCGCCGCCGCCAGCGCTGCGGGAGTAACCCCGAATCCGGCAATGAAATTGACCTTGTCGTTGACGATCAGCTCTTGCGCGAGACGCTTGGTGTTGTCGGGCATCGCGCCATCGTCCCTGAGGATGACTTCGATCTTCTTGCCGGCGATGGTGTCGCCCTTCTGCTGCATGTAGAGCTTGACGGCGTTGTCGATCTGTTTGCCGGTCGACGCCTGACCGCCGGTCATCGGCAGGATGAGGCCGATCTTCACGGTTTCTTGCGCTTGCGCTGGCGCCAAAGCCAGTGTCGAGCCAACCGCGCCCGCAATTGCAGCGCCGACTGCGCCCCGCGACAACATTTTCCTGCCATTGAACATGACCGCTCTCCCCTGATCGGTTTTGTGCCTCGAACCGAGTCCCCGGCCCTTGCCGCACCATAACCCAGATTTTTCAGCCCATGTACCGGCGCGGCATGGCGTCTAAAGCCCGCGACGATGTCAATTGCGACGATGGACGCGATGGACGCGGTTGATGCGAGCGGCGAGGTACAAATTTGTGGTCGATCCGCTTGGAATGCCCATGGTAGTTTAATACCTACCATCCCAGCTAAAAGCCATTTTTTTGGTTTTGAGGAGTACGCTCGGCCGCAAGTCGGACTGCGCGATGTCGTCCAAAATCCGTCGGGAACAGAATCCACGGCACCCGGTCAAGTTCCGATGCAAATCCACCCTGTAAAGGTTATGATATATACTTCGCAAATGCCAATCAGCACCCAGCCTATTGCCATTATCGTCGCCGTTGCGCTCGCGGCCTGCGCGTTGGGCGGATGTAGTTCCATCAACGAGAAGCTCGTGGCCGGATTGGGCGATGTGATCCCGCAATGGGCCGGGGGCCTTCCGGCCGACGCGCCGCCCCGGCCTGGCACCGCCAAGTATGAAGAATTCATGCGGGAGCGGGAGAGGAAGCGCCTCGAGCCTGCGGCGTCGCCGGAGCAGACTGCGCAATCGCCGTCATCGGGGCTGGACGCCGTTCACTGAGCCGCCAAGACGACCCTCAATCCATGAACACCACGGTTTTGCGGCCGTTGAGGATCACGCGATCCTCCAGGTGGTAGCGAATCGCGCGCGCCAGCACGCGGCGCTCGATGTCGCGGCCTTTACGGGCGAGATTGCCGGGCGTATCGCGATGGCTGATGCGCTCGACGTCCTGATCGATGATCGGGCCCTCATCGAGATCGCTGGTGACGTAATGCGCGGTGGCGCCGATCAGCTTGACGCCGCGCTCGTGCGCCTGGTGATACGGCCGCGCGCCCTTAAAACCCGGCAGAAACGAGTGATGGATGTTGATGCAACGCCCCGAAAGCTTCGCCGACAGCTCATCCGACAGGATGTGCATGTAGCGTGCCAGCACCACGAGGTCGGTTTTTGTCTGCTCCACTAAATCCCAGATCGCGGTCTCTTGCTCGCATTTGGTCTCCTTGGTCACCTGCAAATAGTGAAACGGAATCTCGCCGAAATCGAGATTGCTGTAGGTTTCGCGTGCATGATTGGAGACGATGGCGGTCGGAATCATCTCGAGTTCGCCGGTTCGCCAGCGATACAGGATATCGGCGAGGCAATGATCGGATTTCGAGACCAGCAGCATCACCCGGCGGGGGGTGGCGCGGTCGCGCATCTGCCAGTCCATGCCGAAGCGCTCGGCAATCGCGGTGAAGCCGGTTTGCAGCGCCGCCAGATTGACGGCGAGATCGGCCGCGTTGAACACGACCCGCATGAAGAAATGCCCGGTCTCGAGGTCGTCGAATTGCTGGGCGTCCAGAATGTTCTGCCCGTTATGGGCGAGGAACGTGGAAACGGCCGAGACGATGCCGGGGCGATCCGGACAGGACAGGGTCAACACGAATTGATGATCGGGCATGGAGCGGGCTTGGTTTAATTTGCAAGATGAGGGTGGCACGGCGATTTCCGCCCTGCTCTATCACCCGCGACGCCCTTGCGCCAATCCCGACCCAGGCGTCATGATGAACAAACAGAAGGCAATCGGCGTTAGAGCAAGATCATGGCTGACAAATTGAACGGCTATCGCATTCTGATCCTGGAATCCCGCGAGGAAGCGCAGTTTTCCCGCCTGCTCGCCGAGCAGGGCGCAGACGTCGTGCCATGTCCGATGTTCACCATCCATGACGCCCCCGATCCCAAACCGATCGAAGAGTGGATCCGTCGATTCATCGAGAGGCCGTGCGACGATCTGGTGCTGATGACCGGTGAAGGGCTGCGCCGCCTGATGAAGGTCGCGCGGCGCATGGGCATCGAGCAGGATTTTGTCACGGCCCTCGGCAAGGCACGAAAATTCGCCCGCGGCCCAAAGCCCGGCCGGGCGCTGCGCGAGATCGGACTGGAGCCGCAGATGACGACGGAGAAGCCGACATCGGAAGGAATCGCCGAGATGCTCGCGCGCGTCGATCTCAGCGGCCATCGCGTGGGCTTGCAGCTTTATCCCGACAAGGACCACAGCGCATTTATCGGAGCTATCACGGCCCAGGGCGCCGAGGTGGATACCGTGGCGCCCTACGTCTATGACGCGCAGGCCGTCGACGCCAACATCGTCACCGCGATCGAGGAGATGGCGCAGGGCCGCATCGACGCGATTGCGCTGACGAATTTGGGGCAGGTCCGCCGCCTGTTCGAAGTCGCCAAGGCGCGTCAGCGTGAAGCGCAGTTGCGCGACGGCCTGGCGCGGACGCCGATTGCTTCGGTGGGGCCGGTGGTTTCCGACGAACTCAAATCCCATGGCTTGCGCGCCGACATCTCACCCGCCAACGACGCCTACTTCATGAAACCGCTGATATCGGCGATGGCGGCGGCGCTCGGGAAGTCAGCACCACGCTCTGCGGCCGCAACTGAATGAGGGGGGCTGCAATCGTCAGTGCGAGGAGCAAAGCGACGAAGCAATCCACGCCTTTTTAATGAGCTGGATTGCTTCGCTTCGCTCGCAATGACGGCGCGCAGCACATACCGACGGGGCGATCACTCAGCCGCCTGTTTCGATTCGCTGAGATACGCCCGATAGGCCAACCGAATTCCATCCTCGAGCGAGGTACGCGCGCGCCAGCCCAGTTGGGCAAGACGGTTGACGTCGAGTAATTTGCGCGGCGTGCCGTCGGGCCGCGAAGGGTCGAAACCGATCTCGCCGCTGTACCCGACAGTCGCGGCAACCACGCGCGCGAATTCGGCGATGGTAATGTCTTCGCCGGTGCCGATGTTGACCAGCTCGTCCGCGGAGTAGTTCTTCATCAGGTGAATGCAGGCGTCCGCCATGTCGTCGACGTAGAGGAATTCCCGCCGCGGCGTGCCGGTGCCCCAGACCACGACATTCTTGACTCCGGACAGCTTCGCCTCGTGAAACCGGCGGATCAGCGCGGCAACGACGTGGCTGTATTCGGGGTGATAATTGTCGCCGGGGCCATACAGGTTGGTCGGCATCACATTGATGAAGTCGCTGCCATACTGGCTGCGATAGGCCTCCACCATCTTGATCCCGGCGATCTTGGCGATGGCATAGGGCTCGTTGGTCGGCTCAAGCGGCCCGGTCAGCATAGTATCCTCACGCAACGGCTGCGGTGCGAGTTTTGGATAGATGCAGGACGAGCCGAGGAACATCAGCTTCTCGGTGCCATTGGTGTGGGCGGCGTGGATCACATTGGTGGCGATGATCAGATTGTCGTAGATGAATTCGGCGCGCAGCGTGTTGTTGGCGACGATGCCCCCGACCTTGGCCGCGGCCAGGAACACGACCTGCGGACGCTTGCTCCCAAACCAGTTGGACACCGCGGCCTGATCGCGCAAATCGATCTCGCCGCGCCCGGCTGTCAGCAGCTCGACATTTTCCCGGGCGAGCCTGCGCACCAGCGCACTGCCGACCATTCCGCGATGCCCGGCAACGAAAACCCTTTTGCCTCGCAGCTCAAACGGCGTTCTTGCCATTGGCAACCTCCCGCCGGGCGATCTCAAGATCGCCCGCCACCATTTCCCTGACCAGTTGCGCGAAGCTTGTCTTCGGCTTCCAGCCGAGCTTCTGCCGCGCCTTGCTGGCGTCGCCGATCAGCTCATCGACTTCGGTGGGACGGAAGTAGGTCGGATCGATGCGCACGGCGATCTTGCCGGATTTCCTGTCGATGCCGGTTTCCTCGACACCCTTGCCGCGCCACTCGATGCTGCGGCCGACCTCCGCGAACGCCAGCTCGACGAATTCGCGCACCGAACGAGTCTCGCCTGTCGCCAGCACGAAATCGTCGGCCGCATCAGCCTGCAATATCCGGTGCATGCCCTCGACATAGTCCCTGGCATGGCCCCAGTCGCGTCTCGCCCCGAGATTTCCGAGATAGAGCGTGTCTTCCAATCCGGTCTCGATGCGGGCGACGCCGCGCGTGATCTTGCGCGTCACGAAAGTCTCGCCGCGGATCGGGCTTTCATGATTGAACAGGATGCCGTTGGAGGCGAACATGCCGTAGGCCTCGCGGTAGTTCACCGTGATCCAGTAACCGTACAGCTTGGCGACACCGTAGGGCGAGCGCGGATAGAACGGCGTGGTTTCTTTTTGCGGGACTTCCTGAACCATACCGTACAGCTCCGAAGTGGATGCCTGGTAGAACCGCGTCTCCTTCTCCATGCCGAGAATCCGGATTGCTTCCAGTAGTCGCAGCACGCCGAGGGCGTCGGCATTGGCGGTATATTCCGGGCTTTCGAAACTGACGCCGACATGGCTCTGGGCCGCGAGGTTGTAGATCTCGGTCGGCCGGATCTGCTGCATCAGCCGGATCAGGTTGGTGGAATCCGTCATGTCGCCATAGTGCAGCAGGAACGGCACATTGCCGGCGTGCGGGTCCTCGTAGAGATGATCGATGCGCGCGGTATTGAACGAGGACGAACGCCGCTTGACACCGTGCACCGTGTAGCCGAGGCCGAGCAGATATTCGGCGAGATAGGCGCCGTCCTGACCGGTGACGCCGGTAAGGAGCGCAACGCGCCGTTTCGAATCCTGAACAGCCATGTTCACTCCAACAAAGCGCCGGGACTGCCCAACAGGAGTTCAACGCGAGAAACCACGACACATTGCGCTGGGCCGGCCCGTGACTCTTGGCCCCATGGGCTAGAGGCCGGGCGGCCCAAACCCCTATCATGACCTTATTACCTCAAGCAAATTGGGCCCGGGAGCCTTTTTCCGGTTTGATGGGCGGCGGGCTTGCGGCTTTCGGAGCCTTGGACCACAATCATCCCACATAGGGATCGATGGATCGCTGAAATTACAGCTTTTCCAAACGTCCGGACTTTGACAATACCCAAGAAAAGCAATCCCGGGAGGAATCACATGCGTAGATTGATGATGGCTGCGGCGTTTGCGTTGCCGATGTTCGGCGGCGCGGCGCTAGCACAGGAGACAGTCAAGATCGGTTATATCGATCCATTGTCGGGAGGCGGCGCCAGCGTCGGCGAAATCGGCCTGAAGATATTCCAGTTCCTCGCCGACGAAGTGAACGCCAAGGGCGGCATCCAGGGCAAGAAGGTCGAGATCGTTCCGCTCGACAACAAGACCAATCCGCAGGAAAGCCTGATCCAGGCGCAGAAGGCCATCGACGCCGGTGTCCGCTATCTCACCCAGGGCAACGGTTCGTCGGTCGCCGGCGCGCTGACCGACTTCGTTACCAAATACAACGAGCGCAACCCCGGCAAGGAAGTGCTGTATTTCAACTACGCCGCCGTCGATCCGGTTCTGACCAACGCGAAGTGCAGCTTCTGGCATTTCCGCTGGGATGCGAACTCCGACATCAAGATGGAAGCGCTCACAAACTACATGAAGGGCGTGCCTTCGATCAAAAGCGTTTACCTGATCAATCAGGATTACTCGTTCGGGGAATCCGTGCGGTCGCAGGCCAAGGCCATGCTTGCCGCCAAGCGGCCCGACATCAAGATCGTCGGCGACGAACTGCATCCGTTGCTGAAGATCACCGATTTCGCGCCTTACATCGCCAAGATCAAGGCATCGGGCGCCGACACCGTCGTGACCGGCAACTGGGGCCAGGATTTTGCGCTGCTCTTGAAGGCGGCTGCGGACGCCGGGCTGAAGGTGAACTGGTATACCTATTATGCCGGCGGGGCCGGCGGACCAACGGCGATCAAGCAGGCCAACCTGAACCATCAGGTCTTCCAGATCAGCGAGGGTTTCCCGAACATCGACAACCCGCCATCGCAAGCCTTCGAGAAGGCGCTGCGGGCGCGATACCCGGATGTTCCGAGCAACTTCTATCCGCGCGCTGTGAACGAAATGCGAATGTTCGCTCTTGCAGCGGAGAAGGCAAAGTCGCTCGATCCGGTAAAAGTCGCGGCCGCGCTTGAGGGCATGGAATTCGACGTATATGACGGCGGAAAAGGCTTCATGCGGAAGGACGATCACCAGTTCTTCCAGCCGATGTACATCGCGTCATTCGGCGAGCTCAAGAATAACGAACCGTTCGACGAGGAAAAGACCGGTTGGGGCTGGAAAGGCGTCGGGAAAATCGACACTCAACAAACGATCTTGCCGACCACCTGCAAGATGGACCGGCCCAGCTGATCCTTCCAGCGCGCGTTTCATTCGCCCCGTTGCTTTCCGGGGCGAATGTTGCCCTCACTTCGGAGACGTTGGAACGTGCTTGAACTGATCGTCATATCCACGCTCAACGGCGTCCTGTTCGGCATGTTGCTGTTCTTGATGGCGAGCGGCCTGACCATCATCTTCAGCATGCTCGGCGTGCTCAACTTCGCGCATGCCAGTTTCTACATGCTCGGCGCATTCTTCGGATTCCAGATCAGCCGATGGTTCGGCTTCTGGCCCGCGCTCCTGATCGCGCCGCTGCTGGCCGGTGCGATCGGCGCCGGCGTCGAGCGCTTCGGCTTGCGTCGTGTGCACAAGAATGGCCACGTCGCGGAACTTTTGTTCACGTTCGGCCTCGCGTTCGTGATCGAGGAAATCGTTCAGATCATCTGGGGCAAGAGCCCGGTCGATTTCCGCATCCCCCCGGTGCTCGATTTCCCGGCATTCACGATCTTTTCCACCAACTATCCTGCCTACAAGATGTTCATGCTGCTGGTCTCCATCGCGATCTTCGCGGCGCTGCTGATCGTCCTGAAGAAGACGCGGATCGGTCTTATCGTTCAGGCCGCGCTGACGCATCCGCACATGGTCGGCCATCTCGGCCACAATGTCGGACGCATCTTCATGGTGGTGTTCGGCGTCGGCACCGCGCTCGCCGCGGTCGCCGGCGTGATCGCCGGACCCGCGCTGGTGACGCAGGCGAACATGGCCGGCCTGCTCGGCCCGATCCTGTTCGTGGTCGTCGTGGTCGGCGGACTGGGCTCGCTGCCGGGAGCCTTCATCGCCTCCCTTCTGATCGGCCTGTTGCAGACCTTCGCAGTCTCGATGAACGGCTCGCTGTCCGGCGCATTCGGTCCGCTCGGTCCCGACTATGCCTCGACGTGGCTCGCCGACATCTGGAGCGTAACCATCGCGCAGATCGCGCCGATCATGCCCTATGTATTGCTGGTGCTGATCCTGATCTTCCGCCCGATGGGCCTGCTCGGGACGCGCGAAACATGAGCGAGATGACCTCAAGCGCCGCGCCGCCACTTCCGGCCCCTGCCGAAAAGCTCAAATTCTATAGCCGATGGGTCGCGACTGCGATCGTGCTCCTGCTGCTGCCCAAAATCTTTGGTTCGGGCGGCTCGCTGACGACGTTCAGCCTGATCGGCATCTCCATCATCTTCGCGCTGTCCTACAACATCCTGCTCGGCCAAACCGGCATGCTGTCGTTTGGGCACGCCGTTTATTACGGCCTCGGTGGCTTCCTGGTGATTCACGCCATCAACATCATCGGCGCCAACAAGCTGCCGATCCCCTTGCCCATCGTTCCCCTGATCGGCGGATTGACCGGGCTATTTTTCGCCGCCCTGCTCGGCTGGGTCTCGACCAAGCGCAGCGGAACAGCATTCGCCATGATCTCGCTCGGCGTTGCCGAACTGATCGCCTCGTCCGCGCTGATCCTGCGCAGCTTTTTCGGCGGCGAAGCCGGCATCTCCGCCAACCGGACCAAATTGCTCCGTGTCTTCGACTGGAATTTCGGCCCGCAGATCCAGATCTATTATCTGGTCGCGGCGTGGACCTTGATTGCCGTGATCGCGATGTACGCGCTGACCCGCACCCCGCTGGGACGCATGTGCAACGCCGTGCGCGACAATCCCGAGCGCGTTCAGTTCGTCGGCTACGATCCGCACGTCGTCCGCTACCTTGCATTCTGCTTTGCCGGATTCTTCGCAGGCATCGCAGGCGGGCTCGCGGCGATCAATTTCGAGATCGCCAACTCGGCCTATCTCGGGGCCGCGCAGTCGGGAACCGTGCTGTTCGCGACCTATATCGGCGGCGTCGGATTCTTCATCGGCCCGATCGTCGGCGCGATCTTCGTCACGTTTCTGTCGCTTGGCCTCAGCGATCTCACGCCGGTGTGGCAGCTCTATTTCGGACTGATCTTCATCGCCGTCGTGGTATTCGCGCCGGGCGGAATCACCGGGCTGTGGATGATGCATCGCCCGCTGTTGAAGGCCGGTACGCTCCCAAGCGTGCTGCCGAGCTACCTGATCGCCTTGGTGCCGACGCTGGCGATGATCGCAGGCCTGATCCTGTCGATTGAAACCATCGTGCATTTCACCGTCAGCCCCGGTGACGATTCCCACATCAAGGCGTTCGGCGTCAGCTTCGATGCGGCGAGCCCGTCTATATGGGCGATGGCGGCAATTCTCCTAATCGGCGGATTCCTGGTTGCGCGCAGGACCTGGACCTGGGTCGGGCACGCCTGGGACCACGCCACAAGCACGGCGCGTGAAAAGGGAATTGCCGCATGAGCGCCGCGATCGAACTGCGCGGGGTTGAAAAGAGCTTTGGCAATGTCGCCATCATTCGCAACGTCAATCTGAGCGTTGCGCAGGGCGAACGCCACGCGCTGATCGGTCCGAACGGCGCCGGCAAATCGACGACCTTCAACTTGATCAGCGGGTATATGGCGCCAAGCTCGGGCAGCGTGCTGCTCCGGGGCCAGGTCATCTCCGGCCTGCCGCCCTATCAGATCAACCGTCGCGGCCTGTCGCGCAGCTTCCAGGTCACCAACGTCTTTGCCAATATGAGCGTATGGGAAAACCTACGCTGCGCCGTGCTGTGGGCGACCGGCCATCGCTACGCCTTCTGGAAAAATATCGACAATCTGCCGGAAGTGCGCGATCGCACCGCGCAAATTCTAACCGATATCAACCTGACGGCACGGCGCGACGTGCCTGCGGGCCTTCTGACCTACGCCGAGCAGCGCGCGCTGGAGATCGGCATTACCGTCGCCGGCGGCGCCGACGTCATCCTGCTGGACGAGCCGACCGCGGGCATGAGCCACCACGAGACCGAGCGCGCGGTCGCGCTGATCCGGCGCCTGACGGAAGGCCGCACGCTGATGATCGTCGAACACGACATGAGCGTGGTATTTGGACTGGCTGACCGGATTTCGGTGCTGGTCTACGGGCAGATCATCGCCTCGGGAACGCCGCAAGAAATCCGCGGCAATCCGAAGGTCAAGGAAGCCTACCTCGGCGAGGAGGCGGCGTGATGCTGGAAGTCAAGGATTTACACGCCTACTACGGCAAGAGCCATATCCTGCAGGGCGTCAATATGTATATCGACGCCGGCGAGGTCGTGAGCCTGTTGGGGCGCAATGGCGTCGGACGCTCCACGACGGTCAAGGCCATCATGGGCGAGGTGCCGCCGCAGGGCTCGATCAAATTCAAGGGCGGCGACATCGCAGGGTTGCCGAGCTACCGCATCGCGCATCTGGGGCTGGGTTACGTTCCGGAGCATCGCGATATCTTCCCTGGCCTGACGGTGCGTCAAAACCTGATGCTTGGCATCAAGGATACCAGGTGTTTGGGCAAGTGGCGGCTCGAGGATATGCTCAAGATGTTTCCCAACCTCGCAGCGAGGGCGGACACGCCAGCCGGCGTGCTGTCGGGCGGCGAGAAGCAGATGCTAACTGTGTGCCGTACGCTCATGGGTGACCCTGAGCTGATCATGATTGATGAGCCGACTGAAGGATTGGCGCCCATCATCGTTCAGCAGGTTGGCGATCTGATCGCCGAGATCGCCCGGCGCGGCGTCGCGATCCTGCTGGTGGAGCAGAAACTCTCGATCGCAATGCGGATATCGCATCGCGTCTACGTGATGGGCCACGGCTGCATCGTGTTCGAGGGCACGCCTGCCGAACTCAGGGACAACGAGGCCGTACGCAAGGAATGGCTGGAAGTTTGACGGCTTGCGCGGCACTCCGGCGCAGAATATGCAAAAATAGCTTTTGCCAAGGCCCAAACGACGGGGACCAGCCCCCCATAGTTGAATATGGTAACGGGCTCAGCGGGGCTAGTTTCGGCTTGCTGACCGGTCGCCGCCAAAAAACGAGCGTGCAAAACGCCGTTGGTTAGACTGTGCATAATCCGGCTGAAAAATGCGGAATATGCGGCAACGGAGGGAATGCGTGGAACACGCTTTGGAAGTGCGCGGGGTGTCACTGCGCTTCGGCGGCGTACGTGCGCTGACCGATGTCAGTTTTGGCGTAAACGACGGCGAACTGTTCTCGATCATCGGCCCCAACGGGGCCGGCAAGACCTCGATCGTCAACTGCATCTCGGGCCGCTACCGGCCGACCGAGGGCCAATTGTTCTATCGCGGCCGCGACATCACCGCGCTCAATCCCAACGCAAGGCCCCGGCTCGGCATCGGGCGCACCTTCCAGAATCTGGCGCTGTTTCATCATATGAGCGTGCTCGACAACATCATGGTCGGGCGCCATCACCTGTTGAAGAATAATTTCATCACCGGATCTCTGTACTGGCTGACCGGCGCGCGGCGCGAAGAACTCGAGCATCGCCGCAAGGTGGAGGAGATCATCGATTTCCTCGACCTGCAGCCGGTGCGCAAGGCCACTGCCGGCACGCTCCCCTACGGCTTGCGCAAGCGCGTCGAGCTCGCGCGCGCCATGGCACTGGAGCCGCGACTGATCCTGCTCGACGAACCGATGGCCGGCATGAATTTCGAGGAAAAGGAGGACATGGCGCGCTACATCGTCGATCTTAACGAAGAGTTCGGCATGACGGTGATGATGATCGAGCACGACATGGGCGTGGTGATGGATATCTCCCACCGCGTCATGGTGCTGGATTTCGGCCGCAAGATCGCGGAGGGCGATCCGGCCGCGGTGCTCGCCGATCCCCACGTCAAGCGCGCCTATCTGGGCGAAGAGGACGAGGCTCTGGTCGATCCCGACGAAACGCCGGCGCCCGCGGAGACCGCGGCATGATGGATTACGCCCGCCGCGTTGCGCAAGCCGATACCTATCCGAAGCTGTTGCGCCTCAACGCCCGGGAGCATGGCGGCGAAATCGCGCTGCGCGAAAAGGATTTCGGGCTCTGGCGCCCGTTCACCTGGAACGACTATCAGAGCCGCGTGCGCGACTTCGCGCTCGGTCTGGTCGAGCTCGGCCTCGGCCGCGGCGATGTCGTTGGCATCATCGGGGACAACCGGCCAGACTGGGTGTCAGCCGAAATCGCCGCCCACGCCATCGGCGCCATGTCACTCGGCCTTTATCGCGACGTGCTCGATGAGGAAGCCGCCTATCTCCTCAGCTATGGCGAGGCCAGACTGGTATTTGCCGAGGACGAAGAGCAGGTCGACAAGCTGCTGACGCTG
>Ga0307312_10000751_pt1 | contig 15772 bp, 15 predicted proteins | sample ER_DNA_202_FD_194489 | JGI IMG/M metagenome (GOLD analysis project Ga0307312, IMG submission 194489) | Bulk soil microbial communities from the East River watershed near Crested Butte, Colorado, United States - ER_DNA_202 | ecosystem: Environmental > Terrestrial > Soil > Floodplain | place... | reverse complement strand
GCGAACCAGCCTCAGTACCTGGCATCCCAGTCGATGTACGACGGTCTGAACTGGCTAGGCGGCCAACCGGCAGGCCGCGTGCTGTCGATGCCGGGAGTCGGGCTGTATGTCCCTGCGTACTCGCCTGACGTGGTGTACGTCGGCCACTACGACGAGACTTTCGATTACGTCAACAAGACACAGACCGCCCTCGAGCTGCTGACGGGGAAAGCCGACATTGTCAAGTTCGACGCCGACAACCACATCCGCTACGTGATCTGGACCGCCGACCTGAAAGCTCCGCCCCCAACCGCGCTGGGCGCGGCCGCCTACGACACGCCGAGCTTCAAGATCTACCGGGTCTACTGAGGCCTGGTCCTCACGTAGATCACCGCCACGTCGTCCTGGTACGCGAGCTTCCACTCCGGCTGCGTGGCGAGCACGTTGGAAAGCGCCTCCCCCTTGTTGAAGATGATGTAGTCCACCTGGTACTGGTCGAGGATCGACTGCCAATCCGGCCGCAGGTTCTGAACGCTGTTGTACTGGTTCAACAGCGGGTCGCCCATCAGCTCGGCCTCGCCGAAGATGAACACCCTGCGGTTGGGATCGGGGTAGAACCTGTAAGCGAGGTATCCGCCCCACCCGTACTGGTTGTACATCCGGGTGCCGACCTCAGGGTGCGCCGCCAGCCAGTCCGCGGCGCCGATCGGGTAGCTGGACGCGTCAAGCTTCTGCTGCACCGCAGGGCTGACGTCGGAATAGATCTTGAGCAGCGTGACGCCCAGAACCAGGACCAGCACCCCCCCGGTGATGGCGGCGAAAAGCGTTCTTGCCGGCAGGCGCAGCTTCCAACCCCGGCTCGTCGCGAGCTCTTTCCAGTAGTCCGAGTAGACGGCGATCATCACCGGCGTGGCAGCTGCCACAAAAAGCGCGACATGGCGCACCGATTGAAAGGCCAGCCCCAGGCCGCTAATCACGAGCAGGAACTGATACAGGCTCGGCCGCCGGAGCGCGAAACCCGCGATCACGATGAAGACCATCGCCTCGAAGGGGCGCAGGTAGATCTGGTGGAAGTCGGGCGAGAACCATTCGACGATGAGCTTCTGCTGCGCCACGCTGCCCTGGGTCTGGAAGGGATAGAGGTAGAGGCTGAACCCGTGAGGGGTGGCGAGCACCGCCACCAGGGAGGCGGCGCCGATTATCGCGAGGAACCGCACGTGCCGCCTGTGCGCCGGGTTGGATCGGTCCCACGCCCAGCCGATGAGCTCCGCCACCAGGGCCACGCCCAGCCACACGAATCCGATCACCCAGCCCCCATGGAGGTTGGCCCATATGGCCATCACGACTGGAAAGAAGTTGAGCGCGCGGCTCCTGCCGCTCAGGTACCCGTGAATCCAGTAAAGCTCGAGACACGTGAGGGCGAAGGTGATCATCTGCGCCCGTGGCCCCCAGATCGGCCAGCCAGCCAGCGCACCAAGGGCGAGGCCGAGTCCAACGATGACGAAGGGCTGGCGCTTGACCTGGCGGTAAATCAGCCAGAAACCGGCCCACGTGACGAGGCCGAAAACGATTGCAAGGCCGACCGTGCCCGCCGCCGAGTAGATGAACCACATCAGCGCCTCGGTCAGGTACTCGTGATCGGTCCAGACATGGTCGGGGACCGTGAACGTGAAAAGGTCGACTGAAGGCAGCTTGGCGTTATCGACCATCCAGCGTCCGACGCGAAGGTGCCACCAGAAGTCGGGATCCTGGAAGCCCTCGATGAAGAGCATGAGGACGGCGAGCATGATGCCGCCGATCAACAGCGTCCTGGCGCTGAGCCGTTCAGCCAGCCGCAGGCCTAGGTTCAGCTGAGGACCTTGAGCGGGTTGGGTACGTAGCGCGGCACCCGTGCCGCGTAGGGCGGGTAGTCATCGGGGAAGGCGCGAGCCAGGACGCCCTCCTCCCAGCGCATCCTCAGGACCTCGCAGACTATGAAATAGAGGACGGCCAGCGCGCTGAACAAGCCGAAGGTGGCTAGGTTGATGCCGATCGCGGTGATGATCTCGCCCAGGTAAACCGGGTGCCGGCTGAAAGCATAAGGGCCGCCGGTGACCAGGTGGCGGGCCTCCGGAATGATCGAGAAGGACCGGCGGAGATAAGCCAGGCCCCAGACCGCGTAGATAAGGCCGACCGTCGCCAGGATGTCTGCCGGGAGGACCAGCGACTCGTGCCGGCTGCCGCCGGGAAGGAAGCTGGCGCCGATCGCCGAGAAGGTCCCGGTGAACGCGACGAAGATGACAGCGAGCCTATGGTCGGTTCCTCGAGCCGGGAGCCGCGTACTGTAAAGGACGACGAGCATCGTGAAGTAGGCAAGGGCGAGGACCTGCTGGATCGCGAACAGGTAGTCGACCGGCTGCCGAATGGCGTGCAGGCTGTCCCACGTGGTCAGGATGTACCTCGCCAGGAAAACGCTGAAGAAGAGGGCAGGGAGCAAACGGCTGAAAACCAGCTCTCGCCAGTAGCGGCCGGACCGAGGAGGCGCCGGTGTGGGGGCACCGGGACGGCTGTCTTGTCGCACATCATCCTCGACGCCGGTGGGCACCATTACCGGCGCCAATCTAGCAGCCGTGTACCAGGGGCCCTCGTCAAAAACGAGTTCCGCTAAGGAATTGACCTCCCCTGGCGCCCCGTGTAGGATCACCGCCGCAGACGGCTACAAAAGCCCGCAAGAAACCCGGGCGGGGGCCGTCTAACTGATCACAAGCCGCCGTAGTTCTAGAAAAAGGAGGTGAATGCAATGTTGAGTCTTTACTGGAAGCTCCGCAGTCTTACGACCCGTCAGGAAGGCCAGGGCATGGTTGAGTACGCTCTGATCCTCGTCCTCGTTTCAATCGTGGTCATCGTGATCCTTCTTACGATGGGCAACCAGATCAAGAACGTGTTCTCGAACGTCGTAGCCGCTCTCGGCTAACGAGAACCAACGTAGTAGCACCTTCAAAGCAGAGAGCCCCGCAAGGGGCTCTCTCGCTTCAGGGGGCGCGATCCCGGTACCCCGTCGCTACAATGGCGACACTCTTGAAGAACACATATTCGGAGGTGACGTAAACCCTTGGCCACAGCAGCACCAGCACGACCCCGACCCGGGGGAGGTCGTCTTTTCATCATTGTGGGCTTGTTATTGGCATTGCTAGCCGCCGGAGGCGTGTACCTGTTTGGCAGCATTGGCGGTGGCGCAACCATCGGCGGCGGCCCAACCCAGTCAGTGGTAATGGCGAAGTCAGCAATCCCCTTGCGCCACGCGATCACCAAGGACGACCTCGACGTCCTGAAGAACGTGTCAACCAACGTGACCAACGTGTACGCGAACATCAACGACGTCGTCGGACTGATCGCGCAAGTCCAGATCACCAAGGGCTCGGTCATCACCAAGGACATGCTCGGCAAGGACATCAGCCTCACGTCAGGCACCGCGCCGGCGTACCTGCCGCTTGCGAGCGGCTATGTCGCCGTGACCATCCCCACCAGCGAGCAGGTCGGCGTCGCCGGCCATATCACCCTGGGCGACTACATCACAGTTGTCGCGTCCGGCCAGACGACGATGTTCCCCACCAAGAAGGCAGCAGCGTCAACCGGAAACCCCGGGATCGCCGCCGTCAGCAAGACGGTCTTCACCAACGTAAGGATCATCGGCCTGGGGCCTGCGATAGCGAACGTCCAGCCGGCCAGCGGGGCCACCACAGTCAGCGGTCAGCAGCCAGTCGGTGGAGTTACCTCAAGCCTGACCATCGAGCTGACCCAGTGTGATGCTGAGTACTTCACGTGGTTCCTCAACACCATGCAGGTCAAGTACACGCTGGAATCGTTTGCCGATTACCTGGCTCAAGCGCCTACCGCGCCCGATCCAACCTGTCCTGACGTGTTGGCAGCGCACGGTGTGACTGTCAAGCAGGTAGACGCCAGGTACCACTTCTCAACTCTCAACGGATGACATCTGAGCTCCGCCCCGGCGGCAGCTGACGATGGGTCTGCTCGACAGGGTCAAGCAGAACCAGACGGGTGTTCCCGTGGCGGGTCCGGCCACTAACGGACCCGCTGCGGCGACCGCTCCGGGCGGAGCCAGCTCGTACAGCACCTCGTCGGCGGTTCCGCGAGCGCGCCCGACCGACACAGTTCCACCGCCGGTCGCGGCTCCTCGCGCCCCACAGGTCGGGGAGGCGCCACCCGCTTTCACCGCAGCCAAAGTCCAGATCCACGCCAAGCTGATCGAGCGCTTCGCCGATCAGATCGACTCGAGCAACAAGGCAGGCGTTCGGGAAAAGATCACCGAGCTCGCGGACGAGTACTTCCGCACGACCGCCATGACGATGACCAAGACCGACAAGGAACGACTTGTCGATTCGGTCCTCGACGACGTTCTGGGCCTCGGTCCCCTAGAGGCTCTGCTCGCAGACCCGAACATCACTGAAATAATGGCCAACCATCCCAAGCAGATCTACGTCGAGAAGAGCGGCGAGCCTGCACTGTCCGCCGTCACTTTCGAATCGGACAGGCAGATGCGCCAGGTCATCGACCGCATCGTCAGCCTGGTTGGCCGCAGGGTCGACGAGTCGACCCCGATCTGTGACGCGCGCCTCAAGGATGGCTCCCGTGTGAATGTGGTTATTCCGCCGATCGCGCTCAAGGGCCCGTGCCTGACCATCCGAAAGTTCACGAAGGAGAAGTGGGGCCCCACCGACATCGTCAACCGCTTCCACTCCGCGAGCCCGGAGCTGATGACATTCCTGCGGTCGTGTGTGCGTGCCCGGTTCAACATCCTCGTCTCTGGCGGCACCGGCTCCGGTAAGACCACGCTGCTCAACATCCTCTCGTCGTTCATCCCGGAGACCGAGCGACTCATCACCTGCGAAGACGCCGCTGAGCTCCAGCTGCAGCAGCCGCACTGGATCCAGCTCGAGTCGCGACCGCCCAACGTCGAAGGCAAGGGCGCGGTCCCGATCCGCGAGCTGGTCAAGAGCTGCCTGCGTATGAGGCCCGACCGCATCATCGTCGGCGAGTGCCGTGGCGGCGAAGCGCTGGACATGCTCCAGGCGATGAACACCGGCCACGATGGTTCGATGTCGACGCTCCACGCCAACAACCCACACGAGTGCCTGGTCCGGCTGGAGACGCTGGTGCTCCAGGCGGGACAGGACCTCCCTTCGCGGGCCATCCGCGAGACGATCGGCGCTGCCATCCACCTGATCGTCCAGCAGTCCCGTCTTCGCGGTGGCATCCGGCGCATCGTCAGCGTCGCCGAGGTCCTGGGGATGAAGGACGGAGACGTCCAGTACCAGGAGATATTCAAATTCCATCAGCTCGGCGTGAACGCCGAGGGCAAGGCAGTCGGCTACCACACCGCCACCGGCGTCATCCCGATGCGAATGGAGCACCTCAAGTCAGAGGGCGAGGATGTTCCGGAGTCGCTCTTCAAACCCACGCCCCAGCCACCCCCGGATAAGCTGTACTGACCGTCTAGGAGGTCCCGATGCCGCAGTTGTCGACCGCAGTTGTGTTTGCGATGATCGCCTTCGCCGGAGTTTTCCTCTTCATGCTGGGCATCAGCCGCATGAGGCGGTCTCCCGGCGGCGCCGAGGACTTTCAGGCCAGGCTTGCCGCGTACGGAGTGACCACCGCCGGAGCAACGGCGCTCCCGCCGGCGAGCGGTCTGCGTGAGAGCCTCAACCGGATGTTCCAGCCGGCTGCCGATCGGATGGGCCGGGGCGACGTCAAGAAAGGCAAGCCGTCCGTCGCAGAGCAGCTGGTCCGTGCTGACCTCAAGCTCCGAACCTCGGAGTTTTTCTTGATCCAGGTCGGCAGCGCGGTGCTGTTCATCTTGATCGCTGCATTGCGGTTCGGCTTCGGGCTTGGCAGCGTCGTCCAGCTGGTCATCGCGGGCTTCATCGGCTACCTGATTCCGGCGCGATACGTGAAGTACCGCATCGGTGCCCGGCTAAGGGCTTTCAACAACCAGCTCGGCGATACGCTGACCCTGCTCTCGAACGCGATCAAGGCTGGTTATTCGTTCGCCCAGGCGATCGACACCGTCGCCAAGAACGCGGTGCCGCCGATCGCCGATGAGTTCGGTCGAGCGGTCCGGGAGATGAACCTCGGCGGTTCGCCTGACGAGGCGCTGCAGAACATCACCAAGCGCGTGGAGAGCCCGGACTTCGACCTGGTCGCGACCGCCTACTCGATCCATCGAACCGTCGGTGGAAACCTGGCGGAGATCCTCGACAACATCGCTTACACAATTCGCGAACGGGTGAGGATCAAGGGCGAGATCGCCACCCTCACGGCGCAGGCGCGAGCCTCGGGCACCCTCATCACGTTCCTGCCGATCGTGCTGGCGGTCTTCATGTATTTCGTCACTCCCACCTACTTCCGGCCGATGTTCGAGAACTTCATCGGTTGGATCCTGATCGCGATTGGTGTCTTCATGATCTTCATCGGCAACCTGATCATCCGGCGCGTGGTCGCCATCGAGGTATGAGCTCATGAATACCACCACCCTCCTCTTCGCGGTCGTCGCCGGCCTTGGTGTGCTGATGTTCTTCATCGGCCTGGCGCGCACGCCAACGACCAACACTGCTCAGATGGTCCAGCAGCGCCTGCAGGTGTACGGCGCAGCGGGCAGCGACAAGCCGCTCACCCTCGAAGAGGTGGAGCTGTCGAGGCCGTTCAGCGAGCGTTTCCTACGCCCCGCGATCGAGCGGCTCGGCAACATGCTCTCCCGCTCCACGCCGGCCAAGGCGCGGCAGGACCTCGACAACAGGCTCGAGCTGGCAGGGCGACCTGGCAACCTCACCCCCGCGGACTTCGGGGCCATTCGCCTCGTCGCCGCGGCTGTGATGGGGGCTCTCGGGCTGCTCCTTGGTCTCCTCTTGGGAGGCACCCTTTACATCATCGGGGCTCTCGTGTTCGGCATCGTCTTCGGCTATTACCTTCCGGTGCTGTGGCTGAAGCAGAAGGTGGACGCTCGCCGCGCAGCGATTCAGAAAGGCTTACCCGATGCCATGGACCTCCTGGTGATCGCCGTCGACGCCGGGCTCGGGTTCGACGCCGCGCTCGCGCGAGTCACCGACAAATACAAGAACGCTCTCTCGGACATGTTCGCGAAGGTACTGCGCGAGGTGAGCCTTGGCCGGCCACGGCTCGAAGCCATGGACGAGATGGGGCGCACGAGCGGGGTCGATGACCTCCACAACTTCATCCAGGCGATCATCCAGTCGGAGCAGTTCGGCACCGGCATCGGCAAGATCCTGCGCATCCAGGCCGACGAGATGCGGCGCAAGCGGCGCCAGCGCGCGCAGGAGAAGGCGGCCCAGGCGACACTCAAGATGATGCTGCCGATGGTCGGCTGCATCTTCCCGACGCTCTGGATCGTTCTGCTCGGGCCCGCTGCGCTGATCCTGATGAAGCCAAGGACCTGATCCGGAGGCAGCCCTGCCCTCATCCCTCTTGCCGAGCATTCCGGCCTGGGAGCTGATCCTGCGTGCGGTACTGATCTACGTCGCGCTCCTGGTTGCCCTGCGGATCTTCGGGAAGCGCGAGGTAGGCCAGTTCACGCTTTACGACCTGGTCTTCATCCTGCTGGTCGCCAATGCGCTGCAGCCCGCCATCACGGGCCCTGACAACTCCATCGGCGGCGGATTGGTTTTGATCCTTGCTCTTGTGTTGACCAACGCGGGAGTTTCGAGGCTGGACCGGATACCGCGCTTTCACCGCCTGCTGGCGGCGGCACCTGCCGTGATCATCCAGGACGGCAAGTACATCACCGAGGTCATGAAACGTGAGGGCGTCGACCAGGAAGAGGCTGAGACCGCGATGCGGGAGCACGGCGTGGCGCATGTCGAGGAGGTGCAGCTGGGTGTCCTCGAGCCTGACGGCAGCATCTCGATCGTGGCCCCAGGCAACGCGACAAGAACCAAACGAAAGGTCCGCTTCCACCAACGGTCGCGTTAGCCGGCCGCGAGAAACTCCAGCGCTGCCTGTTTGAACTCTCGGGCGGGGACCGCCGACATGTGGTTGCGGCCGGCGATCGTGACGAGCTTGGCATGCGCGATGCTCTTGACCAACCTGTCGACCTTGCCGACGATGTCGTCCAACTCTCCGACCACGACGAGGACCGGAATCTTAATTGCATTGAGGCGTGCTTCGTTTAGATCCGGCTGAGGTCCGAGAATGCAAGCCGCCAACGCTTCGAGGTCGTTGATCGGCCTGGCGGAGGCGAACTCGAAGAACGATTTCGCCACGGCGCTGCTCGTGGCCTCGCCGCGCATGGCACGGGCGATCTCCTCGGATTCGTGAAAGGCGCCTCCCCATCCGACGCCGCCGAGCACCGCACGCCGCAGGCGGGCCCCCAGGTCGAGCATCGCCTGGAGCCCGATGCGGGCGCCCATCGAGTAGCCGATGTAATCGGCTGTCTCGATTTCGAGGTGGTCGAGCAGGCGGCCCACGTCGGCGGCCATCGTTTGCAGGGCATAGGCTGCGGGATCGTGGGGCTTGTCGCTGCGCCCGTGGCCGCGGCAGTCCAAACCAACCACGCGATAACCGGCGGTGGTCAGCGTTTCCTGCCAGCGCGTGCCAACCCAGTTCAGCGGGTAGTCGGACGCGTAGCCGTGCACAAGCACCACAGGTCTGCCAGTTGACGGCCCATGGAGCTCGTAATGAATACGCACCCCATCGCTGTCGAGCTCCACTTTTACTAAATCGTCTCCATGACTGGCATAGCAGGGTTGGCCGGGGTCCCCCCGGCCATGACTTTGTTCCTAATCACTCCGAACCGTGGCGAGGAGAAATCTCGTCTCAATAAAGGCCCATCGATATACCGGAATGGGAGCGCCGGCCCTCTCAGAGAGCAACCCTTCGCTGTTTCGAAGTTCAGGGCCGGGTCCGCTGGGCGGCGATGAGGGAAAACCATCCGGGTTTTCCCTCATTCTTTCATCGTGCGCGCGGTACATGAGCGGACCGGGAAGGTGGTGGCCAATGATTTGGAGGTGCCGCGCACGTTCATGGGGCGCGGAATCGGGCTGATGTTCCGCCGTCCGCTGGAACCAGGCCGCGGAATGTGGATCAACCCGTGCAATGGCATCCACATGATGTTCATGAGATCCGCCATCGACGCCGTGTTCCTTGACAGCAAGGAGCGCGTGAAGAAGATCTACCCGAAGCTCCCCGCGTGGTGGGGGGTGGTGTGGTTCGTGTGGGGCGCGCAAAGCGTCCTGGAGCTGCCACCGGGCTCGACGGCAGAGCTCGACCTTCGCATCGGTGACCAGATACTTCTGTAAAGGCGGGCTTGACCTCCGACAGTAGCCTCGCTTCGTGTTCTCAAGCGTCATCGACATGGTGCTGCCACCGCGATGTGGCGCTTGCCGCGTGGTGGGGTCATGGCTGTGCGAGCGGTGCCGGGGAAAGATCAGGCGCCTTGAAGAGCCGATGTGCCGGCGATGCGGCGTGGAGCTAGAGCATGTTCGTGGGAGCTGCGGGTGTCGCGGCCGCCTCACGGCCCTTGCGCGCCTGCGCTCAGCAGTCGCCTACGAGGGCCCTATCGAGCTGGCCGTCCAACGCTTCAAGTACGAGGGATGGCGCAGGCTGGCGGGCCCACTCGCGCTCCTGCTGGCGGAGCGGTTGGTGGTTGAGGGCCTCGCGGCCGGGTGGGTGGTGGCGGTGCCCCTCCACCCGGGTCGCTTGCGGCAGCGGGGCTTCAACCAGGCCGAGCTCCTGGCCCGCGAGCTTAGAAGGCGACTGGTCCTCGACCAATTGCAAGGAGAGCTCGTCAGGACTCGCGCCACGCCGCCCCAGGTCGGCCACGACAGGCTCTGGCGGCTGGAGAACGTGCGGGGTGCGTTCGCCTGGCGCGGCGCCGATCTCGCCGGCCGATCGCTGCTTCTTGTCGACGATGTCGCCACCACCGGGGCCACTCTCGACGCCTGTGCGGCTGCCTTGAGGGCTGGCGGCTCGGGTCCCGTGATCGGCGCCTCCGTGGCGAGAGTCACCGTATAGGCGGAACGGAGAGGTGGCTCTCCCGCTTATAGTGGGTCGGCGTTCCCGTATCACGGTGCGGAGGCTGACGAATGGCAGTTCGGATCCCAGGTATCAACATCGATGAGTACTACCAGCAGCTCGGGCCGATCGAGCCGCTAATTCGCGACGACCGTGTGACAGAGATCATGGTCAACGGAAGCGACCACGTTTACGTGGAAATGGGCGGCAAGGTTGTTCTCACCAACATCAAGTTCACAGACGAAGACCAGCTTCTCAATGTGATCCAGTTCATCGTTCGCACCGTTGGCCGGCGCATTGACGAGCGCCAGCCTCTTTGTGACGCTCGCCTGGCTGACGGATCCCGTGTCAACGCGGTCATCCGGCCGCTGGCGTTGAACGGCCCTCTGCTCACAGTGCGCAAGTTCTCAAGAGACCCGTTCCAGGTCGAAGACCTGATCCGCTTTGGCAGCTGCAACGAGGCAGGCTTCGGCTTCTTGAAGGCGGCGGTGCTCGCCAAGGCGAACATCATCGTCTCGGGAGGCACCGGTACCGGTAAGACGACCTTCCTCAACGTGCTGTCAGGTTTCATTCCGGTCGAAGACCGCATCGTCACCATCGAGGACGCGGCAGAGCTTCAGCTGCACCAGGAGCACGTGTGCCGTCTGGAAACCCGCCCGCGCGACATCAACGGAGAAGGCGAGGTCACCATCCAGCGCCTCGTCATCAACGCGCTGCGCATGCGCCCTGAGCGAATCGTCGTGGGCGAGTGCCGTGGCGGCGAGGCGTTGGACATGCTGCAGGCCATGAACACGGGCCATGACGGCTCGATGACGACAATCCACGCCAACAGCCCGCGCGACGCCCTGGCCCGTCTCGAGACCCTTGTCCTGATGGCGGGAGTCGACCTACCCGTGAAGGCCATCCGGCAGCAGGTCGCAGCCGGCATCAACATCATCTGCCAGCTCAACCGCCTTCGCGACGGGTCGCGCAAGGTGACGGCGATCTCCGAGATCATGGGCATGGAGCAAGAGGTCATCACGATGCAGGACATCTTCCTGCTGGAGCAGAAGGGCGCCACCGCCGAAGGAAAGGTCATCGCGGAGTTCAAGCCGAGCGGCTTGCGACCCAAGATCCTCGACCGAATCTTCGCGCAGGGCATCCCGCTTCCGAAGGAAATCCTGACCCTGTTCCCGCCCCCGGCTGGATACAAGCCCTCGACCAAATAGGGTCCGCGCCGGCTTCAATGGGCAGGCTTATACTCGGGCTGTGAAGGTCGTTCTGCACGACCGCACGGACCTCCTCGGTCCGGATCTCCGGGAGTATGCGCAGCGCAAGCTGACCCGCCTCGCGCACCACTTTGGCAAGGTGGCCGAGGCCGACCTCGAGTTCTCGCCCGAGCGAAAGCGCAATGGGCTGACGACTGTCCTGTGCCGGATCAACGTTCACGTCGACGGGCGGCGAACGCCTCTGCTGTCGGCGCACGAGAAAGGTGCCGACCCACAAGCAGCTTTTGATCTCGCCTTTGACAAGATCGACCGCCAGGTGGTCAAGCTCAAAGAGAAGCGAACGAATCGGAAGAAGGCGACTTCTCCAGTCCGCGTGCCTCAACTCGAAGAGGGAAAAGAGAAGTCGACGGAGCCTGAACGAATCCGCATGAAGCTGCGTCCGATGTCAGTCGAGGACGCGATCTCGGAGCTGCAGTCGGACGGGCAGAGCTTCCATGTCTTCCTGGACGAGGATTCGGGATTAGTCGAAGTCGCCTTCCGGCGCACTGATGGCTCGGTGGGGATCATTGAACCCATAGTTCCCTAGTGAATCCTGAGATTGCAGGCTCCTGAGTTTGGCCTTGGCCGCTTCCCGGTAACCTAGATCCAGTGCCAAGTCTCACCAAGCTTTTCGATCCCAATGAGCGGGAGATCAAGCGCCACCTCGCCGTGGCTGCCGCCATCACCAAGCTCGAGCCCGGGCTCGAGGCGCTCGGCGACGTTGCTCTGCGCGAGCGGTCGGACGAGCTGCGCAAGCGCGCCCAGGATGGGGAGGACCTCGACGAGCTGCTGATCGACGCCTTCGCGCTGTGTCGCGAGGCCTCTCGACGCACCATCGGCCTGCGGCACTTCGACGTCCAGCTGGTCGGAGGCATCGTCCTTCACTCAGGCCGCATCGCCGAGATGAAGACTGGAGAAGGCAAGACACTCGTGGCGAGCCTTGCGCTTTACCTCAACGCGCTTCCCGGCAAGGGCGTGCACCTGGTCACCGTCAACGACTACCTCGCGCGCCGTGACGCCGGCTGGATGGGTCCGATCTACCACCTGCTAGGGCTGAGCGTAGGCATCAACGTCGGGTCAGTCGGCACGTACCTGTACGACCCTGACTTTCTCGACGAGACGCACGGTGACAGCAGGCTGCAACACCTGCGTCCGGTGACCAAAGCTGAGGCCTACCAGGCTGACATCACTTACGCCACCAACTCCGAGCTCGCATTCGACTACCTGCGCGACAACATGGCCCGCGACCTTGCACAGTGCGCGCAGCGAGCCCTCAACTACGCAATCGTCGACGAGGTCGACTCGATCCTCATCGACGAGGCGCGCACGCCGCACATCATCTCCGGCCAGTCGGAGGAATCCACCGAGAAGTACTACGAGTACGCGAGGTGGGCGGGACGCCTTGTCGAGGGCGACGACTACGAGGTCGACCTCAAGCACAAGTCAGCTTCTCTGACCGAATCAGGCATAGCGAAGATGGAGCGCTGGACGGGCATCCGCAACATCTATGACCTCGAGAACGTGATCGAGGCGCACCAGATCAACCAGGCTTTGAAGGCGAAGACGCTCTTCCGGCGCGACCAGGAGTACCTGGTCAAGGATGGAGAGGTGATCATCGTCGACGAGTTCACCGGACGGACGATGCCCGGAAGGCGTTGGTCGGATGGCCTGCACCAGGCGGTCGAGGCCAAAGAGGGAGTGAAGGTCCAGCAGGAGCAGAAGACGATCGCCACCATCACTGTCCAGAACTACTTCCGCCAGTACGAAAAGCTGGCGGGCATGACAGGCACGGCGCTGACCGAAGCCGAGGAGTTCCACAAGATCTACGTCCTCGACGTGGTGATCATCCCGACCCATCGCAACATGGTCCGCGATGACAACCCAGACGTCATCTACAAGACGGAGAAGTCAAAGTTCGAGGCCGTCATCGACGAGATAGTCGAGATGAACAAAGAGCGGCGGCCGGTTCTTGTGGGCACCGTCTCGGTCGAGAAATCGGAGCGACTCTCCCGGATGCTCGAGAAGCGCGGCGTCAAGCACAACGTGCTCAACGCCAAACAGCACGAGCGTGAGGCGGCAATCGTCGCGGAGGCAGGCCAGCCGGCCGCTGTGACGATCGCCACCAACATGGCAGGCCGCGGCACCGACATCGTGCTCGGCGCGGGCGTCACTGACGTCGGCGGCCTTCACATCATCGGCACCGAGCGCCACGAGAGCCGGCGCATAGACAACCAGCTTCGCGGGCGTGCAGGGCGCCAGGGTGACCCAGGATCGAGCCGCTTCTTCATCTCGCTCGAGGACGACCTGATGAAAATCTTCGGGCCCGCGGCGGACCGGATCGGCAGGCTCATGGACACGCTCGAGGTGGAGCCGATCGAGCACTCGTGGGTCGCCAGCTCCATCGCAGGAGCTCAGAAGAAGGTCGAGGGGATGCACTTCGATGCACGCAAGCACGTAGTCGAGTACGACGACGTGATGAACAAGCAGCGCCAGATCGTGTACGAGGAGAGACGCAAGGTCCTGGAGGGCGCCGACACGCGCTCCAACATCGTCACCTACGTTGGGGATGTGATCCAGAAGGGAGTCGACGCCCACTGCGAGAGCCGACACTCCGAGAACTGGGACATCGACGGATTGGTGCGCTACCTCTCGGCCTACCTGCCAATCGAGCCCGGTTCGCAGATTCCAGACGAGGTTCTCCTCAAGGGTCGCGAGGCGCTTGTCGAACACCTGACAGCCGCCGCCGCCGAGGCTTACGACAGGAAGGTCGAGGAGGTCGGCGCAGACCTGATGCCGCTGGTAGAGCGCGACCTGATGCTCAGGACCATCGACTGGCAGTGGATGGAATATCTCACTCAGATGGAGCACTTCCGAGAGGGAATCGGCTTGCGCGCTTACGGCCAGCGCGACCCGCTTGTCGAGTACAAAAACGAAGCGTTCGAGATGTTCAACGAGCTCCGCGAGCGGATCCAGGGATCCATCGTCGCCGGCATCTACAGGGTGCAGGTCCAGCGCAACGCCCAACCTCCACCACCGTCACCGATCGTCAGGCAGGTGCTGGAGAGCGGCCCCGGCGACCCGGATGGGGCGGGTGGGGCAGGGCGAAACGGCGCGCCGCCCAAACCGCGCCGAGGTTCTCCTGTGGGTGCGGCGGCCTCGGGGCCCGGTGCCGCGGCGAAGCTCGGCCGCAACGACCCGTGCTGGTGCGGCTCAGGCAAGAAATTCAAGCGCTGTCACGGCAAGTAATCGGATTCTTAGGAGCACGCAATGGACGCTGAACTGAGCCCCAAAGAGTTGTTGGATCGGATCCTTGAACTCAAGGAGCACCTTTGACCTTGCAGCGAAATCGAAGAGGGCTGAGGAGCTCGAGCAACAGCTCGTTCAACCTGGGGTCTGGGACGACCCCGCCCGCGCCGGGCAGATGGCGCGAGAGGCTGCTGACCACCGGCAGCTGATCGCCGGCTGGGACCGGCTGGAGAAACGCGCCCGCGACCTGATCGAGCTAGATCAGCTGGCATCCGGTGACCCGGAGCTCCAGCGCCAGGTGGAAGAGGAACGGCGCGCATTGACAGCCGAGCTGCGCTCGCGCGAGCTCGACCTGCTGTTCACCGATCCGTACGCCAACCACAACGCAGTGATCACGATCTCCGTCGGGCAGGGCGGGGTGGAGGCTCAGGACTGGGTCGAGATGCTGATGCGCATGTATATCAAGTGGGCTGAGCGCAAGCGTTTCGAGACAGAGATCCTCGAGACGTCGCCCGGCGAAGAGGCTGGGCTGAAGAGCGCGACGTTCATCATTCGCGGCCCGCGAGCCTACGGCCTGCTGCGCTCGGAGCACGGCGTGCACCGGCTTGTGCGTATTTCGCCTTTCGATCAGAACCACCGGCGCCACACCTCATTCGCGCTCGTCGAGATCATGCCCGAGCTGGAGAGCGCCGACGAGGACGCGGTGGCCATCAACCCGCAGGACCTCCGAATCGACACATACAGGTCCACATGCGCGGGCGGCCAGCATGTCAACAAGACCGATTCAGCAGTGCGGATCACCCACCTGCCCACCGGCATCGTCGTCACCTGCCAGAACGAGCGCTCACAGATGAAGAACCGTGAGATGGCGATGAAGGTGTTGAAGGCTCGGCTCTTCCAGCGCCAGCAGCAGGAGGCGGCAGCACAGCTGGATCAGATCCGGGGCCAGGTCATGCCCGCCGAGTTCGGATCCCAGATTCGCAACTACGTGCTCCAGCCCTACACGCTGGTCAAGGACGTGCGCACCGGATTCGAGTTCGGAAACGCCCAGGCAGTGCTCGACGGTGAGCTGGACCCATTCATCGAAAGCTATTTAAGTTGGAAGCTAGGTCAAAGCCGCGAAGCAGTTAAATAGGGCTCCTCCCCGCTCCGCGGGGAGGACAGGCCGCGCTTTAGCGCGGCCCGGTGGGGGCGGGCGCAAGCTAAATTCCGGCGTTCCGTTACACACGTGTTTGGACCATTCCGGGGGATTTGGACCTAAATGGGGCTTACGGTAT
>Ga0307312_10000750_pt1 | contig 15781 bp, 13 predicted proteins | sample ER_DNA_202_FD_194489 | JGI IMG/M metagenome (GOLD analysis project Ga0307312, IMG submission 194489) | Bulk soil microbial communities from the East River watershed near Crested Butte, Colorado, United States - ER_DNA_202 | ecosystem: Environmental > Terrestrial > Soil > Floodplain | place... | reverse complement strand
CAGCCGTCGGCCGCCTCGCGCAGGCAACGCCGGGCGCGCGCCCGGTCGCAGCGCCCGGCCGCGATCAGTCCCTCGACGCCGACCAGGCGTGGGACGAGCGTCTCCGGCCAGTCGCCAGGGCGCACCGGCTCGAGCACGACCTCGCCGAGCTCGGCCTCGGCGGCATCGAGGTCGCCGACCCGGGCCAGTGCCTCGGCGCGCTGCAGCCGGGCCAGCGGCCGGCCGATCATCGCTTCCGGGACGGCCAGCGCGTTGCCCAGGAAGCCGACCGCCGCCGGGTAGTCGCCGGCGCGCAGTGCGATGCGGCCGCGCTCGGCGTCCACGAGTGCCCGAAGGTCGGGCGCGTCGAGCTGGTCGGCGGTGCGGCGCGCCTGCGCCGCGCTCTCGACCGCCTCGGCCACGCGGCCCAGCCGGTCGAGCAGCCAGGATCGCTCGACCAGCACGTTGGCCTCGATGGCGAGCAGCCCGCGGCCCCGGACGGCACCGAGCGTCCGGTCGAGCAGTTCGAGGGCACCCGCCAGATTGCCTGCGGCGGCTTCTGCGAACGCGGCATTGCCCCACCCGTTTTGCACCAGATCCGGACGGTTCGCTTCGAGCGCGCGCTCCCCGCCCCGGACGCCGCACTCCACCGCCTCCGCGAACCGCCCCGCCCGCAGGAAACTGAAGCACTCAGCACAGTGCGCGATGCAGCCGAGCAGCGGATCGCCCGGCTCGGGACCCACCAGCTCGTGGAGCGCTGCCAGGGCACGCTCGACCTCCGCGAGCTCGCCACCCAACGACTCGCAGTGTGCGGCGACCGCGAGGATCCTCGCGCGCAGCTGCGGCACGTCAACTCCTGCGCCGTCCATCACCGCCAACGCCCGCCGGCACGCTTCGACGGCCACCGCCGGCTGGCAGATCGGCCCGTAGTGCCACTCGGCGAACCGGAGATGGGCCGCGGCGAGCGCGGCTGGGTCACCGGCCCGCTCGACGAGAGGCAGCGCCTTCGCGAAGGCGCTTCGGGCATCGGCGGGACGGCCGCGCCAGGCGAGTACGTCGGCCAGTGCCAGTGCGGCGGCTGGGTCGTCGGGCAGGACGATGCTCGCCTCGCGCAGCAGCTCCGTCGCGTCGGACAGCGCGCCGAGCGCCCGGGCGTGTACCGCCGCGAAGAGGAGCAGCTGCCCCGCCTCGTGCACCCGGCCGGCCGCGCGCAGGTGCGCTGCCGCCTCGGCGGCTCGATCCATCGACCCGGCCAGGTGCTCCGCGGCGCGGGCATGCCGCTCGGCCCGCTCTACCGAAGGCAGGTCGGCGTACACGGCGTCGCGGAGCAGATCGTGCCGGTACCGAACGCGACCGTCGACGGTCTCGAGCAGTCCCTGATCCTCCGCGGGTGGGAGCGCCTCGGCAACGGCAAGGCCGGTGCGTCCGGCGAGATCGGTCAGCGCCAGTTCGCGTCCGGCGACCGCAAGCGTCCGGACGAGTTCGCGCGCCTCCTCGGGCAGCCGGGCCACCGCCGCCCGGACCGCGCCGCGTAGGCCGGCCGGTGCCGGGTCGCCGGCGGTCAGGGCTCGCGCGGCCTCGACGGCGAGTAGCGCGTTGCCGTCGGCGGCGTCCACCACCTGGGCGACCGCGTCGTCGGTCAGCGTGCCCACGGCGCGAGCCAGGTCGGAGATCGCGGAGCGGTTCAACGGGCCGAGGGCAGTGTCCGCATGCGTGGTGCCAGCCTGTCGCGACGTGTGCTCGAGCGTCACAACGAGATCGCGCACAGGGCGCTCACGCCGCGTCGTCACCACCAGCACGCGGGCATCGGCGACGCGCCTGACGACGTAGGAGAGCAGCGCCAGGCTGGCCTCGTCCGCCGCGTGCAGATCCTCCAGCACGACCAGTACCGGCCAGCGCAGCGCGACCTCGTGCACGAGCGCAACGACCGCCTCGGCCAGCCGGGCCTGCACGAGCGCTGGCGGCTGTTCGCCGTATGTCGCGGGCACGTGCGCGGGCAGCATCGGCGCCAGCGCGGCAACCCAGGGCGCGTCCGGAAGCTCGCCGAGGCGGCGAATCAGCGCCGCTCCGATCTCCGCCCACGGTGCGAGCGGCGGGCCGGCCAGGTCGGCGGCGGCGCCGGCCGCCACCGCGGCACCGTCGTGGGCCGCGAGCTCCGCGAGCTGCGTCGCCAGTCGCGTCTTGCCGATGCCCGGGTCGCCGTGCACGACCGCGAGCCCGCCATGGCCGGAACGCATCGTCGCCGCCCACGCCGCGCGCAGTTCGCCGAACTCGCGATCGCGGCCGACCAATGGCAGCAGACCGCGGCGCGTGCGGACCGAGGGCGTGGCCGGGACTTCGGTGCGGATCTGCTCGGCCAGCCGCCAGGTCGGCTCGGACGGGGCGACCCTGAGCTCGCGACGCAGCCGGTCGGCGAGCTTCTGGTAGACCACCATCGCCGCGGGCCGGTCCCCTGCTGCCGCCAGGCAGGACATGAGCAGCCTGCCGGACTCTTCCGAGAGCGGGTCGAGCGCCGCCGCGCGGCGCGCCCAGCGCACCGCCGTCGCCGCGTCGTCAGCCTGCTCGGCGAGCTTGGCCAGCACTGTCCCGAGCCACAGCCGGTGCTCGTCGCGCGCGATCAGCGCCCACTCGTCGTCCACGCCGGCGAGCAGGTCGCCAGTGGCAAGCTCGACGGCGGTCGTCGGCTCCCCGGCCCGCACCAGCCGGTCGAACTCGACGACGTCGACCGCGGTGTCGGCGCGCAGGCCGATCCGGTCCCGGGTGGTGACGAGCGCGCCGGGATCCAGCTCGTCCAGCGACCGGCGCAACGCCCAGACCGCGCTACGCATGCTCTGTCGCGCACTGACGTCAACCACGTCTGGCCACAGCCGGGCGGCGACGTCCGCCCGAGAATGCAGGCCCGGGTGCAGCGCCAGCCAGCCGAGCAGCGCCACGGCGCGACGGCTACCCGGTTCCGGAACCGGCCGGCCGTCCGCTTCGGCGTGCACGGGACCGAGCACCCGAACCCGAAGCATCGTTCGACGCTACGCCCCGTGCCGCGCGGTCAACACTGACAAAAGCCGGACAATGCCGTGCCATTTGCAGACGCCGCACAGGCCGCCGCCGTCGAGGCCGTTCTGGCTGTCCGGCACCGTGTGCAGGTCGAGGAGCACCGCGATTCGGTGACGCTCAGCCCAGGCGAAGGCGCGGTCGAGGTGATCGATGCAGCCGAGGTTGGGCTGGTGATCGCCGAACACGAGGTAGGGGACCGGGGTCCGCACGGCGTCGATGCGGCGGCTGGCCAGGTCGGCGAAGTCCCGTTCGGTGATGAAAGAGTCGCGGTGCGCGCGAAGAAGTTCCCGTTGCCCGCGATCGCTCAGCTCGGTCCACAGATGGGCTTCGTCCTCGGCGGAGGTGCCGGCGAACAGCGCGGGGGTAATCCACTTCTCGAGCACCAGCCAGCCCCCACAGCGCGTTTCGGGTTGCTGATGCTCGCCAGGACGTCAACACTCCCGCGCTTCGGCGCGGCGGACGGGTAGCGCGCCGAGCGCGGGCATCCTGCGGGTCATCAGATCGACGGCCGGCCCGAGCATGGCGATGACGAGGAGCGTCCCAGGACCGATCGCAGCGCCGAGCAACCAACCACTGAGTGCACCGGAGCCCTGCACGATGGTGTAGCTCCAGCGAAAGGGGATTGGCGGGTCGAACGCCAACGCCGCGGCCTCGGTTGGGCCAGCCCCCGTTCCGCTGCCGAGGTATCCAGCGACACCGGCCGAGAGGATGACGAAAGCGGCGGCCAATACGACGACGCGCGACACCACAGCCTGGGGAGCGGAGACCATGCTCAGCACGGCGGACACGGTTGCGCCGACGACCAACGGCTGAATGATCGTGCCCAGACCGGGCACCAGGCCGCGCCACCACGCAAGCGCCACCAGCACGATTCCGAGGGCGCAGTTCACCGCGACAAATGAAACATCGAGGGCGAGCGACAGCCCGTTGACGAACGTCGAGTACCCGTCCGAGCCGAGCGCCGCAAGCAGCAAAAGCGCAACGCCGACGCCAAGTACGACGCGTGAGATGACCAGCTGCGGCAGGCGCGCCCAGCGATTCGCTGATCGATCGGCCGACCTCACGACGGCCAACCGACCCGACCATCAACGTTTTGTCCAGCCTGTGCCCCGTAGACATGGACACCCCGCATGTGGCCACAACCCGAGACGACGGCGTCGGCATTCCCCACCGAGCGGCATCAAGGATGCGGTCAGACCGTTCCGCTGCAGAGCTACCCGGGCCTGGCGCTCGCGTTACGCCGCGGATTGGTCGACGATCGGGGACATGATGGACCCGCGACTTGACGACCGGTCAGCAGTGACGACGGTTCGCTCGCTGCCGCTGGACGAGCTTGACCTGACGGTCGTCGTCGACAACGAGACCGACACGCTGTCCAGCGTGGACGCCGGCGTCCCGCAACTGCCCGAGCTTGTGTCGCTACTGCGCCGGATCCCGCCGAGCTTCCGGCAGGACGGCCACGATTGCGTCACGGTCTTCGATCACCTGTCCGTCGCGTGTCACGGTTTGTCGGTGCTCGTTCGCGGCCAGGTCGGTGAGCGTCGCGGCGCGGTGCTGTTCGACGTGGGGCCGTACGGGCGGGTGTGGTTGGACAACGCCGAACGACTGGGCATTGATCTCGCCATCGTCGAGCGGATCTTTCTATCCCATTGGCATTGGGATCACAGCGGCGCATTGCCGGTCGTGCTCGGGGCAGTCGCCGATGCGCGACGTGCCGCCGGGCTGCCGGCACCGGTCGTGGACCTGCATCCGGAACGACCCGAGCGGCGCGGCATCCAGCAGCCCTCGGGCGTGTTCGCCATGCTTCCGGACGAACCGACCTTCGACGCGATCCGTGCGGCCGGCGGCACGGTCGACGTGCACGCCGAGGCGCATCTGCTTGCCGACGGAATGTTTTTCGGCAGCGGTGCGATCCCGCGGCGCACCAGCTACGAGACCGGCTTGCACGGACATCACTCCTTCCGCGAATCGAGCGGTGCCCCGGATCCGCTGATCATGGATGAACGGTTCCTGTCCGCCGAAGTCCGTGGCCGGGGCCTCGCCGTGCTGTCCGCGTGCTCGCACGCCGGCGTGGTCAACGCCAGCCTCGCCGCCCGCGATCACTACCCCGACGCACCGATCGAGTTGGTGCTCGGCGGATTTCACCTTGCCGGCGCGGCGATGGAGTCACGGATCACAGCGACCGTCGACGACCTGGCGACGCTGGTCCAGCCGCGGATCGTCGCCCCGGGGCACTGCACCGGATGGCGTGCCAAGGCAGCCCTCGCCACACGGTTCGCACCAGCCGGATACGCGCCCTGCGTTGTGGGATCACGCTTTGTTCTCAGCGCCGGCGGTCCCGCTTAACCGCGCGCGCAATGTGGTGACGTGCGTCGTTGCTGCCGGCCGGGCGCACTGCCGGGACGCGTGTCGCACACTGAAGGCGTGCTGGCCATTCCGCAGGTTGTTCGCCGGAAGGCGGAGCTTGTGGGCGCGGGCGGCTGGCTTACCGATCTCCCAGCGCTGATCGGGGATCTGGAACGCGACTGGTCGATCAGCGTCGGACGGCCCTTCGCTCATCCGACCGAGGCGTTCGTCGCCGAGGCGGTCACCGCCGCGGGCGAGCGGGCCGTCCTCAAGCTCGTTGTTCCGCGTGCGGGAGATGCGGTGGCCCACGAGATCACCGCGCTGCGCCTGGCTGACGGACACGGCTGTGCCCGCCTGCTGCGCAGCGACATGGGCCGCGGTGCGCTGCTGCTCGAACGGCTCGGTCGGCCGATGGGCGAGGTGCGGCTTCCGCTACGTCGCCGACACGAGATTCTGTGCGACCTGGCGGCCCGGATCTGGCGACGGGCTCCGCACAGTGGATTGCCGACCGGCGCCGAGAAGGGTCGCTGGCTGTGCGGGTTCATCGTTGCGACATGGGAAGCGCTCGCCCACCCGGTCCCGGAGCGCACCGTTGCATATGCGCTCGCGTGCGCGGAACGGCGCGTCGCTGCGCACGACGACGCTCACGCGGTACTCGTGCATGGCGACGTCCACCAATGGAACGCCTTGCGGGCACGCGCCGGGTTCGCCCTTGTCGACCCCGACGGCCTACTGGCCGAGCCGGAGTACGACCTCGCGATTATCATGCGCGAGGACCCGCTCGAGCTGCTCCGCGACGGACCCCACGCGCGGGCGGCATGGCTTGCGGGCCGCACCGGCCGCGACCCGACCGCCATCTGGGAGTGGGGCGTGGTCGAGCGCACCTCTACCGGATTGCTCGCGGTGTCGGTCGGGCTACAGCCGATCGGCGACCAAATGCTGCACGTCGCCGACGTGATCGCGGCCGCTGAGTCGGCCTGACCGATGGCTTTCTCGAGAAGGTCGATGATGGTCTGCTCGAGTTTGGCGGCTTCCGACCACCCGACACCGACGCGCCGGTTTGTGGTCTTGGACGGTCATGACCTCCTCGTCAGGCCATGTGGTGGGCGAACGGCCGCCCGCGTCGCGGCGCCGATCGTCGATATGCGGCTTTGCCGCAGGTTGCCGAGCAGCACGCGGAGCGCCGTGGAGGGTCGGAACACCCGCTCGGGCGGGTCCTGCAGGGCGATGACTCGGAAGAACTGCTCAGCCACCGCGGGGTCACGCTCGGCCGCGAGCAGCACCCGGTTTACGTAGGCGTTGATGACCCGGACGGGTAGCGGCCGCGGTCCGTTCACCTGCGGCAGGGCCAGGTCGGCGCCGACCGTCAGTTGCCAGGCCATGTCCACCGGCCTTGCAGCGGCCCGGAAGAACCGCCGGGCGAGGTCGCGGTCGCCGCCGGCCAGCGAGTCCCGCAGAGCCTCCGCTTGCAGCGCGGCGACCGACATGCCCAGGGCGTACGTCGGGTTCGAGCTGCAGATCGCGTCGCCGAAGACGAGCAGCCCGGGCGGGAAGCGACGCAGCCGTTCGTACCGCCGGCGAAGGTTGGCCGGGAACCGATGCGCAACGATGTCGTCGAACGGTTCGGCGTCGCGGATCGCGGCGAAGACGTCCGGTGGGGCGATGGCCTCGACGAAGGCGAGGAAGCCTTCGGGGTCGGTCGGCGGGTGGTGTCCGTCGTACCCGATCGCGGTCAGGATCCACCGGTCCTGTTCCTGTGCGAACAGCACGAAGCCGGTGGGCCGGCTCGGCTGGGCACCGATGGAGACCATCTTTTGTCCGCCCAGCGCGCCCGGGCGCAGCTCTAGTTGTCTAGTGGCGTACTTCAGCTGGATCGTGAGCTGCTCTTCCGGCGGCTGGTCGTAGCCGATGGTCGCAAGCCAGGTGTGCGTGCGGCTGCCGCGTCCGGTCGCGTCGACAACGAGATCGGCGTCGAGGATCTCCTCGGCGCCGTCGGCGGCGAGCTGCCGGAGCCGTACGGCGGTGACGCGGTCTCGAGCCGCGCTGGTGACGAGTCCGACGATCTCGCGCCGGTCGAGCATCCCGACCGCGGGCAGTGCGCGGACCCGCGTGCGCACGTGAGCTTCCAGGTACGGCCGGCTGGCCTGACAGATGAAGGGCTGTCCGGGGCGCCCCCTCAGGCAGAGCAGATGACCGCCTGGGGAGAAGCGCATTTCCGCGAAGTCCCGGATCAGCGGCAGGCCCCCGGCGACCATGTCTTCGACCAGGCCGGGGAAGAGTTCGTTGAGTATCTGCGTCCCTCTGGGCACGAGCAGATGGGCGTGCCGGCCTTGGGGGACACCCCGCCGATTCTCCGTCGTCTCCAGGAGCGGGTCGCGTTCCACAACCGTGACTCGCTCGTACCCGTCGGCAAGCACCCGTGCGGCGAGAAGCCCGGCCATGCCTGCCCCGAGGACCACCGCGTGGTCACCGATCTTCGGCATCTCTGACCTCCCGCGTCGCGACGTGTGCTGCGACGCTAGGAAGGCAGGGGGTGCGGCGGCTTCGGGGAAACCACCCAAATGCCAGGCCGCGGCGCTGTGGGTGGTTCCAGCTAGTAGCTCAGCGGATCCCGCGCTCGAACGCGTACGCCGCCGCGGCGGTGCGCGAGCTGACGTCGAGCTTGGTCAGGATATTGCTGACGTGGCGCTCGACGGTCTTATCGCTGAGGAACAGTTCGGTGGCGATGGCGTGGTTGGTTTTGCCGGCCGCGACCAGCCGGAGCACCTCGACTTCCCGGGGGCTCAGCCCGGAAGGTTCGGCGACCGGTCGCTTGCCGGTATACCCATCGAGGCGGGTCAGGTCGGGGACGGCGCCGAGTTGGGCGAAGAGCTGCCGGGCCGCGTCTAGCTCCATTGCCGCGGTGTCCTCATCGTCGAGGGCGCGGTAGACCAGTCCGACCAGCGCCCGGGCGCGTCCCGTCTCGTACGGCGCCCCCAGCTCCTGCCAGGCCGCCCATGCGTTGCGCAGTGCGGCTAGCGCTGCTCGGGGATGGCCCTCGGCAATCAAGACCGCCCCGGTGGCGTGGGCGGCAACGGCCCGTAGCAGCGGCGTCTCGAGTTCGGCGGCGATCTCGGCCAGCTCGTCGGCGGCGGCGCGGGCGGACGGGACGTCGGTTGCGGCTAGCACGATGTCGACGTACGCGGCAAGCAGCTTGGACCTGGCCAGGCGGTTCGGCGCCTCGTCCAGCGCCGTGCTGATCGCCGCCATTGCCGCATCGACCTGTCCCTGGGCCAACCGCAGCTGCGCCAGACCGGGCTGCGGCCTTCGACCGAACCGGCTGGCCTGACGAAACGCCTGCTCCGCCTTCGCGACCTCCCCACGCAGCCGATGCAGCTCGGCCAGCTGATAGAAGGCCATGCCAACCACGTCCGGCGGGCCAGCGGGCTGCGAAAGCAGGTCACACGCCCGCTGCGCCTCCTCCATCGCATCCGGCCACGCGCCCTGCAGCTGCATGATCTCGGCACGGTGCACCAGACACTGACCGCGGAAGGGCACCAGGTCCGGCTGAGATTCACACCAGCGGCTCAACGCCCTTGTCCACTCCAGCGCCCGCCGAAGATCGAAGATCTCCTGACAGGCCTCGATCACACCGCAGTAGACGATCCCGGCAACGTTCGCAGACACCTCGCCAGCGGTGACTGCGACCATGGCCTCATCGAGCGACACAACGCCCCGCGCGGTCTCCCCGAGCCGGATCAGCGCCTGACCCCGGCCCATGCCAGCGAAGGACTTCAGGTCCGGGTCGCCGAAGCGGTCTGCGATCTTGGCGGCCTGAATGCAGGCTTCGTACGCGGCCGCGGCGTCGCCCCCGGCCAAGCCCTGCATTGCGACCGGCAAGAACAAATACCCTCGCTCGACGCAGTCCAGCCGACCCTCGTCCAATAGCCCGCTCGCCCGGGCGAGCCAGCCGCTGCCGGGGGCCATCTCACCCCGCTGCAGGAGCCCTAAGCCCAGCCAGAACGCGCACCGGGCGGCACGAGGTGCATCGCCCAAGCGAAGGCACTCGTGAAACGCCCGCGCCCCGGCATCGTCGCCGTCGTCGTCCCGGCCCAACAGAAAGGCGGCCATCGCGAGCCGCTCGAGATCCGTAGCGCCGAGTGGCGCCTCGTGATCCGCGACTGAGAGCTCGGCATATGCATCCGCCCAGGCGTGCCGACCGAAGGAGCCCCGGCCGCGATCAAGTGCCTCGGCCGCGGTCATACGCTCTCCCCACCGGAACCATCGCCGCATCACCCGGCACAGGCTCCCGTCGCGCACCACACAACGTACTGCAGTCGCTTCTCTCGAACGTCCTGACATCGGCCAGATCCGTAAGCCGCGCCCGGTGACGACACAACACCTCACCTGTGCGGGCCGGGTTCGAGCGGGATACCCTCGTCCGCACTTATCGCGCCGGATCGATCGCGCGGATCGCGGCATGCGGGTAGAACGCCGAGAGGTGATCGACGCGCGCGCTCACGTAACCGACCGCGTGCCGACGAGAGAGGGTGATCACTGTGCAGGTGACCTGCCCGAGGCCCGCAGCACCGCTGAATCACGACCTGCTGTCGACCACCTGCCCGGCAAAGTGATCACCGCGAGCGCAGAGGTGGGCATCCGCGCCGACTCACCGGTGAGAAGCGAGACCAGATCCTCGATCCCGGGGTTGTGGCCGACCAGGACCACGGTCTCGATGTCGTCAGGCAGTTCCCGCACGATGGTGAGGAGCTGTTGGTCTGACGCGGCGTACACGCGATCGTCGATCCGCGTCGGTGGAGGGACGTCGAGTTCTGCCGCGACGAGGTCCCAGGTGTTCAGGGCGCGAGTGGCCGGCGACACGATGGCGAGGTCCACGCTGTCGAGGTTCACGGCCAACCATCTCCCTATGTCCGGGGCCTGACGTCGGCCGCGCTTGGCCAACGGCCGGACGATGTCCGTCTCGTCACCCGACCAGTCCGACTTCGCATGCCGGAGCAGGATCAGCGTGCGCTTAGGCATCCGGCGCCCGCATCGCGGTAGTGGCCGCACATCTGGCGGCCGTGGCGTCGTCCTGAATGAGACCGTCGGCAGCCGCGTCGCGCGGGAGATCTGGACAACTGAGCATCTGAACAGTCTGACGCTGGTCACCGTTGGCCCAGCCTTCCCAGGTCAGCAGTCGCCGCTCGCGCACACGCCGAGCAGTCCCGCAGGACCCGTCCGATGAAGGTAGGTCAACTGCCAGCTGCACCCGGCGGAGTCACCAATATCGGCGACGGTGGTATTGAGTGCGGCACTCGGCGTGGTCGGCTCGCTGATGCTCGCCGAGCTGCTCTACGTGGCGTTCGGTTGGCAGATCGCGGGGGCGAGCCCGGAGGTGGTAAATCCCTTGCTCGTCCTGACGATTCTCGGACCGCTCGTTCAGGGCCCGCTTGCCGCGACTGTGCTGGTGGCCACCGGCACCGCCAGTAGACGATCGACCGCGCTTCCTCGGTGGCACGCCATCGTCGGATTCATTGCCGCGCCGGTGCTGACCTGCGCCGGCCTGGCCTTCGCCCAGACCCGCTGTTGGCGCACACTGGCAGGGGCGCCGATTTGTTGATCTCTGACGGTTCATACTTGGTAGGCAAGTGCTCCGCGGAAGGGCTCGTGGACTATCGCGTCCAACGGAGAATGTCCCTACAGTACAAGAAGATTCCTGCTTACCAACGGCATGAACGGACGACCGCGCGCCTCACACGGTAGGGGTCTCTGGTCCATCCCAGTGTCGCCGGATGCTGCATCGGCAGTTCTTGCTGATCTGCAGACCGTGTTCATGATCAGGTGCCCTGCTTCAACCTCTCGAGGCGAAGCCGTGCTCAACGACTACCCGGAGCTGTACGAGCGGCTGCCCGCCAAGGTTTCGGAGCTAACCCGCATGATCTGCGCGACGTTTCCTCGATCACGATCGAGCTGTTGCCCGTTCGCTTGCATCGTAATTGGTGGGAACCGCTACGGGCATGGCTGGCGTACTTCTGGCATCGCTCGATTGCGACGGTGTTTGTCGCTGAGGCCCGGGAGGTTGTCATGTCTGTTCGCAGCGGTGGAGTGGTGAGCGGTGGAGTGGTGAGCGGTGGAATGATGGCTCGTCTGGTGTCGGTAGGCGCAATCACCGAGAACGGTGACGGCTCCGGCACTGTTCCGGGTAGACATGCCCGGCGTCGCCACCGGGTGCTGCAACGTCAACACGAGCAATGACGACATCGGCACGGTCATGGTCACCGCGTTGGGGCGCCAGTCGGCGTGCGGGGACGGGGCGTCCTGTGACCCGAGGCGCTGGGGGCGCCCGGCGGGCGGCACCGAAGAAATCGTCGTGGAATGCTTCGACTGGCGCGCGTCGACCGGGCCGAGGTGGCCACCCGCTCGGCGCTGCGGGCGCGCAACCTGATGGCGCGGGACCTGCGGGTGCCCGATCTCGGCGAGGATATCCGGGTCCAGGTCGACCCGTGGTTGCTGCCAGAGTTAGCCGACGCGACGGACATCATCGATGCGGTGCGCGCCGCCGGTTTCGTCGGCGAGGTCATGGTGACGGCGTTCTCGTCTGGTGCGTTCAGCCGCGACGCCGTCCGCGAACCCGTGAGGTCGTGTCGATACTGATCGACGAATCAGAACGGCATGGCGAGGAACGGCGAGGCATACTCCGCGTCGTCGCGCAGCGCTTCCTCCGCGGCGGTGGTGTCCATTCGATCGCGTTCCGCCGCGATGATCATGCCGAGCAGCCGGACGTCACCCGCCGTCGCCAGTCCGGTGATCTCATCGTGTGACAGCACCCACGACACCGCGGCGCGGATCCGTTCGGCCTCATCCAATGGCTCGTACCAGGTTGCATAGCGGTGCTCACCTTGCGGATCAGTCCAGTTACGACGAGCCACGGTCTTGATCGTCATCAGCCCGACGTCCTGACGGCGCACCTCGTCCACGAGCGCGCCATAAGCGAAGCGGAACTCGTCCTCGCGCCAAAGGACCGGATTGAGCGGCGTCAGCACGGTCGCGAACGGATAGCGGCGTAAACCATCCAGATGGGTAGCGGCCGCTGCACGACCGTGGCCGGTGATGCCAATCGCGCCGACCATGCCTTCGTCCATCGCCCGCACCGCGGACTCAAGGGCCCCACCATCACGCGTCACGGAGTCGAGCGTTGGCAGATCACCGACCGAGTGCAGCTGCAACAGGTCGACCCGGTCGATCCGCAACCGTTCCAGCGAGTTGTTGATCGACGCCCACGCGCGGTCCGCCGCGCGTTCCTCCACCTTGGTGGCAAGGAAGATCTGATCGCGAATGCGGCTCATCCATGGACCCAGGCGAAGTTCCGCATCGCCGTAGCTGGCCGCCACGTCAAAGTGGTTGATGCCGGCCTCGAGCGCCTGCTGCACCGATCCATCAGCAGCGTCCTGATCGATCTCCGACAGGGCCGCCGCCCCGTAGATCAGCACCGAACTGTCGTGTCCCAGTCGGCCGAGCCTTCGTCGTTCCATCAGAATGGCTCCTTCGATCGGCGATGTGTGCCTCCCTCCGGATCGTGCCACCATCCAGGCCGACCCGACCTGCCAGGAGCTGGCACACCCGCATGCGCGCCAGCGTCGCAGCCCCGGAGCGCGGCAGCCGTGCCCAGCGCGGCGCGGCTCAGCGAAGCGCGTTAGCGCTTGATCCCTCTCATGAGGCCGTGGGCGTCGGATGCCGTACGGCACACCCCGATCGAGCAGCTGGCTTGCTTTGGGTGGCAGCTCAGGACGTCGCAGCGCTGCGTTCGGCGAAAACCTCACGGGCGATTCGGTAGCTGTCGAAAGCGCGCGCGGCGCCGGCGTAGGCCTCGATCTGAATGAACGTTTCCACGATCTGTTCAGGAGAAACCCCGTTGTGGAGAGCGATACGCAGTTGACCCCGCAGTGGCTCGAGCGTGCCGAGTACAGCTGCGATGGTCACCGATATCAGCGCGCGGGTTCGTAGGTCGAGCACTTCTGTCCGGGGCCATGCGTCGCCAAAGGTGTGAACCGTTGCCAGACGGGTGAAGTCGCTGGCGTTGCCGGGTTCGCCCGGCCCGGGCTCGACGTACGGTTCGAGCCGCGCCCCGATCAGGTCCGCAGCGGTTTCAATCGCCGCCGCGTAGGCAGCACGTGTGTCTTGAGTGGTCATTGCGGTATCTCCCAGAAGGCCAGCAGGACTGCGCACCAAGCAGAGCCTGCCATCGCGGTTTCGATGCGGTCCAACCGAGTGCGAGGCGGCGGGGTCATCAGGCAGGTATTAGGCCCGAATGTCAGGCGCGTCCCCGTCACGACACACTGATTCATATGCGCGCCGGCGGCCGACCAACCCAGCGCGCGCGAATCGAGACGGCTCGCGAACGCATACGTGAGCGGCGTGACCGGTCGGGGTGCTCTTGAACGCGGTCGTCCGGTGGACGGTCGTTGCGATCTATGCGTGCGCGCACCGGTCAGCGGTTGCCGTCGTACCAGGCCAGCATCCGCAACGCTCGTAGCGTGTTCCAGCGGCTGGGCGTCCCGTCACCGTTCTCCAGTGGGAAGTGCACCGCGCCGCGGTGGGTGTTCTCCAGCGACCAGGTGCCGTCCGGACGCCGCTTGGACCGGACCAGGTCGACCGTCTCGGCCAGTGCCGGGTCCGGCAGGTCGCCGGTGGCTTGGAAGTAGTCGAGCCCGCGCAGCACGTCGTAGTGCCAGTAGGTCGGAAATGAGAACTGCAACCAGTCGGCGTCCACAATCGCACCGGTGCTCTGGCGCCGAAACAATCGCCGGGTGAGCAGGTACTCCTCGCCGCGCCGGCGCGCCGTGACGACGTCGCGTGACCCGCCGGTTGCGCGCTCGAAGGCCAGCAGGCCCTCCAGCACGCAGATCGTTGAATGGAACGACGAGCGAAGCGAGCCGTTCTCGGCCTCGCAGTTCCAGCCGCCGTCGGCGAGTTGTTCACCGAGCAACCGGCTCACGATGTCGTCGACCGCTACCCCGAAGTAGGCGCCGATCGCGACAGTGCGGCCGTTGATACATGGCTCGACCTCACCAGCGAAGAACAGCTGCCCGGCATGCTCCCACCGGCAGTTCGCCTGCACCAACGCAACCGTCTCACGCACCGGCTCGGCGTTCGGTTCGACGCCGAACTCGCGCATCAGCATCATGGCGGGCAGGGTCGCAGTCCACGGCTGTCCTGCCGAGAAGTCACCGCGAAAGTCCGTTGGGAAACACGCCCCGCCAGCCCACTGCCCGTCACCGTCGCGCTGCGCGAGCAACCGGGCACCCCAGCCCTCGGTCGCGACGCGCGCCCGTTCGCCGGCTACCGCTGCCGGCGGCGCGCCCGTGAGGTCGCGCAGCACCTGCCACCGCACTGCGGGGTCCGATTCGAGCAACCAGTCGATCACGTCCATTACGGGACGGTAGCGCGGTAGCGGCAAAGGCAGCTGCCGTTCAGCGGAAAGCACCCGCACCGGCGATGACACCAGCGGATCGCATGATCGTGAGATTGATCTCGGCCGATGGGTCGTCACGTCGGCGCACGAAGAGGGGAGGCAGGAAGACTCACGTAACCGATGGCGAGTTCAGTGAACGCGGCTCGCAACCGGTCCCGAGGATTGGCTTCGGCCGAAGGCAGCTGGCCTCAACGCAACAGCGCCTGGCGAGGGTAGAAGTACAGGTTGGCGGTGTACTTCTTGACCGCTAGCAGGTCGGGGTATCCGTCGCCGTTGAGGTCGCCGACCGCGGTGATCTCGCCTCGCTTTTCATCCGGGGGGCCCAGTCGGATGCGGTTGCTCAGGCGGGAGCCGGTGCTCGGGTAGAGCCACAGATAGCCGGTGGGCCGATGGCGGGCGAGCCGTCGTCGTGGCCGTCGCTGCGGCATCGGTGCGCTGGCGGATCGGGCTTGGGCGCCGCGATTCCCCTCAGCGAGCGCGCGTGACGCGTTCGAGTACGCGGCCCGGGAACGGCAAGTGCTGGGCACGCCACACGTGTCGTTGCTCGTACGGCCATGCGTAGATCGGGCTGCCGTCGCGAACGAGCTCCCGCAGGCGCGGTGCGCAGATCTCCTCGGCGGACCACTCGTACAGGCGCCGGAGCCTCGGTGCGATCACCGCGTAGTCGACCAACCGACCAAGACGCTGCTCGTCGGCGATGTACCACTCGACGTCGCGCGTGAGCGGGTAGTTGTTCGGGATTACGCGGCGGAGCGAGAGGAACGCGCCTGCCATCCCGAGGCGAGGATCACCCAGGAAGCGGGCAGGCGAACCGAACCGCCCCAGCGCGAGGCGCGGGGCCGCGACGAGGGCGTGCGCGTAGAGAACGCGTGCCAGCGCGACGTTCATGAAGAAGCGCTCCGGAGCGTTCTCTTCTAGGGCGTGCCCCTGGTGTTCCAGGTAGCCGGCCACGAT
>Ga0307312_10000749_pt1 | contig 15799 bp, 12 predicted proteins | sample ER_DNA_202_FD_194489 | JGI IMG/M metagenome (GOLD analysis project Ga0307312, IMG submission 194489) | Bulk soil microbial communities from the East River watershed near Crested Butte, Colorado, United States - ER_DNA_202 | ecosystem: Environmental > Terrestrial > Soil > Floodplain | place... | reverse complement strand
AGCCACTTGTTTAGTATACTCGAGCGTTACCGCGTTCACATCGTGCTCAAGTTGCTTGTAATAATCAAATCCGAGTCCGTATAGCTCGTCGAGCGCGCAATGATAACCAAAGGCGTCGTTGCTTTGATTGGCGATCTCTTGTTGCCCAATCAGTTTCTTCTTCGCTCGCGCCAATTCTTCGGGGGTTAATCCCTCGTTTGCCAGCTTGTGAATTTCATCAAGCAACTCGGTCTTTACTTTCTCAATTTTTTGAGGGTCGGTACCGAGATAAAATGCGAAAAGACCTGGCACCAGGCCTTGCATCTGGCTTGCGCCGACATAATAGGCCAAGCCCATTTGCTCACGAATGCGAATAAAGAAACGCGATCCGAGATCGCTGCTCGCTTCATCGATCAATTCCAGCGCGTACCGGTCCGGACTCGACAAGCTCGCGCCCCGAAATCCAACCATGATCACGCCTTGCGCTTTGTCTTTGCGGCTTTCAACGGTCTCCGGTTTGCCTAGCGGCATGGAAGACTTTGCGTCAGTCAGCGCAAGCGCGCCAGGCTTCATCTTGCCGAGCGCTTGCTCGACAAGCTGCTTCACTTCAGCTGCTTTAACATCTCCAAAGACGTAGATCACTCCGTTCTTCGCGACCACGTAACGATCACGAAATTCGATGAGATCTTTTTGCGTCAAACCCTTAACGGATTCGACAGAACCATTGCCGCGGAGCGCGTAAGGATGCTGCGGAAAAAGCGCCTGCCGCATGATGTTGCGGGCGACCGCCGTCAGTTGTTCGTCCTCCTGTTGGATCGCGGCGATCTGGATCTCTTTTTCGCGGGCAATCGCCTTCTCCGGCATGGTGGCGTTGAGTAACACGTCCGAGAGCAAGTCCACGCCTAGTTTCAAGTCAGGCCTAGTGACATCGACCGATACTCCAAAACTGTTATTGCCCGACTCGCTCGAAATGGAACCGCCTACCGCCTCGATCTCGTTGGCGATCTGCTCAGCGGTGCGCGTCTTGGTTCCTTTCAGCAGCACTTTCGCCATCAAATGCGTGATGCCGTTGTCATGCGGATTCTCCGCAAGAAGACCGCCGCGAAAAACAGCGCCCATCGCCACGAGTGGCAAGCGAGGATCTTCGCGAACCAGAAGACGCAATCCGTTCGATAATTCAAATTTCTGGATCTCGCCGGCGGCAGTGATCTTCGGACCCTCAGTTTTGGTGGCGAGTGAACCTTTTGGATTCAACGAGATAACCGTCAGATTGTTTTCCGTCAGGTATTGCGCGGCGACGCGCTTGATATCGTCGAGCGACACTTTCTGGACAGCGTCAAGATAATCGCGGCTAAAATTCAGATTACGCGTGAGCAACCAGTTCGAGCCGATGTCCGACGCCTGGCCACGCATGGTCGTGAGCGCGCCCAGGTGATGACTGAGCATGATTTTTTTGGACTTGGCAAGTTCATCGGCAGTAACGCCAGCCTGTTTCACATCGTCAACAATGTGCAGGGCCAGTTGCTCCGCTGCTTCGCGTTTCTTTGGATCGACCGTAGCATCTATGCCGAACAAACCGGGATCTCCCGGCGTGTAGGAAAATGCCGATATGCGAAACGCGAGACCAGCCTCTTCGCGAACGCGCCGGTACAGACGCGAACTGCGCCCCTCACCGAGAATCGTTGAGAGCAGATCAAGCGCGGGTACGTCTGGGTTCGTAACCGCCGGGATGTGCCATGCCAGTGAGAGATGTGTCAACTCCGTGGCAAATTCCTGATGCACTTCGCGCCGGCCGAGTTGCGGCGGTTCCGTCGGAATGAATACCGGCTGGAGTGATTTCTCCGGGTACGCCTTGAACAAGTCGGCGAGCTGTTGGCGCACTTTTTCTGCATCGACATCGCCGGCTACGATGAAGGTGAGATTGTTGGGAACGTAGCGCGTTTTGTAATACTGCATCACCTGCTCCTGGGCGAGCTGGTTATAGATTTCGATCTCGCCGATGACCGGGAACCGATAGGGGTGTATCTGATACGCGGTTGAAAAAAGGAGCAGGCCCGCCATGCGATCGGGATCATCCATGCCCATGGCGAACTCGCGCCGGATCACTTCCTGCTCCTTCTGGTATTCCTCCGGCGGCAAAGTCGAATTCATCATCGCATCGGCCAAAATATCCAGCCCGGCAACAACCCCATCTTTCGGAACGTCAATCCAAAAGACCGTGCGATCGAACGAGGTGTACGCGTTGATGTAACCACCCACGTCTTGAATTTTCTGCGCGATCTCATTTTTCCCTCGCGTTTTCGTCCCCTTGAAGAGCATGTGCTCGAGAATGTGAGACAACCCGGCTCCGAGGTGCTGGTCCTCGTCGATGCTTCCCGTGGCGCACCACGCCTGCACGCTAGCTACGGGGGCACTACGATCTTCCTGGACAATAATCGTCAGCCCGTTAGGCAAAATCCATTTGTGCGCCGAGCTGGGCGGAAAAGTGATGACGGGCGAGGGTTCAGTCGTAGCAGCTTTGAGATTGACCATCATAAATAATAGAACCGTTGAGGAAAACTTTGCTAGTGGTATGCGAGCCATTGACGTGACTGCGACGGCGTCCTCAGTGATCAGTGATTGCTGATCACTTTCTCGGTGCAGCAGGCTTAGGCATTGGCAATTCCGCCCGTGCCCTCGTCATTTTTGGTTTTTCAGGCGCGAATGGCTTCACGAAAACCTCTTGGAAATCATAAACATTTCTGAAATCTTCGATCGAATCCGTCTCGGTTTTTCCGAATATCCCGGCGCCGATCAGATTAAAAACCATGTTTCCAATGTCCCCGGATGAGTGAATGCCCCAGCTATCGAAAACTGTCATGACCATCGGCCCGAATTCCTTGAGCGCGTACTGTCGCAAGCCTTCCAGTAGCTCGGGCCCGGACACATGGCGGACGCTGGTGCCTTTCGCTTTCTTTTGCTGTTTCGTCGTGAAATCGAGCGCGTCACGCAGAAAAACATATGCGTCCCGGTCATACCGCGGGTCGCTCTTCACAACGGAATCAAGGGCTTCAGCAAATCCAATTTTTTGCATGGGATGAAAAAGGCGCGTCTTAAACGCGCCTCTAAGCATAATCGCCAAACTCGGAACCGGCAACTGCCGCGCGTCGTTGGAGTGATGGAGTGATGGAAAAAGCACAAATCCCCAACACTCGAATAGTCCATCACTCCAGCCCGGAAGTCTCGATCTGGTCTTCCAGCGCATCGAGATATACTGAGAGCGGGTCGCGTCGCCTTGGCACGGAGACCTGCGATTGGTTCGCCGCCTTGAGGTAATCGCTGAATGCTCCGCTCTGATTTTCCATCTGCGTAGCTTCGAACCAGTTCATGTAATCACCGATATCGCCCATTCGCGCGGTGAGTTCCTTGCGAGTACCGTCCAGATGCGATACACGCTTTGCTATTCCTCGTCGCTTCCCGCGTATGAGCAGCGCTGCAATTTGCTGATACTCGCGCGCGACCGGACGCAAGACCGGATGTGCCGTCCCAACAAGCAACAGCAAGCCCTGGCTCATGTGGTTGACTGCGGCTTTTTCCTCGGGGGACAGTTTGCGGCGCGAAAGCTCGCTAAGATTTGCCGGCTTTGGCCGCCCCCGATTGCGCGTGCCATCTGGAATCTTGATCTGTAACAATTCATCAAGACGTCGTTCGCTTTCGGTAAAGGTTAACAACTGGTAAGTTTGATGCTCGCTGAGTCGAGCCACGGTTGAGCGCCATTTCTTTTCCACGTCGCCCCGCAATTGCGGAAAGCAGGCCGCTAAATCAGCAACTGGATCGTTCGACGATTGCCTAAGATTGGAGGAGATGTACCGCGCCAGACGCGCGCGGCCGCCACCCTCATCGAGGAGCAATTGCACTAGCGCGACGGAATACGCCCGGTAAAGCATGCGTCCGGCGGAATCGAGCAAATCGAAGCGCTGGCCGAGAAATTCCTCCAGAGGCTTTCCCTTATTGGCTGTTGAAAGCGCCTCCACCAGAGCTTCGCGCCCTCGTCCCGGCGTCAGCGCCAGCGCCCCTTCCACCAGCCAATCCGGCGGTTCGACGATTCTCGCGCCGGCTGCAAGGTCGCCCTCGTCCCGATAAATCATCTCGAACAGAATGGCGCGCAGCAGCTGGCGCTCGACCAATGAACCGTCGAAATTTTGGCCAACGGTCAAATCGAGTTGCAGCTTCACGCCAAATCCGGTCTGGCTGACTCGTAAGCTGGTCGGCGGAATTTCGGGGAGGTTCGCCTGTTGGGGTTGCAAATTGATTACAACCACAGTTTTCCATCCGTCGCGCTGCCGCAGCAGGGCGAGAAGATTTGTCTTAGTCTGCTCTGCCAGTTCCGAAATCGCCCCGCGTAACGTCGCATCGGCGCCGTAAATAACGAATTGTCGCGAAGGACTTACGCTGTGCTCCGGCAAAGCGCGAAGCTGGTGGCACGTGAAGACCAACAATATGAAAGTCGCAGCACGCCTCATCTTCGTTATCCGGCATGATAATCAGGGCGGCGACCTGCTGGCGAGAAGGAATCAGTGCGAAACTCTCGTCCGGTCCCGGTTATTAATTATTGGACTTACCTCAATCACTTCGCGGCTTCTGGACCGAATGGGTCTCTTTTAATCCGGAGACCCGCGAGTTGGGTTTTAGGTGTTAGACCGGCGGACTTCGCAGGGCGAAAAGGGCGAATCCGCCGGTCTCATTTATTTCTTTATCCGTAAAAAAACCGAGACTTTTCGCCGGGTACGGTGTCTAATGATTAGAAACCCCACCTAACATGAATCATTCAAAACTTATACTTTCCTTGAGTTGCTTTGTTGCCGTCGCACTGGCTTCCCCGTTAGTCACAGCTGCGCCGCGCGGAGGGGGTGGCCATGGTGGCCATTTTAGCGGCGGGGGCCGCAACTTTGCCGGACGCCCCGGGATGGGTGCATGGGGCGGCCGCAACTGGAGCGGTCGCAATTGGAATGGGCGAAACTGGAATGGCCGCAACTGGAGCGGTCGTAACTGGAATGGACGCAATTGGAACAACTGGAACGGCAATTGGCGTCATCATAACAACTCTAGCGTCATCTTCATCGGCGATTTCGGCTTTCCAGGGTGGTGGGGCTGGGGTTATCCCGGATATTACGGATACGGGTATCCGTATGGCTACTACGGGTACGGCTATGGTGATCCGTACGGATACGGCGGCTATGGTTACGGAGGGTATGGATACGGTGACTCCGGCTACGGTAACGGCTATGGATATGGCTACGGTTCTCGCAGCCAATACGGTTCTGGCAGCCAATACGGCTCTGCGACTCGGTCGAGAGTAGCCGAGCTACAACGGCGACTTTCCCGCGCCGGCTATTATCGCGGGTCAATCGATGGAGTCCTGGGGCCTCAGACGCGGCGTGCAATTCGAGCTTACGAGCAGGAGCACGGTTACGCTGACGCAGGCTGACCCTGGCCCTCCCGCCGATTTTCATCGCGGGCCATTTGATAGTCTTTCGGTTGGTTGACCGGCGGAATTCGCGAGGGCGCAAAGGGCGAACCGCCGGTCGCCTATTTTCACAGCGCTACGGTTCGTTATTCACCAACTGCGCCGTCCGCCCGTTTAGTTGAACCTGATCGCTCACGTTTTCGATTTGCGCAGCTTCACCAATGTGTCGAGGTCGAAATCACTGCTACTCCTCCAAATCCAGCCCTTCCAATTTCTCTGGCCTTACTCAAAGCAGGCTCTTTCTAATTTTTTTCCTTTCATCCGCAGTTTTTTTGGCATACGACACGATCCCGGAGGAAATCTATCTGTCCGGTTAGCCATCGAATCCTGCTCGGCATCGCTGTTTTCGCGTGGATCGTTCCACCAGCAGTAGCCGATCTTTTTCCAACGTCTGGACCTGTTGTGTCTGGCAAGACCGCGCGTCTTCGTTTTGGCAAAGCAGCTGCGCCAAAGAATGCGCCACTCGCCGTGAAACGCGCAATCTGGGCAGCCAATCAACTTCGCCATAAGCGATATCGTTACGGTGGCGGCCACAAATCGTTTGATGACCGCGGCTACGATTGTTCCGGAACGATCTCCTATGTGCTGGGCGCGGCGGGATTGATCAGCGTGCCGATGAGCTCAACAGAGTTTCGCAGCTACGGCGACCGCGGCCCCGGCAAATGGATCACGATCTACGCCCGAGAAGGTCACACATTCGCTGTGATTGCCGGCCTGCGACTCGATACAACGCCATACGACCGTTACACCGGCAAATGGGCGCCGCGGTGGCAAACCATTTATCGTCCCCCGCGTGGGTTCGATGCAAGACATCCTGTCGGTCTGTAGCCGGAAACGCCAAATCTGAAATTCCAAGCTCCAAAGAATTTTAAATCACCAAACTTCAAGGAGCGACGGCTGGGCAGCCGTCACTCTTGAGGCATAAGGAAATTCGTATGCCGATCAATCGTTCAATCTTTTTAGCTCAAACAATAGCGCTGATTCTGGCGGCGCCGTTTTGCATCAACGCGCAGGAAAAATCTCACGTTACTTCCGAGCAAGTAACGCACGCGGTTCAGGAACTCGAAAAACTCGCACAAAAGCAAATCCAGGAAAACGTTGTGCCTGGAATTGCGATCGCAGTGGTGTTTCAAGACAAGGCGGTGTACGCGAAAGGCTTCGGCGTTCGCGATGTGAACACCAAGCAGCCTATTGACGCGGACACGGTTTTTCAGCTCGCGTCTGTGTCCAAATCGATTGGCTCGACAGTGGTTGCCGAGCTGGTTGGCGAGGGAAAAATCACCTGGGACTCAAAACTCAGTGCACTCGATCCGGCATTCGCGATGTTCGATCCGTGGGTAACGCGCGAAATTACAATTCGAGACATGTACGCGCACCGCAGCAGCTTGCCCGAGCACGCGGGCGATCTGCTCGAAGATCTGGAGTTTACGCGCACGGAAATTTTACATCGTCTGCGTTTTCAACATCCCGGAAGCAGCTTTCGTTCGCATTACGCCTATACGAATTTTGGTATGACCGAGGGCGGCGTCGCGGCGGCGAAAGCGTACGGGCTGGAATGGGAGAAGGCGTCCGAACAAAAACTATACCGTCTCCTCGGCATGACTTCGACGAGTTCGCGTTACGCGGATTTTGTCGCACGCCCGAACAAGGCGTTGGGGCATGTGCTGGTGGATGGCAAATGGGTACAAAAGTTTAAACGCGATCCGGACACGGAATCGCCAGCGGGCGGCGCGAGTTCTTCGGTGAATGATTTGGCGAAATGGATGCGGTTGCAGCTTGCGAATGGAAAATTCGGCGGCAAACAAATCGTTGACGAAAAAGCGCTAGCCGCGACCCATCATCCGCAAATAGTGAACGGTTTTAATCCTTTTCACTCAAATGCCGACTTTTTACGGGTTGGGATGGAACGTTGGCTATGATCAGCAGGGTCGCTTGCGCTTAAATCATTCGGGCGCGTTTGCGTTGGGCGCTGCGACGTATGTGGGTTTGGTGCCAGCCGAGCAATTGGGCATCGTCGTTCTCACGAATGCGTACCCAATTGGCGTAGCGGAAGCGCTGGGAACCACGTTTTTGGATATCGTGCTGTATGGAAATCCAACGCAGGATTGGCTCGTACTCTTCAAACAAGGATTTTCGACAACGCCAGGTACGCCGCTGGGCTTCGATTATTCCAAATCGCCTCCGGCGCCTACGCAGGCGTTGAAAAATAGCGCCTACCTTGGAAGCTATAGAAACGATTTCTTTGGCGAAATCTCCATCGTCGAAAAGGAGGGCGGGCTCGCGATTATACAAGGTCCGAAGAAGATGACCTTCGCCATGAAACACTATGATCGCGACACGTTCACATATGAGACGGTTGGCGAATACCCTATTGTCAGAAACGGCATCACCTTTACCATCGGCCCGGATGGCAAAGCGACGCAGGTGGTCGTGGAAAATCTCAATGTGCACGGCGAAGGAACTTTCAAGCGCGCTGAAAAATAGCAGTCTTGTAGGAGCTCGTCGCTCCGTTTGCGTTTCACCAGTTAGGACGATAAACATGACGCTCATGCGCTCCTTCGCTCTCATTAGTCTTTTGACGCTCGCCTTGTTTGTGCCCGGATCCTCTGCTACCGCGGCATCCGAGAAAGACCCGATCACAAATCTGGATTTGTTCATTACGCGAGCGTTAAAAGAGTATCAGGTGCCAGGCGCAGCAGTCGGAGTCGTGCAAAATGGCAGGGCCGTTCTGCTGAAAGGATACGGAGTCCGCGATGTGACCAAACCGGGTGCCGTGGATGAAAACACGATCTTTCAGCTCGCCTCTGTGACCAAAACATTGACGGGCGCCGCCGCAGGAACCGTTGCTGACAAGGGCAAGCTGGATTGGGACAAGCCGATCTTTAATTACTTGCCCGAATTTGTAGGCTACGACCCGTACATGACGCGTTGGCTGACCGAACGCGATTTGCTCGCGCAACGTACTGGTTGGCCCGAATTCGCCGGAGATCAGCTCGACAGTTTTGGCTATGACCGCGCAGAAATATTGCGACGCCTTAGATTTTTTAAGCCGCGATACAGTCTCCGCGAGGTGGCACAGTATTCCAATCCGGGATTCTTTGTCGCCGGTGAAGTTGCGGCGCGCGCGTCAGGCCAATCATGGAACGATCTCGTCGGAAAGCGCTTGTTCGCTCCTTTGGAGATGTCGCGATCTGGTACGGTGATCAAAGGTTTGCAGGATAGCAACGCCACCGCTGCGCACGCACTGGTCGACGGAAAAGTTGTGGTCGTTGAACCATCAGAACTGGACACGACGGGTGCAGCCAGCTCCGCCACATCCACTGCCGCGGATATGTCGAAATTGATGCTGATGTTTTTGAATAAGGGGTCCTACAACGGCAAACGCGTTTTGAAACCCGAAACGGTCGAAGAAATTTTCAAGCGTAGCATGGTCAGCAAAATCGATTTCACCGATCTGCCGCCGATCAGCGACAAAACAGGTTTTTACTACGGGCTTGGCGTGGGCAGTTATGATTACGGGGGACATCAGATCATCGAAAAAGGCGGGGCTCTCGCAGGTGTGCGCACGACCTTGGTGCTTGTGCCCGATAAAGGCGCCGGGATCGTCGTCCTCGCGAACCTCAATCTGACTGCGTTTCCCGAGGCCGTGCGCGCCTATTTTTTGAATCAGCTGTTGGGCATTGATCCTGAAACGAACCAAAAAGAAATTTTCGAGCTCAACCAGCAACTAAAGAAATTAATGGCGCCTCCGCCGGCGCCGAAAGATCCGGGCAAATTCAACGGCGCGCTGCAGTCGCTCGTCGGAATTTACGAAAACGATTACTATGGTCGCTGCGAAATCTTGCAGGATGGCGATGCACTGAAAGTCCAATGCGGTCCCGCGAAATATGCCGCAACGCTAAAACACTGGAATAACGGCGCCTTTCTGATGCAATTTCCCGGCGCGACCCAGACCCCGTCTGTCACAACGTTTATGATCGGTGATGAAGGCACGGCCGACAGCTTTGAAACCGAAGCTCTGGGGATCTTCACACGGGTGAAGGAAAAGAAGTGAAAAGGGCCCATGGATATTGCAGCTTCGGTCGTGCGAAGTCCCTATAATTTCGGTTTTACGGCATCAGAGCTGCGCACGTTGCGCGCGTTGAAAACGCCGGCCGGCGTTCAGAGGTTTCTCGACGACCTGCCTTATAATCTCGGTTATACCGCCCGATCGCCGAAGAGAGTCCTGCACGATCGCACTGCCTCCTGTCTTGAGGGCGGAATTTTTGGCGCGGCTGCACTTCGTATCATCGGATTTCCACCGTTGATCTTCGATTTGGAAGCAGAACAGGATACTGATCATGTCGTTGCGATTTTCAAGGTGCGCGGCCGTTGGGGCGCAGTGGCGAAATCCAATTTTACCGGCTGCCGTTATCGGGAACCCGTTTATCGCAGCTTACGCGAGCTGGCCATGAGTTATTTTAATATCTACTTCAACCTGCGCGGCGAACGGACCCTGCGGCGCTATTCGCGTCCGGTAAACCTGGCGCGATTCGATCATTTGAATTGGATGACCACAGAAAAACCGATCTGGTTCGTCGCCGAATATCTCTGCGAAATTCCGCATATTTCATTGCTCACACCGGCGATGGAAAGGAACCTTACCCGCGTCGACCGCCGCACTTTGCGCGGCGAAATGGTCGGCCACAGAAAAAAATAGTCGGCGTGGGAAGTGCATGATATGACGAGCGACGAATTTCGAAAGGTGGCGCTGAAGATTCCTGCGGCTGTTGAGCGCTCGCATATGAATCATCCAGATTTCCGGATTGCCGGAAAGATTTTCGCGTCGCTTGGTGTGCCTGATGAAAACTGGGGCATGGTGAAGCTCACGCCAGAGCAACAGCGCGCATTCATCAAGAAGGCGCCCGAGGTTTTCAGGCCCTCCAGCGGCGCCTGGGGCCGGCAAGGTTACACGAATGTTTATCTTGCCGCCGGCAAGGCGACGATTGTGCGCGCTGCACTCGATGCAGCGGCCAACAACATCGCCACCGGTAAGCAAAGGAAAACGCCAAACGTCCAACGTCGAACATCCAGGGCCCAACGATTCCGATAAATGCGGCACACACCCGCTACAGGGCGCTTTGAAAAAATGCGTTCTCGAACGTCGGTTGAAATGCGCCTGAGTCAGTTTCACCGATGCGAAATTGCGGAGTGATTTCGAATTGGGTGGCGCAATGGACTTCCACGTCTACCCTGCCGCACTTTGCCAATGACGCACGCACCGTCTTGAGCGCCAACTCCGGCGTGTTGCAATCCCGGCTGAGATGTCCGAGCAGAACCCGCTCGATTTTTCCAGGCAACAATTCCTCGATCACGCCTGCCGCAGCTGCGTTCGACAGATGACCATGTCGCGATTGGATTCGCTGTTTCACTGGCCAGGGCCGATGCGTGTCGTTCTGCAACAGTTTTTCGTCGTGATTGGTCTCGATTACGAGCGTTTGCACCTGACGCAGTCGTTCAACGATCATCTTCGTCACGTAACCCAGGTCGGTGATGAATCCCAGGCTTCCCGAGCCGGCGTGAAGCGCGAACCCTAGCGGATCGACCGCGTCGTGCGGCACGGGAAACGTTTGCACGGTGATGTCGCAAATTGAAAACTCGGCGCCGGTCGCAAAGATTCGCCAGTTCCGGTGCCGCTCGAACGACGTGTCGGTTCGGACAGCTTCAGCCGTCAACGCGTTGCAATAAATCGGTACATCAAATTTGCGGCAGAGAACTTCAAGTCCGCAAACGTGATCACCGTGCTCGTGCGTAAGTAGGATACCATCGAGCTGCTCCGGCATGACGCCGCACTGCTCCAGACGCAACACCACCTGCCGCGCGCTCAGCCCGCCATCAACCAGAACCTTGCAGTGGTCAGTTGCTACCAGCGCACTGTTTCCCGCGCTCCCGCTGCCGAGCATGGTCAAACTGAACACGGGTCTTAAAGTAGCCGCGTTATTTCAGCTTATGCAAACGGAAACGAAGGCGCTGGCGTAAAAGTTTCGGAATCTCAACCGCCGGGCTGCAGTTCGGCCAGGCGCGCATGTAGCCGCGCGAGAACGCGTCGCTTCCCACCTCGGCTAAGGGCTTCCCGCGTGTCGAGCATCTCGTCAAGTTGCATGAGCTCTTCGTCGGTTGGAAAAACCAGCCGGGCTTCGAGTACGGCAATCTCTGTCTGCAGCCATCTGCGAACTGAGGCCTCATGCGGGACGTCAATTTCACGCAGCTCGTGGAGATCCTTGCGGTCCGCGTGAATCTCGTCCTTGATCTCGCTTTGGATCGCCGCAAACTGCTCCGGCGTCAGGTAAAGCTCGCTGCCAGACGGTGAGGACCCGTTATAAAATGTTTTCACTGCGTTGTAGCCTTTAAATAACCTGCGCGAAACGTTTGGTTTGCCTTGCCCGTATGTGGATTGGTCCACTGCGCTCGTGACTCCGAAGCCGGCCTCGTCCCAATAGCCGCCGGCAAAAGCGTGGCCATTGAATCCGGCGGCGGGTCCCCCCTTTTGGACAACCGGCGGGTTGGGGTTGTCAGGATCGCCTTTCCAATATTCGTCGCACCAATCGAAAATGAATCCGCCAACGCACACCTGATTGGGTCCGGCCTTGAGATTGGCTTTAATGGTATTCCACTGCGTATTAAGAAATGTCGCCACAGGCTGAGCCGCGAAATAGGGCTGGCCTGTTCCCATTTGACTCTCGGGCACATCATCGAGATTTGCGACAGGCATTGTAGCCTCTGTGCCGTAAATTCCAATTGGGCGGGTCGTGTGCGGAGTGCCCCATTCGCCGAGGATCAGCGGTTTCCTGACCGGCGTCTGAAACGAGTTCATTAAAGCCAAATACTGGGTGAAGACCGAATTGCCCGCGCCGCCAAACTCCGGCCCCCGATAGATGTTGATACCCCAGGAATCCAGATTCCTGAGCTTGCCAGACTGTTCGCCTAACTTGATGGCCGGCCAGCTAGTTTGCGGAGTGAATTCATCATTAACGGCAGTCATCAGGAACGGGTTCTGGCTCTGGCTAAGGCCCGCGGCCTGCGCTGCATCGATCAGGCTCCCAAAGTTCGTCCAGAACTGAGGGTTCCCGGTCACGCTATCAAAGATCTCGTTGCCGATCATATAGCCGAAAACCGCCGGATGTTTGACCGTGCTCTTCACGAGTTTGTCGTACTGCCTGATGTAATCATTGAGGCCCGCGCCGCCCTGCGCGATCACGCCGCCCTGGGTGTAGGAAAACATAACCACATAGACGGGCTTGTTCCCGCCGTTCCAGCAGTAATCGAGAAAAGCTTTCCAATTGCCTGCGGTTCCCGGAGCGCCCGCGTTGAGATCGGGATTACCTGCGTACAATTTAATCACGTTGATGCCGGCCTCGCGGATTTTGTCCACATCTGGCTTCCAGACGTTAGCGTAATAAGGAATGAAAAAATCGCCGTACGGAGTGTAGCGCGGAGCTGCGCCAATCGGTACGGGCGAGTAATTCATGCCTTTAATGACGAACGGCTGACCGTTGAGGTTTATCTGGAAGCCGTTGGCTGTTACTACGGCGCCGGTCGCATAAGGACTTGTGAGCGCCGTAGCAAGAAGAATTATGGCGATGGTTTGGGGGAATTTCGCAAAGCGTACAGAGGTTTTCAGAAATGAATGAATCATGGTGGGCGGCGACATTAGTCGTTTCCGCGGGCTCTGCCAATGGGACCTTGGTCCAATGAGAGAATAGCAACTGTTGATTCTCGACCCTCACGTAAAATGACTGCTCGCCGTGTTGGCTGCAACGACAGCGCTACAAAGCAATCCAGTGGCCCCGGCGTCGCGCACACGGTTGGTTATCAAATATCATGTGGAATTAAATAATAATGAGCATTATGTCATCTCGCCCGCCTTGCTCGACACCTCGCTTCGCGAGAATTACATTCGCGCCACTTGAAAACACGCCTCTTTATTTTCCCCCTAGCAATCACTGCGATTTTTGCAGGTACGTGTTACGCCGCGTCGGAACTGCCGGGTGCGAATAATGGCGGCGTCGATTTTAAGCAGTGGGGACTCCTGGCAATTCAAGATGGGGGACGGCGCAAGCCGATTGACACGTTTGCAAAAGAAACGCTGATCCGCCTCACCGGAAGATCGACATATACAGACAAGACAGGGCGAAGTTGGCGGCCGAACGATTTCGTCTTGTCGGCTTTGGTCGAAACGCACGAATGGAAAAATGAGCCAATGGTGTTGATCTCGTCTGGCCAGTTAATCGAGCAACTTGGGCTCGACAAAACGCAGCGCCGATTTTCGTTTGCGGAATTAACCGGATCAGCGGAGCTGCAGCGGCTTGTGACTGAGGCGCAAGCGCTCAAGCGCGCGGAGAAACCGTTGACCCGGGCCCAGCAGGAGGCGCTCAGTGTGAGTGATCGGCTTACGCTTCTTGCTCGTGTAATGGATGGGAGCGGATTGCTGATGATCCCTGCGCCGGCCGACGAAACAGACCCGTGGGTCGAACCATCCGGATGGTCGAGATATTATTCCGAGGCGCAGTTCGCGCCCATCCGGGTTCAATTGCAAACCGTTGCCACAGGTTACGTCAACGGCGATCCATTTAACTTCAGTCGCGCCGCGAACCAGCTTCGCGAAAATCTGCGCGCCTTGAGTCGATCAATTTATCCACGAGACCAGCAATTACGGCTCGAATATTTCTATAATCATTTCGAAGCCTTTTATCGGGCAATCTGGTGTTACGGAATTGCGCTCGTGATTCTGATTGCGGCACATCTTCGCAAGCGCCGACGCGCGCTGCAAAGCATTGGCGTCGCAGTCGCGGTAATCGGTCTCGCGTTTCAGGCAAGCGGAATTGTAATGCGTTGTCTGATTGCCGGCCGGCCACCGGTCACGAACATGTATGAATCAATCATCTGGGTTTCGTTCGCGGTCTCGTTTTTCGGGATGATGTTTTTCATGCGTTACCGGGCGCCGATATATTTGTTAGCGGCGTTACCGGTCACGCTCACCGCGCTGTTGCTGGTGCATCAAATGCCCATTGCCATGCCTTCGAGCATCGATCCGCTGGTTCCTGTGTTACGCGATAATTTCTGGCTCACAATCCATGTACTCACCATTACGCTGAGTTATGCGGCCTTCGCGCTGGCAATGGGTTTCGGGCATATCTTGCTCTGGCGATACGCGCGCAATCCCGCAGCCGCACGCGCGGACGCGCCGATGCATTTCTGGCTTTATCGCGTACTTCAACTCGGTGTCCTGTTGCTCGCCGCTGGAACAATCCTCGGTGGAGTCTGGGCAAATTATTCCTGGGGCAGATTCTGGGGATGGGATCCAAAGGAGACGTGGGCATTGATCGCGTTGCTTTGTTACATCCTGGCATTGCACGGCCGGCTGGCGGGTTGGTGGACGCAGTTCGGTCTCGCAGTTGCAAGCGTAGTTTGTTTCCTCGCGGTGTTAATGGCGTGGTATGGCGTGAACTTTGTCCTCGGCAAAGGTCTGCATAGCTATGGCTTCGGCATTGGCGGCGAGACTTACGTGGCGATATTCGTTGTTCTTGATCTTTTGTTCGTCGCGTTTGCCATCTGGCGATACCGCAGGAGCAAATCGGTCGTTGCTCCAGCCGGTGAAATGGAAGCTGAGCGCGTCGCGGTGTAGCTTCGAATTCAAGAGTGGCACGGCCCCGCGCCGCCAGAGGTCGGCGGCTACAAGGCAGCCGTCAGCGTGTCGATAAATTCGCGCGGGGTCTGGGCGTGCAGCAGCGCCGATCGTGTCGCGTCATCTCTTACCAGCCGAACGAGCGTCCCAACGCAAATCAAATAATCATTCACTAGCCGTTCTGGAACGCCGATTACAAAAATCAAACGGGCGCGTACTCCGTTGTGGTCGAATGGTATCCCGGCGCGGCTGCGTCCAATACCAACGACAATTTCATCAACCAGGTCTGTCCGCGCGTGAGGGAATACGGCGCTGTTTTCGACCACACTGGGGTGCGCCTGCTCGCGCGCGAGCACCTTTTCAAAGAGCGCTTCCGAATTATCGATCTTTCCGTTTTGCGCCAGCAAGTCGATAATCTCGCGCAACGCATTTGGCACTTTCCTGGAGCGCAACCCCAGCGTCACCTGTTTGTCGTCAAGCAGATCGGTCAGCGTGATAGCCATGGGGAGCAGAGAGATTTATTGGATTATCCGGCAAAGCCAGTTATCCAGTTAAATAAGGAGCCGTGGCAACTGAAAACACAGCATTAGCAGAAAACGAAGAGAGGACCGTCTCTTTACAACGGAGCATTTACGACCCGGGCTATGTCA
>Ga0307312_10000748_pt1 | contig 15799 bp, 14 predicted proteins | sample ER_DNA_202_FD_194489 | JGI IMG/M metagenome (GOLD analysis project Ga0307312, IMG submission 194489) | Bulk soil microbial communities from the East River watershed near Crested Butte, Colorado, United States - ER_DNA_202 | ecosystem: Environmental > Terrestrial > Soil > Floodplain | place... | reverse complement strand
ATATCGGCTCACCGCAATGCCTTCGTCCCATAACTGCCGTAGCCGTTTGATATCTTCCTGGCAGCTCAAGTTTCATCTGCCAGTCGCGTACAGCCTCGCGCACGATTTCGCCATTGGTGGCATTTCGCCGTCAATCTGTTCGGCGTCATGCCGCAACTCTGCGTCAGACCGTCACCTTCGACAACGGCGCCGAGCTCGCCCGCTATCGCGCGCTGCACAGCCTATCGATCGACCCTTCTTCTCTGATGCCTAGGCGCCCTGGCAAAAGGCGGCGTCGAAAACGCCATCGGGCGGATACGACGCTTTATTGGTGCTTCCTGCAGAGGTCAATTACTTCTGCCGGAAAAAGATATGGGGTCCCCAGGAGCGACCACCAGCGATTTTGGAAGCATAAAACTTCACGGCTTCCCTTCGCAGCGAAAGTACAGCCACCGAGCTTTGATGAGCCAGTGGCGGCGACGCCGGCTGTTTGAAAACCACCGTCCTGTAGTTCTGACTATAACAGCACTCGAGCGGATCGTCCGGCATTGCAGCAATCACGCCGTCTCCTAAATTTACGATCATTTCACACCTCATTTTTTCATTAGTAAGCTCGAATATCACTTCGCTTCACGACGTCGATGTTGGAGTGGCCGTCTCCCTCTATTTTTTTCGCCAGTTTGGAAAAATCCGCGTCGGCTGGCGCTGGCGGCTAAGCACGGTATACCCTCGAACGCCGCGGCGGCCCCATTCGGTGCCGGTTGTAAACACGCCGCGTGCGCTGATAGTTCCGCCGAGAGCCCGCGCTGGGGGTCTAATCAGCGTGGGACCATTCACCAGGTAGTCCATGGCTAACGTAAAGGCGTCGACCTGATCGTCGAATCCGCCGTGCGGAAATTGTTCAAACTCCGACACCCACCTCGCGCCAGTCCGCGCTCTCAAACAGCTTGACTCGGCCGCTCTGGATCACCTCGATATGACGAAGCAGGCGAGCAGTCTTCGAGCAGCGATCCGGCGGAACGAGATCAATCTTGAGCGAGCGCGATTGCTTTTGCAATTCACGCGCGAAGATTTGCCCGTAGCCAGACCATTCGATCAGGACGGCAGCAGGGCGACAATTTCTCGCGGCGAATTTGAGCGCGGAGCAGGCCTCACCAACATCGGCCTGTTCGCGCCATTGGTCGAGCAGAAAAAACTCGTTCTCAAACGATAGCCACGCCTGCATAACTGTAAAACTGTGCCCCGGCCCGCCTCGATGGCCTGGATCGACGCTAATCACAATCGGGGCATCCTTCGGTGCGTAAGTGAAACTTCCGAATTGGTCCCGGCGGATGCGTATCGAATGGCCCTCACCGAGGAACTGCTGGTAGAGCGCCTCGTAATCCGGGTTGATGATCAATTTGATGCGGTTTACCTCAGCTTGCGAAAACGCGTTTGGCCGTAAAAGTTCGCCTTTTTTTCGGTACCAGCTACGACCTCCAAACGAATAAAGCTGATCCCGCGGCGCTTCGAACGGCAGTGCGATGTGATCCCAGCCGCCAGTGGCAAGCACGTGCCCCGACAGATCGTCTTCATGGAGCCGGTGTCCGTTGATCACCACCCGGCCGATTTTTGAGTCGTTGAGCCGCGACATAATCGCGCTGTCGAAGCGCTGGTTGATCTTCTCCCGCTTCTCCGGGTTGCCGGCGTCGTCCATATCGAGCGGGTCGTCGAAAATAATCACCGTCGCACCGCGGCCGATGAACGACCCACTGGCCGAAGCGGCATAAACGCCGCCACCTGCCGTCGTTGCAAAATCGGTCACGCTTGCCCGGTCGCTGGTTAGTCTTGTCCGGAAGTATCGTTTGAACCACGTCGATTGCAAGACGGCGCGGATCCTGTAGCCGATGTCAACCGCGAGTTGAGAGCTGTAAGTGAAGATCTGAATTTTTTCCGAGGGATTCAACCCCAACAGCCAAGCGGATAGTGACACTGTGCCAACTGTGCTTTTGAGGTGACGGGGCGGCTCATTGATCACCAAGCGCGCGCCTTCCTCTCGAGCTTTTTCGACTCCGGCGCAGATGAACGCAATATACGGCTCATCGCCGAGCTCCCGGCCATCATTTTCGTGGCGAAAAACCATGCGAACGAACAATTCGAAGTTCCGCAAAGGTGAGCTGGTTTCATTCATTTTCGCGCTCCTCCGTACGCGGTGGAGCGACGGTGCTATCCTCGCCGGCAGCCTGCCGTTCGCGCTCGGCCAATTTTTTGACAAAGGCGTCATCGTCAGCAGTGCGCGGGTCCGCCTCTTCGTTTTCAGGAAAAAGCCTCGCGCACAGGCTGATCAGCGCGTTCGCATCCTTGGCATCGCCGGAGATCGCCTCGTTAATAAGTTTCTTCACGAGCGCCCGCCGTTTGGTGCACACCTCGCCGCCGTTACCCGGGACGGCAATCAACTCCGCGAACTCCTCGGCGAAGTCCGATTTGAACGAGAGCCTGCCTTTGGGGCGGCCCTTCGGGTTGCCGCTTTCGCCCGGTTTGAAACGCGAATGCTGCGGGGGGCGGCCGTAGCCGCTGTTTTCTGCCATCGGTCTACCATATGCACTGAGGCAGGAATACGCTAGATGCGGCTAGGAAAAAAAACTTGAAAAATGTCCGGTGTTGTGCTTAATCCGTGATATGGCGAAAGAGGGAGGCACGAACCATTACGAAGCTTAGAAAGGCTCATCTTCGGGAATGCGCCCGCAAAGCCCTCGAAACGCGCGGCTACCGCGTTGAAGACATCGGTGGCGCAGGCGTGGTGCCGGGCGCGCGCTTGCGCATTTCTAAGGGTCCGAAGGCTTTTCGCGTGGCCGTTCGGACTTCACTGGAGCGAAAGGTTGGTTTCGCCCGCAATCCGGACGGCGGCTGGATGACCCTTCCGGATTTCCGCCAGATCGTCGTCGTCACGCCGTCGGCGGAGCACCCGAATTGCGCGGAGGTGCTGGGCTTTAAACGGGAAGACCTCATCACGGCGTTCGATGCATCGCTCGCGGCTCGGAAGAAGCGAAATCCTGAGTTTTCGCCGAGCGCTCCGATTTTCTTGCCGCTTGATTCTCATAAGCGCGGCGAGGTAACGAAACCAGGCCTAAAGGAACTGTCGACATGGGAAGTCGACGTACCCTTGGCCTCGGTCGCCAGCCCGCAAAGCCCAAACCGGGAGGGGATGAAGCAGTTCGTCGATCGCATCAAGCGCGAGTTCGCCGAGCTGTACGGCGCCGAGGAGAAGGACGTCGACATCCAAATTCAAATTAAGCGGTAGGCGCAACAGCGCGGATTGGATACAGTGGCGTGGTGTTGCCGATGAAGAGGGCGTTTCTATTTTCGGAATTCCCTGTTATTTTCCCAGTTAGCAGGGAATTGGCATCACAATCAGACTTCGGATGCGCGAACTAAAATTGCATGCTAAGGTTGTAGAACATCGGTTCAGCAATCGACACCCGAATAAGATCTTGGGTGGACGCGATTCATTTCCACGGCTCGGTTAGTCTGGTTCGGGACGCCCCTTGAATAGCGAGCGGTACATCGAGCAAGCATCAGCGATCCGCTGCCCGGTGAAATTCTTTGAATCAATTCGTGTCCGGAAACTGCTGATGGTATTCGCCACGTTTGTGAAGGCGTGCTAGAGAGCGCCGGAGTGTAGCTTACCGAGATTTGTGGGGGGATCGGTGATATGGTGTTTAACAGGTCCGGATCTGACGCGCAGACCGGCAACCGGCGGCCATTGCGCTTGGGCGTCATCGGCGCCGGAGTCATGGGCAGCAATCATGCCCGCGTGCTGACCGGCTTGCCCAACATCACGCTGGTCGGAGTCGTCGATCCCCTGCCGGCGCATCGGACCCGGGCGACGGACTTGACCAGCTGCCGCACCTTCGCACGACTCGAGGAGTTGATCGCGGAGGAAGTCGATGCGGTTACAGTCGCTGCGCCGACGCACCTCCATCACGAGATCGCGCTCGCCTGCATTGCCCGTGGCATCCACATCCTGGTCGAAAAGCCGATCGCGTCCTCGGTCGAGGAGGGGCGGGACATTGTCGCCGCTGCCCGCCGCGCCGGCGTGACCCTGATGGTGGGGCATGTCGAACGTTTCAACCCCGCGGTGGCTGCCATCAAGCAGGCGATATCGGGCGAAGACATCCTTTCGATCGCGATCACCAGGGTGGGACCGTTTCCGCCGCGAATGTCGAACGTCGGCGTGGTCATCGACCTCGCCGTGCACGACATCGATCTGATCCGTTGGTTCACCGAGTCGGATATCGTCGAGGTGCAGCCGCAGCTCTCCAGCGCGGTGGCCGAGCGCGAGGATATCGCGCTATTGCAGTTCCGCACCGCCTCCGGCGTGCTTGCGCACATCAACACCAACTGGCTGACACCCTTCAAGGCCCGCAGTGTCACCGTCGCCACCCGCGGCAAGTACATCATGGGCGATCTTCTGACCCGCCAGGTGACCGAATGCTTCGGCTTCAAGCCGGACGGCAGCTACTCGATGCGCCATCTGCCGGTTGGCCATGACGAGCCGTTGCGCGCCGAATTGATTGCATTCCTTGATGCGGTGCGCTCCGGCGGCGTGCCGGCGGTGACCGGCGATGAGGGTGTGGCCAGCCTTGAAATCGCGACCCGTTGCCTGGAAAGCCCCGCCAGGCCCGCCGCAGCCTCCGCCTCGCGCAAGGGGCCGCGTCGCGTCGTCGGCTAGTCGCGCTCCGATGTCCCGCTCTCAACTCTTGCAAGACTCCATGAACCAGCACCTGCGTCCGGAACCCCTGCCGCTGATCGACATCGCCGCGCAGCGCCGCCGGCTCGGCAAGTCCATCGACGAGGCCGTCTCGCGCGTGCTCGCCCATTGCCAGTTCATCAACGGTCCCGAAGTGGCGCAGCTCGAGACGGAGCTCGCCGCTTTCAGCGGGGCAAAGCACGTGGTGACGTGCGCGAGCGGCACCGACGCGCTGCTGATGGTGCTGATGGCCAAGGGCGTCGGCCGCGGCGATGCCGTGCTCTGTCCGTCGTTTACGTTTTGTGCGACCGGCGAGGCGGTGGCGCTGAGCGGTGCGACGCCGGTGTTCGTCGACGTCGATGAAGCGACCTTCAACATGGATGCCAATTCGCTCAAGCGCGGCATCGCGACCGCGATCAGGCTCGGCCTCAAGCCGAAGGCGGTGATCCCGGTCGACCTGTTCGGGCAAAGCGCCGACCATGATGCGATGAGCAGAATCGCGCAAGCCGAAGGCCTGTTCGTGCTCGATGACGCGGCGCAGGCATTTGGCGCCAGCTACAAGGGCCGTCGTCTCGGCACGTTCGGTCTCGTCACCGCGACCAGCTTTTTCCCGGCAAAACCGCTTGGCTGCTTTGGCGACGGCGGGGCGATTTTCACAGACGACGCCGAGCTGGCGACGACGCTGCGCAGCATCCGCGTTCACGGCCAGGGTTTCGACAAATACGACAATGTTCGTCTCGGGTTGACCGGGCGGCTCGACACCATGCAGGCAGCGATCCTGATCGAGAAATTGAAAATCTTCGAGGACGAGATCGAAGCGCGCAACGAGGTCGCGGAACGCTATGCGCGAGGTCTCGGCAACGTCGTGACCGTTCCGCGCCTCGCCAGCGGCTCCACATCGGTCTGGGCGCAATACACCATACGGCTGCCAAAGGGCTGCGATCGCGACGGTTTCGCCGCGGCGCTGAAGGCGCAAGGCGTTCCGACCGCGATCTATTATCCGAAATCGATGCATCAGCAGACGGCGTATCGGGATTTTCCAGTCGCCGACGGCGGCCTGCCTGCAAGCGAACGCTTGTCCAGCGACGTTATCAGCCTGCCGATGCATGCCTATCTCGATGAGCCGACGCAGGCGCGGATCATCGAGGCTGTGCACGGCGCGATCGGCGCATGATCCCGAAAAGCATGCCCTCGGACTTGATCCGGGGGTGGCCTCCGGTTTTCGGAAAAGATCATGCGCAAACAGATGTTCAACCTGATTTCGCCGTTTTGAACCGCCGCCGCATGCTGTAGAAGCGGCGCATGCTCGGTCGTATCTTTACCGTCGGCGGCTACACGCTCCTTTCCCGGCTGACCGGCTTCGCGCGCGACATCATGCTGGCGGCGATCCTCGGCGCCGGGCCGCTTGCGGATGCGTTTTTCGTGGCGCTGCGCCTGCCCAATCACTTTCGGGCGATCTTTGCGGAAGGCGCATTTAACGCGGCGTTCGTGCCGGCCTACGCGCATGTCCGTGGCGAACGCGGCGAGGCGTCGGCCCGTTTGTTCGCCGATCGCATCTTCACCCTGTTGTTCTTCTCGCAACTCCTTCTGCTCATCCTGGCATGGCTGTTCATGCCTCAGGCCATGAGCATTCTCGCGCCCGGCTTCACCGACGACCAGGAGCAGCGGCGGCTTGCGATCGAGCTGACGCGAATCACCTTTCCCTATCTGCTCCTGATCACGCTGGTGACGCTGTACGGCGGCATGCTCAACGTCATGCATCGGTTCGCTACCGCCGCGGCGGCGCCGATTTTTCTCAATCTGTCGATGATGTCGACCCTGGCGCTGGCCGCGTTCTTTCCGAGCGCGGGACACGCGGCGGCTTGGGGCGTACTGATCGCCGGCATCCTCGAATTTCTTCTGCTGGCCGCCGATGCCGCGCGCAGCGGCATCCTGCCGAGGTTCGCGCCGCTCAAGCTCGATGAGGATGTCCGCGCGTTTTTTCGCGCTCTCGGCCCCGCGACCGTGGGTTCGATGGGGACGCAGGTCGCGTTGTTTGCGGATACCATCATCGCGACGTTCCTGCCTGCGGGGGCGCTCTCGGCGCTGTATTATGCCGACCGGCTCAATCAGCTGCCGATCGGCGTGATCGGCATCGCGATCGGCACCGTCCTGCTGCCGGAAATGTCGCGGCGGCTGACCTCGGGCGATCACGCCGGAGCGATGGCGTCGCAGCGGCGGGCATTCGATTTCACGCTGTTATTTTCGGTGCCGTTCGTCGCGGCGTTCCTGACGATACCTGACGTCATCATGCGGGCGATGTTCGCGCGCGGTGCGTTCTCGAAAGCCGATGCCGCGGCCGCAGGCGCGACACTTGCGGCCTACGCCATCGGCCTCGTCCCGTTCGTGCTGATCCGCAGCGCGGTCGCTACCTTTTACGCCCGCAAGGATACGGCAACGCCGGTGAAGGCGGCATTGACCGGTGTCGCCGTCAATGTCGCCCTGAAAATCGCGCTGGTGGGGGCGCTGGCCCAGGTCGGCCTTGCGCTCGCGACCGCGGTCGGCGCCTGGATCAATTTATTGCTCGTGCTGGCCTTCGCGGTGCGGGCCGGGTATCTCGAACTCGATCGCGCGCTGATGCGATCGCTCGCCAGGTTTGTCGTATCCGGCATCGTCCTTGCCGCCGCATTGTGGTTTACCGCACGGTTCGCAGCGGTGTATTTTGCGCAAATGACCACGCTTCGCGATGAGACCGCACTGCTGCTGCTCGCGGCGGTCGGCGCTTTTGTCTATGGCTTTTCCGTCCTGTTGCTGTTCGGCAGAGGATGGCTTTTCTCGTTGGTGCGCGGCTAAAGCCGTTTGCGCTTCCTCGCGATCCACTGCAATATGGCGCAGGATTTCCAACTGCAATCGGAGATACGATGGCTCCCATCAAATTTGGCGTTGGTCAAAGCGTCCTTCGCAAGGAGGACGATGCGCTGATTCGCGGCAAGGGCCGCTACACCGATGACCACGCGCCGCAGGCGGCGATGCACGCGCTGGTGCTGCGCTCGCCTCATGCGCATGCGAAATTCACCATCGATGCCGGCCGCGCCCGCGGCCTGCCGGGGGTGGCTACGATCCTGACGGCAGAGGACGTCAAGGATCTCGGCGGTCTGCCGTGCCTGTTCAATCTGGAAGTGGATCCGTTCACGGGCCCGCCCTATCCGATCCTGCCGAATGGCGAGGTGCGGCATGTCGGCGATGCCGTTGCCTTCGCGGTCGCGGAGACGGTCGATCAGGCCCGCGATGCGATCGAGGCGATCGAGGTCAACTGGACGCCGCTGCCGGCCGCGATCGGCGTTGTCAATGCAGTCAAGAAAGCTGCGCCGCAGGTCTGGCCCGATCATCCCGGCAACGTGCTGTTCGATGTGGCGATCGGCGACAAGAAAGCTACCGAGGCAGCATTCGCCAATGCCCATGCGGTCGCCGAAATTTCGATCGTCAATCCGCGCGTCGTCACCAACTTCATGGAAACCCGCGCCGCGGTTTGTGAATACGACGCCAAGCGCGACCATCTGACGCTGACGATCGGCAGCCAGGGCAGCCATCGCTTGCGCGAAATCATCGGCGGAATGGTGTTGAAAATCCCGCTCGAAAAGATGCGGGTGATCTGCCCGGATGTCGGCGGCGGTTTCGGCACCAAGCTGTTTCCCTATCGCGAATACGCGCTGGTCGCGGTTGCCGCGCGCAAACTGCGCAGAACCGTGAAGTGGACCGCCGACCGCGCCGATCACTTCATGGGCGACGCGCAGGGCCGCGACAACGTCACCACGGCGCGGATGGCGCTCGCCGAAGACGGCAAGTTCCTGGCGATGGACGTCGACCTGATGGGCGACATGGGCGCCTATCTGTCGACCTTCGGGCCCTATATTCCCCATGGCGGGGCCGGAATGCTGCCCGGCCTTTACGATATCCAGGCCTTCCATTGCCGGGTCCGCACGGTTTTCACCAACACCGTGCCGGTCGATGCCTATCGCGGCGCCGGGCGGCCGGAGGCGGCCTATGTGGTCGAGCGGCTCGTCGATGCCTCGGCGCGCAAGGTCGGGATGACGCCGGATGCGATCCGGCGCAAGAATTTTATCTCGCCCCGCGCGATGCCGTACAAGACAGCAACAGGCAAGGTCTACGATTCCGGCGACTTCACCGCGCATATGAAGCGCGCGATGGAAATTGCCGGCTGGAAGGAATTTGCCAAGCGCGCCAAGGCCGCGAAGAAGCAGGGACTGGTGCGCGGCATCGGGCTCGCCACCTATGTCGAGGTTTGCGGGACGATGGGCGAGGAAACCGCCAATGTCCGGCTCGATCCCGACGGCGACGTCACGGTCCTGATCGGGACCCAGTCGACCGGGCAGGGCCATCAGACCGCTTACGCGCAACTGGTCGCCGAGCAGTTCGGGCTCGCGCCCGAGCGCATCCGCGTCATTCAAGGCGACACCGATCTGATTCCCACCGGTCTTGGCACCGGGGGCTCGTCTGCGATTCCGACGGGCGGCGTCTGCGTCGAGCGCGCGACCCGCGAACTCGGCAAGAACTTGCGGGAGATCGCCGCCGAAGCGCTGGAAACCAGTCCCGGCGACCTCGAGATCGGTGACGGCGCCGTGCGGATCGCCGGCACCGATCGCTCGATCAGCTTTGCCGACCTTGCCAAGCGCCCGGGTGTCGATCCGTCGAAGCTGAACGGCAGCGCGACGTTCACCAGCGCCGATGGCACCTACCCGAACGGTACCCATCTCGCCGAGGTCGAAATCGATCCTGCCACCGGCTTCATCAGAATCGTCAACTACGTCATCGTCGACGATTTCGGGGTGACGCTGAATCCGCTGCTGCTCGCCGGCCAGGTCCATGGCGGCGCGATGCAGGGTATCGGCCAGGCATTGATGGAGCAGGCGGTCTACAACCCGAAGGACGGCCAGCTCGTCACCGGAACCTTCATGGATTATGCGCTGCCGCGCGCGGCCGACGGTCCGTCATTCGTGTTCGAGACCCATAACGTCCCCTGCAAGACCAATCCGCTGGGCGTCAAGGGCGCGGGCGAGGCCGGCGCGATCGGCTCCTGTCCGGCGGTGGTCAACGCGATCATCGAGGGGCTATGGCGGGAATACAAAATCGATCACATCGATATGCCCGCGACCGCCGAGCGGGTCTGGATTGCGATCCGCGAGCATCAGCGCCGGCATAGCCTGTGATATCTGTCGTGCGCGGGAATAAAATGCCGCCGCCGGCGTTCTCCTGATGGACAAGCCGCGGCCCGCGCCAGCGGGTATGCGGTGTTGGAAACGCTTGCAAGACGGAGAGTTGGCCGATGCTACGAACGGTTGTTGTCGTGGGAACCCTATTGTTTGGTGTCGGCGCTGTCATGGCGCAACAGGAGATCGCCGTTCAGCAGGATAATTTGATGAGAGCGCAAGCGAAGAGCCTGTACACGGTGATGCTGAAAATGGTGAAGGGCGAGATTCCCTACGATCAGGCCGCGGTCGATAACGCTATCAAGGAACTCGAGGAAAGCGTGCCGAAGATCTCCACGGTGTTTGCGACAAACCCGAAGCAGCAGGTGGTGAACGCGACCTACGGATCGTCGCAGAAAATCTGGCAGAACAAGGCCGATTTCGACTCGAAAATACCCCCCGTCGTCAAGGCGATCGCGGACGCCAAGGGCAAGGTCAAGAACGTCGCCACCCTGAAGGCTGCCTACAACAATATCAACGATCGGTGCAATGATTGCCACGAGACTTATCGCCTCAAGCTCAAGTGACAAGCCGGTGCTTGTCCCGCCAATCCCTCTATCGGACTTGAGGCGACGCCGGCAACTCGCCGGCTACACCAGACCGTCCGCACTCACTGGGCGTTCGGCGCAGGGCGCTGCCGCCTGGTCCTTGAGCAGGCCGGCCAGCGACGCCGGGTCCGCCGCCGCGCAGACGGTCATCGGCTGATCGCGGCCGCGGATCGCCACCTCGGTTTTCATCAGCCTGTCAGGCGCGATGCCGGCGTTCTTGCAAACCTCCTCCGAGACCACGATCGTGCAATTCAGCGCCTTCGTCATGTCCTGGAGGCGCGCGGCGACATTGACCGCGTCGCCCAGCGCGGTGAACACCGTGTGATCGCGAAAGCCGATGTCGCCGATGATGACCTCGCCTGCGTGAATGCCGATGCCAAACTGGATCGGCTGCTGCAATTCGCCGGCGAACTGCCGATTCATGTATTCGACATTTGAGGTAACCATCGCCGCGGCCCGGATGGCCTGCCGGCAGGCGGTCGCCGGATCGACATGAAGGCCGAATAACGCAAGCAGACCATCGCCAACGAACTGGTTTGGTTGCCCGCCGCCGTCCACCACCGCCTGCGAGGCCGCCTCCAGGAAACGGTTGATCAGGAATACTGTATCGAACGGCAAGCGTGCCTCGGCCAGCCGCGTCGATCCGCGCATGTCGATGAACATGCTGACGACATAGCGCTCTTCACCGATATTGACGCGCTTCCGGTTGCGGACGAAATCCGCGCCGACATTGGCGGGCAGCACCGGAATGACCGCTACGTCGGTTTGCGGTCGGAGCTGACAGGCGAGCCGGATTGCCGGGTTGCCGGCAGCGCCAACGCGCGCAAGCACGAACGCCTCGCGGCCGGACGGCCGCGGCAACGTGCTGCGGTCGCTGACGACGCGAACACGGCAGGTCGAGCACCGCGCCCGGCCTCCGCAGACGCTCGCATGCGGCACATTGAACCGCAGGCTGGCTTCGAGAACGCTCAGGCCCCTGGGCACGCGCACCCGCCGGTCGGGGTACGACACCGTGATCGTTCCGCGTCGACCCTCAAGCAGCGCGCGAACGCCGCGCGCTGCAAACACCAGCACAATCGCCGACAGATACAGAATCGGAAAATAAAACAGCGTGATGTCGTCAATCACCGAGCCTTGCGCGGGCGGCGTAGTCTTGATGTGTTCGTTGCGCCATTGCGGTTGTAACGCTCGCTCGGTCACCTCGTGGCCGCCGCGATGGGTACCGGTCATGGCCAAAGGCGGCAGCAGCACGGCTATCGCCAGCAGGAACGGCGCGGCCCACTTGAAAAACGGTTTTAGCCGGAGCCAGAAATAAAGGCCGATGCAGGCATGGGTCCAGGCGAGTGTGAGAAGCAAAAACTGCACGCCGATCATGTAAGGGCGGTTGACCCAGTAAGCGAACAACACTCCCGAATAGAAAGGTGGGTCGCGTCCATACAACAGGCCGCCCAGTCGCATGATCCCAAGATGACTGGCGATCAACAGCGGAATGCTCAGGCCAAATACCAGCTGGGTAATTTCGATCGCCGTGTAGCGAAAATGCCGGCGTTGATAGAGCGCCCAAAGCCCCAGGCAGAAATGCGTGGCTGCCGCCGCGTAAAGCGTAAAATTGACGATCGAAATTCGCCACCACCAGACGTGGAAACGAAGCCACGCTTCCATGGTGTCGTACGAGAAATTGCCGAGGGCATGATTGAAGAAGTGCGAAAATATGTAGGAGAACATGATGAGGCCGCACACGAGCCGCACCTGGCGGACGCCTATCCCGCGTAGCCACCTCGCAATGCCCGGCGTCCCGTCCATAGGGCGCACATCAATGATTGCGGGTGCCAGTATAGCCATGTCGAATTTGTATTGCCGGATGGGTAAAGGGAAATTTGCCGAAAAAGCCCAAGCGTCAGCCTGTGAAAAAAGCGCGCTGCCGGACTCAAATTACAGGAGCAGTTTGGCATTGGCGAGCGGGAACAGGGGCATCGGCTTATCTCATCGTAGTCGGTCAAATGAGAAAGGGCCGGACGGTCGATGCGTCCGGCCCCTCGTCTTGATCCGGCTTGTGAGCCCTAATTCGAAAGCGTTACTTCGTCACCTGACCGCGGATTTCGCCGCCCGGATTGGCCGCGGTGTGGACGTTGACGTAGTACTTGCCAGCTGTCAGATCGGCCGCTTGCGCGTCCGTCAGCGTGGCGCTGCCTTCGGCGGGGCTTGAGCCCGCATTGGGGATCGCTACGGCGACGCCGGCGTTCTTGCCGGCTTCACCCGGCCCGTGAAAATGCGCGGCGGTCGCGGGGCCGGAAAGCCCCGAATAGGTTAGCTTCCAGCTCAGCTTCTTGGTGGCGGGATCGAAATCGACGTCCGCGGTGCCCTTGCCGGCGGTGGTGACGGGGGGTACTTCGGCAGCGCCGTCAAGTGTCGCTTTCATCTTGTCGGCGAAGGCTGGTCCGGCATAGGCGACGGCTGCTCCCAGCGCAAACGTTGCAAGCACGGTCTTGGTTTTCGACATGGTTCTCTCCCTGTTGGCGCAAGCTAAAGGTGCCAGCTTCAAAACAATGCGGTTTCGAATTTATTCCCGAAATCGGCCTGAACGCCAAGAATTTTTCAAGCAGTCTATGGCTGGCATCGCGCCGATACTAGCCATAAAGTTCGGGAGGACAGTGACCGGACCGGTGAATGCTGCGACGAATTCTCCTCGCTGCCGTTGTGGCCGCTGCCGTTGGCTTCGCGACGTTCTGGTGGCTAACGACTCCGGCGGCTGTCCCGTCGAATTTGCTGCCCGCTTACGCCCCAAACCTCGCCAATGGCCTCACCACATTCAATGCCGGAGGGTGTTCCTCCTGCCATGCCGTGCCTAGCCAGCCCGACCGGTTGAGGCTCGGTGGCGGCCTCGCCATACCATCCCCGTTCGGGACCTTCTACGCTCCGAATATCTCGCCTGATCCGGCCAACGGTATCGGCCGATGGACCGAGGCCGAATTCGTAGGCGCGGTGACCAAAGGAGTCGCTCCGGCCGGGTTTCATTATTTTCCGGCCTTTCCCTATACGTCTTACGCGCATGCCAGGGTCGAAGACATCCGCGACCTCTTTGCCTATATGAAAACGCTTCCCGCCGTATCGGGCAAAGTGCGCGATCATGACGTGCCGTTTCCATTCAATGTCAGGCGCAATCTCGGGATCTGGAAATTGCTGTTCATGGACGGCAAGCCATTCACCCCGGATGCCGCGCGCTCAAGGCAGTGGAATCGAGGTGCGTATCTCGTCAACAGCCTCGGCCATTGCGCGGAGTGTCACAGCCCGCGGAACTTCCTTGGCGGCATTGTCGCGGCGCAACGCTTCGCCGGCGGACCTGACCCCGAAGGCGAGGGCTGGGTCCCGAACATCACGCAAAAGGGGTTAGGCGCGTGGAGCGAGAACGATATCGGCTATTTTCTCGAAACCGGCGAAATGCCCGATGGCGACAAGGCGGGCGGCTCGATGCGGCGCGTGATCAGGAACACATCGCAGTTAAGTCCGGAAGATCGCGCGGCAATGGCGGAATATCTGAAATCGCTGCCGCCGGTGCAGGGGCCGACGCCGCCCGGGAACGCGCCAAAGCACGACCACAACTAGCCCGTCCCGAACGCCTTGAAGGTGATGATGGTGTGGGTGTCCTGGATGCCGGCAATGACCTGCACCTGCTCGTTGACGAAATGGCCGATGTCGGTGTCCTTGTCGACGTAGAATTTGACCAGGAGATCGTAATCGCCGGCGGTGGAATAGATCTCGGAGGCGATCTCGGCCTCGGCAAGCGCATTGGCGACGATATAGGACTGGCCGAGCTTGCATTTGATCTGGACGAAAAAGGGAACCATCGCTGTCGTCTCCAAGGCATCGCGCCGCCTTCAATATAGCGCGCAAGAACTTGCTGGCAATAACACGCCGCGCTAGGACAGGACATGGCCCCGACGCGACAACTTGAAATCCGGCGAGCCGCGCGATGACGACGCCGATTGCGCTCACCATCGCCAGCTCGGATTCCTCAGGCGGCGCCGGCATCCAGGCCGACCTGAAGACATTTGCCGCGCTCGGCGTCTACGGCGCGTCTGTCATCACGGCCCTGACCGCTCAGAACACAAGTGGCGTTAGCGGCATTCATGTTGTGCCCGCCGACTTCGTGACCGCGCAGATCGACGCGGTTTTCCACGATCTCCGCGTCGATGCCGTCAAGATCGGGATGGTGGCGCAGCTTGCGGCCATCGATGCCATCGTCGCAGGGCTGACGCGGTGGTCGCCGAAACATGTCGTTCTCGATCCCGTGATGGTTGCGACATCGGGGGACCGCCTGCTCGCTACCAAGGCCGTTGATGCGCTGCGGACAAAACTCATGCCACGCGCCTCGCTGGTCACGCCGAACCTGCCGGAAGCAGCCGCTTTGCTGGACGAACCTGTCGCGCTGAACGAATCCGCGATCGAAGGCCAGGGCAAGCGGTTGCTCGCGATGGGATGTCGCGCGGTGCTGATCAAGGGCGGGCACGGACAGGGTGCCGAGAGCATCGACTATCTGATTGACGGCAACGGCATCATTGCGCTGGCAGCGCCGCGCATCGCCACCCAAAACACCCATGGCACCGGCTGCTCGTTGTCATCGGCGATCGCGGCCGGTCTTGCCAAAGGCGAGGCCATGGAAACCGCGGTTCGTAACGCCAAGGCCTGGGTCCACGCCGCCATCGCCGCAGCCGATCGTCTCGGCGTCGGCCACGGCAATGGACCGATCCATCACTTTCATGGATTTTATTAAAGCCGCAACACTCGCCATCGTCGTCCCGGCAAACGCCGCGACCCCATCGCCTAACCGATGGGCCGCGGCGTATGGGTCCCCGCTTTCGCGGGGACGACTCGGAGCGATGCGCGGAAGCTGTCGCTCGGTTGTCTCACAGCGCTGCTATCCGCCATCGAGCGGATCGGATGATTGAGGTCCGGCGGCGAAGTGAGCCGTCATCACGCTGTCACGGAAATCAGCTAGCTGCTCGCGCATGGGAAGTTGCACTATGAGTGAAGAGTGTCCCGACCGACGCTTTCGCACTTTGTTCATCTCCGACGTCCACCTCGGAGCCCGCGGCTCGCAAGCCGACCGATTGCTGGACTTCCTCCGCAGCCATGATGCCGATACCATCTATCTCGTCGGCGATATCGTCGACGGCTGGGCGCTGCAATCCAACTGGTACTGGCCGCAATCGCACAACGACTTCGTGCAGAAAATGCTGCGCAAGGCGCGCAAGGGCGCCAAGGTCGTCTACGTCCCCGGCAACCACGACGAGTTCCTG
>Ga0307312_10000747_pt1 | contig 15812 bp, 17 predicted proteins | sample ER_DNA_202_FD_194489 | JGI IMG/M metagenome (GOLD analysis project Ga0307312, IMG submission 194489) | Bulk soil microbial communities from the East River watershed near Crested Butte, Colorado, United States - ER_DNA_202 | ecosystem: Environmental > Terrestrial > Soil > Floodplain | place... | reverse complement strand
GTCGCGCGCCCTCGAGCGCACCGAGCGCGGCACCCAGTCCATCGCTCGCAGCTCGTCGATGATCGAGCCTTTGATTCGCGCGAGCGCGTAGGTCTCGAACTTGACGTCGCGATCGGGGTCGTAGCGCTCGATCGCGCCGATCAGGCCGAGGAGCCCGTACTGGACGAGGTCGCTCTCGTCCACGTGGCTGGGTAGCCCGCTGCCGACACGGCCGGCGACGTACTTGACGAGCGGCGCGTAGGTCAGGATCAGGCGCTCGCGTAGTGCTTTGTCGCCGCTGCGTCGGTACTCCTGCCAGAGCGGCAGCGTCTCGTCAGGCTTGGCGGCCACCGTCAGAGAATACGGGCTAGGACGGCGAGTTCCTCAGTGCGCGAAATGCCAGCAGGCCAAGCCAGAGCGCGAGCGCCCCGGCAGCAAAGGCGATCACGACGAGCCTCGCTTCGTGCCTGGCGGCGTCGGCGGCGGCAGTGGCGACGCCCGCCAGCATCAGCGCCAGCACGAGAAAGAGCGCGCCGAGCACCCGTCGTTGGCCCGGAGGTCTCAAGGAGAGGAAGGATGCCGAAATCACCGGGGTACAATCGCAGCCTCGAACCGCCTAGGGGCGTAGCTCAACTGGCAGAGCACCGGTCTCCAAAACCGGGGGTTGCAGGTTCGAGTCCTGCCGCCCCTGTTCCTCTCTCGCAGGGCGACCCGCCGAACGTCCAGAACGTGAACCGGTACGGCTGCTACGGCCTTCGCGAACAGGCCTCCGGGCGAGCCAGGCATCCAGCCGCTGCCCGTCTCGGCCTGACGACCTGACGAGGCGGCTCGGTGCCGTCCTCGCGGCCAGGGAGTTTCGTCGGTTTCACAGCCTACGACAAGGGAACGCGCGCCTCATGTGGCGTTTTCTTGTCATTTCCATCCGAGGGAGTTGATGTCGGTGCTTGAGCGAACCCGAACTGGTCTACGTGAGATGCCTTCGAATGCTGCCTGGCTCGTGTCCCGGATCGTGAAGCCCGCGGGCGCGATCGGAGGCGCAGCGGCTGGCGCACGTGACGAGGGGCGAAAGGTTACGGCAGTCGTGGTCGACGCCGTCCCCGTCGGTGACTCAGTCGAGATCCGCGCGAGGCGCGCACGCGACGCAGCGGGGCGCGCTCGGGAGGCGGAAGAGCGGGCCGTCGAGGCCGCCCGGGAGTCCAAGGCGCTCGCCGACCGCGCTCGTGCGGTGAGTGAACGGAGTCGCGCGCGCCTCAAGGAGGTCGACCTCGAAACGAGTCGTCATGTCAAACAGCGCGTCGCCGAGGCTCAGAAGGAGGCCGAGGAACTCGTGAGGCGCGAGCGCCAAGATGCTGAAGCGGACGCCAACGAACGCCGCGAAGAAGTCGAGGAAGAGGTCAAAAACGAGATGTCCGAAACCGAGGGCGCGGCCGAGGAGTCCCGGCAGCGGGCCGAGGAACTTGTCGAGGACGCAGCCCAGGCACTGGCGGAAGCGAGGCGCCTAGCCGACGAGGCCGCCGAAGCTGCGCGCTCGGCCGCGGAGGAAGCCAACCGCCAGGCGCAGCAGCTCCAAAACGAAGCGAAGCAGCGGGCGAGCGACGCCGAGGCGCGTGTCGAGGCGGCTGAGGAACTGCGAGAACGTGCAGCGGCAACCGCGAAGCAGACGGCGCGGGAGCTCGATCGTGAGGGGACGGACGGCCTAGACACCTACAAGAAGGCGGAGTTAGTGGACCTCGCAGCCAGCATCGGCATCGAAAAGAGAACCGATATGACGAAGGACGAGCTCGTCGAGGCCATCACGCAGGCAGCTCGAAGGCGCGCGAAAGGAGGCGCGCGGTCATGAGCATGAAGAGCGAACCGAAAGAGCTTCTCGACACGGCGAGCGACGTGGTGAGATTTCTTCGCACTAAGAGCGAGGCCGCCGAAGGACTTCTCCACACGGCGACCGAGGTTAGGAGACTTCTTCGCCCGCAGAGCGAGCCAAAAGAGCTTCTGAACACGGCGACCGACTCGCTTGCAGCTATGCGTAGCCGCGCGCACAGGGACACACTGCTGAAAGCAGGGTTGATCGCCGGTGGTGTGGCCGCGCTCACCGCAGGGAGCGCCGCCATCTCGTCGTTCCGGCGTCGGACGGAGACGAGTTCGTGAAGCGGGATCGGTCGGCGCGGGAAATCAAGACGTCGACTCCGGTCGCGCTTACGGCGGCTGTTGATCGCAGCAGGCGCCTCTCCGAGGGAGCGCTCGTCCAGGCGTCCGTGCGCGCCCGCCTCCTCGGTCTCCCGCTCCTGCGCCTCGACGCAACGCTCGTGCTGATGCCGGCCGCGATCTCTGCCTCGTCCTCTACGGTCGCGGTCGGAGACGGGCTGGCCGAGGCCGTCCGCAGCATCAACGACGGAGCGGCGATCCTCGCCCAGGTGAGGCGCGACGGAGCCCAGGACGACTTCAAACGATGAGACGGGCCGGCACTCGGCCGGCCCGTCGTTAGGTCGAATACGCGTAACTGGGCAGTTAACGCAGGACCGCGCTGAGCGCGTTCACCTCGCCATGTCCGTACCACGAGTTGTATCCGGCCCCACCCGCGCAGGTCTGCGGAGCTCCGTTCGAGAACGAGGGGAACGGAGCGTAGAGCGCGAGCGTCGCCGGGTCCGGGCAGGCAGTCGAGTCTGCGGTCTGGGTGAGCATCGAGGTGACTCTCCCCGGCGATAACGGCCCGTACCGGCTCTCGATCAGCGCCGCGACGCCGGTGACGTGCGGAGCGGCCATTGAGGTCCCTTGGAGGTAGAGGTACTCGGCACACGGTGTGACCGAGCAGTCGAACACGCGGAACCCCGGAAGGATCGTCTCGTAGAACGAGCCCGGCTGAATCGTCGACAGCACGAGCCCGTTCGGCGCGGCGGGAGTCGTCTGCAGAGCGATGTCTCCGCCCGGGGCCGCCACCTGGATCACACCCGAGCCGTAGTTCGAGTAGGACGACTTGAGCCTCAGGTTGCCGGTCGCCGAGACGCCGATGACGCCGGGTATCTCGACCGGGATCACGGCGCAGTTGTTGCGGATCCGCCGCACCTCGCCCGGGCCCGTGTCCGGGCTGATGATGTCCTGCGTCGGATGCGCGAGGTCGTCAGAGAAGTTGCCGGCTGCGGCGACGACCACGACGCCCTGGCTCATCGCGAACTTGATTGCCCGCCGCTCCGCGTTCCAGATCGCGCGCTGTTCAGGATCGTTGCGGCAGTTGAACAACCACGGATCGGCGAAGTAGCTGTTGTTCGTGACGTCCATGTGGTGCGTCCCAGCCCACATGAACGCGCAGACGATCATCTCCGGAAACAGGAAGAAGTCCGGGCTGATCGCCTTGATCGCGGCGATCCGCACGTTCGGCGCTACACCGACTATGCCGACGCCGTTCGAGGCCGCGGCGATGATTCCCGCGGTGTGCGTGCCGTGCCCGAGCAGATCGTTGTCCGGCGGTAGGGTCGCCGGAGCCCCGCTGGAGCAATCGGTGCTGTTGGCCGCGTCGTAGTTCGGCGCCAGATCCGGGTGTTCGAAGTCCATGCCGCTGTCGATGTCGCCGACCAGCACCGATCGGCTGCCGCCGGTGATCGCGTGGGCTTCAGGCGTGTGGATCTGGGCCATGTCCCACTGGAGCCCGGACAGGTTGTCCGAGTCAGTTGCAGGCGAGTTCGGGAACCCACCCGGGAGCGGGCCGCTCGGGGCCAGGGTCTGATCCTTAAGCTTGACGCCGAATCCCCGTGTCGATGCCGCCGAGTCGATTCGCGAGTCTTTGAGCACCGAGGTGCCGAAGCTCGGCGAGCTCGACCGAGCGATGACCACCCCGATCTGCGGATAGGTCGCGATCACGAAGCCGCCGGCCTGCGTGACCGTCGCACCGACGTCCGGAGCGACCGCGTTCTGCTTGTAGAGGATGACGTAGTTCTGCGCGAAGACGCTCGAGGCGAGCGCCAGGGCCGCGATTACGAGAACCGCGGTCGCTACGCAGAGGCGAAGCACAGGCTTCTTCATGTCCTGCCCTCCCTTTGAAGCGGAAGCGCGATTATAGGTTGTGGCAACCGCAACATGGCGTCACTGGGCGCTCAGACTGTCGTCAAGCCGAAGACGACAAGCGTCGCCGACCAACACTTCCTGAACGCCACGGCCCGCATCGGGCCAAGTCTTGCAACGGGAACGTAGTCCGTCGCTGCGGCGATAGGCTCAGCCCGTGGCGGTTCTCGAGTCTCACGTCGAGCTCGGTGAGGAGCATGCGCGCCGGCGCGCGCGGATGGAGCAGCTCGTTGCCGAGCTTCGCGAGCGCACGGCCCGCGTCGCGCTCGGCGGCGGCGAGAAGGCTGTCGAACGGCATCGTTCGCGCGGCAAGCTGACGGCGCGCGAACGGATCGATCGGCTTGTGGATCCGGGCAGTACGTTTCTCGAGTTCTCTGCCCTGGCGGCCTGGGACGTCTACGAGGGTCAGGCGCCTTCGGCGGGAATCGTCACCGGCATCGGCGTAATCGAGGGGCGAGAGTGCGTCGTGATCGCCAACGACGCCACGGTCAAGGGCGGGACATATTTCCCGCTGACGGTGAAGAAGCATCTCCGCGCACAGGAGATCGCCGACCAGAATCACCTGCCCTGCGTCTACCTGGTCGACTCGGGCGGAGCCTTTCTCCCGCTGCAGGCCGAGGTCTTCCCCGACCGCGACCACTTCGGGCGGATCTTCTACAACCAGGCGCGGCTCTCGGCCAAGGGCATTCCGCAGATCGCCTCGGTGATGGGCTCCTCAACGGCCGGCGGGGCCTACGTGCCCGCGATGAGCGAAGAGACGATCATCGTCAAGGGAACGGGCACGATCTTTATCGGCGGGCCGCCGCTCGTGAAGGCTGCCACCGGGCAGGACGTGTCGGCCGAAGAGCTTGGGGGCGCGGACGTGCACACGCGGTTCTCAGGCGTTGCCGACCATTACGCGACCTCAGACGAACACGCCTTGGCGCTAGTCCGGCAGATCTGCCGGAACCTGAACCTGCCTCCGAAGGACATGCCTTGGGACCTGGTTCCGGGACAGGAGCCCGCCGCCGACCCGGCCGAGCTCTACGGCCTGATCCCCGACGACCACCGGGAGCCGTTCGACCCGCGCGAAGTGATCGCCCGGATCGTCGACGGCAGCCGCTTCGACGAGTTCAAAGCGCTCTACGGCGAGACGCTCGTCTGCGGCTTCGCGCGGATCGAGGGATTTCCGGTCGGCATCCTCGCGAACAACGGCGTCCTGTTCGCGGAGTCGGCGCAGAAGGGCGCGCACTTCATCGAGCTCGCGTGCAAGCGGAAGATCCCGCTGGTCTTCCTGCAGAACATCACCGGGTTCATGGTTGGCAAGGAGTACGAGGCGGGCGGGATCGCGCGTGACGGCGCGAAGCTGGTGACCGCGGTCGCGTGCGCGGAGGTGCCGAAGTTCACCATTGTGATCGGCGGCTCCTTCGGCGCCGGCAACTACGGCATGTGCGGCCGCGCGTATTCGCCGAGGCAGCTCTGGATGTGGCCCAACGCCCGTATCTCAGTGATGGGCGGCGAGCAGGCCGCGACGGTGCTGACGATGGTCGGGGACGCGGATCCCGACGAGATCCGGGCGAAGTACGAGGAGGAAGGCAATCCCTACTACTCGACCGCCCGGCTCTGGGACGACGGGATCATCGACCCGCTCGATACTCGCCGTGTGCTGGCGCTTGGAATCTCGGCGGCGCTGAACGGGCCGATTCCCGAGACCACGTTCGGCGTCTTTCGAATGTGAGAGGAGGCTGATGGGCTACTCGAAGGTGAACGTGCACGACCTCGAGCCGGCAGGCCCCGGCGGTGTGGTCCGGTTCGTGCGCCGCGAGCTCGATCTGCTTGCGTTCGGGATCAACTGGTTCGAAATCCCGCCGAATGGCGACGGACACCAACACAACGAGCAGGAATCGGGCCAGGAGGAGATCAATTTGATCGTTCGAGGCTCCGGCACGTACGTGATCGACGGCGAAGAGGTTCCGATCCGAGAGGGCGACGTCTTCAGGTTCGATCCGGAGACGACGCGCGGTCCGAAGGCGGGCCCGGACGGATTGACGATGGTTGCGGTCGGAGCCCCGCGCGGAAGTTACGAGCCGAGGGGGTCCTTCTGATGGCCGACCACACGATCGAGCTGACGAACGATGAACTGAAGCTCGTCCGCAATGCGTTGCACTCCTATCTCGACGACTTCGGTCACGAGGAGGCGGACGTCCTGCGCCAGATCAAGCAGCTGCTCGAGAAACTGCCGTATCACGAGCGGTTCTTCGAATAGCGCGCGTGCTTCTCCGCCTCGTCCTCTGGAACCTCGCCGACTCGAAGACCACGATCGATGAGCTGCGCCGTTACCTGCGCGACGAGTCTGTCGATCAGTTCGAGGAGGTTCCGGGCCTGCGGTTCAAGGCGTGGATCTCGGACGAGGTGACTGACCGCTGGGGAGCGGTCTACCTCTGGGAGTCGGCGGAGGCGGCTCGCCACGAGCTGCCGAGCAGAGCTCGTGAGTTGATCGGCAAGGAGCCGGACGTCGGGGAAGAGTTCGACGTCGAGGCGACGATCGAGGGCGCGTTCGCGGTCGAGGAGCTCTCGCGGCGGGGTCTTGCGTTCGAGCCGTAGCTATCCGCGCGCGAAAATCACAGGTGCTTTCGGCGATCTGCGGGCGTTTCTAGGTACACGCGCGCACATCCCCACCCGGGTGGTGGCTTGGACCACCCGCCGCCCGCGGGGAGCGTAACGCGGAAATGTGCGCGTATGGGTGACGGGATTGCACCGAAAGCGCAACTTCTACAGAACCAGCTGCTCGGGGAAGATCGCCCCGCGCTCGAAGCGGTCGAGCCGGTATGGGGAGAGGTCGAACGTGGGCTCGAGACCGAGAATCTCCTCGGCGACCGCGCGTCCGACGGCCGGGCTCTGCATGAAGCCGTGACCTGAGAATCCGCAGGCGGCATAGACGCCCTCGCCGACCCGCCCCAGGATCGGGTGCGCGTCCGGCGTCATGTCGTACAGGCCCGCCCATGCGCGGTCGATCCGCGTGCCGGCGGCAGCCGGAAAGCGATGGACGAGTCGCTCGAGACGGTCGCCGAAGAGCGACTCGTCTACCACCTCGTCGAAGCCCCAGCGCGGCTCGGGATCGCTCATCGCGAGCACGAGCCGGTCGCCGCGGCGGCGAAAGTGGAAACCGCTCTCGGCCTCGACCGTCATCGGCAGCTCGGGCGGCAAGCCGGCGATCGGCTCGGTCTCCAGGAGCTGACGGCAGAGCGGGCGGATCGGCAGCTCGACCTCGAGCTTCCGCCCGACCTGGGCCGACCATGGCCCGGCCGAGATCACGAACACATCGGCAGCGAGCTTTGTCGCGTCTTCGCCTTCACGCACTTCCACCCCACCGGCGGCCGCGCGACGGACGAGCTCGCGCGCCACTGCGGGAGGGTCAGCGACCCCGTCTTGCCAGCAGACGACAGCGCCGGCGATGTCGTCGGAGCGCACGCCGGCTGAGGGAGCCGTCGCCACCACGCGTACTCCCAGGGAGCGCTGGAGCTCGGCGCGTTCCTCGAGCTCGGCGAGGCCAGCCTCGGTGGTGGCCAGGAGGAGGTAGCCGACCTGATCGAAGAACGGAGACCCCAGCTCTTCGAAGAAGCCGATGCTTGCCTGCGCGAGCTTGACCTCCGCTGCGGTCGAGAATTGCTGCCGGACGCCTCCCATCGCCTTCGCGGTCGCACCGCCGGCGACAGAGCCGCGATCGCAGAGCACGACTTCGTCGGCACCGAGCTCCGCCAGGTGGTAGGCGATGCTCGCCCCGGCGGCGCCCGCGCCGGCTACAACGATCCGAACCATCGGTCGAGCGCCTGACGCTCGTCTTCGGTCAGCCCGCGCAGCGGCGCGCGCACGTCTTCGGTGATCGGCACCCCGCGACGCCGCAGCACATGCTTCGCCGCCGCGTGGAACGGGAACTGCTCCAGGCCGTCGCGAAGCGCCTCGAGTTCCGGGCCGGGAACGCCTCGCACGGCAGCGGCCACCTCCCCAGGGAAGGCTGTCGCCAGGCCGGAGACAGCCCCCACCGCTCCTCCGGCCAGCCCGCGCTGGATCAGGGACTCGGGCCCGACGAAGACGTCGAGTCCTTCGACGAGATACGGCTCGAACCGCTCCCAGGGCCGGTCGGAGACCTTCAGGCCCGCGAAGTTCGGCGCGTTGTCGCGTAGACGCTTTAAGACGGCGACTGGAACTGCGTAGCCGCTTCGAGCGGCGAACTCGTAGACGTAGAACGGCACCGGCTCGCACGCCTGCGCCGCGGCCTCGAAGTGAGCGAGCAGAGCCTGGTCGTCGAGCGCGAAGTACGGCGGGCCGATCACGGCGACTGCATCAGCGCCGAGGTCTGCGGCGTGCGCGGCCAGCTCGGAGGTCTCGCGAGTCGTCTGGGCGCCGCAATGGACGGCGACCGCGAACTCCTCCGGCCGGGCCGCCACGAAGAGCTCCGCGGCACGACGGCGCTCGGCGGCGCTCAGCAGGATTCCCTCGCCGGTTGTCCCAAGCGCGAGCAGCCCGTCGAGACCGGCCGACTCGAGGAAGCCGACGAGCGGGTCGAAGGCGTCTTCGTCCAGCACCTCGCCGCCACCGGCCAGCGGCGTCACGGCAGCAGCGAGAGCGCCTCGAAGCACGAGGCCGACTCTAAGCCGTCGCTTGCGATGCCGCCGCGGAGGGCGCGGCGGCTTCGCCGGCGCGCCCGTTTCAACCGGTTGGTGGAGAGGCAGCCTCCCCACCTCTGCACGACTCGTCGTCTTAAGCTGCGGAGTCATGGCGGCGCTACGAATCGAGCGAGAAGGGCCGCTGCTGCGGGTCACGCTCGCCCGCCCCGAGCGCCGCAACGCCTTCGACGCGGCGCTGATCGGCCAGTTGACAGAGGCTTTCGCCGACGTCGGCGACGCACGCGCCATCCTGCTCGCCGGAGACGGTGAGAGCTTCTGCGCCGGCGCCGACGTGGACTGGCAGCGCTCGGCCATCGACCTCTCCTACGAGGAGAACGTCGAGGATGCTCTCCGCCTCTACCGAATGCTGGAGGCGATCGACTCGTGCCCGGCTCCCGTGGTCGGACGCGTGCAGGGCTACGCGCTGGGCGGCGGCTCAGGCCTCGTCTGCTGCACCGACGTAGCGGTGGCGGCCCCCGACGCCGTCTTCGGCTTCTCCGAGGTCAAGCTCGGGATCGTCCCGGCAGTGATCTCACCATTCGTCTTCCCGAGAATCGGCACCGCCGCAGCGAGGCACTTTTTCTTGACGGGCGAGCGCTTCGACGCCGAGACCGCGCTTCGAATCGGGCTCGTCCACGAAGTCGCCGCGGACCTCGACGCGGCGATCGAGCGCATCGCCGGCGAGCTCCTGAGCGCAGGGCCGGAAGCCACGCGGGCGGCGAAGCAGCTGATCCGCGAGCGGCCGGGAGGCGAGGAGGCGGCGCGGCTCGCCGCCAAGCTGCGCACGAGCCCGGAGGGGCAAGAGGGCCTGCGCGCGTTCCTCGACAGGCGCCACGCCGCATGGAGATCCGGAAGCTCCTCGTAGCCAACCGCGGCGAGATCGCCGTCCGGATCTTCCGCGCCTGCGCAGCCGAAGGGATCGCGACCGTCGCCGTCGTCGCGCCCGACGACAAGGGCTCGCTGCATGTGCGCGAAGCCGACGAGGCCGTCGAGATCGCGAGCTACCTCTACTCCGAGGAGCACATCCGGGCCGCGAAGCAGACGGGCGCCGACGCGATCCATCCCGGCTACGGGTTCCTCGCCGAGAACGCGGACTTCGCCGAGGCGGTCGAGGCCGCAGGGCTCATTTTCGTCGGCCCCACTCCCGACGCGCTCCGCCGCGGCGGCGACAAGCTCGAGGCAAAGCGCGCCGCCGCGTCGGCCGGGATTCCCGTGCTGCCCACGGGGGAGCCCGACGAGATCGGCTTTCCGCTGATGATCAAGGCGGCCGCAGGCGGCGGCGGCCGGGGGATGCGTGACATTCGCGAGTCCCGGGAGCTCCCGGACGCCGTCGCCGCGGCGCGCCGCGAGGCCAAGGCTGCATTCGGAGACGAGACCGTCTTCTTCGAGCGCTACCTCGAGCGTCCTCGACATGTGGAGATCCAGCTGGTCGCGGACGAGCACGGGCACATCTACTCGCTGGGAGAGCGCGATTGCTCGATCCAGCGGCGGCATCAAAAGGTGCTGGAGGAGGCCCCGTCGCCCGCGGTCGACACCAAGCTGCGCGAGCGAATGGGCGGCGCGGCGATCGCGTTCGCGCACGAGATCGGCTATCGGAGCCTCGGCACGGTCGAGTTCCTGCTCGACGGCGGCGACTTCTACTTCCTCGAGCTGAATGGGCGGATCCAGGTGGAGCACCCCGTCACCGAGGAGGCAACGGGGCTCGATCTGGTCGCGCTGCAGCTCGCCGTCGCCCGTGGCGAGGAGGTCGCCGATCCGCGGCCGAAGCTACGACGGCATGCGGTCGAGGTCCGGCTCTATGCGGAAGACCCCGTCGACTTCCTGCCGCAAGCCGGAACGGTCGAGCGCTTGCACCTACCCGACGTGATTCGCGTGGACGCCGGCGTCGCCGAGGGCGACATGGTCGGCGTGGCCTACGACCCGATGATCGCCAAGCTGATCGCGTCGGCCGAGACGCGGGCCGAGGCGCTCGACCGGCTTGGCGCCGCACTCGCAGAGACCGAGGTCGAGGGCATCACGACGAACCTGCCGTTCCTCCGCTGGCTCGTCTCGCATCCCGTGGTCCGCGCCGGCACGACGACGACGGCGTTCTTGACCGAGTACCCACCGCTCTCGGCCGTTCCCGCCCGGCTGCCGCAAGGTCCCTGGGCTGCGCCGTGGCGACTCAACCTCCCTGTTCCCCCTCCAGGCGCCGCGCCGGATCCGGACGCCGTCTCCCACGACGACCGGCACACCGGGGAGCAGAGCTCGCTGACGGCCCCGATGCCGGGCACGGTCATCCGCGTCGTGGTCGCCGAGGGCGATCGCGTCGCAGCCCGCCAGCCGCTCGTGGTGCTCGAGGCGATGAAGATGGAGACACCGGTCGTCGCCCCCTACGAGGCGGTCGTGCGGGCGATCCACGTCGCCGAGGGAGACCGCATCGCGGGCGGCACAGTGCTCGTCGAGCTCGAGGACTGACCGCTCGAAGGCGTCGCTTGTTCTACGCCGACCTAAGAGGCCGCGACGACATGCGCGTCGCGGCCGCTCCGCTAAACCTGCTCTCATTGAGAGTAAGTGCCGGATCTCCGTTCAGGTCGCTCAGAAAAGCTGCTGCAGCTTCATGGCGTTGCCAAGGTCGCCGCTGACCTTCAACTTGCCCATCATGAAAGCACTGGTCGCGTTCTGCTGACCGTTGACGATCTTCATGAACGTGTCCTCCGACGCCGAGATCGTCGTGTCGGCGTCGCTCTCCCCCTCCTGGACGCTGACCTTCCCGTTCTCGACGCGCACGATCCACTTGCCGGCGCCGTCGATGTCAAACAGGTAGGTCGCGTTGAGGCCGGCCGCCTTCGAGGAGTCGGCGGCGCGCGCCTCGAGCGTTTCGAAGAATTCGCGCGCGTTCTCGGCCACGGCAGCGAGCCTAACTCATGGCGCCACCGGCTCGACCGCGAGCCGGCGCGAGGGCCGGGAGGACGGCAGGCGCACCGCCAGGACCAGCGCGGCCGCTGCCGCGCCCGCGGCCGCATACATCGCCGCGCGGAGATCGATCGAGTCGGCCACGGCGCCGAGCACGACCGCGCCGACGCCGCCCAGGCCGATCGAGAGCCCGATCGACAACCCGGAGGCCATGCCGATGTGGCGCGGCAGGTACTCCTGGCTCATCACCATCGTCACGCCGAAGGTCGCGATCACGGAGATCCCGACGCCCGCCAATGCGATCGCTCCAGGTATGCCGCCAACGATCACGAAGACGAGGATCAGCGGGGCGGTGGCGGCGGAGCAGGCGAGCAGCACCGGCCGTCGCCCGAAGCGGTCGGCCAGGGGCCCGGCGGCGAGCGTGCCGACCCCGCCCGCCAGCAGCATCAGCGATAGCAGATGGTTTCCGTAGGCCTTCGAGTGACCGAGCGAGACCTCCCAGAGCGGGACGAAGGTGATCAGCCCGAACCAGGCAACGCTGCGAAAGGCGATCACGCCGAGCAGGAGCAGCAGGGCGCCGAGGCGGTCCGGCTCTTCGCTCTCCTGCTGCCGTCCGCGATCGGGGGCGAACGAGCCGAGGAAGGGTGCGAGCACGAGTAACCCGAGCGCCACGGCAAGACAGGGCACGGACAGCAACAGGCCGCCCGTGAGACCGAAGGCGAGCACGAGCGGTGTCGCAACTGTCGGGCCGAGGGCGAATCCGAGGTTGCCGCCGATCGAGAAGAGCGACATGGCGCTCGCCCGCCGGCGGCCGCCGGCGAAGGCGGCGAACTTCGATCCTTCGGGATGGAAGGCCGCGACGCCGAAACCGGACACGACTACGAAGACGAGCACCAGCCAGTAGCTGGGCGCCACGGCGGCGAGAGCAATCCCGATTCCCGCAAGCGCAACGCCGGCGGGAAGCAGCCAGATTGCACCGCGGCGGTCCGACCAGAGCCCGAACAGCGGCTGCACGATCGAGGACGAGGCGGCCGACGCGAGCACGACCGCCGCGGCCAACGTGTACGAGAGCGCGAACTTGTCGACAAAGAACGGCAGCAGGGCGGGCAGCGCACCGTTCGCAAAATCCGTCGCGAGGTGGCCGCTCGAGAGCGCCGCCATCGCACGCTTGTCCAGCTCGGCCCGCACGGGCGCAGGCTAGCGAGCGACCGAATGATCTAGATCACAAGGTGCGGGCTACGCAGCGCTCGGAGCCGCCGCCGGCGGCAAGTAGCGCTCGATCAGGGCCTGCGAGAGCTCCCACTGGCACTGCACGATCGCCAGCCGGTTGCGCTCGAGCTCTGCGGCGGGAGCGCCATCCTGGCGAAGCTGTTGCCGCTCGTCGACGAGCGTCGTGTGCAGCTGAGCGAGCGTTTCGAGGTCGAGTTGACGCCCGGGGAGAACCCGCGAAGAGACCAACCGCCGCAAAGTTGGTACCGCCATTGCTCCTGTATCGGCGCGACGGCGCCGAAGTTGAGGCCGGCCCCGCATATGGGGGAGGCTACGGAGAAGGTCGGATAGCATCGCCCCCCGATGCGGGTCGAGGTCCAAGCCGGATCGCCCGAGTCCGTCGAGTCCGACGTCCTCGCCGCACCGCTGCTCGCTGAGGAGGGGCTGACCGGGCCGCTTGCGGCGCTAAACGGCACCCTCGGTGGATTGCTCGCCCGTCTCGTCGAGCAGGGCGAGATCACCGGCAAGCTGAAGACGGCGGCGGTCGTGCACGTTGAAGGCGAGTTGAAGGCCACCCGGCTCGCGCTCCCGGGCATCGGCGCGCGCGAGGCGGTCGACGCGGATGCGTTGCGCACCGCGGCCGGCACCCTCGCCCACGAAGCGCGCGGCTACGCGCGCACGATCGCCTGGCTGCTCGACGACTCGCTCCCGCTGGCGCCGGCCGAGCAGGCGCGGGCGATCGTCGATGGGACGCTCCTCGGCTCCTACGACCCGGGCCGCTGGAAGAGCTCACCCGAGCCGCAGCGGCTGGAGTCGCTCGTGATCGTCTCCGACGACGGAGCGGTGGAAGAGGCGGCCCGCCGCACCGGTATCGTCGCCGAGTGGGCGAACCGCGCGCGCGATCTCGCGAACGCACCCCCCAATGAGCTGACGCCCAACGGCCTCGCCGACCGTGCCGCCGAGGTCGGAGCAGCGGGCTCGCCGCACCTGTCCGTCGAAGCGCCCGGCCTCGACGAGATCCGGGCGCTCGGCATGGGCGCCTTCGCGGCCGTCGCCCAGGGGAGCCACAACCCCGCGCGGCTGATCGTGGTGCGCTACGAGCCTCCTGAACCGCGAGGTGACGTCGTGCTCGGCCTCGTCGGCAAGGCGGTCACCTTCGACACCGGCGGCATCTCGATCAAGAAACCGGCCTACATGGAGGACATGAAAGGCGACATGGCGGGCGGCGGAGCCGTGATCGCCGCCCTCGGCGCGCTCGCAGAGCTCGAGTGCCCGCTGCGGGTCGTCGGCGTCGTCGGCGCGACCGAGAACGCGGTCGGCGGCGGCGCTTACCGGCCCGGCGACATCCTCACCGCCATGAACGGAAAGACGATCGAGATCATCAACACCGACGCCGAGGGCCGGCTCGTGCTCGCCGACGTCCTCCCCTACGCCCGGCAACTCGGCGCCACGCACCTCGTCGACTTCGCCACGCTGACTGGAGCGATGGAGCGAGCGCTCGGCGACTTCTATGCCGGCGTCTTCGCGAACGACTCCGACTGGAGAACGCTCGTCGTCGAGTCCGGCGAGGCCAGCGGCGACCACGCCTGGCCCTGGCCGCTCCACCCCCGCTATCGGCGCTTCGTCGACTCGGACTACGCAGACCTGAAGAATTCGAACATCCGCTCGCAGGGCGTGCCCGTGCTCGCCGCGGAGTTCCTGCACGAGTTCGCGGGCGAGGGGCCTTGGGCGCACATCGACATGGCCGGGACCGGCTTCTTCACCTGGCCGCGGCACGACTACCTCTGGCAGCGCGGCGGCACGGGCTACGGCGTCCGGCTGATCTGCGAGCTCGCCGACAGACTGGCCGCGGCCGCTTGAACTTCGACCTGACGCAGGAGCAGCAGCTCGTCCGAGACACCGTGCGCGAGTTCGCGGAGTCGCGGATCGCGCCCGTCGCGGCCGAGCTCGATCGCGAGCACCGCTTCCCCTACGAGCTCGTCGCCGAGCTCGCCGAGCTCGGGTTGATGGGTATGACCGTGCCGGAGGAGTACGGCGGCGCAGGCGCAGACACGCTCTCGTACGCGGTCGCGGTCGAGGAGCTGACGCGGATCGATTCGTCGGTCGCGATCACGGTCGCAGCGCACCACTCCCTCGGGACGCTGCCAATCTTCTACTTCGGGAACGAGGAGCAGAAGCGGGAGTGGCTGCCGCAGCTCGCCTCGGGCCAGAAGCTGGCCGCATTTGGCTTGACCGAGCCGGGTGCGGGCTCCGACGCCGGCGCGACCCGTACCACCGCCGAGCTCCGCGACGGTCAGTGGGTCGTCAACGGCTCGAAGATCTTCATCACCAATGCCGGCACCGAGATCACCGCGTGCGTGACGATCACGGCGCGAACGGGCGAGGACGAGATCTCGAACCTGATCGTCCCGAACGGCACCACGGGCTACGAGATCTCGGCGCCGATGGAGAAGATGGGCTGGCACGCCTCCGACACGCGTGAGCTCTCCTTCCGCGACTGCGCCCTGCCCGAGGGGAACCTGCTCGGTCCGCGCGGGCAGGGCTTCACCCAGTTCCTCGAGATCCTCGACGGCGGCCGGATCTCGGTCGCCGCGATGGCGGTCGGGCTTGCCCAGGGTGCTTACGACCTCGCCGCCGCCTACGCGAAAGAGCGCGAGCAGTTCGGCCGCCCGATCGCCAAGTTCCAGGCCGTGCAGTTCCGGCTCGCCGACATGGCAACCGAGATCGAGGCGGCGCGGAACCTCGTCTACAAGGCCGCGTGGGTCAAGGATCAGCGCCGGCCGTTCGGCAGGGAGGCCGCGATCGCGAAGCTCTACTCTGGCGAGATGTCGAACCGTGTCGTCAACTGGGCGCTGCAGGTGCACGGCGGCTACGGCTACATGGACGAGTTCGCCATCTCACGGCTCTACCGGGACCAGAAGATCCTGGAGATCGGCGAGGGCACAAACGAAGTGCAGCGCATGGTGATCGCACGGCACCTCGGCCTTTAGGGACCGACCCCGCCGGGGTCTGTCCCTAAAACGGTTCTAG
>Ga0307312_10000746_pt1 | contig 15814 bp, 10 predicted proteins | sample ER_DNA_202_FD_194489 | JGI IMG/M metagenome (GOLD analysis project Ga0307312, IMG submission 194489) | Bulk soil microbial communities from the East River watershed near Crested Butte, Colorado, United States - ER_DNA_202 | ecosystem: Environmental > Terrestrial > Soil > Floodplain | place... | reverse complement strand
TCGATTGACCCGTTCCAAAATGTCGTGCCACGCCGCCGTTGCGGCGCTAATCGCCATTGCCGATCAATTACTTAGTAAATCGAACTGTAGAAGATGGGTATTAGTCACGACGATAATGAAATTGAGCGATGAATACGACGATTTCGAAGTGAAGCTGGATCGCGTCCATACGCGCTACGATCAGACTCTTGCGTTGCCACTATTCGACAAAGACGGCGATCCGGTTTGAACGAAAGAGGCCGCCAACTGAGGCGGCCTCTGGGAGTAGGAATATGCTCAAATCCTTATTATTCGCTGCAGCAATTCTGACGATGATCCAGGGTCAATCTATCGCCCAGACAATACCAATGCCGACGCAACCACCAGACATTCAAAAGCCGCCCGAGGCTCAGCGTCCGACCTTTGATGGAATCCCTCCAGAGGTGCTGGAACGAGCACAGAAATGTGAATCGGTCTGCCAGAGGGCTTGCAACGCTGCGAATGGCCCCCGATGTCGCTGCGAATGGGACGGACAGCGACGCCTAGCTACTCCATTCTGCTGAGCCACTCTTGAGGTGTTCCCTAGAATGAACACTCCGCCGCCGCGCGGAGAACCAAAAGGGACCACTCCTAAAATTCAAAAGGGACCATTCACCTTATAATTGAATGGAAAGGGGCCAGTACCCCGGCCGTGCATGGGAGCAGATTGGCAACTCCAGAACCTTTCCTGAACTCAGCAGATGCCGACCGAACGTCCGTTGAGGGTCATCAGCGCCATTTTGACCGCTGATGGGCCACTTCCGGTCTGCCCCTATGAACAGACATTGTCAGGCCGCCCCGGCATGTCCAAAAAGTGCCATTTGCTGACATTGGGTGCGGGCGTTAGCGGTGGGGCCAAGTATCCGCATATCGCTGATGAGCACCGGGCCGTCGAGGTGAGGCAAGCCATCGACCCATACACCAACAAACCGGAAACGATGAGTTTCCACTCTCGCCGTTTCGCGGGTCGCTCCCACGACCACATCATCGTGGCGCAGACAAGGAGTCCTCTGATGAACCAGCATGCCAGCAAGACCAGCGTCCCGCCGTCCGTGGGCGCAGATGTGAGTGGCATCGAGACGCTGCTCAACCGCAATCTTCCGGAAGTATTCGGTGAAGGTGATCCGGCCCGCCGAAGGGCCGCAATTCAGGAACTTTACACCGAAGATTGCGTGCTGTGCGTGCCGCCCGGCACTTTCGTCGGTCACGACGCACTGGACAAGTTCGCCGGCGATCTCCGAGCGACGCATCCACACTATGTTTATACGCCTCATGGCTCGCCGCAGGTTCTGCACAATTCGGGACGCCTGGCGTGGGGCTCGGGGCCGAAAGGCGAAACGCCCGCGTACACCGGTGTGGATTTCATCATCGCACGGGACGGCAAGATCGCGGCTCTTTATGTTTACCTTGACTCGCCGCCCACATAATGCGCGAGCAGAACCTCGCATAGGTCTGCTAAGGGTCAAACTGAGGAGAACTCAGTCCGGTCTTATGTTTTCCGCTTTACGCTCGAACTCGGACAGGCTCGATGCAGTCGGGATGTCTCAGACGCGCCAGAGACTGACATCTCATCTGCGACCCGATCTTCATGGCGGGAGTTGTTCGGGACATCGACGTTTTGAGGCGCAAACTGGTGACGAAAAAAGAGGTGGATGCGCCCCATAATGCCGGGCATGACGAGCCGAAACGGTCTTAGGTTTCCCGATGCGCCCTGCTCTGCTCAATCCGCTGTTTGCGCCGGTTACGAGCCTTAGTGGCGTCGGGCCGAAACAGGACCGGCTGCTGCGTTATCTGCTCGATCGCGAGGAGACGCCGCGGCTGGTCGACTTGCTATTGCATCTACCCGCGAGCGTCATCGATCGCCGCGCGCGGCCCAAGATCCGCGACGCCATTCCGGGAACCGTAGTGACGCTGGAGGTGACCGTCGACCGGCATCGCCCGACCCCGGCGCGCAACCATCGCGCGCCGCATCTGGTCTATGCCAGCGACGAGACCGGCGATGTGGTGCTGACCTATTTCCGCGCCCAGCCCGGCTATGTCGAAAAACTGCTGCCGGTCGGCTCGAAACGCTACGTCTCGGGCACCGCGCAGATGTACGACGGCACCCTGCAGCTCACGCATCCCGATCGCGTGGTGGATGAAGCAGGTTTTGCAAAACTGTCCGGCATCGATCCCGTTTATCCGCTCACCGAGGGACTGGCGCTCGGATCGTTGCGGCGCGCGATGGCGCAGGCGCTGCAAAAGCTCCCCGCCCTTCCCGAGTGGATCAGTCCCGAGCTATTGCGCCGCTGCACGTTTCCGCCGATCGCCGAAGCGCTGAACCGCGTGCACATGCCGCGCGAGCTGACGGATATCCTGCCCGATGGTCCCTTTTGGTCGCGGCTTGCTTTCGACGAATTGCTGGCCGGTCAACTGGCGCTGGCGCTGGTTCGCGCGCAATTGCGCCGCCCCGCCGGCGACCGCCATGCCGGCGACGGTCACCTGCGGAACAAGATCATCGACGCGCTGCCCTACGCGCTGACATCCTCGCAGCGACAGGCCGCCGCCGCCATCGCCGACGATCTGCGCCAGCCGGTCCGCATGTTGCGGCTGCTGCAGGGCGATGTCGGATCGGGCAAGACCGTGGTGGCGCTGTTGGCGGCCGCCGCGGTGACCGAGGCCGGCAAGCAGGCGGCGTTGATGGCGCCGACGGAAATCCTCGCGCGTCAGCACATCAAGACCATTGCGCCGCTGGCCGAACGCGCCGGCTTGAGGGCCGCAATCCTCACCGGACGCGAAAAGGGCAAGGAGCGGCGCGATATCCTGGCGCGGCTTGCGGCCGGCGAGATTGATTTGCTGGTCGGAACGCACGCCCTGATCCAGGACGACGTGGTGTTCAAGGCGCTGGCGCTCGCCGTGGTCGACGAGCAGCATCGTTTTGGCGTGCGCGAGCGCCTGGCGCTCACCGCCAAAGGCGGTAACGTCGATGTGCTGGTGCTGAGCGCGACGCCGATACCGCGCACGCTGGTGCTGACTTATTTCGGCGACATGGACGTCTCGGAGCTGCGCGAGAAGCCGGCGGGACGGCAGCCGATCGATACCCGCGCGGTGCCGGATAGCCGTCTCGGCGAAGTCATGGACGCCGTCGGCCGCGCGCTGTCGGCCGGAAAGCTCGTGTACTGGATCTGCCCGCTGGTGGAAGAATCCGAGGCCGTCACTCTCACCGACGCCGAGGCGCGCTTCCAGAGTCTCAAGGCGCGTTTCGGCGACAAGGTGGGCCTCGTGCACGGCAAGATGCGCGGCACTGAAAAAGATCGCGTGATGGCGCAGTTCGCGACGGGCGAGGTCGGACTTCTGGTTGCAACTACCGTGGTCGAGGTCGGCGTCGATGTTCCCGCCGCCACCATCATGGTGATCGAGAATGCCGAGCGCTTTGGGCTGGCACAGCTGCATCAGTTGCGCGGCCGCATCGGGCGCGGCTCGGAGGCCTCGACCTGCCTGTTGCTTTACAGGGAACCGCTCAGCGAGATGTCCAAGGCGCGGCTGAAGGTGATCAGGGAGACCACCGACGGATTTACGATTGCCGAGGAAGATCTGAAACTGCGCGGCGAAGGCGATGTGCTCGGCGTCAGACAAAGCGGCCTGCCCGGCTACCGGATCGCGCGCTCGGATGTGCACGGCCAGCTCATCACCCAGGCGCGCGACGAAGCGCTGCGCATCATGAAGGATAATCCGAAGCTTCAAGGCGCGCGCGGCGAGGCGCTGCGCTGCCTGCTCTACCTGTTCGAACGCGATGAGGCGCTGCCGCTGATCGGCGCGGGGTAATTGGTGCCCCTCATGGTGAGGAGCGCGACTTCGCGCGTCTCGAACCATGAGGCCCGCGACACTCATCCTTCGAGACGCGGCGAAGGCGCCGCTCCTCAGGATGAGGTCAACAATTAACGCTGTCATTCTGGGATGCGCGAAGCGCGGACCGGAATCTCGAGATTCCGGGTTCGCTCGTTTCACTCGCGCCCCGGAATGACGAGGACGTCACTCCACCTTCGCCGGCTCCGGCTTGAGCGAGGCTGCGGTCGCGACCCGCGCGGCGTTTGCCATGCCGGCCAGGGCGGCAAGTTTCTTCTGCGGGTCGGAGCCGGGCTGCACCACGCCCGCGGACATGATCAGCGTCGCGGCGTCTTCGGCGGTCAACTCGACCTCGATGATCTTGCTCTTGGGCACATAGAAGAAGAAGCCCGTGGTCGGGTTCGGCGAGCATGGCAGGAACACCGAGATGTGCTCTTCCTTGCCCGGAAGGCTGTTTGCTACCTCAACGCTTGGCGACTGCGAGATCAGCACGATCGACCACATGCCCGGTGAGGGAAATTCGACCAGGCCAACCCGGCGAAAGCTCGATCCCTGGCCCGAGAACAGCGTCTCGAACACCTGTTTCAGGCCGCGATAGATCGCGCGCACCACCGGCATCCGCCCCAGCAGTTTCTCGCCGAGATCGACCAGCGTCCGCCCGATCAGATTTGCGGTCAGGAAGCCCAATAGCGTCAGCGCGATCACCGCGACGATCAGCCCCGAGCCCGGCAGCCCGAACGGCAGGTAGGTCTCCGGCCGATAGGCGACGGGAACGAACGGCCGCACCAGACTGTCGACCCAGTTCACAAACCACCAGGTCAGGTAGAAGGTGATCGCGATCGGGCCGGCGACGACCAGGCCGGTCAGAAAATAGTTCCGGAATCGGGCCATCAGGCCGCGCGGCGCGTCCGGCGGGAGTTCAGCCGGGGTCACGGGCGGAGGCAAATCGTTGCGATCCATTGGGGTTCCAGGTCGTTCCGCCGGGGCCCGGCGGCAATTGTATGGTGCCAGCTAAGGTCTTTTAGCAGTTTTTGAAGCCCTGAAGTGACGAAGCAACCTACAGCATGATCCGGAAAAGTGGGAACCGGTTTTCCGAAAAGATCATGCTTAAACAAAGAGATGAGATCATGATCCGATTCTCTAATCGGATCATGATCGAGACCGGTCTATTCGACGGTCACGGATTTCGCGAGATTTCGCGGCTGGTCGACGTCGGTCCCCATCACCACCGCGGTGTGATAGGCCAATAGCTGCACGGGAATGGCGTAAACCATGGGCGCGAAGGTCGCGGCCATGTCGGGCAGCACGATCGTCACCACGGACTCGATGGTCGCTTCCGCGGCGCCCCTGGCATCCGTCATCAAAATGATGTTGCCGCCACGGGCTGCGACTTCCTGCATGTTGGAGACGGTCTTCTCGAACACCTGGTCGAACGGCGCGATCACCACCACCGGCATGTTCTCGTCGATCAGCGCGATCGGGCCGTGCTTGAGTTCGCCGGCGGCATAGCCTTCGGCGTGGATGTAGGAAATTTCCTTCAGCTTCAGCGCGCCTTCCAGCGCCAGCGGATAGCTGGTGCCGCGGCCGAGATAGAGCACGTCCTTGGATTTTGCGATGTCGCGCGCCAGCTTCTCGATCTGCGGTTCGGTGGCGAGCGCTGCGGCCATCAAGCGCGGAATTTCCACCAGCCCATGCACCAGCCCGGCTTCGTCGGCATCGGACAATTCGCCCCGCGCCCTGCCCGCGGCCACCGCGACCGCTGCCAGCACCATCAGCTGGCAGGTGAACGCCTTGGTCGAGGCGACGCCGATTTCGGGACCGGCCAGCGTCGGCAGCACGGTCTCGCTTTCCCGCGCAATCGTCGAGTTCGGCACGTTGACGACCGACAGCGTGTGCACGCCCTGCGCCTTCGCGTAGCGCAGCGCCGCCAGCGTATCGGCGGTCTCGCCGGATTGCGAAATGAAGATCGCGAGATCGCCCTTGCGCAACGGCGCCTCGCGATAGCGGAATTCGGAGGCGACATCGAGTTCGACCGGGAGACGGCTCAGGCGCTCGATCCAGTATTTGGCGATATATCCGGCGTAGCTCGCGGTGCCGCAGGCCGTGATCGAAATCCGTTGGATATCCTTGAAATCGAACGGCAGTTTTACCGGCAGCGCGACGCGCTCGGTCGCCATGTCGACGTAGCGCGCCAGGGTGTGGCCGACCACTTCCGGCTGCTCGTGAATTTCCTTGGCCATGAAGTGGCGATAATTCGCCTTGTCGACCAGCGACGTCGCGGCGGTGTGTTTGATCGCGTCGCGATGAACAACAGCGTTGTTTCTGTCGTAGAAAACAGCGCTGCTGCGCGTCAGGACCACCCAGTCGCCGTCCTCGAGATAGCTGATGGTGTCCGTGAACGGGCCGAGCGCGATGGCGTCCGAGCCCAGATACATCTCGCCCTCGCCGTAGCCGATGGCGAGCGGCGGCCCGTTGCGCGCGCCGATCATGAGATCGTCATCACTGGCGAAGATGAAGCCGAGCGCGAACGCACCGCGAAGTTGCGACAATGTCGCCTTGACCGCGTCGACCGGTTTGAGGCCTTGATTGAGATAGTCATCGACGAGATGCAAAACGATCTCGGTGTCGGTTTCTGTTTTGAAAACCGTGCCTTTTTTCTGCAAAGCTTCCCGCAACTCGCGGAAATTCTCGATGATGCCATTATGGACCACAGCGAGGCGCGCCGTCGCATGCGGATGCGCGTTATTCTCGGTCGGCCTGCCGTGGGTAGCCCAGCGCGTATGTCCGATGCCGGTACGACCGGCGAGCGGTTCGGCCTTCAACCGCGATTCAAGGTTTTTGAGTTTGCCTTCGGCGCGGCGGCGTTCGAGATGGTCGCCTTCCAGCGTGGCGACGCCGGCGGAATCGTAGCCGCGATATTCAAGCCGCTTGAGCGAATCCACCAATTGTTCCGCGACCGGACCGCGCCCGAGAATGCCGACAATGCCGCACATGCGGATCAATCTCTCCAAATCGCCGAAAAACCATCAAACCAACGCACGCATCTCTTAACGAGAATAGCGGATCGCCTGATACTCAATAATTATTGCGGATTGAGACACCGTTAAGCCGAAGGCTTATAAGCCCGGTCGTTAACTGCCTTTCGCCGGCTTGCCCTTGGTTTTCATCTCGCGATATCGCTTGGCGCCGCCCTCGCGGTTGGTCTGCTGACTGCGCTCCACGGCGAGCGCATCGTCAGGCACGTCTTTCGTGATCACCGATCCCGAGCCGACATAGGCGCCGCTGCCGATTTTCACCGGCGCCACCAGCGAGGAATTCGAACCGACGAAGGCGCCTGACCCGATGGTGGTGCGGTGCTTGTCAAAGCCGTCATAGTTGCAGGTGATGGTGCCGGCGCCGATGTTGGCATTGGCGCCGATATGCGCATCGCCGATATAGCTGAGATGATTGACCTTGACGCCCGCCTCCAGCGTTGCCGCCTTGGTCTCGACGAAGTTGCCGATTCTGGCGCCCTCGCCGAGCGAGGTGCCCGGCCGCAACCGCGCATAGGGTCCGACCGACGCCTTCCTGCCGATCGATGCCTGCACGATGTGGGAGAACGAATGGATCACCGCGCCGTCCCCGATCGAGACGCCGGGGCCGATCACCACAAACGGTTCGATCGTGACGTCGTTGCCGAATTTTGTATCTGCGGCGAGATAAACCGTGTCGGGCGCGATCATGGTCACGCCGGCATCGAGCGCCGCCTGACGCAGCCGCGCCTGCATGACGCGCTCGGCTTCCGCAAGCTGGGTTTTGGTGTTGATGCCGCGCACTTCATCCTCGCTGGTCTCGATCACAACGGCCTCCAATCCCATCCCGCGAACGCCGGCAACGGCGTCGCTCAGATAATACTCGCCCTTGATGTTGGCATTACCGATCTTTTCGATGATTTCCAGCGCCTTGCGGCCATCGAACGCCATCACGCCGGCATTGCTGAGTTTTATGGCGCGTTCCGCCGGTGTCGCGTCGGCCTGTTCGCGGATCGCCACCAAGCGGTCGCCTTCGACCAGCAGACGGCCATAGCCGGTGGGATCGGCGGCGCGAAAGCCGAGCACGGCAAGCGCCGCGCCATTTTTCAACGGCGCGCGCAGACGCTCGAATGTGGCCGCCGAAATCAGCGGCGTATCGCCGAAGGCGACGAGCAGGTCGTCGGCACCGCGGCCAATGGCGTCGCGGGCCGCCAGCACCGCATGCGCGGTGCCGAGCCGCTCGCGCTGCACGAATGCCAGGGCGTCGGGACGCACCCGTTTGGCCTCCGCCGCAACCGTCTCGTGGCCGGGCCCGATGACCACGGCAAGGGCGGCGCCGGCTCCCTTTGGGGCCGCGCCCAGCACATGCGCCAGCAGCGATTGGCCAGCTACGGGATGCAGAACCTTTGGCATGGTGGACCGCATCCGCGTGCCCTCGCCGGCCGCAAGTACGATCGTAAGGCTGGTCCTGCCGGTCATCCGATTCCTTAAGTTTTTGGGCGAATGTCGCGCCGCCGCCGTCATAAAGTGTTTTCGACCGCAGTGGAAACCCGAATCACCACCCCACCAAGGCCCCGGATTCAAGATCAGGCCGCATTCCTGTTAATGTTTGCCGTGTGATTCGGCAGGCCTCGGGAGCGCCTGATACCTCGTATGGCGAAGATTACCGACCAACTGGCTCGCAGCTTCGAGACCGAAAATACCGGTGGCCTGCTGACCGGATTTTTGGCCGAGGAGGACGAGCTCGACCGCAACGCCCTTTGGCGGCTGGGATCCTGGGGCGCCGCCTCGGTCGGCGCGGTGATCGTGGCGCTGCTTGCCAGCCAGTCCTCGATCGGATTGCGGCGCGACCAGGTCGCGGCAGCCGATCTGGTGCGGCAGTCGCAGCAAATCCAGGCGGTCGCCAGGGAAAGCCAGAGCGAAACGCGGCGGCTGGCCGCCGCTATCGATACCCTCAACAGCGATCGCGACCGGCTGTACTCCCGAGTCACCGTTCTGGAACAGGGGCTGGATTCCGTGACCGGTGCGATCGCGCGGCAAAATTCGACAGCGGCTTCGGCGCAAGCGGCTGCCACCTTCCCGACGGCAGAAACCCAGGCGGCCCAAGGTCCGGCTGCTGCACCGGTGGCGACGACGGTGGCCGCCATGGCCGAAAAGCCGCGCGCGGCGCTCCCGGAGCAAGCCCCGGCGCCGCCGTCATCCGCAGCACAGGAAACTTCAAACGCGCCGGCAGCGACACCGCTCATGGCGTCAAAATCGATCATGGCCCCACCGGATTCTGCGGCCGGAAAACTGATCGAACCCGACCCGGTCACGCCGCCCAAGCCCGAGGTCGTTGCCTACGCGCCCCCTGTCGACAATCCGGGGGCGGATGCATCGCAGGCCGCGGCCCCGCCACAAGCGGTACAGCGAACCGAATTCGGCGTCGATGTCGGCGGCGCCAATTCGCTCAATGGCCTGCGTGCGCTGTGGCGTGGACTCCTCAAATCGAAACCGACTGCATCGTTGACGACGCTGCGGCCGATCATCGTGGTGAAGGAGAGCAACACCGGGCTCGGCATGCAGTTGCGGCTGGTTGCCGGACCGCTCAACGACGCCGCGGCGGCGGCAAAAATCTGCGCCGCCTTGATCGAAAGCCAGCGGACATGCGAGACGGCGGTGTTCGACGGTCAACGCCTTGCCATGAAGGCCGACGAGCCGGCCGCTTCCACGAAGCCTGCCGCCGCCAAGCCTGCTGCGCGCCGGCGCAGAGTAACGGCAAACGAAGATCCGCCCAAGGGGTCCACACCCTCCATGCTGTCGTCAGTCTTCGGCAGGCGGTAAGCTCCGGTCCGATAACATCCGTAATTACAATGGCTTAGGGCAGGATTTTTATGTGCCGACGAAGCTGCGCACTCCAAACCATCTCCGTTATCCTGAGGAGCGAGTGTATTGCCGGGAATACCGACCTCATCCTGAGGAGCTTGCAAAGCAAGCGTCTCGAAGGATGAGGCCGAGATATCCTCACAGGCTCTGAGGAGGCCGCTACGCACCCCCGCCCGGGTTGTCCCGCCCCGCATTCCCGACCATATTCGGCGCATGAAAAAGACTCCGTTTCGGCTGACGCCCTATCAGGTCCAATGGCTGTTGATCGTGGGCTTCGTCACCGTCGGCTACGCACTCTATCTGCGCTATCTCGCGATCGAGTTTTCGACGCTGGCGCTGGCATGCGATGCCGGCTTGCAGACCATGCTGTGCAAGACCCGTCTGCTCGCGACCTACCTGTTTCGCAATTCGGTATTCGGCGTGGTCGCGCTCATCATCGCGATCCTTCACGTGATCCGGCCGTCGATCGTTCTGCTGACGGGCGGGTTGATCGCAGCCGGGTTCGGGATCGTGCTCTACAATATCGGCCTGTCAGGTATCGCGATCGGCCTGCTCATTTTGGGATTTGCACGCCCCGCGCCCGCCACAGCGTAACCGCGAGCAGGAAATACACCGCGCAGGTCCACAGCGATTGCCAGTTGTCCGCGCCCTCGCTGGGCAAGATGTAGAGCACGGATCCCGCCAGCAGGCCGGCAAATACGGTTTCGGCAATCGGGCGCACGCCGTCCTGCGGACGGTTGAGCAGCATCAGCAGCGAGAACGGCACCACCGCCATGGTCAGCGCGGCAAACGGAAAATCGCGGTAGCGCGGATCGAACACGAAGCCGAGCGCGGTCTCGGCGCCGATCAAGGTGGTGACGAGCAGCGCGGCTCCCAGGATCATTGTCAGCACCGATGCAGCTCGCCCGTCGCGGGGCCCCAGCAGTTCCAGAAACGTCGGCAGCGCGCGCCCCGACATCAGCGCGTTGGCGCAAAGCATGGGCGAAGCGATGGCGGCTGTCAGCAGCGCGCCCCATCCGAGCCAGCCCCCTATGCCGTAACTTTCATAGAACATCTTGTCGGTGGCTATTCCGAAGAGAATCCCGGCGGTGGTCGCGGAGATGCCGACCGCGATCCAGGATGCCAGGCGCGGCGTCCACGGCCGGCGCCGCAGGGTCAGCCAGGCCGCGCCGAATGCGAAAACGCTCAATGCCATTCCGCTGCCCATTTGCAGCTTCCAGAACGGAAAGTTGCTGATGGCCTCTCCGGGCGGGTATTTCACCGCACGCTGCACGGAATCGATCAGGCCCCAATATCCGCCGACGGTGCCCTCGAGCTCTCGCTTCCACGGCTGGTCATAGGCTTCGATCAGGTTGACGCGAAAATTCTCCTGCTTCGCCAGACCCAGGATTTCCGAGACGACCCGGGCCTGATTGGTACGCGACGGCAGCGCCCCCTCGCGCATCCGTCCCTGGCTCGGCCAGCCGGTTTCCCCGACCAGGATTTCCTTGCCCGGAAATGCCACCGCCATTCGCTTGCGGATGGCGTCGACATGGGCGGCGGCGTATTTCGCGCGGATCGGGAAGTCTTCCCAATAGGGCAGGATGTGGATCGTGACAAAATCGACGGCTTCATAGATTTCCCGGTTGCGAAGCCAATACTCCCAAACATCCGCATAGGTGATGGGAACGGAAACCTGCGATTTGACCGAGCGGATGGTGGCGGCGAGGTCGGATGTCGTCATCTCACCGCGCAGCAGCACCTCGTTGCCGACCACCACCGCGGTGATGACGCCAGGGTATTCCTTGGTCAGGCGCACCACGGTCGAAATCTGCGCCAGGTTCTTCAGGCGGTTACTGCCGAGCCATATTCCCTGGATGACCTTCAGGCCCACTTTGGCGGCGAGCGCCGGAACCTGCTCGAGGCCGTTTTCGATCGAATAGGTGCGCACGCAATCGGAAATCTTGGCGAGTTGCGCCAGGTCCTGGGCGATCTGTTCCGGAGCGATGTGGGTGGTCGTCACTAGCGGCGTCTGCCCTTCGCGGAACGGCGCGTAGGACACACACAGCAGTTTGGCGTTGGGATCGATCGGCGCGCGCGCCAGGGTGATAGGCGTGGCCAGCCACCACCACACGCCACCAATCGCAATGAGGGATATGAGCAAAAGCGCCAGTGGCGTGCGAAGCGAAATCAGTTCCATCCTCCGGGCGGGGATCGTCGATTAGCCGGTCGCCGGGCATCTGCCAAGAGCAGGATATCCGCAATCCCGGCCTTTCACGCGGCGGCTTTACCACAACGCGATAAAGTTGTGACTTTGCTGGACAAAATCCGAAATACCCGTCATGGGAAACGGTCAGCGTCTCCGCCGCATTGGGGACCTATTTGAACGGCATCAAACCAGCGGTTGCGGAGCGGGAACGAAATCGGAGAATTTATGCGTCGACGGGTACTCCAGGTTCAAAATGCGGTTTTGCATCACCTCGCCGTGCCCGGGCTGATACTCCTGATCGGTATTGGAAGCGCGCTAGCCCAGAGCGGCGACCTCCGGGCCCAGGATCAGTCGACCAAGCCACCGGCAGCAAATTCCGCCCCGTCGGCCGATGCCGCCAAGGAAACCCAGCGCAAAACCGACGAATTCGTCGAAGCCTCGCAGGCCATCAATGGTCCGGCCGGAAACCCCGAATGCGTCTGGCTCGGGCGCCGCGTGGTGGTTTTGATGTGGCGCGACGATCTCGACACCGCGTTTCGCCATCTCGATCTTTATGACCGGTTTGGCTGCCCGGGCGGTCACGTCCAGGCGACCTTTCGTTGCCTGGTGCGCTTCTTCAGCGCGATCGATCCCAAGGTGCCGGATAGCCTGAGCGGACGGGTCCATGCTTGCTGGATCAATCCGGCGGCACAGCCGCAGGCCGCCGCCGCGGCGACACCCGGCCCCGCTACTTCCGGCACCTCGGCGCCGGCGCCCGCTGCGGCGGCCCCGACTGCCCCCCCTCCCACGCCGGCCAAGTAATCCCTATCTCCATCGCAACGATGCGGAATTTTCGAGGTATTGGATTGTTCGGCCCTCAAAACGCCACGGCGTCATATGAGTTGTTAAATCGCGTGGCAGAGATATGCTCGATTTGCCGCTGACTTGGTCGGATCTCGGGGACAGATCCGGATCCCTGCCATATCAGCCCCATTTGGTTTAGTCGCGATGCGCGCCGTCGTCGCCGTTCTAGTGTGTGTGGCCGCACTTCACGCGGGCATGTGGGGGTTACTGCGGGACAAGCAGCAGGCACCGGACTTCAAGGGCATCCTGCCGAGCGTGTCCTATGCTCCGTTCGAAGGCACGGCGCATCCCGACGTCGACAACATTCCCAACGCCGAAAAAATCCGTACCGACCTGAAAACCCTGGCGCCGCTGACGCGGGCGATCCGGCTTTACTCATCGACCGGCGGCGTCGAACTGGTGCCGCGCATCGCCAATGAAGTGGGTCTCAAGGTCACGGTCGGCGCCTGGATCGACAAGAATGCCGACCGCAACGAGCGCGAGATGCTCTCGGCGATCGAACTCGCCAAGCGCAACGGCAACGTCAACGGTATCGTCGTCGGCAACGAGACCATCTACCGCGGCGAGCAGAAGATCGAAGACCTGATCAAGCTCATCCAGCGCGTCAAGGGGTCGGTCAACGTGCCCGTGACCACGGGCGAAATCTGGAACATCTGGCTCGAGCACCCCGAACTCGCCTCGTCCGTCGATTTCATCGCGGCGCACATCCTGCCCTACTGGGAAGGCTTCTCCGAGAAGCAGGCGGTCGATCAGGCGTTGATCATCTACCAGAAACTGCGCGATGCCTTTCCCGGCAAGCGCATCGTGATTGCCGAATTCGGCTGGCCGAGCGCCGGCTACAATCTGAAAAAGGGGATGCCCGGGCCGTTCGAGCAGGCGGTGACGCTGCGCAATTTCGTCAGCCGCGCCGAAGCGATCGGCATGGAATACAACATCGTCGAGGCGATCGATCAGCCCTGGAAGTTCTTTGAGGGCGGCGTCGGTCCGTATTGGGGAATCCTCAACGCGGCGCGCGAGCCCAAATTCGCGTGGTCGGGCCCGGTGGTCGACGAGGCCTATTGGAAACTAGCCACCATCGCGTTGCTGTTCGGCGTGCTGATGTCGCTGCCGATCCTGCGGCTGAGCGAGCCGACCGTGATGCAGTCGCTGATGCTGTCGGCGTCGGCGAATGGCGTAGGCGCCTGGGTCGCAACCGTGTTCGCCTACTGGAACGGGCACTACTTCGTTTTCGGTTCGGCCTTTGCCTTGACGCTGGGACTGATCCTGCTGGTGCCGCTGGTGCTGATCGCGATGGCGCGGATCGAGGAGATCGCCGCCGTTGCATTCGGCCGAAGCCCGCGCCGGCTGCTGCTCAAGCGGCAGCCCGAAGTGCCGGCCGCCGCGGGCGCCGAGGCGTTTCCAAAAGTGTCGATCCACGTGCCGGCCTATTTCGAGCCGCCGGAGATGCTCAAGCAGACGCTCGATGCGGTATCGCGGCTGGATTATCCGAACTTCGAATGCGTTGTGATCATCAACAACACCCCCGATCCCGAATTCTGGCAGCCGATCCAGGATCACTGCCGCGCGCTCGGCGAGCGTTTCAAGTTCATCAATGCCGAGAAGGTCGAAGGCTTCAAGGCCGGCGCGTTGCGCATCGCCATGGACCGTACCGCAGCCGATGCCGAGATCATCGGCATCATCGATGCCGACTATGTCGTGCAGCCGGAATGGTTGAAGGATCTGGTTCCGGTTTTCGCCGATCCCCGCGTCGGCCTGGTGCAGGCGCCGCAGGACCATCGCGACGGCGGCCGGTCGCTGATGCATTACATCATGAACGGCGAATATGCCGGGTTCTTCGATATCGGCATGGTCCAGCGCAACGAGGCCAACGCCATCATCGTTCACGGCACCATGTGCCTGATCCGGCGCGCGGCGATGGACATGGCTGGCGGCTGGGCCGGCGACACCATTTGCGAGGACACCGATCTGGGCCTGGCGATCATCGAGCATGGCTGGCTGACGCATTACACCAATCAGCGCTACGGCCATGGCCTGTTGCCGGACACCTATGAGGCCTTCAAGAAGCAGCGCCATCGCTGGGCCTATGGCGGATTCCAGATCGTCAAGAAGCACTGGCGGCGTTTTCTTCCCGGCGCCAGCCGGCTCTCGCCCGATCAACGGCGCGAATTCGCACTGGGCTGGCTGAACTGGCTGGGCGCCGAAAGCCTCGGCGTGCTGGTTGCCATCCTCAATTTGATCTGGGTGCCGATCGTCGCGTTCGCCGATATCGCCATTCCCGACAAGATCCTGACGCTGCCGATCATCGCCGCGTTCGTGGTCTCGCTGGTGCATTTCGTGGCGCTGTACCGCCTGCGCGTGCCCACGAAGTGGGGCCAAATGCTGGGCGCCATGGTGGCGGCGATGTCGGTGCAATGGACGGTGTCGCGGGCGGTCGCCAACGGTCTGATCACCGAGCATTTGCCGTTCGCCCGCACCTCGAAGGGCGGCCTGTCCCGGATGTCGATCGAATTCCAGGCGTTCTGGGAAGCGGTCATCGGCGTCTTGCTGCTGGTCGGCGCCGCCGTTCTGGTCGTCACCAACAACTACAAGGAAGTCCGCGAGATCTACGTGTTCGCCGCGGTCCTGGTGCTCGAAAGCCTGCCGTTCCTGTCCGCGGTCGCAATCGCCATTCTGGAAAATTCGCGCGTCAACGAATTTTCGTTCTGGCGCAGTACCGGCATCCGGACGGCGGAGCTGATCGGCTTGCGCCCCGTCGCGATGCCGACAGTGGTCAGCCCCTCCCAGCAGGTCACCTCCGAGGTTCGCCGGGAAGCCAATTGACCGGAACCGATTTTCGCCGCGCGGCCGGCTTGAAGAATTCCTGCTAACGGCCCGTGCTGTCTTGGTAATCCGCGGTCGCCCGGCTGGACCTTTGCAGGCGGTGGCGCTATTGACCCGCACCAAGTCGCCCCCTACACAGCGCGGCGAGTGAGCGCGTAGCTCAGGTGGTAGAGCACGTGACTTTTAATCATGGGGTCGAGGGTTCGAGTCCCTCCGCGCTCACCAAGGAGTCCGGATTTTGCGG
>Ga0307312_10000745_pt1 | contig 15820 bp, 15 predicted proteins | sample ER_DNA_202_FD_194489 | JGI IMG/M metagenome (GOLD analysis project Ga0307312, IMG submission 194489) | Bulk soil microbial communities from the East River watershed near Crested Butte, Colorado, United States - ER_DNA_202 | ecosystem: Environmental > Terrestrial > Soil > Floodplain | place... | reverse complement strand
GAGTATGTTCAGAAATATCGAAACAGGAGGCATGCGGTTTCCTCGAAGCTGGTGCAACGCGAATTCGCGCGCGATGAGTTTGCAGACCCTGCGACGATAGGCCGGACGATCAAATCGATCTACCTGTTAATCCGAGATCAAAACCTCGCCCTCAATTTCCACCGGCATCCCGAACGGCAGCTCGGCCATCCCCACCGCGCTCCGCGGATAGGCTCCGGCCTCAGGCCCCCAGAGATCGAGGATCAGGTCGGAGAACCCGTTGACGGCTGGCTGCTCGACAAAGCCGGACGCGGAGTTGACCATGCCGAAAATGCGCACCCACTGCGAAATGCGGTCGAGATCGCCGAGCGTGCGTTTGAGATAGCCCAGCATCGATAGCGCCGTGAGCTTTGCGGCGATATAGCCCTGCTCAAGCGTCAGCTCGCGGCCGACCTTGCCGAGCGGCTGCGCGAGAGACCCCTCGCGGCTCTGCGGCCCGTGCCCGGCGATGACGGCGCGGTTTCCGATCAGGCGCATGTTAACATAAGGAAGGACAACACCGGGGGCGGCGTGAAGGGGGGTGGCAGCACCAGGCCGAGAGCTGTGAGGCGGGATTCGATTTTGGCCATGGAGGAACTCATTTCGCTGCAATGCCGATGCCGCGCCGCCTCATTCGATCACTGCGTCCGCCGTTCCAAGAAGAGGCTCCGGAATGGCCAACCCGAGCGCCTTCGCGGCTTTGAGGTTGACTGCAAAATCAAAAACCGTGGGAAGTTCCACCGGCAAATCGCTCGGTTTTGTCCCTTTGAGAATCCTAAGCCGCGCGGTGCCAAATCCCATAGAATTGTGCTCCATAGGAAAACAGAGCGCCAAGCTGGACGAATTCCCTGATCTCATGCGCATTTGGAATGCCATGCTCTATCCCAAAATCGACGATCCTTTTCCGCTCGAAAAGTATGAGCGGATCAGCAACGCTCAAAAGGGCGTCCGGTCGATACTGTAGCATGGAGTTCGCGGCAGCATCGAATTCCGACGAAGACCGCAACTCGACAGGTCGCGCGTCGATCCCAAGTCTTTGAGTCGTCGCAGTTAAGGTTTCAATATGAATGTTTGCCCCGGGTGAGAGCGGGTTATACAAGATGTTCAGGCGCGAAACGCTTGGAGCAATTTGCTTCAGCAATCCTACGCGCTTAACATCAAGTTCTGGTGCGAGACTTTCCACGCCAGTGACGTTTGCACCAGGATGAGCGAGGGTTGAGTAGAGCCCAATACCGACACCATCGTGAGTTGCTACTCCGACAATGGGAATCGTTGTTGTGGCCTTTTTTGCCTCGGTCACAACGAAACTTGAAGCTGCAACAATGACGTCGACGTTGAGACTGACCAAGTCAGCCGCCATCGCTGGAACGAGTTGCAGCTGTCCCACAGCCAGCCGCCATTCAATAACTAGATTCTTTCCTTCAACGTATCCGAACTCGCGAAGGCCATCCACTAATCCATCGATCCACGGAACGCGGTTGCTCGCAGCGAGATATCCGATACGCACAATCTTTCTCGGCTGCTGCGCCGACGCCGCGAGCGGCCACCCCGCCGCACCGCCCAAAAGCGTTATAAATTCACGCCGTCGCATGCCCGTCCCCGACGATGAAGCCAACACTCTAACCGCTCAAATGGGCTTTCGTGAAGTATTTAGTAGTGATCTTGCGCACATCCTCGCTCCTCCTATGCGCAATGCACAACAGAGTCATAACTGACGGATTCGCGTGGTCCGCCTGAGCCCTGTCAGTGAAGAATTTCTTAGATTCTATTTCACCTAAGTCGTCGCGCTGCGGGTGATGCCCTCAAGACGGCTTGCGCCCGGCGTTTCGTAACCGTCCCACGACGCCAGTCGGAAAGAAATAGACGCTGGCGATGAACAACAGTCCGAGCCAGAGCAGCCAGCGGTCCGGATGCAACAGTCCGGGCAGCAATGGCAGTCCTGCGTCGGCCGCGGCATTGGAGGCCGCGCCCATCAGCGCCTGCAGATAGTTTTGCGCCAGGATGAAGATCGCGGCGCCGATGATGGCACCGTAGATCGTGCCCATGCCGCCGATCACCACCATCAGCAGGATGTCCAGCATGATGGCAAAACTCAGCGAGGTGTCCGGTCCGGCATAGCGCAGCCACAACGCGTTGAGCATGCCGGCGCTGGCGGCGACCAGCGCGGCGATGCAGTTGGCATAGGTCAGATGAAACACGGTGCGGAAGCCGAGCGCTTCGGCGCGGAAGCGGTTTTCGCGAATCGCCTGCAGCACGCGGCCGAACGGCGAGTTCACCACGCGCAACAGCGCCAGGATCATTGCCGCGCAGCCGGCGAAAATCAGATAATAGGTCAGCACGCGGCCGTTAAATTCAAAACCGAGCACGCTCTTCGGAATCAGCACCGTGCCCGGCCGCAACAATTCCGGCAGCTGAAAACTGCGGCCGTCCTCGCCGCCGGTCAGCCACGACAGTTGCGAGGCCAGCACCAGAAAGGCGGACGCCACCGCCAGCGTGATCATCGCGAAGAATATCGCCTCGACCCGCAGCGAGAACAGCCCGATGGCGAGCGCCAGCAGCAGCGCCAGCGGCAGGCCGATGACGATGCCGGCCGCGACCGCCGCCCAGCCCGGTCCCATCGAATAAAGCGCGATCGCGATCGAATAACTGCCGATGCCGTAAAACATCGTATGCGCGAACGACACCGAGCCGGTGTAGCCGAGCAACAGGTCGTAGGACGCCACCAGTGCGGCGAAGATGCAGATCTTGGTGGCGACGTTCATCGCCTTGGCGCCGGGAAAGACGAGGGGGGTAACGGCCAGCGCCGCAATGATGACGATGAGTACAATCGAGAGCACGTGGCTGCGCGGCGGATCGCCCGAGAGGATCATCATCGGCTGGTCACCGCATATAGCCCGCGCGGGCGCCACATCAGGATCGCGACCATCAAGAGGATGTTGGAGACCAGCGCCAGCTTTGGCACCAGAAAGCCGCCGTAATTGGCGACCATCGCGACCAACAGCGCGCCGATAAAACAGCCGCCGATCGAGCCGAGCCCGCCGATGATCACGACGATGAACACCAGGACCGTGAGATCGTTGCCCATCGAGGCGTGCACCTGCTCGCGGTACAGTGCCCACATCACGCCGCCGAGGCCGGCAAGACCGGAGCCGACCATGAACACGCCGAGGAACAGCCGGCGGATGCGATAGCCGAGCGCTTCCACCATCTCGCGGTTTTCGACGCCGGCGCGGATCAACAGCCCGATCTTGGTGCGGTTCAGCACCAGTTGAATGCCTGCGAACACAACAAGACCTACCAGCATCGCCAGCAGCCGGTATTTCGCGATCGCGACGTCGCCGATGATGAAGGAGCCGCGCAACGATGTCGGCAGCGGCAGCGGAATGATCTGCGGTCCCCACAGCGCATACAGCGCCTGTTCGGCGACGATCAACCCGCCGGTCGTCATCAGGATTTGCTTGAGGTGCTGGCCGTAGACCGGGAGGATCAGCAGCCGCTCGACGACAAGCCCAAGCGCGCCGGAGACCGCCATCGCCAACACCGCGGCCGGGGCCAGCACCGCAAGGTTTGTCAACAGCGAGTCGGCCTGCACGTAAGGCGCGAGCGGCAACAGCACCAAGGTTGCGATATAGGCGCCGACGGCGATAAAGGCGCCATGGCCGAAATTGAGCACGTCCATCAGGCCAAACACCAGCGTCAGCCCGGACGCCATGATGAAGATCATCATGCCCATGGCGAGGCTAGCCACCGTCAGCGTCACCCAGGAACTGGCCGATCCGATCAGCGGCGCCATCGCGAGCGCGAGGATGAGCGGCAGCAGCACCGGCAGGACATCCCGCTTCGGCCTGGGCAGCGCGCCTGAGGCGGCAAGGTCGGTCATTGATGGGTCTCCAGGCTTAAGCCCAGCAAGCGCTCCTGCAGCGCCATGTCGGAGGCCAGCGCCGCCATCTCGCCGCGATGGACGATCTTGCCATTGTCCATCACCAGAACGCTGTCGCCGAGCTCTTTCGCGGCAAAAAAATTCTGTTCGACCAGCAGAATGGTGGCGCCGCGGCGCTTGACCTCGGCGAAGCATTCGATCAGCGCCACCACGATCGCCGGCGCAAGGCCCTTGGTCGGCTCGTCGATCAAGAGCAATTTGCGCGGCTCGACGATGGCGCGCGCGATCGAAAGCATTTGTTTTTGTCCGCCGGACAGCGCGCCGGCGCGCGACAGCCAGAAACGCTTGAGCGCGGGGAAGAATCCGAAAATCCACTCGAGCCTGACATCGTCGAGCGGCCCGTCACGCGCCGCAAGAATCAGATTTTCCTTCACCGTCAAATCCGAGAACACCGCCATGCTTTCGGGCACATAACCGACGCCGAGCCGTGCGATATCTGGCGTCGCGCTGTGCTCGATGCGTTGGCCGTGCAGCGAGATCCGCCCCGCCGAGGCCTGCCACAGGCCCATGATGGTTCGCAGCGTCGAGGTCTTGCCGGCGCCGTTGCGGCCCAGCAGCATGGCGGTCTGGCCCTCGGCCACGCTGAAATCGACGCCCTGCAGGATGTGATAGCGCCCGACATGGGTATGGACGCCGGCGAGCGAGAGCAGCTCGGTCATGCCGCGCTCCGTCCGGGCGTGATGCCGAGGTAAGCCTCCTGCACGATCGGCGAGGCGATCACCTCGGCCGGCTTGCCGTCGGCGACAAGCTGGCCGTTATGCAGCACGATAATGCGGTCGGCCAGCGAACGCACCACGTCCATCTTGTGCTCGACCAGAAGGATGATCTTGTTCAAATCCTGTTTGAGCTGCGCGATCAGGTTGAGGACAACAGGGACTTCATCGATGCTCATGCCGGCGGTCGGCTCATCGAACATGAAGACCTTTGGCTCCAGCGCCATCATCAGGGCGACCTCGAGCTTGCGTTGATCGCCATGGGACAGCGCGGTCGCCGCCACGTTCCGCCGGCCGCCGAGCGCAACCTTGTCGAGGATGGCGTCGGCGCGCGCAATCAGGTCGCGCCGCGTCATCCACGGACGCAGCATGTCGTAATGCACGCCGCTTTGCGATTGCACGGCGAGGCGGACATTCTCTTCGACGCTGAGGTTCGGAAATAAGTTGGTGAGCTGGAAGGCGCGGCCGAGGCCGGCGCGGGTGCGCAGCGGGGCCGAAAGCTGCGTGATGTCGGCGCCATCGAACAGGATAGAGCCATCGGAGGGGCGCAGCTGCCCGGAGATCAGATTGAAATAGGTGGTCTTGCCGGCCCCGTTGGGACCGACAATGGCGGTCAGCTCGCCCGGACGAAAGCTGCAGCTGACGCTGTTGACCGCGACGTGGCCGCCGAAGCGAATGGTCAGATCGCGGGTTTCGAGCAGGGTCATTCGGACGTCATCGAAGGTTTGTCTCTTGCCGATCGCGCTGTTGCCGAACGCTCCCCTGTCATGCGCGGACTTGATCCGCGCATCCATCCCGCTTCAAAAGGCCTCTTTCGAAACGGATGGATTGCCGGGTCAAGCCCGGCAATGACGGATCAAGCATCGAACGCGCAGGACGACTCAGCGTCTTAAGTCACCGCTTGTTGCGGATCGGGATATCCATGTCTTCGATCTTGAGTTCACGCACCGGTTCGTTCACCGCCCAGGCGAGGTTCGGATCGACCTTGACCTTGAAGTGATACATGCTTTGCAGCGCCTGATGGTCCTCCTTGCGGAAGATCATCTTGCCCTTCGGCGTATCGAACTCCATGCCTTCCATCGCGCTGATCAGCTTTTCGGTGTCGGTGGATTTCGCCTTGGTGACGGCGGCGACCACCGCCATAGCAGCGGAAAACCCGCCGGCGGTGAAGAAATCCGGCGGCGCGTTGAAGCGCTTCTGGTGCTCCGTGACCAGCCACTCATTCACCGGGTTCTTCGGAATGTCGTAGTAGTAATAGGTCGCGCCTTCCATGCCGGGCAGCCGCTTGTAGGCGGCCAGCGCCGGAAGAATGTTGCCGCCGGTCGAAAGTTCGATGCCGTAACGTTTCGGGTCCATGTCCTGCAGCTTGGTCAGGGGATCACCGCCGCCGGCCCAGATCACCCAGATGATCTTGCGTCCCGGCTTGTCCTTTAACGCGTCGAACAGGCGCTGGCCGGCCGCGGTGAAGTCCGTCGTGGTGGTCGGCACATATTCCTCGGCAGCGAGCGTGGCACCGGTCTTTGCCAGCGCCTCCTTGAAGGCGGCGACGCCGTCGCGGCCGAAGGCATAGTCCTGGGCCAGCGTCGCGACGGTGACGCCTTGCTTGCCGATCGCGACCGCGTTGGAGATCGCGTCTTGCGACGAATTACGGCCGGTGCGGAAGATGTATCGATTCCACTTCTCGCCGGTAATCTGGTCCGCGACCGCCGGCTCGACGATCAGGATCTTCTTGTTTTCCTCGGCCACCGGGAGGTCCGCCAGCGCTGCGGCCGACGACGATGTGCCGATGGCGATATCGGCCTTGTCGTCCTGGTAGGCTTCTGCGAGCGCCGCCTTGGATAAATCCGGCTTGCTCTGATCGTCCTTGGTGATGACGACAATCTTGCGTCCGTCCAGCGTCATGGTGCCCTTGGTGGCATACGCCAGTCCCATGCGCAGGCCGGTCTCGGTCTGCTTCGCATAGGCTTCGAGCGGCCCGGTCTTGCCGTAAATCAGGGCGATCTTCAGATCGTCGGCCTGAGCGGCCGTCCCCAGCAAGATGACGGCAATTCCTTGAACGATTAAAGACGTTCGCACAGCTACTCTCCCTGGGTTTCTGATCTGTAGGTCACTGATAGAGTGAGCGCTCGCCCCGGGTCAAGGCAGCATTGTCGCAAAGGCAGCGGCGCGTGGGGTTTTATCCGGGGAGCTGAAGCGCGCTCACTCCGGCGGTATGCGGCATTGCATCGTGCAATGAAGCCCGGTCCTCAAGAACGTGATCTCGGTCTTGCCGTCGAATGGCCGGAGCGCCGCCTTCAGGAGCCTGGTGCCAAAGCCGGCCGCCCCGATCGATTCGACCGGAGGACCCTCGGTCTCGTCCCAGGTGATGCCGAGGCGATCGTCTGACACCGACCATGACACCTGCAACAACCCGCGCGGCGAGGAAAACGCGCCGTATTTGCCCGCATTGGTGGCGAGTTCGTGAAATATCAACGCCAGGCTCACCGCCAATTTGGCGGGGAGAAACAGCGGGTTTCCATTCAGGGTAAATCGAACATGTCCGTAAGGTCCGAGTTCGGAAATCAGTAAATCCTTGATGTCGCAGCCAGTGCCGTCGACCCGTGCGATCAGGTCGTCGGTCGCCGACAAGGCTCGCAATCGCTGATCGATGCCGGCCCAGATTTGCGGCTGATCCTGCAGCACCAGATGGATGACGGCGTGAATTGTCGACAATTTGTTCTTCAGCCGGTGCTGGAACTCCTCCACGATGAGCTTGCGATACTGCTCTTCCTGCATCAGACGTTTTGAGATTTGCCGTTGCTGCGCGGCGACCGATCGATAGTGCTCGACGCCCCAAATCGTGAGGCCGCACACGATCAGGTAGATGACCAGGAGCGCCAGTCTTGCAAAATCAGCCTCGGCGTCGCTGAAATTGACGGTCACGCCGAGCGCGCCTCCGATGATCGCGGTCGCGATCCCGACCCGGTACCCGCCGAACGCAGTGGCAAAAAACACCGCAGGAAAATACGGGATGAAGAATACATCCGGCCGGATCAGGGAAAGACACCACCGCGCCGCGGTCGCCAGCGCAAGGCAGGAGGCTGCAAATCCGATGCTGAAAAGCGGCGACGGTTCGGATGTTCCCTGCCAGCCGCGCCGAAACTCGTCGATCAATTTCACCATGGGTTACATTACATCAGCTGAAGGGCGAATCCAGAATAACGCAAGCCCGAGCAAAAAGGCGCGGTCTGCGGCCCTGCCGCAAAGCAAGCATAGCTTGCGCTGTTCCGTCAGTCCGGAAATATACTAAATGCCAGGATCGCAAAAACAGGGAGAACGACATGGGACGGCTGGACGGCAAGGTCGCGGTGATCACCGGCGCGACAAGCGGCATCGGGCTACGCACCGCGGAGATTTTCGTGGCCGAAGGCGCCAGGATCGTGGTCGCCGGACGCCGCGCGCCGGAGGGCGAGGCGCTGGCGAAAAAGCTCCGCGCCAATTGTGTGTTCCGCCAGACCGATGTCACCGTCGAGGACGAGATGCGCGCGCTGATCGGCCAGGCGGTCGAGAAATTCGGCCGCATCGATTGCCTGTTCAACAATGCCGGCGGCCCGGCGCAGACCGGCGGCATCGAAGGCCTCGACGTCGCGCGCTTCGACGCCGCGATGGCGACGCTGGTGCGCAGCGTGATGCTCGGCATGAAGCACGCCGCGCCCCATATGCGCCGCCAAGGTTCGGGGAGCATCATCAACAATGGCAGCATCGCCGGAAGGCTGGCGGGCTATTCCACCTCGGTGGTCTATGGCGCGGCCAAGGCCGCCGTCATTCACCTCACCAGATGCGTGGCGATGGAGCTCGGCGAGGCCGGTATCCGCGTCAACTCGATTTCGCCGGGCGTGATTGCCACCGGCATTTTCGGCAAGGCGCTCGGCCTTTCGGTCGAGGCGGCGGAGAAGACGCCGGAGCTGATGCACGGGGTCTACAAATCGGCGCAGCCGATTCCGCGCGCCGGGCTGCCGGAGGATATCGCTCACGCCGCGGTGTTTCTCGCCAGCGACGAATCCAGCTTTATCAACGGACACGACCTGGTGGTCGATGGCGCCATCACCGGCGGCCGCAACTGGACCCAGCAGCAGCAGGGCTATGTCGCGCTGCGCAAGGCGTTCGGTCAGAGTGCCGGATAAACCACGCGTTTACGCAACCGGCTTCAGCGTCACGCGCAATCCGTCCCGCGGCTTCGGGATCGGCCACATCTGCCAATCCGGCGTGTAGCCCGGCTCCAGCGAGACCGACAGATTTTGCAGGAAATGCCGCGCGAAGCATTTCGCCTGCATGTAGGCGAAGTGCAGCCCGAGGCACATATGCGCGCCGCCGCCGAACGGCACCCAGGCGAAGCGATGGCGGTTGCGCTGCGCTTCGTCGGTGAAGCGCATCGGATCGAATTTTTCAGGCTCGGGCCAGATTTCCGGCATGTGGTGGGAGAACAGCGGATTGATACCGACCATGGCGCCAGCCGGGATCGCGTAGCCCTTGAAGCTGAAATCCCGTATTGCCCTCCGGGGCATCGAGGGCACCGGCGGCTTGAGCCGCAGCGCTTCCTTGAACGCCATCTCGGTGAGCGGCATGGCTTCGAGCTTGTCGAAGGTCGTCGGCTCGCCGGCGGCGACACCCAGCGCCGTCACTTCGTCGCGCAGCTTGTTTTGCCATTGCGGATTGGCGGCAAGCGCGCCCACGAACGATGTCAGCGATGAGGTCAGCGTATCGTGCGCGGCCATCATCAGAAAGCTCATGTGGTCGACGATATCCTGGGTCGACAGCAACGCGCCGTCTTCATGGGTGGCACGGCAGAGCTGCGAGAATAGGTCTTCGCCGCCCTTGGCGCGGCGGATCGGAATCTGCTCCGAGAAGTAGGCCACGATGCGTTTGCGCCCCTTCACGCCGCGCGCCATCTTGGTGCCGGGCAGCGGCCTGCGAATCACGGCGACGGACGCGGCCACCATGTCGACAAAGGCGCGTGTGATTTCATCGACCTCGGGACCGATGCCGGCGCCGAGAAAGGAAGTCGCGGCGAGATCGAGTGTGAGCTGTTTCATCGCAGGATAAAACAATATCGACCCGGGCTGCGCCTTCCACTGCTTGACCCGCGCCGCGATGCCGGTATCGAGCTCCGCAAGATAGGATTTCATCGGCCCGGATTTGAAGGCGACCGACAGCGCGCGCCGGTGCAGGCGATGCTCGTCGAAATCCAGCAGCATCAGCCCGCGCGGAAACAATAGCCCGAGGATCCGCCCCCAGCCGAGCGTCGAGGAGAAAGTCTTGGCCTGGTCGAACAGCACCAGCTCATTGGCCTCGGGCCCGAGCAGCACCAGACTGGTCTCGCCAAAGATGTGACTGCGATAGACCAGCCCGTACTTGGCGGCTTGCCGCTGGACCTGGCCTTTGGGATCGGCCAGTATCTCAAGCGTCTTGCCGATCAGCGGCCAGCCTTCGTCGCCGGGAATATGCGTCAGCGAATTGCGCTTCGGCGGCGTGAACGTATAGGCAGGAGAGGCCACACTTTGCATCGACATGGCAGTTGCCCCGGTTGGACGCGCGCGGACAGTCATCGGCATAGCCGAGGCTGGTAAATAACCTTTTGTCGCTTTCGTGGAAAGGCTCATTCCGCGGCGGCGGATAAGCGAGCGTGCGGTCTGACCGCGGAATAGGAGGCCGGAACGGCCGGGTGCCAGTCGATGCCTGGCGCGATATTCCGAAGTCCGAGGAAGGGCGAGCTGCAACCCGGCGATTTGGCACCGGCGCCTCTGCGTGGTACGAGATGAAGCGCATTTCGAATTTCATTGCTGCTTTCCAGGCGGGAGCGGACCGCGAATGGCAAAGCCCCGACGAACAGACCCGGGACCTTCGGCGGCACCCGGCCTCGTCGATTCCGCGGGCGTCGAAAGCGCGGCTCTCGATCTGCTGCCGAGTGGGATTGGAATTTTCGGAACCGATTTCAGACTGGTTTATGCAAACCGTTCGTTCCGCGATCTGCGCTTCCTGCCCGAACGGCTTTGCGTTCCCGGCACGCCGCTTGAGGATATCGTCCGCCATATCGCGACACGCGGCGACTATGGCGTCGGCGAGGTCGACACCCTGGTGAAGGATCGCATGGCGGAGACCCTCGCGCTCAAGCCATGGAATGCCGAGCAGGAGATCGAGGGCAGACGGCGGCTCGCCATCCGTCATATACCGGTGCCCGGCCTCGGCTTCATGATCACCTACGCGGACGTCACCGAAGAGCGCGCGACCGAGCGGAAGCTGCGGGAAAACGAGGAGCGCTATTCGCGCGTCAGCGAGGCGGTCACCGAGGGAATCTACGACTGGAGCATCGTTGACAACGCCCTCTACGTCTCCGACAGGTTGTTGGAGATTTTCGGCTTCGAAGGGCGCCTGACCTCGCGCAACTGGTACTCACGGGTCCATCCCGACGATGCCGAAGCCTATCGCGACGCGCTGCGCGAATGCTTCAGGGGAAAGACCGACAAGGTGGCGTGCGAATACCGCATCAAGGCGCGCGATGGGAATTATCGGTGGGTCGAGGACCATGGCCTGCCGATCCGCGACGCGGCGGGACGCGCGATCAGGCTGGTCGGCTGCGTCAGCGATGTAAGCAAACGGCGGAGCATGGAGGAGGCTCTGCGCAACAGCGAGCAGCGCTACGCGACCGCCATGCAAGCGATCAACGAGGCGGTATATGATTGGGACGTTGCTACCGGTGAGATGTACTACTCAGCTCGCCTCTACGACCTCGTCGCGCTGACGCCCGAGGAGCTGTCAACGCGACAACAATGGGTCGATCGGGTCCATCCCGCTGACCTGCCACACTACCGTGCGGCAATTGTTGCTCATTTCAAGGGAGAGACCGAGCGCTTCGAGGTCGAGTATCGTTACCGGCATGCCGATGGGTCCTGGCATTGGGCGCGGCAGCACGGCGTCGCCAGCCGGGATCAGAACGGACGCGCCTGCCGCGTTTCGGGATCCACCGGCGATATCACGGCCGAAAAGCGCCTGGCGGAGGAGCTCGACCGCACCAGGCGCCAGCTCGAGGATGCGCTGGAATCGATCGCGGAAGGTTTCGTGTTGTTCGATCCGCAAGATCGCATCGTGATGTGCAATTCCCACTACCGGGCCTGGTTTACCGATCTCGCCCACCTGGTGCGCCCGGGAAACACCTTCGAATCCTTCATGCGCGCCGCGGTGGAAAGCGGGATGTTTCCCGCCGCCACGAAGGACCCCGAAGGATTCATGGCCGCGATACTGGCGCGGCGACGCAATCCGACCGGGCCGCGCGAGCAATATCTCAGCTCGGGAATCTGGCTACAGGTCAGCGACTACAGGATGAAGGACGGCTCGCATGTCGGCGTCTACACCGACATCACCGAGCAGAAGCAGCGGCAGGCCGAAATTGCCCAAGCCAAGGGAGAAGCCGAAGCCGCCCTTGAGCGGCTCAAGGCGGCGCAGCAACAGCTGATCGTGCAGGGCAAGCTGGCTTCGCTCGGCCAACTGACGGCCGGGATCGCCCACGAGATCAAAAATCCGCTTAACTTCGTCAATAACTTTGCCGCGCTCTCCGGCGAATTGCTGGAGGAGCTTGTCGAGATGCTCCAATCCGAGCCGCCGCTCGACGGCAAGTCCGGGGTTCGCGCACTGACTGAAACGCTGAAGGGCAATCTCGAAAAGATTGTCCAGCACGGCAAGCGCGCCGACTCAATCGTCAAAAATATGCTGCTGTTCTCGCGCGAGGGGTCGGGCGAACATGGGCTTACGGAAATCAACACGGTTGTGGATGAAAGCCTGAATCTCGCCTACCACGGGGCTCGCGCCGAGAATCCGAATTTCGACGTCGCGCTGCGCCGAGACTTCGACGCCGGCGCCGGGGTCGTTGATTTGTATCCGCAGGAAATGACCCGCGCGTTGGTAAATCTCATTTCGAATGGGGTTTATGCAGCGACCCGGCGCGCGCCGCAGGCGGGCGGTGTGCCTGAAGTCCGTGCAACGACCAAAAATCTCGGCGACAGGGTGGAAATCCGCATTCGGGACAACGGAACCGGCATACCGGAGAACTTCACGGAGAAAATATTCAATCCATTCTTCACCACCAAACCGGCCGGTGAGGGGACCGGGCTTGGCCTGTCAATCAGCCACGACATCATCGTAAAGCAACATGGCGGAACGATCGATGTCGCGACGCGAGCAGGGGAATTCACAGAGTTTACGATTATCTTGCCGCGGAACGGGATCCTGCAAGAAAAGATCACCTGACTCGCGTATCCCGGCCCCAACGCCGTTTCGGACAGGGCTAGCATGTGGCCTAGCTCTCACCAAATCGTGCCAAGCCCCTTCAGAATAACAATTTCAGCAGCTACGATGTCGTTTCGCGCACTGGGGGTTGGCATGAAGCGAAAGCGCTGGGCCTCGACGTGCCAGCAGCGCTGCTCGCTCTGGCCGACGAGGTGATCGAATGAAGCGGCGGGAATTCATTGCAGGACTTGGCGCAACGGTCACCTTGCCGCTTGGCGCCCGCGCACAGCGGCCCGCAATGCCGGTGATTGGTTTTCTGGGTATCGGAACTCTGGAAGAAGCGCGTGCCAATTTTGCTCCGGTTAGCCGCGGCCTCGCCGAAGCTGGATATGTTGAAGGCCGAAACCTGTCGGTCGAATTCCGCTGCGCCGACTACCATTCTGAACAACTGCCTGCCTTGGCAAGCGATCTGGTACAACGTCAGGTCGCCGCGATCATCGCACCGTCAGGGCCTGCAATATCGGCTGCCCAGGCGGCGACCAAATCAATATATACCAATCATTTTCTTTACCGGCTTTGACCCGGTCGCAAGCGGCTTCGTCGCCAGTCTGAACCGGCCTGGCGGCAACCTCACGGGCATTTTCACTCTTAATCCGGAGCTACTGACCAAGCGCCTGGAACTTCTGCGCGAGCTGGTACCGGCAGCAAAGTCGATCACTCTTCTGCTTAGCCCGACCGGTATCACTTCAACGGAAGCTGTGTTGCAGAAACTGAAAGAAGCGGCCAGCGCTCTTGGTGTGGAGCTGCTTTTCCAGAAGGCAACCGAGCGAGCCGAATTCGAGGAAGTATTTGAAATGCTTGTCCGCGAACGTACCGGCGCACTTCTGGTCGGCAGCGACGCTGTGTTTACAAACAACTGCGATCGACTTGTCGCGCTGACGGCTCGCCACAATATCCCTGCGATGTACCCAATCCGCGAATGTTCCGAGGCCGGCGGTCTTTTGAGTTATGGAACGGACTATTACGATGCGAGACGTCAGGTCGGTATCTATGTCGGTCGTACATTAAGGGGTGAGAAGCCTGCCGACCTGCCCGTGCAGCAGGTCACCAAAATTGAATTGGTGATAAACATGAAAACTGCCAAGGCACTCGGCCTCGCGTTTCCACTCTCAATGCTCGGCCGCGCCGATCAGGTGATCGAATAAAGCGCCGCGAATAACGAGACACCGCGCCGACGCCGCGCGTATCACGCCTTCCGCTTCGCCGCTTCCTTCTGCAGATCCGGTGCGTTGACGGCCGGGATCGCGACCCGCCCCGGGCCGGTGAGCGGCAGCGCGGCGGCGGCCTTTTCGTTTTCCATGATCTTGGCCATCACGGCCTGGCCGGCGCGCTCGAATATCGCACGGTTCTCGATCACGAATTTCTGCGACTCCCGCAGTTTGGTGATGTAGCCGTTGATCTCCGGCACCACATAGCGCGCCACCATGTCCCAGCTACGACGGGTCGCCTCTATATTGGCCCAGTCATGCGCGAAGCCGATGATGGCGCCGACGCCGCCGGAGACCTCCATCAGGTTCTTGATCATCTTCACGAGATCGTCGGGCGTGCCGATGGTTGAGGCCGCGAATGCGCCGCCGGCAGTCTTCTCCACCGCATCCTCGGGCGACGTGAACGGCTGCAGGCCCGGCCGCTGCAGGGTGCCGACATTATATTCGTTGTGCCAGCGCATCAGGCCGGCGCCAGCCTCGCGCTGCGCCTGCTCGCGGGTTTCCGCGATGTGCCAGGTGAGCAGCACGCGCCAGTCGGAGCGGCTCACGGTGGTGCCGTGCTTCTTCGCGGCGTCCTCGGCAAAGCCCCATTGCGTCGGCAGCGCCATCAGGCCCTGCGTCGACATCGAGCCGAGCGAAATGATGCCGATGCCGTATTTGCCGGCGAGCGTCATGCCCGAGGGCGAAATCTGCGAGGCCACCACGAACGGCATGTCTTCCTGCAAGGGCAGGATCTGTAGCGCGGCGTCGTTCATGGTGAACCAGTCGCTCTTGGCGGTGACGCGCTCGCCGCGAAACAGCCGGCGAATGATCGCGATCGCCTCGTCCTGGCGGTCGCGCTGCGTCATCGGGTCGATGCCGAGCGTGTGCGCGTCGGATGCGAGCGCGCCCGGACCGGAGCCGAAGATGGCACGGCCGCCGGTCATGTGGTCGAGCTGCACCATGCGCTGCGCGACGTTGAAGGGATGGTGATAGGGCAGCGAGACCACGCCGGTGCCGAGCTTGATGCGCTTGGTGCGCTCGCCGGCGGCGGCCAAGAACATCTCCGGCGAGGCGATCATTTCCCAGCCTGAAGAATGGTGCTCGCCGCACCAGAATTCGTCATAGCCGAGCGCATCGAGCTGCTCGACGAAGTCGAGGTCGCGGCGGAATTGCAGCATCGGATGCTCGCCGATCGGGTGATGCGGGGCGAGGAAAGCTCCGAATTTGAGGCGCGCCATTTTGTTTCTCTCCGGACGTCTACTGTTGCTTCTTGTGTGTTGCGCAGGCTACGGGCTGAATGGCCCCAAGGCAATCGCGGAAGGGCCTGGCGGCCTGTGCAGCATGGCGCCATGCGTGCAGCCGATGGAGCGCACGGCTTGGGGACTGTATGCGGCCACCGTCGTGTCCTAGAACCGCGCCTCCGACAATGCGAACAAAGAAGTAGCCCGGATGGGGCCACCGGATCGCGCGTAGTTCTGATTTGCCCCGGCTAGGGCAAATCAAATCCGGGTATTGAGCTGCGGCAAATCAACCCGACGGGCAAATCACTTCTGATTTTCAGAAATCGTGTCAAACCCCGAAATCAAAATATTTTTGTTTTCGCCTGACCCAAATCAGATGCATATCCATCGTTGTCCCGT
>Ga0307312_10000742_pt1 | contig 15839 bp, 15 predicted proteins | sample ER_DNA_202_FD_194489 | JGI IMG/M metagenome (GOLD analysis project Ga0307312, IMG submission 194489) | Bulk soil microbial communities from the East River watershed near Crested Butte, Colorado, United States - ER_DNA_202 | ecosystem: Environmental > Terrestrial > Soil > Floodplain | place... | reverse complement strand
CACCTATGGGTAAAGTGCGGCGCGTATCGGGGAAATCGAAGTAGAAACAGGGGGTTAATTTTGCGGTGGTGGGCGGTGACGGACTCGAACCGCCGACATCCTGCGTGTAAAGCAGGCGCTCTACCAACTGAGCTAACCGCCCTCACCGCTCGTTTATCGCTATCCGAGGCCGCGGCGCAAGCATTGCGAATTTTCGAGCAATAAACGTGAAAACGGCGCCGTAAGGCGCCGTTTTCCAGTTTGTGTTCTGAATCCCGCCTAGTGGGCGGTTAGTCCGGAGCCGTCTTCGTCGACCGCCGGTTCTGCTGCGGCCGTCTCCGCCGCCAGCTTCGCACTGGCCTCGTCCCACTCGATCGGCTCGGGCTTGCGCACGAGGGCTCGCTCAAGCACCTCGTCCATGCGGGTAACCGGAACGATATCCAGTCCCTTTTTGATCGTGTCGGAGATTTCCACCAGATCCTTGGCGTTCTCCTCAGGGATCAGCACCGTCTTCATGCCGCCGCGCGCAGCGGCCAGCAGCTTCTCTTTGAGGCCGCCGATCGGCAGCACACGGCCACGCAGCGTGATTTCGCCGGTCATGGCGACGTCACGGCGCACCGGAATGCCTGTCATCACCGAAACGATGGCAGTAACCATGGCTACGCCGGCAGACGGCCCATCCTTCGGAGTCGCACCTTCCGGCACGTGCACGTGGATGTCGCGCTTGTCGAACAACGGCGGTTCAATGCCGAAAGCGACCGCACGCGAGCGAACGTAAGAAGCCGCCGCAGAGATCGATTCCTTCATGACATCCCGCAGATTGCCCGTGACGGTCATTCTGCCTTTGCCCGGCATCATGGCGCCTTCGATGGTGAGCAACTCGCCCCCCACGTCGGTCCAGGCCAGTCCTGTAACCACGCCGATGAGGTCTTCTGCCTCGATCTCGCCGTAGCGATACTTGGGCACGCCCAGGTAATCGCCAAGGCTGGCGGCCGTGACTTCGATCGACTTCTTCTTCGAGGTCATAAGCTCCTTCACCGCCTTGCGGATCAGCGTCGAAAGCTCGCGCTCGAGATTGCGCACGCCGGCTTCCCGCGTGTAACGGCGGATCATGGTCAGCAGGGCCTCGTTATCGATCGACCATTCCTTCGCTTCAAGGCCGTGTTTGACGACCGCGTGCGGGATCAGATGTTTGCGCGCGATCTCGACCTTCTCATCCTCGGTGTAGCCGGCGATACGAATGATCTCCATGCGGTCCATCAGGGGTGGCGGAATATTGAGCGTGTTCGCCGTCGTGATGAACATCACGTTGGAGAGGTCGTAGTCGACCTCAAGGTAGTGGTCGTTGAACGTATGGTTCTGCTCAGGGTCGAGCACCTCGAGCAAAGCCGACGACGGATCGCCGCGGAAATCGGCGCCCATCTTGTCGACCTCGTCCAGCAGGAAGAGCGGGTTCGAGGTCTTTGCCTTGCGCATCGACTGGATGATCTTTCCAGGCATTGAGCCGATATAGGTGCGCCGGTGGCCGCGGATCTCGGCTTCGTCACGAACGCCGCCCAGCGAAACGCGCACGAATTCGCGTCCGGTCGCCTTCGCGATCGACTTGCCAAGCGACGTCTTGCCCACGCCGGGAGGTCCGACGAGGCAGAGGATCGGGCCGGTCAGCTTGTTCGCCCGCTGCTGGACGGCGAGATACTCGACGATGCGCTCCTTGACCTTCTCGAGGCCGTAGTGATCGGCGTCGAGAATCTGCTCGGCCAGAGTCAGATCCTTTTTGACCTTGCTCTTCTTGTTCCACGGAATCGAAAGCAGCCAGTCGAGATAGTTGCGCACGACGGTCGCTTCGGCAGACATCGGTGACATCTGCCGCAGCTTCTTGAGTTCGTGCGTGGCCTTCTCCCGAGCTTCTTTCGAGAGCTTGGTCTTTTTGATCTTGTCTTCCAGCTCCTGGAGTTCGTCGCGACCTTCCTCGTCGCCGAGCTCCTTCTGGATCGCCTTCATCTGCTCGTTGAGGTAGTACTCGCGCTGGGTCTTCTCCATCTGCCGCTTCACGCGGGTGCGGATGCGCTTTTCCACCTGCAGGACGGAAATTTCGCTTTCCATCAGGCCGAGCACCTTCTCAAGGCGCTGGGTAACGGACGGCGTCTCCAGGATGTCCTGTTTGTCGGAAATCTTGACGGCCAAATGCGAAGCAACCGTGTCGGCCAGCTTGGCGTAATCCTCGATCTGCTGGATCACGCCGACCACTTCGGGCGACACTTTCTTGTTCAGCTTCACATAGTTTTCGAATTCGGTGACCACCGAACGCGCCATCGCTTCCGCCTCGACGCGGTCTCCCGTGTCGTCAGCAATCGCGGTAGCGTCGGCTTCGTAGTAGTCGACCCGATCCGTATATTTAAGAACCTTTGCGCGCGTGGCGCCCTCGACCAACACCTTGACGGTACCGTCAGGCAGCTTAAGCAGTTGGAGCACGCTTGCCAACGTCCCGACTTCGAAGATCGAGTCGGTTGCCGGATCGTCGTCCGAAGCATTCTTTTGCGTTGCAAGCAGTATGAAGGTGTCGGACCGCATCACCTCTTCCAGCGCCTTGATCGACTTTTCACGGCCGACGAAGAGCGGAACGATCATGTGCGGAAACACCACGATGTCGCGCAGCGGCAAAACCGGATAGGCCCGAGTTTCGCCGGGTTGCAGCTGGGGTCGTGGTTTGCTGGTCATTGGCATTGTCCTTTTCTTGTGCCCCTGCCGATTGACCCGCTGGTGCGGCATCGCGCGGCAGTGCCAGTAGGAGGAGCAAGGTGGCGCAACGAAGAACCCTCGCCCAGTCGGTAGTCAGATACGACGTTTCGTACGCCACTTCTCTCAACACGCTATACGTATGGCGAGGCCAAACCCTGCGCAAGAAGACCCGCTTTTTTCCAGTTAAAGCGAGTCCCTCACAGGTAACAACCCCACAATTGGGGGGAATCGGCAGCCTTTTTCGCGGAAATTAACGCCCGTAGCAACCAGATCAGGCGCTCGCGCTGCCCGTCTCGGCCGTCCTGTCGCTGCGGTCCGCATAGATGTAAAGTGGCCGGGCGGTCCCTTCGACGACCTCCTTGGAGATCACGACCTCCTCGACCCCTTCCAGGCTCGGCAAATCGAACATGGTGTCGAGCAGGATGCCCTCCATGATGGAGCGCAAACCCCGCGCGCCGGTCTTGCGGTCGATTGCCTTGCGGGCAATGGCGCCAAGTGCCTCCTCGGCGAGCGTCAGATCGATCGATTCCATCTCGAACAGGCGCTGGTATTGCTTGACCAGGGCGTTCTTCGGCTCGACCAGGATCTTCTTGAGCGAGGCCTCATCGAGATCCTCGAGCGTTGCGACGACCGGCAGGCGGCCGACGAATTCCGGAATCAGGCCGTACTTCAGCAGGTCTTCAGGCTCGACCTCGCGGAAGATTTCGCCTTGCTTGCGATCTTCCGGCGCCACAACCTTCGCCCCGAAACCGATCGAGGTCGACCGACCGCGCGCCGAAATGATTTTCTCCAGCCCCGCGAACGCGCCGCCGCATACAAACAGGATATTCGTCGTATCGACCTGGAGGAATTCCTGCTGCGGATGCTTGCGGCCGCCCTGCGGAGGCACGGATGCTATCGTGCCTTCCATGATCTTCAGAAGCGCCTGCTGCACGCCCTCGCCTGAAACGTCACGGGTGATCGAAGGATTGTCGGATTTGCGCGAAATCTTGTCGATCTCGTCGATATAAACAATGCCACGCTGCGCACGTTCGACGTTGTAATCGGCCGCCTGCAGCAGCTTCAAAATAATGTTTTCGACGTCCTCGCCGACATAGCCGGCTTCGGTCAAAGTCGTCGCATCCGCCATCGTGAACGGCACATCGAGAATACGCGCGAGCGTCTGTGCCAGCAGCGTCTTTCCGGAACCGGTCGGACCGATCAGCAGAATGTTCGACTTCGCCAGTTCGACGTCGTTGTGCTTGGCCTGATGGTTGAGCCGCTTGTAGTGGTTGTGGACCGCGACAGACAGAACCTTCTTCGCGTGGTCCTGGCCGATCACATAGTCGTCGAGAACCTTGCGGATTTCCTTGGGGGTCGGAATTCCGTCGCGCGATTTCACCAGCGAGGACTTGTTCTCCTCGCGGATGATGTCCATGCACAACTCAACGCATTCGTCGCAGATGAAAACGGTCGGCCCGGCGATGAGCTTGCGCACTTCGTGCTGGCTCTTGCCGCAGAACGAGCAGTAGAGGGTGTTCTTGGAATCGCTGCCGCCGACTTTGCTCATTCAATTCTCCGTCACACGCTTTCCTTACTCTTCGTGGTCGGCGCCCCTTCGCTGGCCTGCCGTCACGCAACTAAGCAACCAAGCAAGTTTCGCACCGGAATTCCAGCACGGCGGGCCTTATTTCGGAGGGCCTGCGCTCCGTTCACTCCCCCAGCACCTTAAGCGAAGCATGCTAACGACGTGATAATCAAGATTCTATTAACGATAATGCCGCACTCACGGCCGCGAAAGCGCCCGTTCTGAGTCAAATTCAGGGACGGTTGGAACCGCCTGTGGACCGTCTCAGGCGGGCTTGGGGAGCATCTCCTCGGGGCGCTTATCGATCACTTTGTCGACCAGGCCGAAGTCCTTGGCGGCTTCGGCGGTGAGGAAATAGTCGCGCTCAAGCGCGTCTTCGATCTTCTTCAGCGACTGGCCGGTATGCCTCACGTAGATTTCATTGAGGCGCTTCTTCAGGTTCAAAATCTCCTGCGCGTGAAGCATGATGTCGGTGGCCTGGCCCTGGAACCCGCCCGACGGCTGGTGCACCATGATGCGGGCGTTGGGCAGCGCAAAACGTTGATCCTTGGCGCCCGCTGCGAGCAAGAGCGAGCCCATTGAGGCGGCCTGCCCTACGCAGAGCGTGGACACCGGCGGCCGCACGAATTGCATCGTGTCATAAATCGCCATGCCCGAGGTCACCACGCCGCCGGGCGAGTTGATGTACATCGAGATTTCTTTTTTCGGGTTTTCCGCCTCAAGGAACAACAGCTGCGCCACCACCAATGTGGCCACTCCGTCCTCGATTGCTCCGGTGATGAAGATGATCCTCTCCTTCAGGAGCCGGGAGTAAATATCATAGGCTCGCTCACCACGGTTGGTTTGCTCCACCACCATAGGCACCAGATAGTTCATGTAGGTATCGCGTGGGTCTTTCATTTTGTCTCCTTGACGCGAATCATACCGATCAGACTACCCGCGCCGGTCCGCCCGTTGATCTATTTTCACATGCGCGGTTGCGCAACCCACCGTCCATCAGGTGGCCGACTCATCTTCTTCCTTGTAGAGCTCTTCCCGCGAGACCTTACTTTCGGTTACGCCGGCAAGTTCGAGCAGAAAATCAACGACCTTTTCCTCGAAAATCGGCGCGCGCAAGGCGGCAACCGCCTGTGGATTCTGCCGATAGTAGTCCCACACGCGCTGCTCTTGACCGGCAAACTGGCGGGCGCGCTCCATCACAGCGCGACTTAACTCTTCCTCGGTGACGGTGATGTTGTTCTTCTCGCCGATTTCGGCGAGCACCAGACCGAGTCGGACCCGGCGTTCGGCGATCGCACGGTATTCGTCCTTGGCCTTCTCCTCGGTTGTGCCCTCATCGGCAAAGGTCTTGTGCTCGGTTTCCAGTTCAGACAACACCGATTTCCAGACGCGCTCGAACTCTTCCTCGACGAGCGTCGGCGGAGGCTCGAATTTGTGCAACTTGTCGAGCTCATCAAGCAATCCGCGCTTGAGCTTCTGGCGCGACATCGCCGTGTACTCACGCGCGATGCCGACTTTAACCGCATCACGGAGCTTTGCGAGCGATTCCAGGCCAAGCGATCGCGCGAAGGCCTCGTCCGTAGTGACACTGCCTGGCGTTTCAATTGACTTGGCGGTGACCACGAATTCCGCGTCTTTGCCGGCGAGCTCCTGCTTCATGTAGTGCTGGGGGAAAGTCACCTTCAGCGTCCGGGTTTCGCCGCCGGTGATCCCGATGAGCTGATCCTCGAAGTCTGGAATGAAAGTGTTAGACCCGATGAGGACAACCGCGTCGTCGCCCGAACCGCCTTCGAATGGCGTGCCGTCAATCGTGCCAGCAAAGGAAATCGTCACGCGATCATCCTTGGCCGCCTTCTCGCCCTGCGGCCGCACCGTGTAGGGCCTGTTCTGCTGGACGATGCGTTCGAGGCCCTGCTCGACTTCGGCGTCGCTGACGTCAGCGGTCAGCCTTGTCAACTTGATGGTCTTGAAATCGCCAAGCGTGATTGGCGGCACAATTTCGAGTGCCATCGTGTAGTTGAGATCGCTCTTGCCGGCGATCAATTGGTCTATTGCACCTTCTTCCGTCGGCAGCGTCACCTTCGGGTCGGCGGCGAGCTTATAGCCGCGCTCGGTCACTATCTGGTTGTTGGTGTCGCGAACGGTCGCCTCGATCACTTCGGCCATCGCCGAACGGCCATACATACGCTTGAGGTGCGTGACAGGCACCTTGCCCGGACGGAATCCATTGATACGGACGCGGTCCTTCAGCTCGTCGAGACGCGCATTGACCCTGGCATCCAGGTCGGCGGCAGGTACCACAACCTTGTATTCGCGCTTAAGTCCTTCGGACAGCGTTTCAGTTACCTGCATCGGACACACTTTTTTCTCTGCTTGCACTCGCGTCGCAGCGGCTCACCATGAACCGAACGCGCCGCTTGTGTCGGAATACGGGCAGACCCGCAAATTTCTATAATCACGTTGGCCTCTTTGTGGTGCGGGCGGAGGGACTCGAACCCCCACACCTTGCGGCGGCAGGACCTAAACCTGCTGCGTCTACCAATTCCGCCACGCCCGCAGAGGTCAAAATTACGGACGGTTCGCGCCGCAATCCGGCACGGCTTAACGCGACGGTACCCGCCAAGGCAAGACTAAACCCGCCTGGCCCTGTATCCGTGACACCAGCAGAAAATAGGGACTTGGCGTACGTTCTCAATGACCGGCTGATCGTCAATGCCGGCCGCCAAGGCCGGCCACCAGACGCCGATAAACGCGCGGAAGCATTTCGGGGAGATCTTCAGCAATCAGCCCCGGGCCGAATTCCGAGGCCGCGTCCCCGTGCACCCAGACGCCCGCACAGGCCGCCTCGAATGCCGGCATGCCTTGCGCCACCAGGCCACCAATGATGCCAGCGAGGACGTCTCCTGACCCCGCGGTTGCGAGGCTGGGCGGGCCATTTTCAGCGATCGTAGCCCTACGGTCGGGCGCCGCCACAACGGTATCGGCGCCTTTATAGACGACAACAGCCCCACAAAAGTCAGCAGCTAGACGAGTTTTCTCAACCTTCGAATTAGATTTATGATCTACGTATATATCTCTGAAAATACGTGAAAATTCACCTTGATGGGGCGTCAGAACCACATTCCTCGATCGCTTGCGAATGGCGCCGGCCAATAAATCCTGATGTTCGGCGAAACTGGTCAATGCGTCCGCGTCAAGCACCACGCTGGCTTGGCTGGCGAGAGCCGCCAGCACCTGTTCGCGCATTGCAGATCCCATTCCGCCACCGGGACCTAGAACCACGGCATTCCGCCGCCGGTCCTTAAGGAATTCACCCAACTCGGCCGACCCATCGACCGGGCGTACCATGACCGCCAGACTCTCGGCGGCATTGATCGCAAGGGCCTCGCGCGGGCTGGCTATGGTCACCAAACCGGCGCCCGCTCGCAGCGCCCCACGCGCCGCCAGGCGTGCCGCTCCGGTGGTGGATGCGCCGCCAGAAACGACGACCATATGGCCCCGCGAATATTTGTGCGCCCGCGAGTCAGGACGGGGAAACGAAGCGCCCCAAAAGGCGGGCGCATTGACAAAGGTCTGCGGCTTGATCTTGTCCAAAACACCGTCCGGAATCCCGATGTCCGCAACCTCCACCGCACCGCACTGCAGGCGCCCGGGAAGCAGCAGATGGCCTGTCTTGCGCCTGAAGAATGTCACCGTGCGTGAGGCGTTGACGGCAGCCCCCATGATCGCACCGGTTGTTCCGTTGATCCCGCTCGGCAAATCGACGGCGATGATGGGCACGCTGCTGGCATTCATTGCACCGATCATCGCGCGCGGCAGTCCGTCGACGTCGCGGTCGAGGCCGGCGCCGAACAGCGCATCGACGATCGCATCGCAATCGGTTAGCTCCGGCGAGGCCGCATCCACCGGCCCGCTCCAACGATCTGCCGCCTGCGCCGCATCGCCTTTCAGCCTCTGCCGTTCGCCCACAAAGCAGACACGGACTCGGTGACCGCTTTCGGCAAGATGACGGGCGGCGACAAATCCATCACCGCCGTTATTGCCCGGACCGGCCACGACGACGATACGCGTAAGCTGCATTAGAGCGGTCGCTTCGGCCACCGCCCGCCCAGCGTTTTCCATGAGTGCCATGCCGGACGTGCGATCGTCGATCGTCAGGCGATCCGCCTCCGCCATCTCGGAAGTTGTGAGCAATTCAAGCATTGCCACGGAACCTAGCGACCGCTCGCCTGGCAAACAATTCGAAGCGGTGCGCCGTTGGCCGGCTGGTTAAAATCTAGCCAGTTTGCTTAAGTTATAGGCGTCGAACATTAGGCAGGGTCCTAGGCAACCCGTTTCGGTCCATTAAACCATTGGGTCCAATGGTTTTTTCGTGCGGCGCCGGCTTGGCATGGGTCCTGCAAACCGCAAGCGCGCGTTTCTCCGGGTCTTCCGGCGAGCTGGGGGACCGAGCTGAGGCAAGGACAGGCAATGAAAAAAATCGAAGCCATCATCAAACCCTTCAAACTCGACGAGGTGAAGGAAGCACTGCAGGAGGTAGGTCTACAGGGGATAACCGTCACCGAGGCCAAGGGCTTTGGGCGACAGAAGGGGCACACCGAGCTATACCGCGGCGCCGAATACGTGGTCGATTTTCTCCCCAAGGTTAAAATCGAGATCGTTCTCGGCGACGACATGGTGGAAAAAGCGATCGATGCGATCCGGCGCGCGGCCCAGACTGGCCGGATTGGTGACGGGAAGATATTCGTTTCCAACATCGAAGAAGCCATTCGAATCAGGACCGGGGAATCCGGAATTGATGCAATCTGACCCGCGCGCAAAGAGCCTCGCGGGTAATTTCATGAAAACAAGGGGGAATGCAGTCCCATGACGACAGCTAAAGAAGTCATGAAGATGATTAAGGACAACGACGTGAAATACGTCGATTTCCGATTTACCGATCCACGCGGCAAGTGGCAGCACGTCACCTTCGACGTCACGATGATCGAGGAAGACACCTTCGCCGAGGGCCAGATGTTCGACGGCTCATCGATCGCCGGCTGGAAGGCGATCAACGAGTCGGACATGAATTTGATGCCGGACCCGGCAACAGCCTGCATCGATCCATTCTTTGCTGAGACCACCCTTTCGCTGGTCTGCGACGTGCTCGAGCCGACAACCGGTGAGCCGTACAACCGCGACCCGCGCGGCATCGCGAAGAAAGCCGAGGGCATGGTCAAGGCATCGGGGGTCGGCGATACGATTTTCTTCGGTCCGGAGGCGGAATTCTTCGTGTTCGACGACGTCAAATACGCCGCCGAACCTTACAACACGGGTTTCAGGCTCGACTCGATTGAATTGCCGACCAACTCCGCAACCGAATACGAAGGCGGAAACCTCGGCCACCGCATCGGCACCAAGAAGGGCTACTTCCCAGTGCCACCGCAAGACTCGGCGCAGGATATGCGTAGCGAGATGCTGTCGGCCATGTCAAAAATGGGCGTCAAGGTCGAGAAGCACCACCACGAAGTGGCGTCCGCCCAGCACGAACTCGGCATGAAATTCTCGCCACTCGTGCAGATGGCCGACCAGATGATGATCTACAAATACTGCATCCAGCAGGTCGCCCAGATCTACGGCAAGACGGCAACATTCATGCCGAAGCCTGTTTATGGCGATAACGGCTCGGGCATGCATTGCCACCAGTCGATCTGGAAAGGCGGCAAGCCGGTCTTCGCGGGCAACAAGTACTCCGACCTGTCGGAAACCTGCCTGTCCTACATCGCCGGCATCATCAAGCACGCCAAGGCGATCAACGCCTTCACGAATCCCACCACCAACTCGTACAAGCGGTTGGTCCCAGGCTTCGAGGCGCCGGTGCTGCTCGCATATTCTGCGCGCAATCGCTCGGCCTCATGCCGCATCCCTTATACGACCAACCCCAAGGCCAAGCGCGTCGAGGTGCGCTTCCCGGATCCGCTCGCCAATCCGTATCTCGCTTTTGCGGCAATGCTCATGGCCGGTCTCGACGGCATCAAGAACAAGCTCGACCCGGGTTCCGCAATCGACAAGGATCTTTACGACCTGCCGCCGGCAGAATTGAAGAAAATCCCGACCGTGTGCGGCTCGCTGCGTCAGGCCCTCGGCGAACTCGACAAGGATCGCGAGTTCCTGAAGGCCGGTGGCGTGTTCGATGACGATTTCATCGACTCGTACATGGACCTCAAGATTCAGGAAGTGATCCGCTTCGAGCACACCCCGCATCCGATCGAGTTCGAAATGTATTACTCGGCGTAAGTGTTCCTCCCAATCATCGCGCAAGCGTAACTGTGCGATGCAACTTTTGGGCGCTCCGCAAGGGGCGCCCTTTTTACTCGCCAATGAATCAGACGATCAGGAAGGCGACGACAACAAGCCCCGCCGCGATGCCGGCTGCGGTCACCAGCACCTGCCTGCGGTGTCGCCTGGGCCCGTAGACGCCGGCCGCGCGGCGGGCCGCGATCAGGGCTGCGTCATATTCGGCCGAATTCGAATATTCACACGCCAATGCGGCACCTGCGCGTTCAGCGCAGACCTCGAGCGAGAGCGGTTCGGGACGGCTCTGGGAGTGCCACATAGGCGCATGGTTACGCCGACAGAGTAAATGAGAGGTTGCCATCACGCGGCGCGCTGGCCGCCATGGACCGAACGGTCGTCAGACGGCGGTATCGCGCTGTGGCAAGCGAGGAAAAGAGCCTGCTGGCACCTCACGCGCACGCCGCGCAGCAGCGATCAGGCGTGTCCGGTCGCTCGGCATTTCCTCGTCGGCGATATGGACCCGATTCCGGCCACCGTGCTTGGCGCGGTAGAGGGCGGCGTCCGCCCGTGCGATCAGCCCATCGATCGTCGTGACAGGTTCGTGGGAAACAGCGGCACCGATGCTGACGGTGGCACCGATTGCGTGAGCCGCGATGGTTGCGCCTGCAGCCTCAAAGCCGGAACGGACGCGTTCGGCGATCTTGCTTGCGCTCTCCAAGCCGCCTGGAACGATTGCGATGAATTCTTCGCCGCCGAATCGGGCGATGATGTCGTCGGCGCGCGTGCTCGCTCGCACTACTTGTCCGAACACACGCAGGGCGGCATCGCCGACACAATGGCCAAAGCCGACGTTGATCGACTTGAAGTGATCGAGATCGAGCATCAGCATCGCGACAGGCTCGTTCCGCTTGGCCTGCAGGGCGCACAGGGCGATCGCATTTTCGAAGAAGGCGCGCCGGCTAAGGAGCCCGGTCAGGTGATCGGTGCCGAGGATTGCACGTTAACCGCCAGGACCATAAAGCGCTCTCGCTTGCCGGTCGGCGCGCGTATCGCACCGAACCGTATGCCGCAAGATAGCGCTGCGGCTGTAGGAATCCGTTGCGCAATTCGGCAAGCTTCGACGAAAGACTTCCTCGAATTGTAATTAATTATCGCAGCCAATAGTGAGTACGACCCCGCCGCGGAAGCCAACCGCGGGCCGCTTTACGGTTAACGAATTAGAGAAAAATTGAAGTCATCGCACAGCGGCAAACAAAAAAGGCGCGCCGTCTGGCGCGCCCTTTAGAATTTGTCCGATTACCGCTTCGAGAACTGGAATGAGCGGCGCGCCTTTGCGCGGCCGTATTTCTTGCGCTCGACAACCCGCGGATCGCGGGTGAGGAACCCACCTCGCTTGAGCGGGCCGCGCAATTCAGGCTCGAAATAAGTGAGGGCCTTCGCCAAGCCGTGGCGGACCGCTCCGGCCTGGCCCGAAAGGCCGCCCCCGGAGACGGTGCAGATGACATCATATTGTCCGCCGCGATTGGCGGCGATCAGCGGCTGCTGAATGAGCATACGCAGCACCGGTCGCGCGAAAAACGCTTCCGCCGCTTTCGTATTGATGAGGATCTTTCCCGAGCCCGGCTTTATCCAGACTCGCGCCACGGCGTTCTTGCGCTTTCCGGTTGCATAGGCGCGCCCCTGGGCGTCCACTTTTTTCTCGTATTTTGGCGCTTCCGGAGCAGCAGGTTTGAGGCTCGCCAAACCTTCCAGCGATTGCACTGTCTCGGCCACGGTCAGGCACTCCTCACGTTCTTGCGGTTCATCACTGCCACATCGAGTTTTTCCGGTTTCTGCGCCTCATGCGGATGTTCCGGGCCCGGATAGACGCGTAAATTTCCAAGCTGGACGCGACCGAGTGGGCCGCGCGGCAGCATTCGCTCCACGGCCTTCTCGACGATGCGCTCGGGGAAGCGGCCCTCCAATATGGCTTTCGCGGTGCGGTCTTTGATGCCGCCGATGAAGCCGGTGTGGTGGTGATAAACCTTATTTTCGCGCTTGCGCCCGGTTAACACGGCCTTGGCGGCATTGATGACGATAACGTTGTCGCCGTCGTCGACATGCGGCGTATACGATGCCTTGTGCTTCCCGCGCAGACGCAGCGCCACGATGGATGCAAGGCGGCCGACCACGAGCCCCGTAGCGTCGATGGTGACCCATTTCTTTTCAATGTCGGCGGCCTTGGCCGAGTAAGTATTCATGATCTTTCCCTGAGAAATCGAACGTGTCCCAGCCGCGAATTGCCCGCCTATGTAACGACGCAGTTCAGTTCGGTCAACGTCATAGTCTCAATAATACCAGTTATAAATCAGATACTTATGTTATTGGTATTTAGCTACCCGTGGCTAAATTCTAGGGTTACGGTATCGAATAAGTCGAAGTGACATGGGCGACCGGCTCCGGCTCGCCTTCCGAATAGATGCCGACTTCACCGACAACCAGCCGCTTTCCAACCTTCAGCAGCTTGGCATCCGCAATCAGATCGCCCCTCCCCGGCTTGCGCAGAAAGTTGATGTTGAGATTGATCGTGACCGCCAGAGGCATGGGACCGGCTACGGAAAAAACCGCGACATACATCGCGAAATCGGCAAGCTCCATCATGGTAGGCCCCGAAATGGTGCCCCCTGGCCTGATGGAGTCCTCGTGAAAGTGCCGCTTTACACGGACATTTGCGTAGTCCACGCGCTCGATTGAGAGCCCGCGGCTGGGATTAAAGAATTGAGGAAACTCTTCGCGCAACAATTTCGCAATCTCGTCGGCATTCATTGCCGGAGCCGGCATACCTCTCTCCCTGCCGGTCCATCCGGCGCCTTCGTCTTAGACGGCACCGGCGAGAGGTCAACCCGGCATTTCAGGACTTGCCATAGCGCTCGCGGAGCTCCTTTTTGGCTTTTTGCAGCCTTTGCTCGCGGCTCTTTGAAAGACCCCTGCCGGCCCGATTGATGAAAAAGGTCAGCAAGGACATCGCTGAGCGATAGGAATTGGATTTTCGGCGCCGGCTGCGGTCGGCTGAACGCTTGAGTGAGGCGGCGATCTTGCGCGGGCTCGATTTTGTAAACACGCCTTTTTCAAGCGTGAGTGCGTCGCTTTCACGGGTCACGCGCGCCGACCAGCGTTTTCCACTTCGTTTGGCACCCTTTGATCTCGTGCGTTGTCTGGCCATTGCTTCCGCTAAACGCCGGCAAATCGACCGGGTTCCGAGCCTTGCATGGGCTTAACTTAGGATTATGGTTTGATCCGAATTGACTTGGAAATGCTTATGAATGTCCCGACAACGAGCGTAACGACCGGTTCACCCGTCCTCTTGCACGAGCGAGACCATGACGTCGCCATTCTCGTGCTAAACCGATCACAGGCGCGTAACAGTCTTACAGAAGAAATGTTGACAGCACTTTCGGCCGCGTTGACCGACATAGCGGCCGACCGAACTGTGCGGGCCGTTGTGCTTGCCGCAAATGGCCCGGCTTTCTCTGCAGGTCACGATCTCAAGGAGCTCACGAGCCGCCGTCGCGACGCGGACGGAGGACGCGCTTATTTTCGCTACATCATGACGATGTGCAGCGCGATGATGCAGCAGATTGTAAATCTGCCGCAGCCGGTCATCGCGGCCGTGCAAGGCGTCGCGACGGCGGCCGGTTGTCAGCTTGTGGCGAGTTGCGACCTGGCGGTCGCCTCCGTCGACGCGAGATTTGCGACACCGGGTGTCGACATCGGTTTGTTCTGTTCAACGCCGATGGTCGCGCTCTCGCGCAATGTCGCCCGTAAACATGCGATGGAGATGCTTCTGACCGGAGATGCTGCATCGGCCGACGACGCTTATCGCATAGGGCTTGTCAATCGCGTTGTTCCTTCAGGGAAGGAGCGCGACGAAGCACTGACGTTGGCCCGCAAGATTGCCGGCAAATCCAGTCACGTGGTGAAAATAGGGAAAGAGGGCTTTTACCGGCAGGCCGAAATGAGCCTGGCTCGGGCCTACGAATATGTTTCCGAGGTAATGGTCGAAAATTTGATGGCACGCGATGCAGAGGAAGGCTTGAAAGCCTTCATCGACAAGCGCGAGCCGAAATGGGAAGACCGCTAGCTGCGGTCAGTACAAGGGGTCGGTCGAGAGCCATCGGCGTCCCGATGGCTCTCTGATCTTTTTTTGGCCGCAGCACACTCCCGCTTCAGGCGATAAGTGACGCGTTCTCGCGAACTTCGATGTCGCCTTGCTCCTCCGCAGGCCGCCCGGTGCTTGGCAATTGCAGCACAGTCGCCTCTTGCCCTTCACAGAGATCGGTCACCAGCACGATCTTTCCATCCGGGAACTCCAGCGCATCGTGATGCGCCGCCGGACGATTCAGGTTGACCTGCCGAAAGCGGGCAACTTTGTGGGTCGATTTCCGGGTGGGCAAGAAGCGGAACGAAGCGTCACATTCGACCTCTTTTTCAAATGCAAGCTCTGTCCCGGGAAGTAGACAGACGGCTACGCGCGGCTGACTGGGATCTGCGAAGCCGCGCGTAATGGCATTGGGGAATTGTGTCGAGACCAGTTTGTCACCGACCTTCGCCGGTCGGGACGCTACGTCGTGAAGACTGTAGTCACACATCGAACGCCTCCTGTTTGTGCACAACCTAGGCGGCGCCCCTCAGCTTTTCGGATCGGAGCAAAGCAGCGTGACCATCTTATGTCGCTTGCCACCGCAATCCTGCCCAAATCAAACGCGGCCCTACCGTGAGCAACAGCGAGAGGCTATCTTTGTTCCCGCAGACCGCGATAGCGAGCGGCGGCCAGGTCGACGACGGTCATATGAATAATTCAACACGAGTCTTCACGCCGGCTGCGCAGCGGGCACAGGCCGAGCGCGGATCGTCGAAGGCATACGAGCGACGCATGGCTGAAGGCTTCCCTGATAGTGTAACAGCAGAGCTCGCGAAGTTTATTGCCGAACAGGATACCGCCTTACTCGCCACCGCGACCGCGGACGGTGCGCCATACATCCAGCATCGGGGCGGGCCCAAGGGCTTTATCAAGGTCATCGACGACCGAACGCTCGGCTTCGCCGACTATCGCGGCAACCGGCAATACATCACGCTCGCCAATCTCTCTGAGAACGACCGGGCGTTTCTTTTCTTGCTCGACCCCGCACGGCGGCAACGCATCAAGCTTTGGGGCCGGGCCCGGGTGGTCGAAAATGATCCCGCCCTTATCGAGCGCCTTTTCGACAAAGGTTATAAGGCCCGTCCGGAACGCGCTATC